>Ga0208041_1001171_pt1 | contig 18533 bp, 11 predicted proteins | sample AD_SCU002_MetaG_FD_184453 | JGI IMG/M metagenome (GOLD analysis project Ga0208041, IMG submission 184453) | Active sludge microbial communities of municipal wastewater-treating anaerobic digesters from China - AD_SCU002_MetaG (SPAdes) (version 2) | ecosystem: Engineered > Bioreactor > Anaerobic...
CGTCGGTAAAAGAGAGGGGGCGCCCGGAAGGGTTAAGGGGCTGCCCGCCGATCATTTCTGTGCAGGGGCTCGTGGTGGCTGTTGCGTCTGTCCAGGACATTTACGCCACCTCGAACACTGCCGCTTTCTGTATCCTCTGCCCGGCGAGCTCAAGCAGCTGGGTTTTGATAACCGTGTACAGCTGCCCGGCTGCCATGTGCAGGTTCACCGCTTTTCCCGAAGTGCTCGGCAGTGCATAGCCAGCGGGCTTGCCATCGGCACCGATGAGCACCGTGTTATCGAACGAGAATCTCCCGATTCCGTCGATCTCTACCTGAAGGGCGCCGTCATGCAGCGCGACCCTTCCTGCTTTGTGAAAGGACATCTCATGTTCCTCCATATACTTATTATACTCAAAAGTATTTATTTGTATCTAACTGTATCTATTTGTATATATTCCACACAATTTGTATACAAATGGATACAAATTTATACGAATGCCGCACCATACTATACGATATGCCCATGCCTGTCGATGATGACGAACTGACCTTCTACACCACAGAGGAAGTGGCCGAGATCCTCCGTACAACTCCCCGGAACATTACAGCGTGGATCCGTGAAGGGAAACTGCATGCTGTGAAGGTGGGCAAATTCTATCGGGTGAGCGAGAAGGATCTGAAAGAATTTCTCAGAAAGTAGTTCTGAAAGGACTGTGCCCTGCTCTTTGGCGTCTGGTATCCCGGATGCCCTCGCCCCGCTCGTCGCGGCCTCGCGGCGCAACGGCTGCCCCCACGTTTGCTCCATAATGGAGGGGAACACAGATCCCCATGAACAGGCCGGAGGGATACTTGCCTATCCCTCCGGCCGGGCCCTATCGCCACGGACTGCCCGCCCCCCGAGGGGGCGGGAGGAGGCGCGGAGCGCCGGGCGGTGGGGGTCGTTTGAGGGGTGGCCCTGCGCCACCCCTCCGTGCGAGGAGCGTGGTGCGCAGCACGACGTGACGAGCACTTCCCAGCAGACGATGGCCGGCGAGTTCCGAGCCGGTCATGGTCGTCTAAGGTCCCATGCAGGAAGAGAAGACCAGGCAGACGCCACGAGCGGAGGGCGGCGAGGGGGCACGGAGTGCAGCGCCGGAGGCGCGACCCTCGCTGACCGGAGGGAGTGAGGTCTGCCGGTTGAGGGTCCAAACAGACGGGTTTTCCCCGACTACAGGTTCATTCCAATCGCAAGGCATCCGGGGGCGGTTTTGTGTTGCACAGATTCAAGATCGGATGACAGGGGAAGGCATGCCACGATACAAGCCGAGAGGCAGTGTGCGGCCGGCGGGATCCGGGTTTGAACCTGCGTTTGAACCTCTATAGCGGGCGAGATGGCCGGCGGATACGTCGATCAGTACTATCACCACGACGTTCTTCCTCCACATCATCGAGGGGCTGGCCGGGGCGAACGGCCAGAAAGCGAAGGCAATCGTCGATCTTTACGACGAGATGAAGCAGACGGTGCCAGAGGTGATCCAGTCGCAGTACGCGATCGCCGCGATTGATGCGCTCTTCGGGGCGCCGGTCTTCAGTTCGGCCGAGCTTTACGAGCAGGTAGGGATCCCGAAGGTCAGCGGCGCAAAGATCCTCAAGGACCTGGAGGAGAATGAACTCGTCCAGGTATTGCAGCGAGGAGCGGGTCGATGAGCGAGCATGTATGCCTTCCCACGCCTGCTTGCCATCACCGAGGGGAACCGGTCGTGAATACCATGATATCTGCAAGCCGTTTTGTGTATATCAAAACCCCGATCCGCTATACACGAAGTCCGTTGCGTATCCCAGAGTATACACAAACCAACCCCAGGGTTTGTGGGACATGAAATGCACTTTGGTGTCGCACAAATACATTTGACCGGGAGTAGGCATTAAGAGAGGTTTGCTCTCCAGTGTTAAGATTAAAGTCTAATTAGGCCTCTTTTTATATTTACCACGATATGGAAAACTAACCTAAATAGAAAGACCTTATTAGAACGAAGCCCTATCAACAATCTGATGGGCAATTCAATACACCAAATCGACGATTATCTTAAAGGGAGCACTCCAGGCCATTATCGCGATAAAAGCCCATATCACGCCAGAAATTTAGTCGGGGCTCTCCTGGTAGAATCCGAAAGAGTCTTTGGGTGTCTTGCTGAGGGTTTGCCTCTGGAAGAGATTCATGAGAAAGCAGTTCATGGCACCCTCTTCACCCAGCGGGCCCTTTTAAGTAGAAAACGGTTCTGGTACATGCTTCAGAGCCGTTACTTTGATCTCCCGGAATGGGTCCTCCACGAGATAGTTGAAGCGTATAGGTATGGCCCTCACAGCCAGGAATTCATATCGCTCCTATACCTGCACTACGCACTTAGCGACCATTTTACATTTGATTTCATAACCGAGGATCTCTGGGAAAAGTGGATTCGGCAACAATTCGATGTCTCGAGAGAAGATGTCTTGAAGAGACTCGACAAATCTGCGGAATCGGAGCCCCAGATCAAGAGTTGGACAGAAGCAACCCGGATAAAACTTGCAGGCATTATACTCTCTTCGCTGAAAGATTTTGGTGTACTGGAAGGTAAGCAGAAGAAAAGATTGGTTAGGCCCGTTATACCACAGAAAACCACAGAGCACATCCTCCACATTCTTACTGCGGAGGGCATCAAGGGCAGTGACGTCCTATCCGATCCTATCTGGCGTCTGTTCTTCTGTACCGAGAGTGATGTCGCCCATCACCTTCAGCATCTTGCCCTGAAGCGGATTATCCATTTTGAGAGGGTTGGAAAGACCGTTGTATTACAGACGCCCGAGGAGTGGAGCAGACCATCATGATGCAGGATGACTGGAAATGGAAGATCGGGGAGGCAATTACCCGTATCCAGACACGGTATGACTTTATTGGGAGAAAGACTGGCGTTCCTTTTCTTGCCATCGTTTACCCTGTCTCAGCAGAAGTAGCATTTCTCAGGGAGTGGCGGACGCAGACACGCGCACTGCAGCCGGATGTTGAGGTTAAAGCCATCGATGTACTTGCGATTACTCAATCTGTTCTTTCTGACATAGGGATCGAGAATGTCATCGATTCGCTGAACGACCGCGAGTGGGGGATCAGCGCGGCTGAGGATCTTGCTCGACTCTGGGTGAATGCAATTGCCGATGAAGTGCGCCTCAAGATGACGGAAGGGAGTTCTGGAAAGCCAGTTCTGAGTATCGAACATATTTCTGCCCTGTATCCGGCATCAGGTCCATGGGACGTCATGCAAAAACTGTGGAATGATGCCGAATCGCCTCTTGATTGTCCGGTTATCGTCCTCATTCCAGGAGTGCTTACCGGAGCGAGGCATTACCGCTTCCTCAACAAGAAGGACGAATTCATGTATCGGGGAGATTTGTTATGATTGTTGCTGATCTATTCGAAACGCGAGTCGAAGAGAAGATAGAACCCGTTATTAAGGTGGCTGAACGGGAAGATGAACGTAAGCTTGCCGCTGAAATCGGCAGTTACGTCGTCACACCGATGATTGAAAAGTACTTTGATGATTTTCTTGAGCATTATACGGATACTTTTCTGACGAAGACGACAGAGGTCGGGATATGGATCTCCGGGTATTTTGGTTCCGGTAAGTCCCACCTTGCAAAGATTATGGCATTGCTCACTGAGAATAGGAGCATTGAAGGTATCACGGCATGTGAGCGTTTTGAATCACGTCTGCCCCCCGATGGACCCCGGACCTCTTCGATCATTAGAAGTTTGAAGCGGATGGACCAGTGCGATACCTCCGTACTGGCATTCAATCTCAATACAATCTCCTCAAGCAGGACGCGGGAACTCCCTGAGTTCCTTCTCTCACGATATTATCTCTCCCGGGGTTACTGCAACAATCTCATTTATGCCTGGGTAATTGAGGCTGAACTCGACAGACAGGGGAAGATTGATGAGCTGCATAGGGCAGCTGAACGCCTATCCCACAAAAGATGGGCAGATATCCGTGATAATCCGAGTTTTTACCGGAAAAACCTCTTTGCCGCTGCGAGTGAGGTCGCTCCGGATATTTTCCCGACGCCAAAAGATGTAGAAGAGGCCCTGAGAGAGGCCGAAGCAGGTACTCTCATCAACGTATCCTCGCTTGTAGATACCGTTCTCAATGACCTGGAGCAGTTGGAAGCAGAGAGAGGGAAGCCGCAAAGGTTCATGTGGGTGATGGATGAGACTGGGCAATGGATCGAGAACAATAAGGGCCGTCTTGCGCAACTGCAGGCATTTGTTGAGGAGGCAGCTCTTAAGGCGCAAGGTAAGATCTGGATCGCCGTCACGACACATAGAGATATGGGGACGATCTACAAGGACGCCCGTGCCCTTGACAGTGATATGAAGACGATGGAAGCACGGTTCAGATTTAAGCCGGCTCTCACGACTGAAAATATTGAACAGGTTCTTGAGAATCGTCTGCTCCGGAAGCGGGCCGAGGGGAGGCAGTCTCTGGAGGCTCTGTATGAGAAGTGTGGAAGCGGGAGCCTGAAGGGTATCGGGGAACTTTCCAATACGCTACAGATCTTACCGGACTGTTCTGAAGATGCGTTTGTCATGTATTATCCATTTCTACCCTATCAAGTGCATCTAATCCCTGATATTGTGAAATCACTCCGCTCGCGAGGAGGACATGGCGAGCAGATGAGCGGATCCACCAGGACGCTTCTGGCCATCACTCAGGACATCCTGCGTGCGGGCCGGGTCAGGTACCTGGATATGAGCCCTGGCGTGCTCGTGCGATTTGATGAAATTTACCATAATCTCTCAGGAGAAGGCGAGGTCAGCCCTGATGTACGAACTGACATCTCCCGGATATCCCGGGTGGTGCCTGGTGCGACAGAATTCACTACATCGGTTGCAGAGGTGCTCTTCCTCGTCAGAGAACTGGAGTATATCCCGAGGACGATCGATAACGTCGCCCGCCTGACAATCCGAGATGTGGAGGAGGATCTCTCCGATGCGATTGTCCGCGTCAGGCCTGAACTTGAGAAGTTGATAAAGGCAGGCCTTGTCGCCAGAATCGGGGAAGAGTATGAATTCCTGACAGGTGAGCGCCGGACGTTTGAGGATGAGGTGGCAACGGTCGAAACCCAGATGGGGCAGGGAGATCGTGAAGAGCAGTATGGTCGCTCATTTATTAGCGAATCAAACTGGCGTAAGTGGCTCGGCTCGAACGCTGTGAGTTTTAAGAGTCAAGAGTTCCTGTTCTCACTAGAGGTTGACCATAGAAGGGTCAGCGGCACGTCAGGTGCGGTAACACTGAAGCTGATCACCCCCTTCGGGCGGACGGCCGGTGTGACTATTCAAGATCTGCAGTCTAACAGCCTCCACTCCGAGGAACAGAACACGATCTTTTTCCTCTCCGGGCGTGTGCCAGAGTTCGAGCAGGAGCTGACCCGGTATATCGCGATGAAGGACGTGATTGGCCGATGGAAGCAGGACCCCCATAAATCTGAGGACGCCCGGAAACTGGCCCAGGAACGAGATAGCACCGACCTGCCAAAACTACAGAGGAGGGTTATCGAGGGCTTGAAGGCCGGGATCCGATCCGGCACAGTGGTCTTTCGGGGCGCCTCCCGGACACTGGACCTACCATCCAGCCAGAATGCCGGGGATGGTCTTCTTTCGGTGATGGCTGAGTTCTGGCCGCGGATCTATACCAACTTTGACCGGGTGCCGGTGAGAATATCCAACGATCAGCAGGCGATCCGGGATGTACTGGCCGGAAAGACGGGTGGTTCAACGGATGTGAGGGCGCTTGCGCTCCATGACCAGACAGGTTCGCTCAACCCGCAGAGCCCTCTGATTGATGCGATCAGGATGTACCTTGCGAATGAGCAGACGGGAGGTCGCAGGACGTTCGGGAAGGAGATGCTCGAATATTTTGAGGCGCCACCTTACGGATGGGACCCGAATGCCGTTCGTGTAGGTGTCGCAGCGATGGTCAGGGCCGGCAGCGTGAAGGTGGTCCTGAATAAGAAAGTATACACCAACCCTGATGATCCGGATCTTGTGAATGCTCTACGGGTCTCGTCGAACTTCAAGAAGGCTGAACTTGAACTGGAGGAGACTACGATTCCTCCAGAGACGCTCACTGAAGTCAGACTTGTGTTGATCAACCTTGCAAAGACCCGCAGGATCGAGGAGACACCGGCAGCTCTTGCGGAGGCAGCAGGAACCCTTAGTGATCAGTTGCTTGAGAAGGTGAGCCGTGTCGAACTCTGGGCACGTGGGTCCGGGATGCCCCTCTCCCCTGCGTTTAACGAAGGAAAAGAGGTGTGGACGACGCTCTCCGCGATGGCAAACCCCGTGCACCGGGTCCGCGTGATCGAGCAGAACCGGGAGAGTCTGGAGAGTGGCCATGCTGCGATCGGCGAGTACGCCTCCTTCGTGGAGCGAAACGGCGATGCGTTCACCGGCCTCAAGGCGCTGAAGGGGCAGCTGGAGGCAATTGCCTACCAGACTGAGGAGGCCAGCGGCATCAGAGAGCTTATTTCGGCCTGGAGTGTTGCCGTGCAGAATGCGTCGTTCACCAACCCGGAGATATGGAAGCGCTTGCTTGCCACCCAGAAAACGGCTGAACTGGAGGTGAAAGAGCTGGTAGCCGGCTGGAAGGATTCGGCCCGGAAGATCCTGAAGGAAGGCCTGGCCGCCCTGCCAGCGAAACTGGCGGAGAGGCATCTTGACGCCGGGCTTGCAGAGAGGTGGGGGATGCCTCTGAACCAGGTTCTATCCGAGATCGATTCGGTCACGATCCCGGCGCAGGTGGCGAACCTGCCTTCGCGTGCACAGGCGGCGGTGGCTGAGTTGCAGGGGAAGATCGATGCCGAAGTCACCAAGATCGAGCGGGAGAAGACAGTGAAGGAGGGAGGAGTTCGTGAGCGCCAGAAGGTGCGCTTCTCCATAGGTTCTCTGGTATCGGGCAAACGTGTCGGGAGCGTTGCCGAGTGGGAGAAACTCAGGGCAGATATCGACACCCGCGTGCGGGCGAAGATAAACGAAGGGTTTGACGTGGAGTTTGAGTAAGATGGAAGCGAAGCAGAAGAAGGTCCTCAAGCCCCTCTGCCTGACACTGAGGCACCTGCTGGAGGGAAGATACGACGAGCAGGGGGGCTGGCACGGCGGCGATCTCGAGGAGCGGATGAACGCGCTCGGGGTCTGGTGGGACCGGGATCCGATCCCGGCCGTGAAGATGCCGTTCCGCACTCCTGAGGACAGGCACGCCCGCGAGGTGATCGATGCCTACCTTGCCCTGCGGGAGGATGCGGGGGTCTCGAGGAAGGATGCGATCGAGGAGTTTGTCCGGGAAGCGGCGTATACCTGGGTAAACAGACTTTTAGTGCTCAGGTGCATGGAGGCCCGCGATCTCATCGACGGCGTGGTCGCCACCAAAGAGGTTTATGGCGGACGGTCGCTTGCCCATCACCGGCTGGCTCAGCGCCACCCGGAGCTCTGTAGGGGGGAGGACGGCGGGCTTTTTGCGGTGCTTGACGAGGCGTTCTCGTTCCATGCGAAGAACCTGCCGCTGCTCTACGATCCGAAGGCTCCCGCCGTGGCGCTCCGTCCGTCGGTCGCGGCGCTCAAAAGATGCATCGCTCTTCTCTCGGGAACGGAGTCGGTGAATGGCAGCGGCCCGGCGACGGATGAGGTCTTCGCCGCCCCGGACGCTCTCGGCTGGGCTTACCAGTACTGGAATACGGAGGAGAAAGACCGGGTATTCGAGAAGGTCCGGACGAAGAAGACGAAGATTGCGGGTGCGGACATCATCCCAGCGACCCAGCTCTACACCGAGCCGTATATGGTCAAGTTCCTGGTCCAGAACTCGCTCGGTGCCACCTGGATGGGGATGTACCCGGACTCAGACCTTTCGGAGGAGTGGGAGTACTACGTGAAGGACGCCGACCGGGCGCCGGTGCGGAGGAAGAACGTGGAGAACATCACCTTCCTCGACCCGGCCTGCGGCTCGGGGCACTTCCTGATCGAGGCCTTCGACCTCTTCTACCGGATGTACGAGGCGGAGGGGAAGTACACCGACCCGGAGACGATCTGCAAGAAGATTCTCGCCCGCAACCTCTACGGCATCGATATCGACGAGCGGGCAGTCCAGATCGCCCGCGGCGCCCTCTGGATGAAGGCGGCCGAGCGGGTCTTCGACTTTTCCGGAACGCCGAAGAACATCATCGCGACAAACATCCGCCTGCCGAAGGGAAAGGACCACCTCAAAGCGTTCCTCCAGAAGCACCCAGAGGACGCCCCCCTTGCCCCGGCCCTGGAATCGATCTTCGAGGGGCTCGAACATGCCGATGAGTTAGGGTCGCTCCTCCAGATCGAGGAGCCGGTGGAGCAGGCGCTCCGGAGTCTCCGCACCCGCCTCGGCAGGCAGACGACGCTCCCGACCGGAGACTTCACCGCCCCGACGACCGACGAGGAGTGGGAGGCCTGGAAGGAGGGCGTCGTGGAGCGGCTTGCCGACCACTTCAGGGAGGAGGGCGAAGCGGCAGACCTTTCGAGCGCCTTCTTCTCGCAGAACGCCGGGAAGGGTGTGCGGCTGTTCGAGTTGTTGTCGAAGCGGTACGATGTGGTGGCCGCGAATCCCCCGTATATGCATAATCGGAACATGGGGGCGAATCTTAGAGATTACTTTAAAACGCAGTATCTTCTTTCATCTCTAGATATCTATGCAACGTTTATTCAGCGATGCTGTGCACTTTTAAGAAAAAATGGCTACTCCGCTATGGTTGTTCAACAGTCCTTCATGTTTCTTAACAGTTACCAAAATTTAAGAAATATGATTCGAGAAAATTATCGATTAACCACAGTTGTTCATTTAGGCCCGCGAGCGTTTGAAGAAATAACAGGCGAGATAGTCAATACTGTATTGTATTGTGTCCAAGCATCCCACCCTCAAGGAAGCAATGCATTGTTTTATCGTTTTGTAAATAGTAATCGTAAAGAATCTGATTTGTTGGCCTTGAGAGACCAATTTAGATATTCTATTAATCCCGGGAAATTCGAGTTAATTCCTTCAGAACCATGGGCATATTGGTTAAATGACAGAATATTTTTGTTATTTGAAAACTGCACCCCCTTATCAGAGCGTATCCATTTTGCGAACAGGACTAAAACCTCTGAAAATCAAAAATATTTACGATTGTTTTGGGAAATTGACCCTCTTTTAGCTGGAAACAATGATTGGCCAGTATATACTAAAGGGGGCGAGTATTCAAAGTGGGATGGAAACAATCAATATTGTATCAAATGGGACAATGCAACAAGAGCACATTTTAAAAAATCATCAGACTGTAGGATAACCGATGAAAAGTATTGGTTCAAAAATGGGATTACATATACTGATTTGTGTAGTAAAGGATTCAATGCGCGGGTATTAATTCCAAAATCCGTTTATGACGTTAGCGGACCTGCGTTATTCGATAATGCTAACTCGACAATCGTTCTTGGGTATCTAAATACTCAATTTGTGAGTTTTATCTTAAAACTGTTGAATCCCACAATGCACGTACAAAGTGGAGATATTGAAAAAGTCCCGCTTCCTAAATTGAACAATATAGAAGTTAAATATCTTGAATATTCAACGCAAAGATGTATAGAATCCAAAAAAAGAATTAATTCAAACAATCCGACAGAATATGAGTTTGACTATCATATTTTCGGCACTATTAGGTCCACAGACAGCAATTCCAAGATATTGTTAGACGAACTACAATTTTCAGCCATAATATCACTTTTCGAATCAATAATAGACACTATTATTGCAAATTCCCTTGAATTAAAAGTTGAGGACATATGTTTAATTACAGAATTCGACAAAAAATATCCCTACCAACTTCCATTTGTAACAGGATATAAAAAGATCGAACAACTCTTGACGGAACAAAGTTTTGAGTTAGTTATTGACTCTAAGCATCTTAAATCGATTTTTGAGAAAACACATGTTGATTCTATAGAGCAGGTTAAATGTGGCATAATAGGAATAATTGACAAAGACAGCAATCTATCTTTATCCGCCGCAAACGATCCAAACAGTCCAATAGTACCTTCTGATACATTTCTTGAGAAGATATCTGCAAGTTTACGGATTAATCCTATCTCAATTTACTGGCTCCTGAAGGAGGGCATCGAGCAGGAGGGCTGGCGGTGCATCCCCGAAGAGCGGCGGATCACCACCGACCGCTTCACCGTCATGATCCTCCGGATGCTCGGCCACAGGTGGCCGAAACAGATCGAGGCCGGCGAGCCGGTGCCTGACTGGGCCGATGCCGACGGGATCATCCCGCTCACCTCCGATACCGGGGAAGCAACGCTGCTTGAACGGGTCAGGGTGCGGATCGCCGCGGAGTTCCCCGGCGGTTCGGTTGCCGCCATCGAGCGGGAATTTGAGGAGGTGATGGACACGAGCCTCGAAGACTGGCTGAGCACCGGGTTCTTCAAGCACCACACCCAGCAGTTCAAGAAGCGCCCCGTCGCCTGGCAGGTCCAGAGCGGCAAGTTCACGAAGAAGAGGCGGCCGGCGTTTGCCTGCCTGGTCTACTACCACAAACTCGACGGCGACACCCTCCACAAGATCAAGAACCAGTACGTCGGCCCCCTGCGGCAACGCTACGAGACCGAGATACGGGGTATCGAGGGTATCCGTGCCGCTTCACGGACCGAGGTGCAGGAGCAGCGCTTCCGGGAACTCGAAGGGCTGATCACCGAACTGAAGGCCTTCGGGGAGACCCTCACCGACGTCGCGGAGAACGGGTTTTCGAGCAAGACGCTTGAGAAGATCGCAAAGAGCGAGCCCCTCGACTCCTGGTGCTCCATCGACGGCAAACGACCGGCTCCGGCCGACCGCGAGGCCTTCCTGCGGCAGGAGAAGAGTTACATCCCGGACATCAACGACGGCGTGCGGGTGAACGTCGCCCCCCTCCAGAAGGCCGGGCTACTCGCCGCGGAAGTGATCGCAAAGAAGGATCTGGAGAAGGCCATCTCCGACCGGGCCGAGTGGCGGGCGGATGAACGCCGGTGGTGCCGGGAAGGGAAGCTGCCGAAGTGTGGGTGGTGGGAATAGATTATGGATGCGGATGCGGTAACGTCACTTGACGATGCTTATCAATTCCTTGAAGAGCATGCGATTAGTGATGGTTTGCTATTTCACCCTTTTCTAGAATGTGGTAGAGTATTAAATGCTCTCTATAATCAACGTAAAGATGCTGGGGCAGATCCTGAAGAATTATCCAAAATTAATTGTGAATGTCAGGTTTACATGATGGGGTATCCAGAAAAACCTACTAAATCAGACGTATTTAATGAAACAGACTATAGTTATCTGAAAGAGAGGGTCATGGATGCCAATAATCCCTTACTGAAGTCGAGGTATGCCCACCTCCTTCTCCATTGCAATATTCCCGATAAAAACAGATACGCAGAGATTGCGGTTCGGGAATATCTCAAACTCATTAAAATCTACGAAGAGAAACCTGAAGGTACTCCTGGAGGTTGGTCAACTGCCCTAGAGTGGGCATTAAAGAAAGCTCTCCATTTATCTGCGCAATTTAGCCTCAAAGAGTGTAAGAGCGAAGTCCAAAAAGAAATAAAGAGACTGGTTTTCCAAAAGAGTGGTGAAGATCCCCAGTACTCAGTCTTGATAATGCGTTTAATTAAACACATGTTAGATCAGAAACAAATTTTTCATAAAGACTATTTTGAGGGCATAGACAAGATCTGTGCCGAGCATGGGCTTATCTTAAGAAGAAGTGGGGGGAACTTCCCACGTAGAGCGATTGAGATGTATGAAATTGGTCAAAAAGTTGAGAACAAATTAGGCACAAAAGAACGCGATTGGAACCTGCTCATTGCAGAGACATATGAAGAACTGTCCAAAGCGTTCGAAAATAACCCCTCTGTTGCATTAATGGAATGTCAGGAGGCGATAAAGTACTATAAATTGGCAAAAAAACCTGAAAGAACTAAGGAAATGGAACATAGATATAGTGAATTGAAGAAAAGAATAACAATCCCTCGACGTTCAATTGTAAAAGAAGGTGAGAATTACAAAGGTGAAGAACGTGGGATGGTTGCACAGGAACTTGTTGAAAAAGGACCAGAACAAATTATTGAGTACTTGGTCTATTCACCGGATGTTATTCCGGATATGACTAAAGTCAGAGATGATTCTAAGGCAAATTTAGAAGACGATCCATCACATCAATTATTTAATACAATATTAATTGATAATCATGGAAATACTGCCCAAATATATGATGCCCAAGAAGAGAAGGAAAGATATGCACAGAATAAAATCTACCGTTCAACGCTTGAAGACGATACATATCAACTGATCCATGCTATTATAATTGAAACAGTGAAAAATGAGAAATTAAATCCTCACAGTGTGTGCGAATATCTCCAACACTGTTCATGGCTCGGACAACCAATTCAATATCATACTCCAAGTGGTACTGATTTTGAAGTCAAGTGGCTTGAACTCATAAAGCCGGCGATTTATTCGTATTTCGATGCTTTACAAAGCTTCGTTGAATCCGAAAAGCCACCCAACTTCATACTCTCTCTTGATTCCCTTACGTTAAAATTTGAGGGAATATTCAGGGCCTTTTGCTCCTTACATAATATATCACCAACCAAACAAACAACAGAGCATGGTAAGAATCTCACCCGAGAAAAAGATCTTAACAATCTCTTGTATGATGATTATGATGAAGTAGCCAAAATCCTGGGAGTCAACGAAATTGAGTTTTTTAGATTTGTTTTTGTTGAACAATATGGATTAAATTTGAGGAATAATATTGCCCACTGTCTCTTGTTTAAAGAGCAATATACTATGTATTTTGCGAATCTTGTATTCCTGGCGATTTTGCGTATCAGTAAGAAAATGCCTCCTGGCGTTAAAGAAGGGGAAGTTGCTGAAGGCACTAAATCGACTGTTGACGAGAAAGATTCCGTGGGTGATGCACCATGAACAGTAACGGATCAAGTTTCCACACCTGGCTCACCTCCAGGATCCGCCCCACCCTCCAGAAGGAGAACGGCTGGATCCTCTGGTGCGACCCCCGGCGGGAGTGGCTCGACCTGCTGAAGAAGGCTGCCGGCGCCGAAGACTTTGAACTCTGGGCCGACCCCAACGAGCACGAACTCACCCTCAGGAACCGCTTTACAACCGAGCCGAGAAAGAGCCGGATCGTCTGGCTCCCCTGTTCCGAGGAGGAGATCACCTGGTTCAGGGTCTTCGAACCCGAGGCCGACCTGATCTGGGAGACCCGTCTGATCTCCGCCCTCAGGGACTACGGCGTGCAGATCCCCGGCGACCGGGAGGATGAACTCGTCCCCCTCCTCCCCGCCTATGTCAATGAGAGATTCGACAGCCCCCGGAGCGACTGGAAAGACTTCACCGCCGGCTCGGCAAAAGGCGAACTCGTCAACGATCGGAAGATACTGGAGGTGCTTGCTGGCGGAGCGGGCATGTTCGACCAGCTCCGGTCCGAGGGCAAATTCGAGATCTTCGCCCGCCGTGCCAGAGAGGACTTCGGACTCCCTGACCCTGAGCAGATGGACCTGGAAGCATGGAGGCGAGAGGCAACCGCCGTGCTCCTCTGCACTGAAGCCGCAGAAGCCCATCCTCGATCTCCGCCGCCCGAAGCAAACCGCATAGTTCCTCCCGGTCTACCGCGTGAACATGCGCTTGCTCTTCTCAGGCAGTGGGAGGAAAACATCACGTATATCCCGTCCTTTGAACGGGCAGTCCGAAAGGCAGATTCCACCACGTCACTTGGTTCCTGGGCGGAGAGTCTCACAGTCCCACCTGTATCGAAGGGATCCCGGATCGTCGAAGAAGTCCTGTTCAAACGACACGTTGACCGCCTTCAAGGGATTGATAACATTGAGGCTCTGGCAGAAGAGCTTGACAAGCACCAGCAGATTTTCAAAGACCGTGAAGATGGGTTCTGGGGAAGCGTGGCCACCGATACAGTTGGATGGCGGCATCTCTCGTTACTCGCCAGAATCGCCCGCCAGTTGGTCGTGCATAAGGGGGCTGAAGAGACCTGGACCCACACGGATAACGCCATAGAGTGGTACTCCACCATCGGCTGGAACCTGGATGCGGCAGGTGAAGCCTTATTTGCGGAGGTCCCGGATCTTCCTGAAGAACTCAAGCCTATCAGAGAATCGCTCCGGCGCCAGTATCTCCGCACCGTAGATCGCGTAGGCAGAGCATTCTCAGACCTGCTCGAAAACGATCAGGCCGCGCTTATGGCTCTCCCGACGGCCGGTGAGCGTGCCCTCTCCATTCTGGCCGGGAACCACACAAGAACAGCGTACATCTTCCTTGACGCCCTTCGCCTGGATCTCGGTTACCGGCTTGCCGAGAAGCTCAACGAAGGAGAGCCTGAACAGAGGGCAGACGTTCGAATTGCACGGGCTCCGGTGCCGAGCATCACCTCCCTTGGTAAACCGTTCGCCCTCCCTGTTGACTCCCATGCATTGAATGTGAAACTCTCACCAGACAGGAAGATGTTCTGCGTCACCTCCGAAGAGTCAGGCAGCCTTGCTATTGCGGAAACATGGCGTGACTGGTTCAGGCAGACAATGGGCGTCACGACGTTCCTATCCGTCGAAGAGATCGTCGACGGCAGGAAGGTAAAGAAGGCAACCGCTTCTTCCCCGCTCCTGGTCGTTGAAGGTGCTGAGTTCGACACGGCCGGCCACGACGGCAGCCTCAAACTGGACGGCGCCGAAGATCATCTCGACCGCTACACAGCTGCGATCCGAAGACTCAGGGATGCGGGTTATTCGCGAGTTATCATCGTCACAGATCATGGGTTCTTCCACTGGCAGCCGGAACCCAACGAGATTGAGGAAGATAAACCAGAAGGGGAGCGCCTCTGGACATCACGCAGGGCGGTAGTTGGCCGGAACCTCTCACACAAGACAGCGATTCCTGTTCCTGTCCCCTCTTCAGACCTGACTGCAATGGTCCCAAGAAGCGTCAATGCCTTCAGAACATACGGGGGTCTCGGCTTCTTCCACGGCGGGGCAACCCTGCAGGAGCTTATTATTCCGGTGATCCAGGTTCACTGGCCTCAGAGGGCAAAGAAGGTAAACGTCGTCCTCAAACCAGTCGGAGTGATTACAAGTGAGATGCCCAGGGTACAGATAGAACCCGGCGCCGAGGGGCAGCAGAAACTGATCGGTTCCGACGCCAACTTGTTATCGCGGAAGGTTCTGGTGAAAGTCAAAGATTTACAAACCGGGAAGGTTATTTTCCGAAATAATGATCCTTTGACGATCGATCTCACAGGGGGAGCTCAGACAATCGCACTATCTCTCGTAGACGCCTCATCCGCACCCCCATTCGGATCGAAACTCCGTGTCGTTGTAGTGGATGCTGATGACGAGGAGATACTCGCCAGCGAAGAGGTTGAACTCAGGGTGGAGATAGATGAATTCTGGTGAACACTTCGAACTCGACGATCTCGACAGAAAACTTGTCGCCGCATTTCCCGGGCGGGTTGTCAGGAAGGATCTCGTCCACAAACTGAAGGTGGGCTTTTCGATCCCCGTGTATGTGCTTGAGTACCTGCTTGGCAAATACTGTTCGACAACAGATCCAAATGAAGTCAACAACGGCCTCCAGTTAGTCAAGGGTGCCATTGCTGAACGGGTCGTCAGGGCGGATCAGGGAGAACTGATCAAAGCACGGTTGAAGAGATCGGGATCCATGAAGATCATCGACCTTGTAACGGTCACGTTCGACGAAAAGGATCAGGGAGGTAAATACTGGGCGTACCTTGCAACATCAGGGCTTGAAAAGGTACACATCGATGAGGACTTTGTCGAGAAGTATGAGCGTGTACTGACCGGGGGAGTCTGGTCCAACATCGAGCTCGTCTACGATGAAAACATTGTGCACGGCAATGTCACCCGTCCCTTCGTGCTTGCCAATATGAAACCGATCCAGATCGCGAGTGCCAGAATGGATGAGTGGATCACAGCTCGCCGCCAGTTTACCAGAGAGGAATGGGTAGACATTCTGCTGAGATCGATGGGATACGAACCAACACATCCGGATTTCACATGGCGGGTAAAACTGCTTATCCTTCTCAGGCTCATCCCGATGGTCGAGAAGAATTATAATCTCATCGAACTGGGGCCCAGAGAAACAGGAAAATCGTTCGTATATCGTGAAATCTCACCCTATGCCATACTTCTGTCAGGAGGGCAGGGCTCGGTACCAGATCTCTTTGGATGGAAGAATAGGAAGGACAAGCCGGGTCTGGTACTCAAAAACGATCTTGTGGCGTTCGACGAAGTTGCCGGGTCCCACTTTAAGAATGAAACAAACAAGCAGATGTTCAAAGGCTATATGGAACAGGGCTCATTCTCACGCGGTGACGACAAAGGGACCCTCTCAGCCGAGGCCGGCATTATCTTCAATGGCAACATCGATGGAGATGTTGAGTCGATTGCCAGAACATCACACCTGTTCTCTCCCCTCCCTGAAACGATCAGAAATGATACGGCGTTCCATGATCGGTGGCATGCCTATCTTCCCGGATGGGAAGTGCTAAAATTAAAACCAGATCATTTCACCCCCCATATGGGCTTCGTTGCCGATTATATAGCAGAGATCTTCCACAACGGTCTCCGTCCTCTGAATTACACAGACACTTACGAGGCATATTTTTCACTCGGCAACCATGTAGGCCAGCGTGATCGAAAGGCAGTCGTGCGGACAGTGTCAGGCCTGATGAAATTGATCCATCCAGAAGGCGCGTGTTCTAAAGAAGAGATGGCTGAATACGTGACAATCGGCCTCGAAATGCGGAGGAGAGTGAAAGAACAGCTAAAGCGGATGAACCCGATTGAATTCTCGCGGGTCAACCTCTCATACCTTGACAAAGAGACCGGGGAAGAGCATATCGCCGAGTGTTCCGAGATGGGAGTGACTAAACTGATACCAGACGGCCCACTGGCACCAGGAGACATCTTCAGCATCGGCTGGGATCCGACCCTTGGAAGGGTGATGCTCTTTCGAATACAGGTCGCGGCCATTCCGGGATCCGGACACCTTCGGGTGGTCGGGTTGACTTCCAAAGCACTGAAAGAGTCGGCACAGATGGCGTACAACTATCTCCGGCTCAACAGCAAGAAACTGGGACTCGAGCAGGATATTGGCAGTTACGATCTGAACCTCCAGGTCCTAAGCCCGGGACATGCAAAAGAAGCGGGAGACATGGGTGTTGCATTTTATGTGGCCATTCTCTCGGCCATCGTAAACAAACCCCTGGGAGGCGGGCTGATTATACTCGGGGAAATGACTCTCCATGGAGTGCTTTCCAGAGTCGAATACCTCGGCGATAGAATGAGAGTCGCGATGGACGCCGGGGCGAAGAGGGTCGTTATTCCGACTGTCAATGCAGCCGATTTCGGGAGTATACCACCCGAGTTGTTGGACAAAATTCGGGTGGAGTTCTATTCTGATCCGATGCAGGCGGCATTCAAGGCGATCAGTGAGACATAACACTACTATTTTTCTTCATATCCGGCATACAAATCACCTATGACCCACTGGATCGCCTCCTCCAACCGGGACAACGCCAGGATCCTCGATACGAAGCACATCTGGGGAGTTCCAAAGCGGAACAGAACCCTCATGCAGCGGGTGAAGCCCGGCGACACCATCCTCGTGTATGTCCGGCAGGAGAAAGAGGGCGACACGATCCTCCCCTCCGCGATAACCGGCGCCTACGAAGTCGTCTCCGAGCCCTACGAGGACCACTCCCGCCTCTTCGTCACCCCGCCGCAGATGGGCGATGAGGTCTTCCCCTACCGCATGAAGGTCCGGCCAATCAAGGTCTTCCCCGAACCCCTTGAGTTCAAGCCGCTGATCGGGGATCTCAAATTCATCACGAACAAGACGATGTGGAGCGGCCACCTCAGGATAGCCATGCGCGAGATACCCGAGGAGGACTACCGGCTCATCCTCAAACGGGCCGGAGTGGAGGCGTAACCGATGACCGAGATCACCGGCGTCACCTTCCCCGTCCCGAAACACCTCATGCCCCGGTTCTTCGAGGACAGAAAGACCGTCTTCATCAAGCCCGCCACCGTCTTCAAAGAACTCAAGCCAGGTATGAAACTCGTCTTCTACCAATCCCATGAGGATACCGGCTACGCCGGGGAGGCGACGATCAAACGGATCGTCATCGACGATAACCCCCTCGCGTTCTTCGAGACCTTCGGGGACGCGGTCTTCCTCACAAGAGAGGAGGCAAAAGCCTACGTCGAGAACCAGGAGCGGTGGCAGGGGGTCCGGGTCAGGAAGGAGGTGCCCCGAAAGCGGCCCTGGATGGCCCTCGAGCTCGAGGATATCCAGAAGTACGATACGGTGATGAAGCCAGAGCGGTTCGTTCCGGTCGGGGGAAGGTATCTCCGGGAGTAAGTCCCATAAATTTTCAAGGATGAAACTCATCAATATCGTCGCTTCC
>Ga0208041_1001179_pt1 | contig 18405 bp, 21 predicted proteins | sample AD_SCU002_MetaG_FD_184453 | JGI IMG/M metagenome (GOLD analysis project Ga0208041, IMG submission 184453) | Active sludge microbial communities of municipal wastewater-treating anaerobic digesters from China - AD_SCU002_MetaG (SPAdes) (version 2) | ecosystem: Engineered > Bioreactor > Anaerobic...
CCCGATCCTTGTTCTCCTGATAGTTCTGGTTCCGTTCGGCAAGAGCGAAGTTGTAGAGTAACCGGCACTTCTCGGAGAGATGCCAGAGCACGTCGGCCTGATCGGGTGTCACCTGAATCTTGATCTTCGTGGTGATGTGCATCAGAACCTCTCCTGTCGGTTATCCCATGAGGAATCTCTTGTTCTTTGTTATAAAGAAGAGCCATGCGGGGTGAACGTGAAACAAAACGAAGGGGCTCCGCTCCCATCCCCCAGCTTGCGCAGGGGGTCTTCCCGCTCTGCCCCTTCAACCCCGCAGAGATAAAGGCGCCGGCGCAGATATCAGAGCCTGCCGTAGCGTTTATGCGCCTGCTCGATGGTCATCAGGTGGGTGATCTCGACCCAGTTCCTGTCGGCATCGATATGGATGAGATAGAGCGCGGTGAACGATCGCCCGACATGGAGGCGAAATACCTCCATCCCGCCCGTATTCAGGCATTCATTATCTCCCCCGCTGCCGGGATAAGGATCTGTCTCGCAGACGGCAAGTTTTGCCGTGATGATGCGTTGCGACTTCTCCGGTAGAGTTTTCAGAAAGTCCGCTGCCGACCGCCTGAACAGAACGATGAGCCGTCACAACGAGATCTCCACAAGCTCTTCAGTTTCCTGGATCCGCTTGATATCTTCTATAAGCCGCCGCTTCTTTTCGTGCTCGATCATCTCCTCCAGCAGCTCCGAGGAGGTCATCCCCGGCTCTCGCATGTTGGAGAGGGCGGCCCAGACCTCTTCCCTGACAATAATGCGCTTTGTGGCATTCATGGCATCCAGGGTATATGCACCGCTGACGGAAAAACATTGCTGGTGTATCGTGTACTCTTCGGCGGCTTCGTCGTTCGGTCACCGGACGGTAGAGAGGAGGTACTCTCGTACCGGTGAGAGAGGGGCCGTGCAGACCAGGTAGGTCGGTCTCCAGAGGAGATCGGGTACGGACCGTATCGGGACACCGCGCTGCAGAAAGGTTCAGCGGGAAAAGACCAGGACGCCGCCCTCCGCCGCCCGGTGGGCGAGGGGGTTCGTAAGCTCGCTTGCCGTGTAGGGGAAGAGATCGACGCCGATCCCGATACGGGAGAAGTACGTGAGGTACGCGGAGACCCGCTCACACCGCGACCAGTTCTAAATTAAGCAAACTTAACATAGACGGAGATCTACCTTTCTAAGTAAACAAAAGTTAACTTAGAAAATGCTCATCTCACAGGTGCTTCATGCAAGAGAGTCGATATGGACATTTCGTTCATCAAAAAGGCGGATATAACGCTTTCATACCAAAGAGCCTTCCACCCGACCCGCCGATCGTGTACGATGAGACGCTGCAGTACCTTCTCTCGGAAGCCGACCGGGCGCTTGCAAGGCTCGACGGCATGGCAATGACGCTCCCGAATCCCGACCTGTTCATCGCTATGTACATGAAGAAAGAGGCGCTGCTGAGCTCGCAGATTGAGGGGACGGAGGCCTCGCTCAAAGGGATTCTGGAGTTCGAGGCGAACCTGAAGCCGACGGAGAACATCAACGACCTCCGTGAGGTCGTCAATTACCTGCGGGCCATGGACAGCGGGCTGGAACAACTCAAACGTGCTCCGATATCCCTGGACCTCATCAGGGATATCCACCGCGTCCTGATCAAAGGGACACGGGGCTCGGATCGGGAGCCGGGTAACTTCCGGACCGTCCAGAATTACATAGCCCGATCGGGAGCTACCTCGATCCGGGATGCCGTCTTCGTGCCGCCACCGCCGGAACGCGTTGAAGCCCTGATGAAGGATCTTGAAGCCTTCATCCTCGCAAAGGGCTCTGTACCGCCGCTCATCAAGATCGCCCTTATTCACGCCCAGTTTGAGACCATCCATCCGTTCCTGGACGGAAACGGCCGTATGGGGCGGCTACTCATAACATTTTACCTCTGCTGGAAAGGGATCCTTGCAAAACCGCTCCTTTACCTCAGTATCTACCTCAAAAGGCACCGGGAGGAGTACTACCAGATCTTGAACGAGATCCGGACAGATGGAGCATGGGAGGCATGGCTTCGGTTTTTCCTGCAGGGGGTTATCGAGGTATCCAACGAGTCGATCGCGTCGGCAAGGGAGATCATCCGGCTAAAGGACGGTGTCGTCGATACGCTCCTCAAGCACGACATCGGCGGAGCGAACGCTGTAAAATTGGTGTATGCGCTCTTCGATGACCCGATCATAACCACACGCGAGGCAGCGAAGGTGCTCGGGGTGAGCGGGCCGACGGCCTACCAGTTGGTCGGGAGGCTGGAGGATATCGGCATCTTAAAGGAGATTACCGGCGGACGACGGTACAAAAAGTACATGTTCGCAAATTATGTCTCGATCATCGAGCAGGGAACCCGGCCGGGTCCCGGAAATTGAGAACTTCATCGACGGGCCGGACCTTTCGGGAGGGGTGTGCCTGTCCGATAGCAACGGGCCGGGTCTCATACCGGCGAGCGCGTGGCCGACACGGAAGCCGGCCCCCCACCCCGGTTAACCTGCACGAGCGAGCCCCCTTAATCAGGCAAACTTAACTTAGACGGGGAAACCTCCCTCTCAGTAAACAAAACGTAACCAAGACGAACCCCGGAGAGACAGGCCGCCGCGGCCCCCGGAGACCGCTCAATTCCCCCCACCCGCCCGGATGGAAAAGTACAATTCCAATAGGATTATCTCTCGTAGAGCCGAAATTTAGTCAGGATGGCGGGTGCGAAGAAATACTATGCTGCGGCCGTACTCGCAGCCTGGCTCATCATCGTCGCCTTCTTCATGGTCCTCTCCCGCACCCTCGACCTTGAGGTCTTCTTCGTCCTCGCCCTGATCGGCCTCCTCGTCGTCGCGGTCCTGATCGACGGGGCCTTCTCGCGGCCGCGGTATATGCGGTATATCGGCTACCTCATCGCCGCCGGAGTCGCCCTCTTCGCCTACATCGTCGTCCAAAAAATCCTGGAGATCCTTGCCGCATGAACCCCCGGGTGTCCCACGCGATCCTCATGGCGGCAGCCGTCCTCGTCCTCGTCCTCCTCGGAGCCCGGGCGGCCGACCCCGTCCTCTACACGGCCGAGAACATATCGACCGCCGCCCACGCCGACCCCGCGACCGTCCAGAAACGCTCCCCGGGGAACGCCGCGGCGCTCGTCCCCCTGATGGACGACCTGCTGGGAGAGACCGGGACCCTCGCCCTCACGATCAAGCTCAAGGACTACGAGAGCGCCGAGCGCGACCTCGCCCGCTACAGCGAACTCTCGCGGCAGTTCGACCGGCTCGTCGTCACCCTCGACGTCTCCGGGACCGACGTCGGCGAGTTCCAGCAGAACAACCGGCAGAACCAGGAGGCCCTCGCGACCCTCTTGAACGACACCCGGCGCTTTGAGGACTTACAAAGCCTCGAGATCGAGGTCCGGGGCGACGACGAGCAGCACATGGCCGTCGTCTACGAGGGCGAGGCCCTCCGGCAGAAGATGCGGGAAGGGTTCAGTGCCTACGCGAAGCGAGAGACCGCGACGACCCGGATCGCCGAGCACTACGAGATCAACGCCACCCCCTACCAGGAGAGCGTCGAGGACTTCGCGGAGATCGCCGACGCCGCGGACGACTGGCGGGAGGAGATTGGGACGGGCACCAAAAAGTCCCCCCTCAGGATCGCGGTCACCCCGGCCGAGGGGCGCTACGGGGACACCCTGCTCATCGCCGGGACCCACGCCAGCGGCAGACCGGGAGCTCCCGTCGAGATCTACGTCGACAGCCGGATCGCAGAAACCGTCGCCCTCGACGACGGCGGGTCCTACCGGCACCCCTACCGGATCGGCCGTGTCCTCGCCGGGCCGCACCTCGCCTACGCGACCGCAGGACCCATCTACTCCGAGGTTGCGGCGTTTGCGATCCTCTCCGGGAACACCAGCATCACCCTCGCCCTCGCGGAGGTGAACGAGACAACCATCGCCTGCACCGGGAACCTCACGACAGACGACCGCCCGGTCACGCTCGCCCCGGTCCTCCTCAGGGTCGACGACGGTACCCTCGTCGCCGCGGAGACCGACAAGAACGGCACCTACGAAAAAGAGATCGCCCTCCCCGCCGGGGAGCATACCATCCGGGCGGAGTTCCACGGTGCGGGCTACCCCTTAAACGCATCGGAGAGCCCGGCGGAGACGGTCACCGTCCGGGGCGAAGGGCTCTCCCCCCTCCCCTTCGCCGCAGCACTTGCCGCTCTCTTCGGGACCGGGTGGTACCTCCGGCGGCGCCGGAACCGGAGAGAGGAGAGCCCGGTCGTCGAGCCAGCCAGAGAGACAGCAGAGGAGGCCGCGGTACCGCCGCCGCAGGTAGAGATCGCGGGCCTTCCCCCGCGTGAGGCCGCGACCGTCCTCTTCCGCACACTCCGTGCCCGGCTCGGCATCGCGGAGACAAAGACCCCGCGGGACTGCGCCCGCATCGCCCCCGGCCACGCCGGGTTCTTCGAGCGCTACGAGCTGATCCGGTATGCAGGAGAGACCCCGTCCGAGGAGGAGCTCCGCGCGATGGAAAAGGAAGCCCTGGGAGGGGATGCGGATGCAGCGTGAGGCCTGGGCGGTCCTCCTCATCCTCCTCCTTGCCGGCGCCGCAGCCTACGCCCACGTGACCACCACCACCGAGGAGTACAGCCGCTACAACACGGGCTGGAACGGCACGTCGGGCTTCGCCGGGGAGGAGATCCGCGACCTTCGCGGCCTCGACCCCGGGGCGGCCCTCCTCATCCTCGCGCCCGACCGGCCCTTCACGGCCGAAGAGGCCGGGTACCTCAGGGCGTTCCTCGACGGTGGCGGCCGCGTCATCATCGCCGACGAAGAGGGGGCGGCAAACGGCCTCCTCGCGGACCTCGGGAGCACGATGAGGGTCCGGCCGGGGAACCTCGCAAGCCTCGACCGGAACCACGCCGACCCCGGGCTCTTTCTCGCCCGGGTGGTCGGGAACGACACCCTCTTTGCCGGGGTCGAGACCGTCCGGGTCAACCGCCCGGCGGCGGTCGAGGGGGGCGAGCCCCTCCTCGAGACATCCATCCTCACGTGGGAGGACGCCGACGGCGACGGCCGGATCACCGGCTCCGAGACCTTCGGAAAGGCGGTCGTCGGCGCCCGGGAGGGGAACCTCACCGTGCTCGGCGACCCGAGCCTCTTCATCAACGCCATGCTCGCCGAGAACCTGGAGTTCATCCAGAATACCCGGGCGGTCCTGCTCGACGGCACCCACAGCAGGACCGGCACCGCTAACCTGATCCTCAACGCCAGATTATGGATACAGGAGACGCCGCCGGCCGCGGCCGCCGCGGCGGCCCTCGCCGTCCTGCCGGTAGCCTGGCACTTTGGGAGGAAGAGAGATGACTGACAACCTGACCACGCGCATCGAAGCCATTGCAAACGCCTACGAAGAGATCCGGCTGACCGCCCAGCAGGTGGTCGTCGGGAACCAGCCCCTCATTGAGGAGATCTTCATCAGCATGATCAGCGGCGGCCACCTCCTCATCGAGGGGGTCCCCGGAACCGCGAAGACCACCATCTGCAAGATCATCGCCCGCCTCATCGACTACGACTTCAAGCGGGTCCAGGGGGCCGTGGACCTCCAGCCGGCCGACATCATCGGCGTCCGGGTCTACGACCGGGACAAAAACGAGTTCGTCCTCCAGAAAGGCCCCATCTTCACGAACTTCCTGATGGTCGACGAGATGAACCGCTTGACCCCGAAGACCCAGAGCGCCCTCCTCGAGGCCATGAGCGAACGCCAGACGACGATCGACGGGATCACCTACCCGCTCCCCGACCCCTACTTCGCCATCGCCACGCAGAACCCCCACGAGACCGAAGGGACCTTCCCCCTCATCGAAGCCCAGCGGGACCGGTTCATGTTCAGCTCCGTACTCGACCACCTCGACGCCGAGAACGAACTCGAGGTCCTCCGGCGGGAGCGTTCCGGGGAACTGGACTGGAAGGTCTACCGGGACCGGATCGCCCCCATCCTCAACCCCGCCGAGGTGGGGGCCATGGCCAAGACCATCCAGGAGATCAGGGTCGATGAAATGGTCCTCGCCTACATACGCGACCTCGTCCTCGCCACCCGGAACCACGGCGACATCCGGCTCGGCGCGAGTTCCCGTGCCTCGATCGCCCTCCTCCGGGGTTCAATGACCCGGGCGGCCTTAAACCGCCGGACCTACGTCATCCCCGACGACGTCCGGGCCCTGGCCCGCCCGGTCCTCCGGCACCGCCTCCTCCTCACCCGGGAGGCGGCGATCACCGGGGTCACGGTGGAGGCGGTCATCGACGGGATCGTCGAGAGCGTCGGGGTGTCGTAGCGATGATCCGGCCGACCCGGACGAGCAGCGGCATCGCCGCCCTCGCCCTCGCCCTCGCCGTCACGGCGCTCCTCATCACGAACCCGGCCGCGGCCTTCGCCGCCGGCTCCCTCGCCCTCTTCCTCCTCTGGCGGGGCTGGCGGTTCGAGCAGGATCTCGCGAGCGCGGCCGCCTCCCTTACGGTGGACCGCGAGGTCGACCGGACGATCCTCCGGCAGGGGACGGCGGCGACCGTCCGGGTGCGGGCCGATTGCGCCGTTCCGCCCGGCATGGAGGTCCGGGTGCGCGACCTCCCGCCGGCGGTCGCCGCCGGCGACGCCCCCCCCTCTCCGCCCGGAAAGACCGCGACCTACACCATCCGGCTCATGGCACCGGGGGAGACGTCCTTTGGGGGGGTCGTCCTTGAGGCAGCCGACGCCTTCTTCGCCGCGAGTCTCCTCTGCCGCCGGTTCGGCGGACCAGAGATCCGGGTCTTCCCCGCGGGGGCCGCCGGGGACGGCCGGGGGAGGGGGGCCGGCAGCGGAGACACCGAGGTGGAGCGGCGGGCGGCCCTCGCCGGCCAGGGCATCCTCGGGTTCCGCCCCTACCAGACGGGCGACGACCCCGGCCTGATCGACTGGAAGGTCACCGCCCGCCGCGACGCCCTCTACGTCCGGCAGCCGACCGGGCTTGAGGGCGGCGCACCCCTCATCGCCGTCGACCTCCCGCCCCGGGCCGGCGACGACCCGGCAGCCTTCGCCCGGTTCTCGATGGCCGTCTCGGGCGCGGTCGAGGGGGCGATCAACTCCCGCGACGGCTGCTCGCTCCTCGTCATCGCCGGCCCCGAGATCGTCCGGTTCCTCCCCCGGACGATGGAGATCCGGGAGGCCCTTGCCGCCCTCGGCGGACTCGCCCCGATCGAGCCCCGCGCCCCCCTCTACCGGTCGCCGGGGCCGGCCGTCCTCGCCGCCCGGGCCAGGGTGCCCCGGCGGGGCGCGGGTGAGGAAGAGACCGCCTACCTGGCGAGGCTTTCCGGCGCCCTCTCCGCGTTTGCAGCCGAGAGCCCCGCGCCCTTCGCGGCAGCCGTGCGGGCGGCGTTCGGCCGGGCGGAGGTCCAGGAGGTCCGGATCTACTCCCTCCTCCCGCCGGGCGACAAAAGCCACCTCGTCCAGCTCGCCCGTGAGGCGAAGGTCCGGGGGATGCGGGTCGTCCTCCGGGCCCCCGCCGGCTCGCCCGCCCTCCCCGGGGTCGACACCGTGGAGGCGATCTGATGACCGACCGGCGGTTCCTCCTCCTCTGCGCGGGCGAGGTCCTGGTCGTCGCGGTGGGCAACCTCGCGGCGGCCCTCATCCTCCAGGTGATCGTCCTCGGTGCGTATCTCGGTGACCGGCGGGGCTACTGGGCCTTCATACCGGCCGCCGCCCTCTTCGCCGCGGTCATCGCGGTCTTTGGCACCGTCCTCCTCCCCCTCCTCGGCCTCGCCGCCGCGCTCGGCTGCGGCTATGCTCTCCTCACCCTCTACGACTACCGGCTCACCACCTGGGCGGGAGGAGAGGCATGACCGCCAGAAGCCCCTACCGCGGAGCCTTCCTCCTCATCACCGCCGCCGCAGCCCTCCTCGCCCTCGTGGCCGCGACCGGCCGGGGGGACATCACCACCGCGACCCTCGTCCTCGCAGGTGCCGGCTGCTTCATCGCCGGGGTCTTCCTCCTCGCCCTCCACAAGGGCGAGCCCCTCGACCCCGAGATCGCCGCCCTCCTCCCGGTGCAGGGGACGGTCAGCATCGCCACCCTCTGCGCGGACCTCGGCGTCCAGGGCGACGCCTGGTTCATCCCGGAGGGAGAAACGGTCGTCGAGGTCGTCCCGGTGGCAGGCAGCCTCCCGGAGAACCCGGGCGACGACTACTCCTACATCACCGGCGAGGGAGGGTGTGCCGTCCGGCTCGCCCCGGCCTGCGCCCCGCTCCTCGCACGGCTCCGCGAGAAGCACGCCCTCGAGGTGCCGGGGGAGGACGAGGCCCTCCTCGCCTGCATAACGGAGGTCTGCGAAGACCTCCTCGAGGTCGCCGAGAAGGCGGAGGCGAAAAGAGACGGCGCAAACATCGTCGTCACCCTCTCCGGCTACCGCCTCATTTCCGGCTGCCGGGCGGTCCGGGCGGCCTCACCGAAGTGCTGCACCATGATCGGCTGCCCGGTCTGCAGCCTGCTTGCGGCGCTCGCGGCGCTCGGGACGGGGGTGCCGACGACGCTCGAGCACATCAGCGTCGACGAAAAAAGAGGCGTGATCCGGGTGATCCTCACGCCGGCCGGACCCGCACCCAGAGGTGCAGGTCCCGGTAACTCGCGTTGATCCGGTCCTGCCCCGCGATCTCTTCTCCCGGGACCGTCTCGTTATAGAGGAGGAACTCGATCCGGTTGTAACCGGTCGACGGCACCGAGAACTCCCAGGCGAGTTCCCGGGTCTCGTTGTGGGGGACCGTCACCACGAACCGGTCGAGCCGCTCAGCCGCGTGGATGGTCGACGTGTTCGTCGCGGGGTCAAAGGTCTGGTTGAGGGCGAACGCTTCGACCGTGTAGGGGATCTCCCGGTACTCGTGGTTCCCGACCCCGATGATCAGCGACCGGGTTGATGCGGCCGGAAAGTCGGTCGGGTAATCCGCGGCTTTCCCCCCTGGCCCGAGGATGTAGAACTCGGTGAAGTGCTCCCCCTCTTTTGGCACCGCGATGACGTAGGCGGTCGTCGCGAGCGCCGCGACGATCGCGACCAGGAGGACGGCGGAGAGCCCCCGGTCGAGCCGGGAGGCCCCCGGGTCAAAGAGTTCCAGCCGGGCGGCGGCAAGCATCGCCCGGGCCGGGACGGTGAAGCGGTCGGCGGCCGGGAGGAGGAGGCGCCGGTACCAGGCGGCCGCGGTCATCGCGAGGGTGAAGAGGGTGAGCGACGCAAGGATCGGGTCAAGCCGGATCCCCCAGGGGGTGTAGTTGAGCGCAAGCCCGATGAGGGGGACGACGGCGATCGAGAGCCCGAACGAGAGCGCGACCCGCTCGATCCCATCGAGGTCGCCCTTTGCCGGGAAGAGCGCCGCGATCAGGGCGTAACCCGGGATGAAGAGGACCATCGCCACACCAACGAGGATCCGGAGGAAACTCTCGTTTAATACCGGGATGTAGACGCAGGCGAGGGTCACGGCTGTTGCAGCGGCGACCGCGATGAGGTCGCCGGGAACGTCGCCGGCGGCCTCGACGATCAGGGGTCGTTGATCTTGGGGGTCCATGGGTGGTTCAGTCAGCCCCTTCTCTCCCACCAGAACATCAAGATTGCGAAAGCGATCGCCGGGAGGAGGGGAGCCACCGGGGCTGCGGCCGGGGTCGTCGCCGCGGGGGTGGTCGCAACGGCCGCGGTGGTCGTCGTCGCCGTCGCCGTCAGGGTGGGCACCTCTGCGGGGACCAGGAGGACGTACGAGCCCGCCCGCGAGACCGCCGCCGTGATCTGGTCACCCTCGATCTTCGAGGGGACCGGCGACCAGATGCCGTCCTCGAGCCTCGCGATCGTCGCCGTCGCGCCGGCCGAGGGGAGGGGGAAGGAGAGGACCGCGGCGGGGTCGAACGCCAGGGTCGCGGGGGTCACGGCGTAGGCGTTCCCGGCCGTGGACCAGCCGGGAAGGATGGTGCCCTGGAAGGGGAGGGGCTGGAGCCCGGCGCCCGCGATATCGGTCCCGGTGAGGGAGGCCTTCCCGTCGGCCGAGGTCACCGTCGTGACGCCCGGGGTGGATGTGGCGGTCGGGGGGGTGGTGCTGCCGCCGCTGTTGCCCCCGCTGTTGCTGCCGCCGGTGCTCTGTGTGGTGGTCGCGGTCGGCGTCGTGGTCTGTGTCGGCGCCGGGGCCTCTCCCCCGATCGCGATCGTCCGCGAGAGGGCCTCCGCCCCGTCGATGTAGACGGAGACCGTCGCGGTGCCCTGCGTGACCCCCTCGATCGCAAACGAGATCGTGCCGGAGTCGGGCCCCCGCTTCGTGCCCATCATCACGAGATCGGTGGTGATCTTCTCCGCCGCGGCCTTCCCGTCGAGGGCGACGAGGCTGAGGGTCCCGCTCGGGAGGTTGCGGGGCTGGCTGATCCGGACCTCACCGTTCTTAGCGGTGTAATTCATGCTGACGGAGCCCCCGTCCGGCAGTTCCGCCGAGAGATGGGTCCAGTTCGTGCCCTTCGTGTAGGCGGTCACATTACCCCCGTCGAGGGCGAAGGGGAGCGAGAGGTCCCGGGCCGAAAAAGAGAACGTCTCGCCCGGGGTCGCGGCAAACTCACCGCGGATGCCGAGCGAGAAGGCAGCGCCGTCGGAGAGATCGTTCACGGTCACGGTGACCGTGTCACCGGACCGGATCGCATCAGGGCTGATCGTGATCGTCGCCGCGGTCGCGGCCGGGATCAGCAGGAGAAACAGGAGCAGGAATCCACCCAATCTCTTCACGAGTAACATCTCCTTATCTTTTGGATACGGTATAGATGGCCTTCCAAAATAAAAATGTTTATCCGGGGATGTCAAAATCGGGCGCACTACGGACCCAGAAGAGATCCAACGGCCTCCCGGGCGAAACAGACGACCACGAGGCCCCAGAAGAGGAAGTAGCCGAAGATGTTTGCGGTGGCGTAGCGGAGGGCGCCCGCCCGTTCGGCACACCGGTTCGAGAACCCCCACAGGGCAATTCCGAGCGGGATGCACGATATCACGGCCACCGGCCGGAAATCCACGGGGGCAAAGGCCCCTGTGAGCGCAAAGAGGGTGAAGGCCGCGGTCGCGAGGGCCGCCGCGACGGCGATGAGCCCAAAGCCAAAGATCCGCCCCCGCCGCACGACGAGGGTCCGCTTCCCCCCGGCGATGTCGCCCTCCCGGTCCGGCATCTCGACGCTCACGATGAAGACGAGGCCGTAGAGCGAGAGCGGGACGGCGAACGCGAAGAAGGCGGCGTCAAGCCCCCCCATCGCGACGAAGTAGCCCGCGCCGGGCATCAGGAGGCCGAAGGTGATCATGTTCGCGACCTCGCCGAGGTTGTGGTAGGCGAGCGCGAGCGGCGGCGCGGTGTAGAACCAGCCGAGCAGGTTCCCGGCGAGGCCGAAGACGAGGAAGACCGTCGGGTAGTCGTAGATGGTGACGAAGGCCCAGCCGATGAGGAGTGAGGCCGCCATCAGGGCGACGGCCGCACCGAGCGCGGCGGGCTTGAGTTCGGGGTGGGCGGCGAGGACGCCGCTGCCCCCCGATATGGCCGTCGTCTCGACGAACCGGTCCGCGTCGGCGTCGAAGTAGTCGTTGCTGTAGTGGACGGAGAGGTGGGCCGCCGCCATCGCCGCGTAACCGAGGAGGAACTCGCCCGGGGTGAACCGCGCCCCGAGAAGGAACGCAAAGAGCGCCCCGGCGGTGAACGGGACAAAGCCCGAGAGGAGGAAGGGGAACCGCCCGAGCCGGATGAACGCGCGGAGGGCACGGGTATCCATGAGGTAATCTCCCGCTCCGGGAAGGGCGGGTCCGGTATATAACGTTATCCCGCTACCCCGCCGGGCCGGGCACAAGGAGCGGCACCGCACGCCTGAGGGCGTCGGCGCCCCCCTCGACGGAGATGAGGCCGAGGACGGCCCGGGCAAGGGCCTCCTTCTCCCGGAGGAGGGTCTCGCCGGCCGGGCGGCGGCGGCAGAGGAGACCGATCAGGCTCTCGTGGAGATCCCACCGGTCGGAGAGCGCCGCCAGATCGCGCACCTCCGCCTCCGGCCCGGAGAGGACCTTCAGCCGCAGGGTGACGTCGCCGATGAGGGCGAGGGCCCGGGCGTCGTCCGAGAACGCCCCGAGGCGGGCGAGGTCGTGTGCCGGGACCGGGAGCGCCTCCTCCGGGAACCCGGCGAGTATCCCGAAGAAGAGCCGTTTCGTGGAGGGGTCCATCAGGACCCGGAGGAGGCCGTCGGGGCCGGGGAAGGTGTGCCCGGTATCCCGCTCGATGCGGGGGAGGGTCTCGCGGACCACCCGGCCGGCCCCGGAGATCAGGCGGCCGGTCTCCCGGCTCCACCCCCGTATCCGCCGGAGCCTCCTCGTCCTCCGGGGGGACCGCCGGTGGGCGGGCAGGTATTCAGCCCGGTACTCGCGCGCGAGGCCCGCCTGTATCGCCGCGAGGGTCTCTTCGATCGGGCGGGCGGGCGGGCCGTAGTCGTATGCCATGCAGTCTACGGTGGGACAAATGAATGCATTTACCTTTCCGCTCCGGTCAACAATCTCTCCGGCTACAGGAGGAGCAGAACGAGCGCGGCGGCGAGGACGACGTGCAGGCAGAGGAAGAGGGGGACGAGCCGGAACTTCGCCTTCTGCGTCTTGTGCCGGAAGACGCGCATCGCAGCCGCGGCCCCGAACGGCCCGAAGAGCGCGAGGACGAGGAGCCTTCTCTCGGAGGTCCTCCGCGCCGACCGTTCTGCCGACCGTTTGTCGCGGCGGAAGGCAGCAAAGGAGACGACATTTACGAGGAGGTAGACCGTGATCGCGGCCGGGAGGAGGGACATCCCGCTATCCCTCCCGCCCGGACACCCTGGGTTTGGGCACGCCTGTCCTGTTGAGGTTCTGCACACCGTATCGTTCTCTCCCGGATCAAAAGAGGTTGCCGTCTGACGACCCGGCCCGGTCTTCCGGAAAAGAGCGGCAGGGGGACCAAGCCCCCTCACCGCGGACAGAGCCCGGTCAGGTTCATCAGGGTGGCGTTCTCCGCCGTGACGTTGAACGGCACGATCACGATCGCACCGTCCACCTTCTGCTCGACGTCGGGGACGGGATACTCAAAGACGCCCTCCTTCCCGGCGTCATGGTGCAGGACCGCAAACAGGGTGTCGGTGGCGACGAACGTATGGACCGTGACGGTGACGTTCGTGTTCACCCCGGGCTCGACCGGCGCATACCCGATGACCCCGCCGGGATGCCCGAAGAGGTTGTTGTGGATGACGAGCCACCCGGTGCCGTTGCTCACGGTCTCGTCGACCGTGACGTTCCCGACGACCCCGTCGCCCGGGATCGCCTGGTCCTTCACCATGATCGAGGCGTTCGTGGTCGCGCCGATCTCGCCGGAGACGAGCCCGACACAGCAGGCCGCAAGGACCGCCGCAATAACCAGCCAGTAGTTCTTCATTACCGTCGACCTCCCCCGTGGGGGAGGGGGCAGGTGTTCCGGGGGTATATATAGGGTCCGGGTGGGACCTGCAACCTTTTTTGAGCACGGCCGCATAACCCGTCACGTACCATCATGAGAGAGACCCTTGCCGCGCTCGCCGACCTGACCCGCGCCCACTTCTTCTTCGTCTGGCCCCTGCTCTTCTGCTCGGGGCTCGCGCTCGCGTTTGCGAACTACGGCGGGTTCTCGTGGGAACTCGTCGGCCGCGCGGCGCTCATCGGCCTCTTCGGGTTCGAGGCCGGGCTCGTCTTGAACGACTACGTCGACCGGGAGCACGACCGGCGGGACATCGACGGCTCGCTCACCCGTTACTGGCGGCCGTTTGGGGCGCGGCCGATACCGGAGGGGAGGGTCTCGCCCCGGGCGGCGTTCGCCCTCTTCCTCGTCCTTGCCGGGTCCGCGGCCGCCATCGCCGCAACCCTCCCTGCGCCGCACAACCTCTACGTCCTCGGCATCATGGGCTACTCCTACCTGGTCGAGTACTTCTACCAGACAAAGAAGCGGCGCCAGACCCTCCCGCTCGCGCAGGTGGTCGGGCGGACGGACTTCGCCCTCTTTCCCGTCGCCGGCTACCTCGTCCACGGCAGCCCGGATGCGGCCGCCCTCCTCATCTTCCTCTTCTTCTACCCCTGGGCGCTCGCGCACCTTGCGGCAAACGACATCGCCGACGTCGCAAACGACCGCGCCCGGGGGATGGCGACGATCCCGGTCCTCTACGGTATGCGGGGCGCGGTTCTCTGGGTCCTCGGGTTTGCGGCCGTCCATGCCGCGATGGCGCTCGTCTTCGGCCTCACCCTCGGGACGGTCGCCCTCGCCGGGTTTCTGGTGGGACTCATCCTCCTCGGCGCCGCAACCGGCCTCATCCTCCGGGGGAAGAGCCCGGCGGCCGCGATGCGGGCGCTCCCGCTCATCCACGCGACCCTGATCGTCTACGCCGCGGCGATCATCGCGGCCGTCGTGCTCTAAAAGGGAGAGGGGGGCCCCTCACTCCACGATGAACGCCCCGTTCATGAACGGGTGGACGTCGCACCGGAAGAAGTAGGTCCCCGGGGTCCCGGGTGCGGTGAAGGTGTAGGTCGCCCGGCCCGGGCCGGCGACGATATCGCCGACGAAGATCGCGTCGGCCGCCGAAGAGTCGGTGTAGACCGAGATGTTGTGCGGGATGCCGTTGTCCCGGTTCTCGAAGTGCACCGTCACCTCCGCACCTGCGGGAACCGTGATCGTCCCGGCATCGAAGACCATGTTCGCGGCCGCGATCTCGACCGTCACGCTTTTAGCGGTTTGGGCTGTGATCGTCTCCGGCGTCACGCCCGCACCCCCATGACTGCAGTTGCTCGCGTCATGAGCCCCACCCTCTCGCCCGGGTCGTATAATGGTTACGCCTCCGGCGCGTAGATCCGGACCCCGTCTCCCTCGTAGATCAGGACGAGCCCGTGCTCCGGCAGGCGGACGTCGTAGCGCTCCCGCTCCGGCTCGCCGACGTAGAGGAGGGTCGCGTTGTACTTCGCCATCAGAGCGAGGGTCTCCCCCGGGTCCTCGTAGATCGCCCGGATATCCGCCGGGCGGTCGGCATACCACGCGCCGTTCCCCCGCCAGGTCAGCTCGTGGCTGATCTGCCCGAGGACCGTGGGGATGCCGGTGAAAGACGAGACCCGGGAGTAGTAGCCGTAGTCCCCGTTCTCCGCCTCCACGATCCGGTGGCTGCCGCCGAGCGTCCGGAGGTAGTCGATCGCCGCGGCCTCCCCGGGCCGGGTGGCGTCGAGGTAGGCGAGGCCGTCGAGGGTGTGGTAGCCCGCCGGGGGGTACTCGATCCCGAGGAGGCCGCGGCCGATCTCGATGTTGAGGGCGACCGGCGCGGCGATGAGCGCCGCGGCCGCAATGACGGCAAGCCACCGCCGCCCCGGGAGGACCGGGCGGCGGGCGGCAAACCACCCCCCGACGATGAGGAGCGAACCGGTGCCGAGGAGGACCCAGGCATCGAAGTAGAACTTGAAGATGGTGTTGAACCGGCTGTAGTCGCCCCCGAGCATCTCTTTGAGGTAGAAGATCTCAGTGAAGGCAAGCACCGCGAGCCCGGCGATGCAGAGGAGGTCTGCAAACGAGCGTTTCCGCCGGAGGAGGAGGTAGGCGAGCGGCACCGCGGCGAGCGCGAGCGCGGCGTAGCCGGCGAAAAGAAACGGGAGAGCGATACCGAGGTAAACGGGAGCCCGCCGGATATCCCGGGCGACGGCGGCGTAGACCACCGCGAGGAACCCGCCCCAGATCGCGAGGAACACGAGGGGGTCGGTGGGGGGAAACCCCCACCCGATCCCGCCCACGCCCGCGGGTTCGAGCTGCAGGTAGTAGGGGAGGTAGATGAGGAAGGCAACTGCGGGGACCGCGACGACGGCGGCAACGGTGGATCGGTCCCGTTCGCGGAGCGCGAGCGAAAGGAGGAAGATCGCGGCGGCCGGGCCGTAGACGAGGGCGTCCCAGGAGGAGAGGAGCGGCATCGAGCCGATGGAGAGGGCGATGAGGAGGGCGAGGGCGGACCGCCCCGGGAGATCGAGCCCGCGCCACCGCAGCCACGCAAACCCGAGGAGGAAGATGAGGAAGGCCTGGTTGAACACGGCCATCTCGAAGGCGTGGGCGTTCCCGAGGAAGAGGGAGAAGACCGGGAACTCGAACCGCGCACCGGCGACGATCCAGTTGGTATCCTGGAACGCCTGATAGATATCGGCGCCCGCGGCGAGGAACCAGGGGACCGACGGCGGGACGAGGAGGAGGACCGCGAGCGGCACCCACCGCAGCCGCCGGAGGAAGAGACGCCCGAGGGCGTAGAGCATCACGAACGCCGCCCCGTAGACCGTGGCCGGGATGAGGTTGAAGACAACCTCCGGGGGGACGCCGGTGACGACCCCAAGACAGCCCATCAGCCAGTGGCCGAGGTAGTAGTAGACGGTGAGGTGTCCGCCCGCAAACCAGGGGTCGAGCGGCGGCACGACGGGCTCCCGCATGACGCTCGCGAGGAAGGCGTGGTTCATGTACTGCTCGCTGAAGCAGCCGATGACCGGGTTCATGAACCGGACGGAGAGCGCGAACAGGAATCCGACGAGGAAGACCGCATCGTGGGCGATGAACCCCCGGATCCCCCGGTAGTCGCCCCGGTAAAGGCCGTAGGCACCGAGGGCGGCGAAGAGGAGAAGGGCGAGGGCGACCGGGACGCGGAGGAGGCCGCAGTACCAGGTCGCGAGGGCGAAGAGGAGGAGGGAGGCCGGGTAGGCCGCCGGGTAGGCGTAGTCCCCGAGTGCGGGACGGAGACGGGGCCAGAGGGCGAGCTGGAGCCCTTTCAGGAGCCCAGCCCAGAGGAGGAGGGAGGATGCCTGCAGGAGGAGGTCCACACGCAGGTATCGGGGGGAGGGTATATGCGCTTTGTGCTCTCCGGACAAAGGCATGGTTTAAACCGATTCCTGCCATACCCTACAGCCAGGAACCACATGACCGACAGGAAGAAGACCAGTGAGCCCGGGATCATCCGCCTCCGGGAGAAGGGAAAAGTCGCCGTGCGGGGGAAGATCCCCGCCGGCGTCATGACCGCGCCGCAGATGGCGGCGGTGGCGCGGATCGCCGAAGAGTTCGGGGACGGCACGGTCGGCCTGACCACCCGGCTCAATATCGAGATCCCCGGCATCGACCGGCGTGACGCTGGTGCGGTCGCGAAGAGACTCCGGGAGGCGGGGATCGAGCCCGGGAGCACCGGGGCCGCCCTCCGGTCGGTCGTCGCCTGCAAGGGCACGGTCTGCAGGCACGGGTGCTGCGACACGCAGGGGATCGCCCGGGCGATCGAGGAGCAGTACGGCGGATGCGTTCTCCCGTGGAAACTCAAGATCGCCGTCACGGGGTGCCCGAACAACTGCGCAAGGGTCCAGTCAAACGACATCGGCATCATGGGCCGGCGGTTCCCGGCGTTCGGCGCCGGGGAGTGCAACGGCTGCGGCGCGTGCGAGACGGTCTGCCGGGAGGGGGCGGTCCGGGTCGTCGACGGGGAGGCCCGCTACACCGAAGAGGCCTGCGCCGGCTGCGGTGACTGCATCGCGGTCTGTCCCACAGAGGCGATCGGCGTCGCGGCGGAGGGGCTGCGCTTCTCCATCGGCGGGAGGTCGGGCCGGGTCGTCCGGGACGGCGTCGAGGCCGACGGGCTGGCCGGCGAAGAGGAGGGGGCCGCGGTCGTCGGGCGGCTGCTCGACTACTTCCGGGAGAACGCGCGGCCGGGGGAGAGGCTCGGGGACCTCATGGAACGGGCCGGGGTGGAGGAGGTCTTTGCGGCCGCCGGGATGCGGCCGCGGCGGTGAGCGGAGACCCCGCTCACCTCACTACAGGGGCACCTCCACTTTCTTCTTCTCCCGACGCCCCCTCTCGTAGCGGTCCCAGTCCCCGCACTCGGTGAGAACCTCCCACCTCTGCTGTATACCTTCCTCCTCCAGCCGCACAATCCGGGCAGTCCCGCCGAGGCTCTCCTCGACCTCGAAGAACTCCCGCGCCTTCTGCTCGTTGAACGGACCGTAACGCCTGACGTCGTCGTGGTCGCAGAGGACCTCGACCCTGTACTTCAGCCGGGAGATGTTCATCATCATTCACCGGTCCAGAGAATCGCCTGCAGATCTGTGAACTACCCCCCGCTTGCGCAGGGGGCTTCCTGCGAGTGCCCGGGGGTCTCGGGGATCCTCGGACCTGTTTGTCGCAGATTACCGGCGAACTGCCGGTAGCCCGTCCACAGGGCATTCTGTGATAGGAACCGTACCATGATGTTGACCGCACTGTTGTGGTCGCGATCGATGCAGTTCCCGCAGGCACAGTCCATAACGCGTTTCCCGAGCGGCATCTCGTGAACCGCTCCGCAGACA
>Ga0208041_1001181_pt1 | contig 18365 bp, 23 predicted proteins | sample AD_SCU002_MetaG_FD_184453 | JGI IMG/M metagenome (GOLD analysis project Ga0208041, IMG submission 184453) | Active sludge microbial communities of municipal wastewater-treating anaerobic digesters from China - AD_SCU002_MetaG (SPAdes) (version 2) | ecosystem: Engineered > Bioreactor > Anaerobic...
TTATAAGATCCGCGTTTTGCACAGGCACGGACACCTGTATGTTTTCAAGTCCTTTATAGCTCTCCTTTTCGGTGGTCACGGGCCCGAACACGGGTTCATCATCGTACCAGAATGTATACGATGAGACAGAAATGTCGCTCTCGCCATAATCGTCGCTGTACGTAAGTTCTATTACGTCGCTGTTCGCCGCATTCTTTATGCCGGTGATGCTGACAACTTCCCATTCCTTGTCGACCAGATTAATGGGAGGGATTACAAACGTCACATCGCTCAGGATTGATCCGACGGCCTCAACGGGCTTGAGTGCCTGTGTTTCCGTACCTTTTTTCAGATTCAGGGTCAAATCGCCTGTAATCTCGCAAAATCCTCTATCCTGTTGAAAGATATTAGCAGACGGAAAAAAGGTCACACTGATGACCTTGCTCTCGCCTGGTTTCACAGATGGGGTGGCAGAACCCACTTGGGCATACGCGACAGGCGGCAGGCCAGCCGTATCTACCCCGGTGCTCTTCGCTTTTGTCGTTTCCAACCGGATCATCGGGGTGGCGAGCGTGGTTTTGTCAAAATCATAGAGATAAATGTAGGAGCTGAGCGTACCGCTGCGAATGGTATTGTCGCCATATTCATACTCTTCTCCGATGTATATTGTTTTACTCGTCACATTAGGAGGGAATTCGATAAGGCCGTCGTTGCAATCATCTCCCTCTATGAAGTCAAATATCTTGAAGCATATATCATTACTGCCGTAGTATGAGTCTAACTTTGCGGTAACCGGATATCCGGCCTCGCCGCCCTTAGACCTGTTGATGGTGATGGGGAAGCGTTCGCCGTTCGTGAGAGATGCCTTAAATGTATCGTAGTCCCCCAGATCGAAGACCAGCACACCATCCTTCAGCACTCCGCTTTCCATTTGAAGAACGTCGCCGGGTATCGGCAATGCGGAATTGTTTATGGCATAGACGCTTTCGGCGACAGTGTCTGCCAGCGCACTCGGCAGATTCAGTTCATCCTCCGGTGTGCCGGTTTGCACCGTCTGCTCAGATACCTCCGTATCCAACTCTGAAAAGGCGGTGATAATCCCGCTTGCACCCAAAGGTGTGCCGGGATCCCTGGCGCCTGTTTCGGCAAAAGCCGTAATGGGCAGCATAGTCAGTACCATGCACACTGCCATGAACAGGCTGCCTATTTGCTTCCATCTTAAACCGTTTTTTGATTTCACACTATTGTCTCCCTTCAGTATGACTCCCCAAGAGTCATCTTCATAATTTCATTATAGGCAAGTTCTGCTACTGGTATGCCGTTTTTGTACCAGTGAACGAAGCTGCCGTCGGTGTCCGCCGTGCTCCAAACCTCCCGGCTTTGCAGTGCACCAAATCGAAAACCCGCAAAGCTGGGCTTCATATCCACTGTTACCATATTTCCTGTGTCAAAGATTACCCGCAAAATCCCGCCGTCCTGCGGCTCCACCATAGTAATTGGCTTCCCCTTCATGCTTTCACCTCCTCATTTAAATCAAACTCAGCACGACATTGAGTCATGCTGAGTTTAGGTGCAGGTATGCACCTCTAATAAAAAAACGCCACTGTACAAATGTATTGTACAATAGCGTTTCCATTTTGTAGTGTGACCATTTGTCACTACTTTTTTATTTTCAGCACTTCTTCCAGCGCAAGGCGTTTGTTTTTCCCTTCTCCTGATAGATTCAGCTTGTCGAAAACTCGGGAAAGCTGATTCCGGACTGTTCCCTCAGCAATGTGCAGCTCTTTTGCAATTTCCGCATTGGTTTTGCGCTGTGCCGCAAGCCTCGCAATTGCTAGCTCCCGATCAGACAGTCCATAGGTCTCATATTCCCCGAAGTGCTCCCGGCATATACTCCTCCTTGAATCACCAAACCTCTGGGCAAGGGGTAAAATGAGATCAATCTCCTGCGAATGGACGCTCGCATTTTGTATATCCTTCAGCACATCAAGAAGATAACGCTCGCTTTCGGCAAAGGGCATTAGAATGCCATCGGGCAGTGCCATATTAAGCGCTGTAATCAGTTCCGCTTGCGCCTGCTTCCTCCTGCCAAGCTGCTCATAGGCGGCAGATAGCTGAATATGGAGCCAGATTTCGCACAGCACATTGTGGTAGACACCGTACAGCTTTTCACACTCCTCCTGCCTTGCCAAAACCTGTGTCCATTCTCCTTTGGTAAGTAGTAGCTGGTTATAAAAGGTGTGCAGCATTGGTGTTGCGGGGAACATCACCAGTGCCTCATCAAGTCGTCCCTTCAAGAACCATTCGGGTGCGGCATCAGGCTGCCCTAACAGAGCATAAATAAAGCCCTGGCACATATCGAGAGTATTCAGCAGTGTATATTGCCGCCCATGATGCAGCCATTCTCGGCTGTCACATATCCTTTTGTTCATCGATTCATAATTGCCCTGAAACAGCTCCATTCGCATAGAGAGGAATTCACTGCACAGCATGATGCTGAACTGTTCTTTTCGTCTCGCCGCTGACATCGCCATTCGATTTGCAATATCAGCATCGGTCAGTTGCCCCCGCTCATAAAACAAGTCAGCGGCAAAAGTGTGCTCCGCACCATTTCCATGTCCGTCCGATACTTGATAGTAATAGGGCATGCACTCTTTCATTTCTGCGTTTTCGTTATCTGCCTTGCCTGCTTCCCGGTGATACATCATAAAGACAGAAGGGGCAGAAAAGGTCCATGCTCCTTTGGGATCTACGCTGAGAGAGGTACGGCTTAAAAGCGCACAGGCTCTGCGGTGGTAGGCACTCATAGCAGAGATGTCGTTATAGCAGAGGAAGCTCTCCGAAAGCTCGGCATCTCCCAAAAGGTCATCACGCTGCTGCGGAGTTAGGGCTGTATCTTGCCCAAGCGCTTCCAAAAGCAGTCTCTTCATGCGTTTGATTTCTGGTATATTATGAAAGGAAAACATCTTGACCATACATACGACAATTGCAAGGGGATGCCTTCGCAAAAGGTCTTCGGGGCATGTTTGTATCCAGTTGAAAAATCCTTGGCTATGCTCTGTATTAAGGCTTTTTGCCTTATCCTTTTCCAAAACTTCCAAAAGAGCGCTCCATCGTTCCGCCTTTGCAAAAGCGAAATAAGCAGGGATATATTCCCGCTGCTTAAAATGCCACTTTCCAAGCCTGTCATAGCTCTCTTTTTGATACTTTTCCGGTTTTTCAGTAAACTTCTGTCGGACGCATTGGCGCAGCATGTGGTGGTAGCGATAAATGCCGTTTTCACTTTTTGTAATAAATGCATTGTTTTTGGAAAGAGAGTTTAATAAAATTACCGCATCTTCATGCTGCCACAAATAGGCTGCTTGGGGCTCTGTAAACTCATCTGTCATACCGATGAGAATCAAAAACTCTTTTTGCCTCTGAGGCAGTGGCTCTAAAAGAACCTGATCAATCAGCGTGAATATATCAGATGAGCTGGAAAGCCAGCGTCCGTTCTGCGCATAGGACTTAAAGTTCAGGTAGATCATGGAGATCCATCCCTCGCTAAGTTCTGCGAGAGTCTTAAGTTTGTCATCCAATGCCTCAAGGCGGCATCGCCGGGCGTATAGGACAACCTCCTGCTCCGTAAGTCTCAAATCTTCCATCCCGATTTCACAGAGCAGATTACCGAGGCGCATCCGCTCTTCTTCGCTGAAAATCTGATTGCGTGACAAAAGAATCATATGCACACAGTCCGGCAGACTGCGGGAGAGAAAGAGCAGCATCGGAGTTAAAGATTTTTGATTGAGGATATGAAGATCATCCAATATGAAGTAAAGAGGGCTTTTGCTGTTATGTAAAGCATCACTGAGAAGCTCTGCCAGCACTGAAACAGCGCCGGCATCCTTAGGGTAACCCAGCACCTTCATCTGTTCGTTAAGTTCCGGATAGTCTTTAAAAGCCCTGCAAAACCCGTTCCAAAAGTCCGTGGTGCTATCTGTAGCAATTATCTGGCGTAAAATCACAGCATCCGGATTGCTTTTTGGCAAATGCTTTGCCCACCATCTTACTGCAGTAGTTTTGCCAAAACCCATGGGAGCGATAACCGTGGTGAACGTATGGCACCCAATTTCATTCAGTCGATTCCTCAGCCGCTTGGTAATAAAAATATCGTTTAAGTGAGGATAATAACTCATAAAGCATCTCCTTCCTCCGCTTTTGTTTACTCATGAAAGGCTTACGCCCATTTTCATTCTTTTTATCTATTATATTTCTTGCATCGGAAGTGATCAAGAGAAAACTTAGCTCAATGGAAAGATATCCACTTTGAAATTGCTTACTGATACACCATACAAAATATAATTTCATCTTATACCCCAACAATATTCATCCCATGCTCTTTCTTCCCATAATAGCCGCATTAGTCTACCTCTGTTAAATCATGTTCGACCAACTTCGCACGACCTGCGGCAATATCTGCTATAACTTGCTCCAAATGCTTCATATTGTTTTCAGAATAAAACGGGTCGGCGGAAACTTCAAAAGGTATACGCCTCTCTCTGGAAACCTTTTTTGCAAAAATCGTAAAAGCAGCAGTCATAGAAAGCCCCATATCAGAACAAACCTTTTCCATGCTCTTTTTCAAATCCTCGTCCATGCGAAAATTTACCATTGTTTGTGCCATAAATATCACTCCTATCTATCTGCTTTTAGATAACATACCGTAAAGCATATGTCAATCGTTTTCTTTACAATCGCTTTACAGTATTATATGTAATTGCTCTCTATTTATACACTATATTAGGATTAATTTTCATTGGATTATTCATAGATGTAATAAAGTCAAATTATATTTTTTCTATTGATTTTTCTTCAACACCTATTATTACTCCATCATTTTTGACGCCTAAAAATAGATGTCCTCCTATTCTATTTAAAAAACACATATTTATTCAAATACATCTTTATATAATTTAATTTTACTTTAAAAATAACCGATAGTGAATTATAATAAGCGATTTCCTGTACGATTTTCCATTCATCTCTAAGAATAGCGTATGAGTATTCATCGCCATACTTTTTATCTGAAACTTATTTGCAGGTCGTGCTTCAAGAAAGCAACCCTCTCTTCGCATATCAATACGCTCTATAACACGGTATGAACCATAGTTTTCTGTATAACAGTGGACAATGATCCTGTGAAGTCCCAAATCATTAAAACCAAACTCTAGAATTCGATTGCCCATTATAGTACATCCATCCAACTGTCATGAGCATTTCATTTCATTTCCTATCAACTTTCGCATAGTCATAATATAGTCATTCATATCGATATATATCTCTCATTGCTCTTATTTTCATAATCCCACATAACCATGATCAATGAAATTTCCACCACAAAGAATGTCCATTCAATTATAGAAAGGTGTTTTGGTATGATTCTATGTGCTTTTATGCGTTCTTTATATATTAAATGCATATGTTATATATATTATTTTTATTCTTCAAATATTTTAAAGCCTGAATAGAACCACACATTATATTGTTCAGCTCCAGTCAATATTGGAATGATCAATTATTTCACCGTTTATAATTTCTTTATCTGCATTGTTCAATCTTTCTCTTTCATAAGGAGTCAGTTTAGTAAAATCACTGTCCCATGCCAGGACCATCCTCTTTATAAATTCAAACGCTAACTGCTGTTCCTGCTCCGGCAGCATGTCAATCATATCTATTATCTGCTTTGATATTGCGGACATCTAATCATCTCCTTTACTTATAAATATCTCCCTTAGGCGGTGAATCAATTAATCCCTCTATTCCAATCTTTATTCTTTGTTTCATAGCATCGTCAAGACTATTTATAGCCTTAACAGCTACCTTGGAATATGCAATTTTCAAGGTTATTTCCTCCTTTCTAACTGAATTCTTTCTTGGTATCTCTCGTAATTACTTTTACATCACATTCTAAAACATCAGCTATTTTTACAACTTCTTTGTATGAAAAACTATCTCTGAATAACTTATTGCTCATATTTTGTGGTGTAATGTCAAGAGCCTGGGCTAACTCCTTAACGCTCATGTCTCGTTCAGTTAAAACCTGCCTGATAATCTTCGCTGCAGACATACACATCCCTCCTCGTTTTTGTTATAACATATATGTGTATTATATTTCAATAGCAATTAAAATATAACCTGATTTGTTATAATTTCTGAAGTTGTAGATAAGCTTCAGCAGCTTAACATTAGAAATGATGTTACTGAAATGCAACCGGGCATATAAGAAGATAATGTTGAAAAGTGATTTTAAAAAATAGTATGTTTTCAGTACGATTGAACAAAATTAAACCCTGTAATCCTTGATTATACAAGAATTAAGGGTTTTTCTTTACTATTCCCACTCGCTCACCAAAAACATAGTCTAAACAATTCTGTTTAAGTTTTGTGAGCTGTGCTACTCTATTTATATCAATTATCCAAATATTTTAAGCTATCTGATTTTTTGTTGCCAATATGTTGCCATGTTTTTTGACTAAACATCACAAGGATTTCCATTTTATCCGATTTGTGCTTAAATTTCAAGGCGTTTTAATGGTTTGCTGAAAGTATAGCATATAGCAGCATTTATACATCCTGATGCTATAATAATTAATATATCTATAGGGGCTAGTACAATACCTGCTAGTCCATCAAATAAAAATCCGGAGCCGAAACGGTACAGGTGACCGCTCAGCAGAATCATCTCACCGATATACATAATGAGTGTAACGACTGATGCCACGATCGACGGCAGCAATACCGAAAGCGTTTTCTTTTTTTCAATCAGAAATGAGCCAACATATACGCCTGCTGTTACGCCAAACACGACAAAGAATAAACTCATAAGCACCGCTGAAAGAGCAGATAATGTAATTTCTCCATCCCTGAAAAATGCGGTAAAACAGGCAAAAATGCAAAGACCAAGAAACAAAGCAGTGAATACCGATTGGATCACCAGTGCTTTTAGCCTGCTTTTGTTTTTGGTAATAATCATTTGGGCAAAGCCATAAAAGCAGTTTAAGAGAGCAAATATCAAAACCACGGAAATAATATAAAAATGAATTTTAAATGCCGGACTGTAATCTCCGATCAGCACATCAACTGCCCGCCACATCCTTGTCTGATAGCCTTCCGGCGGCACATAACACATAAACATTTGCCAACTTTCAAGTGTTGTCGTAACAGTCGTTGTAACAATGACCAAACTTTCAAGCAGCAGTTCCGATGCAAAAAAGACGACGAGAGATATTGCGGATGCTGTTACCAATGCGAATTTTTGGGCATATTTCATCAAGACCGGTAAAAGCAAAACCGCAATTATGACTGCCAAACTGATCGGCGTATATGGAATTATGTATTTCGGATAATTCTCTGCTAAAACCGTTCCATTCCGTACCATATCGGCAACAACTTTCACACCCATAAACAGGGGATAAAACGATGCCATAAGTACGCCAATCACAGAGAATAGATAAAACTTCTTAAAATTGGTCATTGATCTCCCTCCTTATAAAGAAGCATTTGTCAGAAGCACATACCCAATCGCAATGGCAAATACTGTGAAGCTAATAATTGAAATGATTGACAGTTTACTATATAACAGAATGTGGTCAATACGTACCCGTATCTTTGCCCCACCGAATGCCGAGACAAAAACATTCCTGCTTTCAGCATAGTCAATAAGAGCTATCGCATAAGCCTTTTTCACATCTTCACCACAGTCTGCCAATACTCGCTCATCACAGGCAAGTTCGGTTTCCTCCAAAAATCTCTTTAAGAATAGCCAAACAAACGGATTGAACCAGTGAACAGAGACGGAAATAATAGCAAGGATACGCCATAAATTGTCCTTACGATTAATATGCGCCGATTCGTGTGCCAGAATGTATTGCAAGTCACGTAGCTCATATCCTTTGGGAATAATAATTCTCGGACGAAAAACACCGTATGTTGCCGGTGCGGTTATTCTGTCTGAAACATAAATATTATCTCGTAAACGGTTGGCATCTTTTAATTCAGATTTTGTAATAACATAAAGGACTACAGAAATAATCATAAGAGCAACAGCAACAATAATCCATACCATAGAGGCAGCACGGAATAAATTATCAAGCAGATTCACTTTATAGGTAATCGGAGAATAATTGTCTGCCGCCATAATATGATTTGTAAAGGTAAAATCCAATGCACCATCATATACAACCACAGTCCTTGTAGTAAATTTTGAAATCAGTGTCATCAGACTGTATTTGCTTGACATTCCGATAGGAATCCACATTCTAAGAAAAGGAATTGCCCACAATATATGAATCAGGCGCCGTGGAAGCTTTTTAATCTTCCCTAATAGTAAAATGATGATGCCAACAACAGATGCAGATATGCTCATATTGAAAAGCCAATAGAATACTTCGGAAAGCAATGCCATCACCCCTTTTCAATCATCTTTCGCAATTCATCCAAATCAGCGGAAGAGAGTTTTTCATCCTCGAGTAAAGCAGAGAAAAGTGCACTTTTTGAACCACCGAAAAGCTTATCGATAAGGCTTTGGGCTTCGGTCTTGCAAACATCCTCACGGGAAATCAGTGAGGAACAGATAAACCCCGGTTCTTCTCTTTTGATATATCCCTTGCCTTCAAGTTTTTTAATAACAGTGTATGTGGTATTTTTGTTCCAACCGATTTGTTCCGCAGCAACCAGACTGACCTGCTTGGCACTGATTGGTTCATTTTCCCATATGATTTCCATAACTTTAAATTCGCTGTCAAACAATTTTTGCATTACAACCTACACCTCCGCAAGACTATTCCTATAGTCTATACTATCTCAATAGTCTGATGCTGTCAATAGAAGTTAAGGAAATATCAGAAAAAAGTCACAAAAGCAGTGGATAAGTTCAATACCTTATCCCACTGCTTTTGTTTGCTTAGAAATATGCAATCTTTCAGTAGTTGCTACAGGAGTGTTTGAAAGCCAGCAAAACCGTGCGATTACTGGCTTTGTGCCGTCCTTCAAATCATTCCCACTCAATCCAACATTCTTTTAATTTAACATATTTGTTAATATATTTATGCTTTATGTTTGCTTTTTTATCCTGGTTATTATGATTATTTAGGACTTGCAAGATTTTTTGTATCAAAATAGTATCAAACTTTTCACAGCTTTTATTATTTGTCACTGACTTTCGTAGGGAGCACAATATCTACCTGTTTCAGAGTTTTTCTTTTCAATCTTTATTTCCAACCCTAAACTGTCTACATATCGGATAAAATTCCTTAGAGTAGGTGAATTATCTACGGTTTCGATCCTTGAAACCATTTGCTGTGTTAATCCTGATTGTCTGGCAACATCACTCTGTGATAAACCCATTTCATTTCTCATCTTCACAATCTGTTTAACAACTTCATACTCATGCTGAGCGTTATCATAAGCCTGTTTAAGCTCAATATTATTTTCAAGTCTCTTATTGATTTCATCTTTTACATTGATTTTTTTAAACGGCATACACGTTCACCTCCCATTCCACTACTTATAGAAACCTTTTACCAAGCTCTTTTTCAAGTTCCTTCATCTTCAAGTTTATTCAGGATTGTTAATCCTTCCGCTTTCTCATTTAGTTCCCTAATTTCTTATAATCTCTCTAACATATCTTTTTCATTAATTTAATAATTATCTTCTTTGTTCTTTCTTACTTGTTCCTAGATTCATATATTACTAAGCTATAAATTTCTCCATAAAATATTCTCATCTAGCCATTTAGCTACTCCATCATTATCATTTATATCACAAATATAATCTGTACTAATTTTAATATCTTCTATGGCATTACCCATAGCCACACTCAAACCACAACCAAGTAGCATTTCCTTATCGTTGGTATCATCACCGAAAGCTATTATTTCGTTCTTGGATATGTTAAACTCCCTAGCAATTTGCAAAACTCCATTAATCTTTTTAGCCTCTTTATGCATTATCATAGCTAAGTTGTCCCTGCTTAAATTAAGATATAATTCATCCGGAAGGATTGAATTAATTAAATCTACCTGATTTAGATTTTCTATAATGGCATATAATTTATCAGCACCGCCTGAGACATCCATATAATCAGTTATAACAAAATTATCTATATAGTTCCATTTCTCCTTTACATTAAAATTAGCATAATGCACCCCATTAATCTCTGCAGCAACCTTTAGACTATGTCTTGATAAATTCCGTAAAAATATACTATAAACATTTGCAGGAATAGTTTTATCATAAATAATTCTATTATCGATATAAGCTTTAGCACCGTTCATTAGCACATATCCATCAAACAGCTCAGATGGTATTAAGTTACCAGCACTACCGCCTCTGGCTGTTGCAAATATAAATTTTATTCCTTGGTTTTTCACCTTATTTATTATATCAATTGTATATTTCGAAATAGTTTTATCAGATTTAAGAAGGGTTTCATCCAAATCCGTTACAACCATTTTAATCATAACATCCCCCCTCAGTTATAAAAGAATTTTTATAATTGCCCTCCATTCGGTTCTAGCCAACCGCTTCACGCAGGTTAGCTATCTGTTTTGCAGAAGTCGGAGCGTTTTCAATAAAATTTATATGTAAATTCTCCCTGTATACAAAATATTAACACCTTCGTCAATGTCTTCAAGCAGTTCACTGGCATTACTTGGATAAACCTCTATATTTTTAACTTTTGCAAGAGGAATCTATCGGAATTCAATATCAAAATCTCGTCCTTCAATGTGCTCATGGGCGATAAATTCTCCGTCCAACGGTATCTGTGTTTCGTCCGCCTGTATATGCTAATCTGTCGGTTTGATATTCACTCATGAGCCGAAGCTTATGGGCTTTATATTCTTTTGCAACATCGGGTTTTGCATTCAGATAATCTCTGAAATTTATATAATCATGCTATTCTTTGCTACCTGTTATGACTACATGAACATGATGAGTTCTTATATCGGTATTTCGATCACCGCATACAAAAAGCATATCTCCCGCCACATTATGTTGGCGATACATAAATCCTGATCGTTCAAGCGCAGGAACAAGCTTCATTACTTCATCAAAATTGCTCACCGTAACGGTGATATCAATTATAGGCTTAGCCTTGATATTCACTATTGAAGTACTTCCGATATGCTGAATATCAGTTGCAAAATTGCCAAATATGGCTTTTAACTTTTCTATAGATTGAGCCGCATTTTGTTCCCATGCTTTATCATGATCACACAGTTCCACTGTTCCTCGTTTTAATACAAGCATATTTTGCCTTTCTATACTAAAATGCTGATATTTTCTACAATGTCTTCCGTACTTCCGTTTTTCATTATTAATCAAAAGGTCTGTAGGTGTAGCAGAAGATTTCACGGTTGGTGTTTTTACTATTTTTTCCCGCTTACAGCAAGAATTGTGCTTGTTGTAAAATCCCATAGTTTCTCACCATCATTGTATTGCTTTACCCGCATATCAGACCGCTTGTTTATTAAATCAAACAATGTTGATTTTTCATGCTTCGTTAAAGCATCAGGGGCGATGTTTAACGCTTTTTGCGTGCTTGCCAACACTCCAATTCTATGGCCATTGATCTGCTCAATTGCAATGTCGTCGGGAACAAAGGCATTGTCAGGAGCATAGTCTACTACTGTAAAAAAGTCCACATTGACATCATGAAAACCTGTTTTTTCAAGTTCCTTCGGGTATTCATGCTCATCTATTTCGTATGCTCCAATGTCGTGCTCTTTATCAAAGCTCACTGCTTTACTTCAAGCTTTTTCTAATAAAGCTTTTTCTTCATCGCTTGTGTTATACCAATGATTGTTCTTCACTCCAAGTCTTGAGCGTACAGACAGAACAACAATTTTTCCTCCTGACTTAAGTACACGATATTGCTCACCGAAGAAAGGTTTGTGGGGAATATGTTCAGCGACCGTATGCGAATAACATAAATCAAAGGTATTGTCTGCAAATGGCATTGCGGTAGCATCTCCGTTTACAAATATACAGTCAAGTCCTAGCTGTACAGTTTTTGCCTTTGCGTATTCGATATGACCCGTATCAAGATCAATCCCCGTGATTTGGTATCTGGAATGTATTTCTTGATTTTGTGGCAGAAGACCCCTCCGGCACATCCAACTTCAAGGATGTTCTGACCGCTTTTTACATCGATAGCATTTAGCCATAAAGCCTTGTTGCTATCATTAAAGCGCATTCCTCGGCTATAATATAATTCTTCAGTCGTCTGCACATATTGGGACCATACATTATTCATCTTTAAACCTCATTTTTATAGCGTAACTAATATTTAAATATATTGTATTCTATCCTTAAAATAATTGCAATGATATTGTTAATTATTTACAACAAAATTCAATGGAAAGTGAAGTGTCGCTGATCACACCCATTTTATAACCCCTCGATTTAAAATACTCAAGCACTTCCACTGTTTCAGGGAAAGGCAAACGATCGTTATTGCACCATAATTCGTTATGTAACAGCAACGCTCGCTCGTCAGCATTATCTGCTATACCTTCACCGAAAAGCAAATGGCGATAATACCTTTTGTTAAACTCCTTCTCATCATCAACCGTTTTGTACCAAGGGGTCTTGCCTTCAGCCGCAAGTTGAAAAAGAATCATCATCTTATTATAAGATAATTCAAAGGGCTTTCTGCTCCAAGATTCTATTGTGAGATCTCTCCATTTTTCTTTTTCAGGGTTAAAATAGGTTAATGTCCCATCGCGGTCAAAAAAGATAGCGTTGTATTTCATATAGGCTCACTTTCCGTCAGCTCTGCCGACAAGTAAAATATTTTATAATTTCATATTTCCGTTTTCGCTTAACACATCTCGTAACTCTACCATATTGTACTTCTTCACCGATATAAAAATAATCAATCCTCATCCGGCACAAACTCAACGACATCCTCAATCCTACAATCTAGTACACGGCAAATGCGTTCTAGTGTGGTTGTTACGCCTTTGCCTTTATTCATCTTGGCAATTGTAGATGAGCTCAGATTGGCTTTGTCCCCAATTACTTTTTTGACATATCCCGATCAATTAACGGCTTCCACAATCGTTTTTAGCTAATTGCCAAAATTCAATCATTCCCATAAGATTCTTTGTAGAATATTTTACCACGATAAAATACTGCAAAAAAATAAAGAAGTGTTTTGAAAACATCCGTAAAAATGCAAACCATCATCCATCTTTACACCACCTTACACATTCTTAACAAAGCAAATAACCCGCTCTGCTTCCTCAAAACCGCAACTCTTGTGGAACAGTTCGCTTGCCGTATTCTCAAGCAAACAATCTGACGCAAGCTGCTTTATTCCTTTTTCCTTCGCAAACTTTTCTGCACATGTAATAAACTCCCATGCAATGCCTTGTCCCCGATATTCCGGCATAACATAAATTGCTTCAACAAACACAACAGGCGAAGTATCTGTTCCGTTCACATAATCATTGCGAATTGACACATTCATAAAACCCACAATCTTGTTATTCTGCTGATATAAAAATCCAACTTCCTTTTTTGTTGTCAAAAACCCATCATATGCCTTGAACATTTCATTGAAAGTATGATCTGGAAACAATTTTTGCGATAATTCTACCCATTCTTTTAGATTTGATTTGCCTGCATTTATAATGCCCATTACCGTATATCCTCTCTGTAAACAAAATGCTTTACACCGTCATCCAAGCAACTAAGCAGCTCCTTTGCATTTGTCGGATAAACTGCAATACACTTTAAATACTCTAATGGAATCCAATGAAATTCTATATCAAAGTTCCTGCCTTCCAAATGTTCCTCTGCAGTGAATTTTCCATCAAGCGGTATCTGTGTTTCATCTGCAAGTTCAATTATATAATAAAGACATATTTGATGGCAAGGCTTATCTCCCCATGGGAAGAATATTTGAGCAACCCACTTGATTTCGTTTACCCTAATATCTGCGCCAATTTCCTCTTTAAATTCACGGATTAAAGTTTCTTCATTTGTTTCGCCAAATTCTACATGCCCGCCGGGGAAGGCATATCCTGTGTCATTGGTTGGCTTTTGCAGCAGAACCTTGCCATTACGGATAAGAATTCCAGCAACAACGTGTTTAAAACAACTTACTATGATCATATTATTAAAGATTTAGGTGACGCACTAAATCTAACATTAGACAGGCGTTTCCTAAGAGCCGGAGACATAAGACAAATCGTGGCAGATAGTAAAAAAGAAATCTAAAATACACAACATATTTTTGAAATAGAAAAACCTCTGTATTCCTTTATTATTATGGATTACAGAGGTTTGTTTTAATTTTCACCGTTAAAGTTGAGATAATGGTGGTGTAAAGTAATAAAAGAATCTTTGAAATTTTCCTTGTAAAATAGCAGCTGCTTACATTCTTTTATTCTCTTCTTGTAGTAACAGCTTTAATTCTGCGCACTCCAGAAGCGACACTTTCTTCCTTAACAATTTTGAAATGTCCCAGATCTGCAGTATTACTAGCGTGAGGCCCACCACATACCTCCCTGCTGAAATTACCTATCGAATAAACCTTGACTATATCACCATATTTCTCTGTAAAAAGACCTTCAACACCAATTTTTTCTGCTTCTTCAAGAAGCATTTCAGTACATTCAACCTGCAGCCCTTCTTCTATTACTGCATTAACAATACCTTCGACTTTTTGTATTTCTTCTGGAGTCATTTTCTGTCCATGTGAGAAGTCGAACCTCAATCTCTCCTTGGTAATGTTGCTGCCTTTTTGATGAACATGCTCACCCGATACAATTTTTAATGCTTTATGCAGTAGATGAGTAGCTGTGTGTAAAGCAATCGTTTCTTCTGCATTATCAGCCAGTCCACCCCTAAACTTTTGCTGAGCTCCCTGGCGGGATAACTCCTGATGCTGCTTATACAACTCTTCGAAGCCAGCATAATCTATAGTTAAGCCATTTTCTGAAGCCAGTTCAGCAGTTATCTCCGGTGGAAAGCCAAAAGTATCGTAAAGAGTAAACACTGTTTTTGAATCCAGGGTGCATCTTTCTTCTTTCCGGCACACTTCCAAAGCTTTATAGAACTGCTTTTCACCTTTTTCAAGCGTTTGTGTAAACTTGTTTTTCTCCTCAATAAGACTGTTTATAATATAATCCTGTTGCCCGTCCAATTCACTATATAGTTCCCGCAAAGACTCTATTACTACATAACTCAATTCAGATATTTGATCAGGGTTTATTTCAATTTTTCTCATATGCCGGATAGCTCTTCTTATTAGTCTTCGCAGAATATACCCCTGCTCTACGTTGCCCGGGATTACTCCGTCTATCAATATGAAGCATGACGCCCTGATATGATCCGCGATTATTCTGGTACTTTTCTCATTTTCTTTCTTTGCAAGAGTCTTAATCTGCTTTATGATATCTGAAAAGAGTTCTGTTTCAAATATACTTTCCTTTCCTTGTAAAATTGCGGTCATTCTTTCAAGCCCAAGTCCGGTATCTACATTCCTTTGTTGCAATGCCGTAAAGGTACCATCAGCATTTTTGTAATACTGCATAAAAACATTATTCCATATCTCCCAGTACTTTCCGCAATCACATGTGGGATTGCAGTTCTCAGAACACTTTGGCTTAAGACTGTCATAAAAAATCTCAGTATCGGGACCACATGGTCCGGTTTGACCTGCTGGCCCCCACCAGTTATGTTTTTTCCCCAGGAAGTAAATATTCTCCTCCTTAATACCAAGTGACTTCCATACTTTTGCTGCTTCTTCATCTTTTGGGGCATCTCCATCCCCTTCAAACACTGTTACAGCTAAACGATCCGGATCCAACTGAAGCCAATTGACAAGGAAATCATAACTCATCCGGATTGCCTCATCTTTGAAATAGTCACCTAACGACCAGTTACCAAGCATTTCAAAGAATGTAAGGTGAATATCATCTCCGACCTCATCAATATCATCCGTCCTGAGACACTTCTGATAATTTACCAGACGTTTCCCTAACGGGTGAGGCTCACCCAGAAGATAGGGTACAAGTGGATGCATCCCTGCAGTAGTGAATAATACACTTGGATCATTTTCTGGTATAAGGGATGATCCTGGGATTACACTGTGCTGATGGTTACTAAAGAATTCAATAAACTTTTTTCTGATGTCGATAGCGTTCATTTTTATTACCTCCTCAATTTTTTGGCAATTTTGTTTGAACTTCGACACAGCAATTATACTTCCCGGCAGGCATTAACAAATAAAAAAACCCTTCAATCCCTATAAAGGGACGGAAGAGTTATCCGTGGTACCACCCTAATTAGCTTAATGCTCACTCAATCAGTACTAACATACTGTGCCTTTGTAACGTAAGGTAACGTCGTTCTCTACTCGTTTTACCTTTCAAGAAGAAGCTCAGGAGCTGCGTTCAATGTAGTTACCTGTTAGATTTCCACCAATCTCTAACTCTCTGAAAGGAGTTCTACACCTAATCCTCTCCGTCATTGCCGTTGATATTTTCTTTATATTATATATATTATATCCAAAGTCTGCAAGATATATCAAAAATTAAATTTAACTCCTATACATTCCTCATCAGCAGTTGACCTATGCAACAAACTTTCCTCCCACATATCTGGTTTCTCTATCCCAAGAAGCTCAACAATAGTGGATGCTGCGTTTGCAAGACCAAAACTCCCCTTTGCTATTTCATGCTGTTCCAGCTTATCACAGATGATAAATGGAACAGGATTTAATGTATGTGCAGTTTTAGGCCTTGGAGTTTCATTACCTTTCACTTTTTCATACATTTCATCCGCGTTTCCGTGATCTGCAGTTACGACCAATATTCCTCCAACCCCATCAACAACTTCTAAAATCCTGCCGAGACATAGATCAACCGCTTCAACCGCAATTCTTGCAGCAGCAAAATTACCGGTATGCCCTACCATATCTCCATTAGGAAAATTGGCTCTTAAAAATGTGTACTTACCCGACTTTATAGCATCAATCAATTTATCTGTGATCTCTGCAGCCTTCATCCAGGGACGCTGTTCAAAAGGCACTTTGTCTGATGGCACTTCCTCAAAATCTTCAAGAATCTCATCAAACTTTTCACTTCTGTTGCCATTCCAGAAATATGTAACGTGCCCATATTTCTGAGTTTCTGATACAGCATATTGCTTTATACCATGCTTCACCAACAACTCCGAAAGAGTATTTTTAATATCAGGCGGATTTACAAGAAAGCGCCTGGGAAGTTTTAAATCACCATCATACTGCAGCATACCGGCATAGATAACTTTTGGATACCTGACTCTATCGAATTTGGAAAAATTCTCATATTCAAATGCCTTGCTTATCTCAATAGCCCGGTCACCTCTGAAGTTGAATAGAACCACACTATCATTATCATATATTATACCTACGGGATCACCATCATCAGCTATCACAAAGGGCGGCAAGTCCTGATCAATTACACCATATTCTTTTCTGTAGGTTTCAATGGCTGATGCTGCACTGCCAAATTGCCTTCCCATTCCCAGTACATGAGTTTCCCAACCTAATCTGACCATTTCCCAGTTAGCCTCATACCTATCCATTGTGATCTTCATTCGCCCGCCACCTGAAGCTATCCTGCCATCAAAATCTGCACAGTTTAGCTCAAGAAGCAGTTTTTCAAGCTCATCAACATATTCTAAAGCTGAAGTTGCTTCGACATCACGACCATCTAGCAGAATATGAATTCGGGTCTTTGATACGCCCTGCTCTTTTGCCCTCTTTAACATTGATTTCAGATGAGCTATATTGGAGTGCACATTACCATCAGATAATAGCCCGATGAAGTGCAGAACCGACCTGTTTTCAATACAATTACCTATAATAGTGTTCCAGGTTTGTGAGGAATACATTTTTCCATTCTCAATGGATTCATTAACAAGCCTGGCTCCCTGCGCATATATCTGTCCACAACCTAAAGCATTATGCCCTACTTCACTGTTACCCATATCCTCATCCGAGGGTAGACCGACAGCTGTTCCGTGTGCTTTTATAGCTATATTGGGACAGGTTCTCATAAGGCTGCTTAATGTAGGCATATATGCAGCTTTTACCGCGTTTCCGTACTCATTATCATTCAAACCTATTCCATCCATTACTACTAAAACAACAGGTTTCTTATTACTCATTAAAACTCCCCCAATCATATTATCCAGGTTTATCCATTATCATCTTCAAAACTTTATATTCATTTATTCATTTATAACGATCTCTGATCATGCGCATAGTCGCCAGTTCTATATTCGTCACAGCTTTAACCCCACTTCATTTAGAAACTACATTATTACACATGCTATCCTCCAAGCAACTC
>Ga0208041_1001182_pt1 | contig 18298 bp, 13 predicted proteins | sample AD_SCU002_MetaG_FD_184453 | JGI IMG/M metagenome (GOLD analysis project Ga0208041, IMG submission 184453) | Active sludge microbial communities of municipal wastewater-treating anaerobic digesters from China - AD_SCU002_MetaG (SPAdes) (version 2) | ecosystem: Engineered > Bioreactor > Anaerobic...
ATGTGCTGTTGAGTGTGCGCGCGTCCCGCATCGGCGATAGCGGCAAGCACGGGGAACGATTCCGGCCTCCTGGCCGGGATGGATACAGTGGCTCTGCTTCCCCATTGCCCTGTACACGCTGTCGCGCGGCAACAAAGCCGCGCCCGGGACTGTGATTTCCTCCTTCTTACATCCTAATTTCGTCCACCGTGTTCAGAAACGCACCCGCGTCACGCACATCGGCGGCGATAAAGGACAGTATTGTCATTTAAACACTGCCCTCAAATTAGAAGGCGCTTTTTTCAAAAGCAAGTGAAATCGGGTGATGCTGTATTAATTTTTTGTAATGCGATGGTTGATAAGCGGACTTCCAGGAGTATTGAGGCTCTTTTCGCCTTTGTACGTCTGGACCTGCTGAGTGCGGGAAACATTTGAAGAGATGAAAGCGAGCGAAGAGAGCGGAGAGGAATTGTTGAGAGCGCTTCCCGCTCGATCCGTGCGACACGCCGCAATCGAGTCAACGCAAGGACGCAGCGACGCTAAGCCGCGATTCCTCTGAGCCCTCCGTGTTCGCGAAGCGCTCAGGGTTCTCTGGGCTAGCGAAGCTCGGTGTTCGTGTAGCGCTCTGTGTTCTCTGTGTTGGTGAAGCCCGATACCCCCCCGCTCACTCCCCGCCGAGCCGACGCTCCAGTTCGGGCAGTGTCCGCGTGCTGATGGTGCTGACCGCTTCATGCACGGGCGCGATGAGGGCGCGGACGTGCTCGAGTCCGATGCGGTGCTGTGGCAAGGGATCGCCGCCATGCGACCACTGCGAATACACGATGTCCTGCACACGCTCGATGATGGATGGCAGTTGATTGCCGTTGCGACTCGAAATGCTCTCGTCGCCATTCATCTCGCGGTGCAGACGATTGAGCTGCGTGCGAAGCGCGAGGTAGTCCGCTCGCTGCGCAGCATCGGAACCGGGAACAATTTGCAAACGCTTGTCCAGCACGGCCAGACGTTCGCGCGCTTCGCGCAATGCGCGCTGCGTCGCCAGGACCCGCCCCTGCACTTCTGCCAGATCGCGACGGAAGGCTGCCAGCGCGGCGGGATCGCTCGGCGGGAAGGTGCCGATGTCCAAGGGACGCAGTGTGAAGGGTTGCGGACCCGCGAGCTGTTGCTCCACTCCGTCCACCACCGCAAACATGGTCACCGAGTACGCACCCGGCGGCACAGGCATGCCTGCGGCACTGTTCACTTCGCTCCCCGCTGTGATCGGCGCAAGAGTGGCAAAGCGCGCATCCCAGGTGATGCGCTGCACACCGCTGCCTACGGCACTGCGCAGTCGACGCACGGGCTGTCCCTGCGCATCGCGTATGAGGAAGCTGAAGTACGGCTCGATCTCCTCGTCCTCCGCACGTAAGCTGTCCCAAATCGGGTACACCGCCGCATCGCCCTTTTCCTTCATCGCCTCTTTGCGAACACTCTTTTTCGTCCGAGGCGCCTCCTTCGCGTAGTACGTGAAGGTGGCACCTAACGGTGGATTGGGCGCGGTGAAAAAGGTTTCGCCCAAGGCGCCTTTGCCACGATGCCTCGCCTGCACGTACAGCAGGCCATCGCGTACGGGAAAGATCACCGCCGCCGAATCCAGCGTCTTCTTCGTCATCGCGCGCAGCGCCGTGTAGTCGTCCAGCACGTAAAAGCCACGTCCAAACGTTGCCAGCACCACATCATTCTCGCGGCGCTGTATGTCGATATCGCGCACGGCGATGGTGGGCAGACCCGCTTTCATGCGCACCCACGTTGCCCCACCGTCCACCGTCGTGTATACACCGAATTCCGTTCCGCAGAACAGCACTTCCTTGCTGCCGTGATCCTCGGCGATGGTGTACACCGGCGATCCCGAGGCGATGCCCGTGGACATTGGCTGCCAGCTCCGGCCGCGGTCGCTGCTCCTGAACACGTATGGCGTGAAGTCCGCCATCTTGTGATTGTCGAACGTGGCGTACACCACGTTCTCGTCGTGCATGGATGCGAGCAGACAACTCACATACGTGGTCTCGGGTACGCCGGGTACGCGGTCGATGCGGCGCCAGTTCGCACCGCCGTCCTCGCTCACCTGCACGAGACCGTCATCGGTGCCCACATACAACAGCCCTTCGCGCAGCGGGGACTCGGAGAGCGCCACAATGTTGCCATACAACGAAGTGGAAGCGTTCTTCGCCACCGCTTCCGGCGGCCAGATTTTTCCCATCACCGGCAAACGGTCGCGATCGATGCGGCGCGTGAGATCGGGACTCACCGCCACCCAACTGCCTCCACGGTCGTCGGAGCGAAAGAGTTTGTTGGCTGCGAAATACAGGCGCGTGTTGCTGTGCGGACTGATGAGCAACGGTGCATCCCAATTCCAGCGATACGGCTCCTCCAACGGCGAGGGCTGTGGCTGTATGCCCACACGCTCGCCGCTGCGCTTGTCGAAACGCACCAGACCGCCGTACTGTGATTGCGCATACACGATATCCGGATTCTCGGGATCGATCTGCGATTCGAAACCATCGCCACCATTGGTGAAAAACCAATGTTCGTTGAAAATGCCGTCGGCGAACAGCGTGCGCGAGGGTCCACCCAGACTGTTGTTGTCCTGCGTGCCTCCGTAGATGTTGTAAAACGGCTTCGCATTGTCCACGGTCACGCGATAGAACTGCGTGACGGGCAGATTCTCCTTGTAGCGCCAGGTTGCGCCGCCATCGTAGCTGTCGTACAACCCGCCATCACCTCCGATAAGCAGATGCCGGGTGTTCGCGGGATTGATCCACAACGCATGGTCGTCCACATGGCGCGCGTTGTTGCCGAGCCGCCGGTACGTGGCGAAGCCGTCGTCGCTGACCAGCGTGTAGGTGTCGAGCGAATACACGCGATCGGGATCCAGCGGATCGCAGACCAGTTCGCAATAGTATTGCGGACTGACGGGGACGTAGGAATTCCGCTTCTCCCAGCTCGCACCGCGATTGGTGGAGCGGTACACGCCCCCGGCCTTTTCCTGCGCCTCGATCACGGCATACAGCCAGTCGGGATTGGCGGGAGAAATAGCCAAACCGATGCGACCCACATCGCCGGCGGGCAAACCGCTTTCGAGCTTCGTCCACGTCGCGCCCGCGTCCTCGCTTTTATACACACGCGCTTCGGGGCCGCCGTTGATCAGCGTCCACACATGCCGCCGCCGTTGATACGATGCGGCGTACAGCACACGGCTGTCCCGCGGGTCCATCACCACATCGGTCACGCCGGTGTTCTCGCTGATTGTCAGCACGGCCTTCCACGTCGCGCCACCATCGGTGGATTTGTACAGCCCGCGTTCACCGCCGGGCCCCCACAGCGGTCCCTGCGCGGCAACGTAGACGATGCGCGAGTCATTGGGATCGATGAGGATTTTCCCGATGTGTTCGGAGGATTTCAGGCCCATGTTCGTCCAGCTCGCGCCGCCATCGGACGAGCGGTACACGCCGTCGCCCCAGGCCACGCTGCGTTGGCTGTTGTTCTCGCCGCTGCCAACCCACACGACATGCGGATTGTTGGGATCGAGCGTGATGCAGCCGATGGAGTAGCTGTTCTGACTGTCGAAGATGGGCTCGAAGGTGATGCCGTCGTTGGTGGTCTTCCACACCCCGCCGCTCGCCACCGCCACATAGTACTCGGCGGGATTGCGCGGATTCACCGCCAGATCGCCGATGCGTCCGGACGGCAGCGCCGGTCCCACGGCGCGGAATTTCAGTCCGGACAGCGTGGAAGTTGTGAGTCCTTCGTCCTTCTTTTTATCGGCTGCCTTTCCCTTCGTCTGGGAAAAAGCCGGCGTGATGGTGAGCGTGAAAAGCAGCAGGAGGAGCGGCATCAACGGGCGGGATTGAATCATGGGAGCACCGATATGGATGGAGGAAGTCTCTCGACAGCTGTCGATGGCAACAATATCCGGAATTTCGGGCAGGATTGCCATGCGACCGCACCCGTGAGCCGGTGGAAACGGACTTGCCGGCGCGCGTCTCCTCACACCGTACCCCTGTGTACGGAAAAGGGCGCCGCTCGGCGCCCTTTGCTCACAATGCGTGCTTCAATCACACCTGTGCATTTTCCATAAACTCGCGAATGCCGCGGGCGATGCCATGCGCATCGAGACCGAAATGCTCGTACAGGCCCGTCGGCGATCCCGAGCGGCCGTACGTGGTCATGCCAATGCGCTTCATGAGCGTGGGATGATGCTCGGCCAGCGTCTCGGCGATGGCTCCGCCGAGGCCCCCGACGATGCTGTGATCCTCGACCGTGATCACGCGGCCCGTTTCACGCGCGGCTTTCACCACGGCCTCCACATCGAGTGGTGCGATGGTATGGATGTTCACCACGCGCAGATCGACGCCCTCCTGCGCGAGCATATCGGCCGCCATAAGCGTGCCATGCACCACGCCGCCTGTGCAGAACGCCACGGCGTCGGCGCCATCGCGCAAGACGTCGGCCTTGCCGAAGTGGAATTCGTAGCTGTCGTCGTGGATGTCGGCCACGTTCTGACGGGTCAGGCGCAAAAATGCAGGCCCGTGGTGTTCGGCCAGAAAGCGCACAGCCGCTCGCGCTTCGCGGTCGTCAGCGGGCTGAATGATGGCCATGTTCGGGAGCGTGCGCATGAGGGCGATATCCTCGAGCGCCATCTGGCTGTAGCCGTCCTCACCGATGGCCACGCCGCAATGCGTGCCGACGATGGTCACATTGGCCTCGCTGTAGCCGACGCTCATGCGGATGACTTCGAAGCGACCCACGACAAAGGTGGAAAAGGAACAGATGAAGGGCTTTTTGCCGCAGAGCGCCATACCCGCCGCGGCACCGATCATGTTGTGTTCCTGTATGCCCATTTCAAAAAAACGCTCGGGATACCGTGCGGCGAAAAGCTGCGACTGCGTGGACTTCGACAGATCGGCGTCGAACACCACAATGGAGGGATGCGTGGCGCCCAGCTCCGCGAGCTGTTCGCCGAAGGAAACGCGTGTTGCTTTGCCCATGTCCTTTCCTCCCTATGCCAGCAATGTGTGAAGTTCGTCGATCGCGGCGCGTGCTTCGGCATCGCCGGGCGCCTTGCCATGCCATTCGGTGGGATGTTCCATGAACGACACACCCTTCCCTTTCACCGTATGCGCGATGATGAAATGCGGCTGGCCCTCGCGCTTCCGCGCAATGGTCAGCGCCTCGTCGATGGCGGCGATATCGTGTCCGTCGATTTCCTGCACCGCCCAATTGAAGGCGCGCAGTTTGTCGGCCAGGGGTTCGAGATTGATGATCTCGTTCGTGGGCCCGTCGATCTGTCCCTTGTTGTAATCGAGAATCACAATCAGATTGTCCACCTTGTACATGGCGGCCGAGAGCAGCGCTTCCCACACCTGCCCTTCCTGCATTTCACCGTCACCCAGCACGCAGTACACCCTGTACTCCAGGCCATCGAGCTTCGCGGCCATGGCCATGCCCTGGGCAATGCTCAAACCCTGCCCGAGCGAACCCGTGCTTGCCTCGACGGCGGGAAATGTTGCGTTGTGCGGATGTCCCTGCAGGCGGCTGCCCAGCGTGCGCAGCGACAGCAATTCCTCGTGGGGAATCACCCCGGCGCGCGCCAGTACCGCGTACAGCGCGGGCACACCGTGGCCCTTGCTGAGCACGAGACGATGCCTGTCCGGTGCGTCCACATTGTCGGCGTTGCGGCCGATGTGCTTGAGCACGGCCACGGTAAGAATGTCTATGAGGGAAAGCGAGCCCCCGGGGTGCCCCGAACCTGCGGCGTGCAACATCTGAATGATGTCCACGCGCATTTCATTGGCAGCCCGCTGCATGGCGGAAGTGGAAAGATCCATGAAAGCGTGTGAGCGTTTAGCGGTGAACGAAAAGGATTTGCTTCAACCTTCGAGCAATTGCTCGTCGATGTCGATTTCGAGGCGCAGCATGGCCGAGCTGAGCGTCTTGCCCTGGGCATCGTTTTTCAGCGACACGGTGCCGCCCCCACCCAGGGTGTTGTGGAGAATGAAATTCAGCGCGCCGATATTCGGCAATTCGTAACGGTCGACGTCGCCGAGGCAAATGCCCTCAAAGTGTTTCTTTACCACTTCGGGCGTAAGTTCTTGCACGAGAATGGGATAGAAGCGATCCTCGCGAGCGATCACTCCCACGTTGCCGGCATCGCCCTTGTCGCCCGAGCGGGCGTGGGCAATCTCGATCAGGCGTATGCGTTTCCTGCCCATCAGTTTTCCTCCACGAGCACGGTGGGTGTCACGGCGGTTTTGGGAATGAGCGCGGGCCAATACGCGATCACATCGCTGGGCTTGGGACGCCCGCCGGCGAAACCGGTGACGGAAGGCGGACCGGTGAGAATCAGCGGGGCCAGTTCCTGCCCGAATCGCGCCACATGCCCCTTGTCCTTGCCGCGCACGCCAATGCGCAGCACCACCTCGTTGATTTCTTCGGGGATGTTAGCGAGCGGACCGAAGCAGGAATCCAGACCGAGGAATTCGCTACGCACCTCATCGAACACGCAGCCCAGATCGGCCAGGCGCGTGCGCAGTATGGCGTCGGCCGCGCGGGCCTTCTCCAATGCGTCGGGCCAGGCGTAGGTCAACGTGCCGAATGCCGCGTAGCCGTCGTGATAGGAAGCCGAAACTTTGTAAAACGGAGTGGCCGGGCGACCCTTGATATCGCTCACAAGCACGCGGTTGCTGCCATCGGGGCGCAGGCGTATGCTGGTGAAATCCGCAATGCAATCGGGGGTGATGTACTCGCGCGGATCGCCGATTTCGTAGAGCAGTTGCTCCTTCACCGTGGCCAGGGAAACGAGGCCGCCGGTGTTTTCATGTTTGGTGATGACCACGCTGCCATCGGGCGAGGCCTCGGCGATGGGAAAACCGATGTGGGCGAGATCGGGTACGGACTTCCAGTCGCCCAGGAAATTGCCGCCGGAGCTTTGTCCGCCACACTCCAGAATATGGCCTGCCACGGTTCCGGCCGCCATTTTGTCCCAGTCGTCGGCGGCCCAGCCGAATTCGTGAATCATGGGCGCCAAGGTGAGACCCGTGTCGGTGGTGCGCCCGGTAATCACGATCTGCGCTCCCTGACGCAGCGCCTCCACGATGGGGAAGGCCCCGAAATACACGTTGGCAGACACCAGGCGCGCGCGTATCGCGGCGAAATCGGCGCCATTTTCCATGTTCCGCAACTCGATGCCCTGCGCAGCAAGAGCGTCGATAGCATCGAGAATGTCATCGCCAAGCACTACACCCACACGCAGACCGCGTATGCCCTGCTTCTCGGCTTCGCGGAATATCGCATCGCGGCAGGCGATGGGATTCACTCCCCCGCCATTGGTGATGACGCGGATGTTCTTCTCCATGATATGAGGCAGCATGCGGGCGATTTGCCCGGGCAGATCGCGGGCATACCCCAGCGAGGGGTCGCGCAGTTTCTGCTTTTGCATGATGGACATGGTGACCTCGGCGAGGAAGTCCATCATGACATAGTCGACCGGTCCCCGGGTCACCTGATGATACGGTGCATCAATCAGGTCGCCCCAGAAGCCCTGTCCACTGGCAATACGTATGGTGGTGCTCACGTGTACTCGTTCGAGAGGGTGGTGAGTGCGGCTTTCCTGCCGGTCGCGTCTGCCTCAAAACGCGACAATAAGAAATGTAACATCCTCAGGGATAGGAAGCAACGACAGCACGTCGTCCAGACCCGAGTACGCCCCCACCGCGCACGCCGAGGGGCGATTATTTCAACAGAACCGCCTCCAGGGGACGTTTCAGCGCTATCACTGTGTCGGCAATGCTGTTGGGAACGGCCATGGACAGCACATACTGGCGTATGCTCCACGCGCCAGCCTTCCGTTGCAGCACGCCCGATCCACGGCAGATGCTCATCTGCGTATCGAGCAGTTCATCGAACCACGCCGTGCTCCCATCGTCGGTGAAGACGATATGCCGTTCGATGGAGGTGAATGTCCAGGCCTTGCCGCGATCGAAATACGGCTTCGCGTAAGCCATGAAGGCGCGTTTGTCCCAGCGCTCGGTGGCATCGGTGCCGAGAAACACGGCTTCCTCGTCGAAGCAGCGGAAATACGCGTCGAAATCCGCGCGCGCCGCTGCGGCATTCATGCTGTCGAGTACAGCGGCTACTTCCGGTGTGGCATCACCGCCACGCGTGGCCTCGCGGCCACAGGAAGCGAGCAGCAGGGTTGCGGAGATCAGTAGTATCGATGCAGCGGAACAATTCCCGAAACCCGTCATCGCGCCTCCTTGTGTGTGATTCATCGGACAGCCTGCAATGTAGCACGCACAGGGCGAAAGAAGAATTCCGCTGTGAAGACCACCGTTCAGCCCGGCTGTACTCGCCGCGGAACGACGGCATGATTCCGTCCGCCGCTACCGGCGTCCTACCGTACCGGCCCCTCGGCGATGCTCTGGAAGCTGATCTGGAGTTTCTGCGAAAGCGCATCGTCGGGATTGGACTGCATGAAGCTTCTCGCGCTCGCCCACTGCGTTTCCGCACGATCCGCCTCGCCGCTATTCCATGCGACCATGCCGCGCACGAAGGATTCCGCCGCGGCATGCTTCCCTGCGTTCCATGCGGAGCTGCCGGACCATTGTTTCCGTACGCTTTCGAGCACGCTCGCACTTTCATCGGTGTTTTTCAATGCGCTGGCGCAATACACCGCGTCGCCGTACACACGATCCATTCCGCGCTCCTCGAGTGTCACCACATGTTCAATGAAGAACACGGCATCGTCGCCCTTCCTGCCAACCGGACGAACGAGCAGATACACTCCCTGCCCCGCCACGCTGCGTTCGAACAGGATGCTCTTCACGCGCCGATCGATGGGCATCCAGAGACTGAGGCCACCCTGCGTCACCTCCACCTCATCGCGCGATTCCACGATGCGGCCGCCATCCTCCACCATGCCTTTCCACAACGACAACGCCGCGCGGTGCTCGTCCGACACCGTACGCACGCGATGCGTGACGGTGGCGAAAACGAAGCGGTGCAGGTCTCCTCCGTCGAAGAACTGGTCGCTTGCGAGAAGCTGCTTCGTCAACTGTGCCAGCGAGGCGCGTTCGTTTTCGAGTCTGATGGTTTCATACGTCGTGCCTTGCGCCAACACGCTTGCGGCGCAGAGCAACAGCAACAGCGTCGTCACTCCTCTCGTCCTCATTTCACACCTCCATATCCTGTTATGGTGTACGTAGTTGACTCAGCATGAAACATCGGCTTCACTGCCCCGGTGGCCGGGACATGGGTGCCCTGTGCTCTCTTCGCGCAACGTTCGCGTGCATACATGCTCAACGGGACAGTGCCTTGCGGCCTGCAATTGTTGCCATGATACACGAGGGTTGTTTCGCGGAGGGTTCTATGGCGGCAAGTTACAGGTTTGTCTATCGGAAATCAAGTTTTGCGCAAACTGTTGCCGTCTTCTTGTACAGTCATGGCCCGCACGCCCGGAACGTCGTATCAGCGCGTTGGCAGCCGACTATCAAAGACGAACGCCTCCCGGCGGGCCGATGCCGAGGCGATGCGCGTCGGGATGGCGGGGATTCATCAGGTAAATCCGCTCCGCCGGGATGACGGCGCTGGGAACGGCAAGCAACACCGAGCTGCGCTGCTCGCACCACCGCGTCCCCAGCGCACGCGTGGATGCAGGTTGCGCATGCCAATCGCGCGGAAGTTCGTTCTCCGGGAGCTGCAAGCACTGTGTTGCGTCGAATGTAAGCGGAATGCAGCGGTATTGCTCCAGCAACGCGGCATTGCCGATGTGTACCAGCATTTCGAGCGCCGCCAGCGACCGCGTTGCGGCGGTGTACACCATCGGGACGCCACGTTCATTCCAGCGCCCGGGATGGCGCGCGGCACCTTCACCATCGAACGCTCCCTCCGTGAAGCGCTCGGCGACAATGCGCCAGGTGGTGAGTATCACGAAAACACTCCGTGCTCCAGACGTCCGAGTATGTCCTCCACCTCGCGCGCTCCCAGTTCCGTCGAAGCATGCAGCAGTGGTGCGGTGTTGTGCAGCGAAGGCAGTGCCGCAAGCATCCAGCGACGCGCATCGACATCGCTACCCAGAACTTCGACCGCCCGGTCAAACAATGCCGCGACGCGGTAGAGGCGCTCGGATTCCTCGAACGACAATCGACCTTCCATCTTCCGTCGCGCCAGCGTTCGCGCGGCGATGCCCGTCACCTCGGCAAGCAAACCCTGCGTTACTTCAAGCAGCACACACAGTCGCTGGAAGGCCGTGAATGGCAGGCCGCGGCGGAGAATGGCTATCACCGCGCGCGTGTCCTTGCTCCGCAACCCCAACGCGCCACCGAGCGCGGTTTTAGCCGATACGCGCGCCGACACCGCCCTGTTCGAAGTGGACACAGATGCGAGCGTCGCATCAGCCGCATTCGACAAGCCGACATCGTTTACCTTCGCTGTGTCCGCGGCGCTTCGCGTCCTCACACCCCGCTGTTCTTTTCCACCCATGTCCGCTCCTTATGCCATATTGCAGTACAATATATGCCATCTGGCACTCTCCTGCAATCCCATTTTCCATCACTCCCGCGCCACCGTGACTCTTTTCGACAGCGCGGTGGTACTCACCTGCCTGCGGAGCAATGCTTCACGCATCGCCCCGCGTTCCGCGGGCCGTGGTGAAATACCGTTCGAGGATAAGCTCCTCCTCCACTCCCAGAGCGCGGACGAAGTGTTCGTCATGCGAGACGAGCACCATCGTACCCTCGTAATCACGAATGGCGTCGAGAAGGATGTCCGCATTGCGCATGTCCAGATTGTTCGTGGGCTCGTCGAGCACGAACACATCGGGCGCCTTCGCTGCGATCATCATGCAGCAGAGCAGCAGCCGCATCCGCTCGCCACCACTGAGCGTGGCGCAATCCTTGTCCACACGCGAAACATCGAAGAGGAAGCGGTTCAGGATGATGCGCAATTCGTGCTCGGGCAGCTGCGAGTGGTTGAAGCTCCGCGCCTGTTCGAACACGGTGCGCCCGGCGCGAATCAGCGAGTAATCCTGATCGATGTACACCGAGCGCAGCGGTGCGCGATGCAGCACACCCTCGGATGCGGTGAGTTCGCCAAGCAACAGACGGATGAGCGTGGTTTTTCCACTGCCATTCGCGCCACCGATACGCAAACGCTGACCGCTGCGCAACTGCAATGACACCGGGTGTGCCCACAGCGGCCTTCCCTCGATGCGGTAATTAACGTCCACCGCATCGACGAGGATTTTTCCCCGATGCAGATCGGAGGAAGCGAAATCGAGCTTCATCGCGCCGGCAGCGGGAAGCTGTTCACGCGTACGTGCCACTTCTTCGCGCAGCGTCTCGACGCGGTCGCTCAGCGCTTCCTTCATGCGTCGCGTGCTGGCTTCCGCCGTATCCTTGAGCTTCTTCATGGCGATGCGCGGTATGCCGGAGCGCTGTTTGCGGGCTTTGCCGCGCGCATCCTGTTTGCTCTTGTTTTCCAGCGTCTCGCGCATGCCGCGTTGCTCCCGCTTCAGCGCGTATTCACGGGCTCGCAGCGCCTGGCGCAAAGCGTTCTCGTGCAGGGCTTTCTGTTCGCAATAGAAATCGAAACCACCACCATAGGCCGTGATGCCGCGCTCGTGCAATTCGTAGACGCGGTCGACGATATCGAGCAAACCGCGGTCGTGTGTGACGAGCAGCAGCGTCCCGGTGAACCGTTCAATCCACGCTCGCAGCATGGCGCGACCACCAGTGTCGAGATGATTGCCGGGTTCGTCCATCAAAACTATGGCGGGCTGATGAATGTCAAGACCCGCGAGGAAGACACGGGTTTTTTCGCCGCCACTGAGCGTCGCCAATGGAGCGTCGAGATCCACGGTGCCGATCCCCCATTGCATGAGGGCTTCGCGGCAGCGCTCCTCCAGCAGCCAATCGTCGTCGAGCAATTCCAGGAGTCCGGTGTCGGCTTCGCCGGCGAGAATGCGCCGCAATGCTTCACGCTTTTCCCGCACGCGCAAGGCCTCGGCAACGCTGCCGCCATCGTACTGACCGAAATGCTGCGGCACGAGATACGGCGCGCTGGACGCGCGCACCGTGCCTCGCGTGGCGGAGAGTTCGCCCGCGAGTATGCGCAACAGTGTGGATTTGCCCGTGCCGTTGTCGCCGATCAGGGCGCAACGCACGCGCACGTCGAAGGCGACGTCGAGATCGTCAAAGAGGACGGATTTGTCGGGATGTTTGTAGTGGATATGACGGAGTGACAGCATACGTACCTTCGCGATAAGTGAGAGAGCATCGTTGGGCGAGGGTGTATGCTGTTTTCATCGGAGCACCGTGGAACAGGTGAGAAAGGAATGATCCGGTCGATTGTACGGGTGAATGTTTCTGCCCGACAAGATAGAAACTACGATACTTCTGGGCAAATGTTGCCTGCGAGCGCCGCCGAGCGGCTTCGCTGCGAAATTCCCTGCCCGGGATCCCACGGCGTACGCAGCGATCTCGCGGCAACGCATGTCGCGCGGCAACGCACGCCACCCCATTGCCTTTGTCGCCGGGGTTGTGTAACATGCCGCCATACTACCCTGTTCGCGCTTTGACTTCGGGCGGCCGCGCGGTCGGCGTGCGGAATCCCGATCGGACTTTCCCACGACATACGTTCACCAGCAAGCGCAGTGGAGGAACCCATGCCTGTTCAACGGCTCAAGGAATTTCTCGACAGCCACGCCGTGCGCTACGTGGTCATCACACACTCTCCGGCATTCACCGCGCAGGAAATCGCGGCGCACGCGCACATTCCCGGCAAGGAATTGGCGAAAACCGTCATGGTGAACATCGATGGCGCCATGGCCATGGCGGTGCTCCCCGCCGCGTTCAATGTGGATTTCGCCGCCATGGAGAATGAACTGGGGGCGATGCGCGTGGAACTCGCCACCGAAAACGAGTTCCGCGATCTCTTTCCGCAATGCGAGTTGGGAGCCATGCCACCGTTCGGCAATCTCTACGGACTTCCCGTGTATGTGGCCCGCAAGCTCGCGGAAGACGAAACCATCGCCTTCAACGCCGGTACGCACCGAGAACTGGTGCGGCTCGCCTACAAAGACTTCGAGCGGCTGGTACAACCGCGGGTCATCACCTTCGCGGCGAAGCCGCCGATGTGACCCGCACGATTCCGATGCGAAGCGATGCTCCACGCATCGATGCCAGCCTTTGAAACTGCGAGCACAGAAACGCCGTGCATGTATCCCCAAACGCATGCACGGCGTTCATCATTACCTTCGAAACCTTCGCGCATACTGCCACTGCCCGTCGTGCTGCCCGCGCGTGACAGTCAATCAACGCAGCAACATCAGTGGCGCGGCGACACGCGTGGCGGCTGTCTCGAGAACGACGCGGTAATTGCCCGCGGGCATGCCATGAAGATCGATTGGTATGGCGTGCCTTCCCGCGTGCAACGATGCGTCCTCCACAATGCGCCGGTGGACACGACCCAGCATGTCCGTCACGAAAAGTCGGAAACGCATGTCTCCGGCGAGTTCCACTTGCACGGTAACACTCCCGCTGCCGGGCTGCGGATAAACAGAATGAATGCGCGCTTGCGCCTGTGGCAGCGGCGGTGTCACAGAATTCGGCCCCATGTCGAGGTACAGCGACAGCCCGCCCATGATATCTCCGACAATGATGTCCATTTTCCCATCGTCGTTCATGTCGAGCAGGGTCACCTCGGGATAATCCAGCGTATTCATTCCTCCGAAATTCTCCGTGAGGATATCGAGCCGCCCAGCCGCAACGTCCGTGAGAGCGTAGCGGGTGATACCCCGGTTGCCTCCGCCCAGGAAGACGTCGAGAATGCCGTCGTTGTCGTAGTCGAGAATGCAAGGATAAGGATATACTCTCAGTGATCGAAACCACCTTTCCTTCACAAGGGCGAAACTCGTCGCAGTCGCTCCCTGTTCGTAGCGATCGATGTTGCCCGCCTCGTGACAAAGCAACAGATCCAGCTTGCCATTGCCATCGAGGTCCTTGAACAGCGGAACCGGTGGAAACACGAAATTTTCCGTTTGTTGGAGAAAATCCTCGCTGACAAGTTCGAAGGTGAACGCACCTGCCACTGTTTGCCGATAATGCCGCGTGCGTCCGTGAAGCCATGTGGTGAGTAAATCCATGCGTCCGTCACCTTCGAGATCGGTCACGCACATGTTATCGTAAATGCCCATAAGAATCCCGTCCAGAGTCCCCACATATTCCATCCGAAGGTCTCCGACACCCTTCTGACGGTAGTGCTCGACAGGGCTGCGCGGGAGCGATGTATGCGACTCGATCGGAACAACGGATCGGAGCACATCTATGCGACCGTCGCCATCGAGATCAGTCGAAACGGAGACGCTCTGTATGCCGAAGTCCCAGGTGCCGAGAAAATTGTCACTTTTCCGGATCCAATCCTGCTCATCACCGGGAGCGTTCTGCTCGAAATGGTACACATAGCCGGACCTCGTGCCACAGAGCATGTCCAACAAGCCGTCGTTGTCGATGTCCGCAACGTGGGGAGTGCCATGTTCCAGATAATCGATGCCCCCCCAGGTAGCCGTTACCACGTAGAAGGAATCCTTCACGCTGGCGTGTTGCCGCAACAGGGTGATCCGCTTGTCCGTGGCTCCCAGGAACATTTCCCACAAACCGTCTCCATCGATATCCACGAGACAGGGATGGGGATAGGCGCGCTTGGGAGCGATCATGCGCAGCTTGCCCCGCGCATCGAAATTCATGGATTTCACCGCACGTTGAGCAAAGCGATGGATATCTCCGCTCGATTCGCCCACGAGAATATCCAGCAAGCCGTCATTGTCGAGATCAACCAGGCACAATGTTGCCGATGCGCCGATCTCGATGTCATTCCAACTCTCGCTCACGAACGCAAAATCGGTCACACCTACGGCACTCTGTGTTGCGAGTGTGATTGTTCCGCCGTCGTTGCCAATCAGCAAATCCAGCAAACCATCACCGTCGATATCGCGCAGAGCTGGATTGCCTTTCCCGATGCTTTGGTGTACGAGGAAATCACGTTGCACGCGAAGCACGGGCAGCGACGACGGCTCTTGCGCGCGGTACAGATGCAAGGAGTTCCCCGAATGCCCGACCAGAAATTCCATTACGCCATCGCCGTCGATGTCGTGGGGAAGGACAACCACATCGTCCAATCCGGGCGACCAACCATAATCGTTGAACTCACGGAAATTCTGCGCGTGGCCCGTTTCCATGATTAGGGTTATCAGCAAGGGAAGTAACACAACACATCGATGCATAACGCCTCCTGTCTGGTAATCAAAGAACGGGATAATCATCAATGCTCCATCCAGAATTTCCGTCGCTGGCGATGTGAATCCTCATGATCCCGCATCGGCCCGCATGCGTGGCAACCTGTTCGCCGGAGATAATTATCCGATAATCGCTTTCCTTCAATATCGCTTGCGCCGCGATGAATCGCAAACCGCTTCGGTCGCTGCATATAGATTTCTCCGCAATGCAATAGCTCGCCAGCCTATCCCCAAACGCACGGCGCCCTCCCGGGTGGGAGGGCGCCGTGTTTTGTCGGGAGCGGAACGTTTATTTGTTCGCGCTCATGAATTCTTCCATGAACTTCGCGAGGGCTTCCACACTCTCGATGGGGCAGGCGTTGTAAATGGAGGCGCGGCAACCGCCGACCGAGCGATGTCCCTTGAGACCGAACATGCGCTGCTTTTTGGCTTCACCGATGAACTTCTCCTCGAGTTCCTCGCTCGGCAGACGGAAGGTCACGTTCATGAGCGAACGATCTTCCTTGTTCACCACCGTGCCTTTGTAGAATTCGGGATAGGCATCGAACAGATCGTACAGCAAGGCCGCTTTTTTCTCGTTGAGTTCCTGCACCGCGGCGAGGCCACCCATGCCCTTGATCCATTTCAGTGTCTGACCCACGACGAAAATGGGGAACACCGGCGGTGTGTTGTAGAGCGATTCCTTGCTGACGTGGATTTTATAGCGCAGCATGGTGGGGATGCCGTCCTTGGCTTTTTCCTCGACCCACGCTTTTTTCACCACCACGATGGTCACGCCGGCGGGGCCGAGATTTTTCTGCGCGCCCGCGTAAATCAAATTGAATTTCGAATAATCGTACACGCGGCTCAGCATGTCCGATGACATATCGCAGACGAGGGGCACGGCGCCGACGTCGGGAGTGTGCTTGTACTCGGTGCCGTAAATCGTGTTGTTGGACGTGTAGTGCACATAGTCGGCATCACCGGAGAACACAACGTTCTTCGGAATGTGATTGAACTGCTCGGGTTCGGAGGAGGCGACGACATTGACTGTGCCGAACATCTTGGCTTCCTTGATCGCCTTGGTCGACCACTCGCCCGTATTGATGTAATCCGCTTTGCTGTGCAGGAAATTCATCGGCACCATGGCGAACTGCGTGCTGGCGCCACCACCGACAAAGAGCACCGCGTACTCGTCGGCCGACAGTCCCATGAGTTCCAGCATGTCCCGCTGGGCATCCTGAATCACCGCGTCGAACTCTTTCGAGCGATGGCTGATTTCCATGATCGACATCCCGAGCCCCGCGAAATCATAGGCAGCATCCCTTGCCGCTTCGACGACTGGCACAGGAAGCACCGCCGGACCGGCGAAGAAATTGTGAGCGCGCGTAGCCATGAGTTACTCCTCTTGTGTTATGCAATTCTACCAGCACGATACCGCCACTCGCGATACCGTCCTGAAACTTACGGGGTTATTCCGTAATGAGCAATCGCGGGAGCGGCTGGCGCGGGCCGGCTGAGTACGTGATACATTCGAAGAGAGCGCGGAGAGCGCCGAGGGCGCGGAGGAATGTTTGAGGTTGATTCCCGCTCGAATCCTGCCGGCTGGCTGAGTACGTGATACATTTGAAGAGATGAAAGAGAGCGAAGAGAGCGGAGAGGAATTGTTGAGGGCGCTTCCCGCTCGATCCGTGCGCCCCGCCGCATTCGAGCCAACGCAAGGGCGCAGAGACGCTTGGCCGCGAACCCTCCGAGCCCTCGGTGTGGCGAAGCCCTCGGTGTTCTCTGGGCTAGCGAAGCTCGGTGTTCGCGAAGCGCTCTGTGTACTCTGTGCCCGCGAAGCCCCTCCTTACCCTCCTTTCCTCCTTACTCTCATTCTTCACTGGATTACTCGATCACGCTCATCTCACCACACTAAATCGGCGCACCGCAAACACCTCGCCGCCCGTCAGGCGCAGCATGTAGCTGCCGGGTTCGAGGCCGAGTGTGGCGGGGGTGATGGTGAGCAGCACGCTCCGCGCGTTGAGGGGTCCGTCGAAAAGCAGCGCCCGCTCGCGACCCAGCATGTCGTACACGCGCAGCGTCACCCGTGTCCTTTCATAGCCCACACCCGCCGACCCCTCCGTGTTCTCGGTGTTGGCGAAGCCCTCTGTGTTCTCCGTGTTCACAACTATCTCCACTCGCCCCGCTCCTCGCAGCGGCTGCGGCCAGACGGTGCCGAGCGCGATGCCGCCGGGGACGGCTGTGCGGGTGCCGGAGGCCACGCCGTTGATGCGGTAGGTGACGGCGATGTCCGAGGGATGATTCGCGGCGTGTCCGGTGACTTCGATGCCGCTCGCATGCAGTCCGAGGTCCAGCGCGGTGCTTACGGGTTGCACGGCGATGTCCGTTGTGTGGTCGCCGGTGGAGGGATCGCCTGCTATCCACCACGCGCCCGCGCGCAGCGTCCACGGCATGGACAGCCCGCCGCCGGTCCACAGGCGCACGCCTTGCGCGGGAGGCAGCGCCTTGTCGCGCTCGGCTTCGAAGTGCAGATGCAGCGGGGTGAACACCACCCCGCGCGGCGCCTCGGGATCGATGCCGATGCTGTGCGCGCAGCCGTCGCTCTCCGCCTGCTCCTCGCTCCACCAGCGCCAGCGCAGCGCGAAGGGACCGTAGCCGCCCAGCGCCGCCGTTGTGCGCAGCGACCACCAGCGCAGCGCCTCCGCGCCGGGTGCGAGGTCGCCGTAGGATTGCTCTTCCGAACCCGAGGCGAGTTCGAACTCCGCGGGCAGCACGATGCGCGCCCGCACATCGCGCAGCGCTATCGTGCCCGTGTTGCGCAGCGCGTAACTCACCTCGAAGGGTTCAGGTATGAGGCGTTCGTAGGCCGCGTCGGCGTGCAGCGTGTCGTGTCCGCCGGTCGCGCAACGTACGGCGATCTCGCGCGGCCACGCCGTTACGAGCACGTCTCCCTCGCAGTACTTCCACTCCGCGTGTTCGGCGGAGCGGTAGCGCACACGCACGCGCTGCAGC
>Ga0208041_1001193_pt1 | contig 18140 bp, 18 predicted proteins | sample AD_SCU002_MetaG_FD_184453 | JGI IMG/M metagenome (GOLD analysis project Ga0208041, IMG submission 184453) | Active sludge microbial communities of municipal wastewater-treating anaerobic digesters from China - AD_SCU002_MetaG (SPAdes) (version 2) | ecosystem: Engineered > Bioreactor > Anaerobic...
CCTGGCGGGATGCGTGGTTGTGGACACCGGGACCGGCACCGGAGTGGTGGTGAGCTGTCGCGACGGCCAGGGGCTGACCGTGAAGATCGGCGACGACCTGGTAAAGCTGGTCGGATTGGGCCCGGTCTGGTTCTGGGAGGCGGTCGGTTACGAGCGACCCGACGTCGGGGATGAGGTCACGGTTTGGTGGAACGTGGTGCAGTGCAATGACGTCAAGCAGAACGTGCTGACGGCCCTGGATTACAATGTAGAGGACGCCATCCCCGCGCTCGAACTGCGCGACGAAAACAATCTGCCCCTCTGGAACCTTGCCAAGCGCCAGATCACGCATCAACAACGATTGGCCTACCAGCACCGGACGGGGCGGACGAAGTAAGCTGCCCCGATTGCATCGTGTTGTTCGAGGTTGATCGAGGGCACCCCGCGGAGGGTGCCCTGTCTTTTCCGGGCGGGGGTGAGGGCCCGGCGCCCCCACTCAGGCCAAGCAGATGCGTAACGGGGGCTTGCCGCATTTCATTGCCCGCGAGGAGAAAAAATCAGCGTTCTATTCCTTTCGAGTGTGAGCTATGATTCACGTCGGCGTAGACGGTCGAGACGGCGTGCCGTCATTTTACCCGGTGGCGTGAGCGGCCGCCGGGAAGATACCCATTGAGTGATTGGAACCTTCCCGGATGCGAATATAAAGGTCATTTCCATGCGGAACCGGTTCATCCCGGCGGTGATTGCAGCCCTGTTGCTTCCGGTGTTCCTCGCCCATTGCACTCCTGCATTAGTGCAGAATGGGCCTGAAAACCAGAATATACCCGTCCGCTTTATCCTCATCGCCCCGGGCGCCGGAAGCGTTTGCGTCGCGGGCAGCTTCAACGGCTGGTCCCGGCAGTCCCACTGCATGAGGCGCGAGGGGAGCACATGGGCGGTTTCGCTCCGATTGCCCCCCGGTCGCTACGAATATGCCTTCGTGCTCGACGGGAAGACCTGGCAGGCGGACCCCGGCGCGACTCTGTCGGAGGAGAGCGGCTTCGGCAGGAAGAATTCCATTTTGATCGTCGAATAACTGGTGACGGGTATGCGACTCGATTTGTATATCTTTATGAACGGCGTCTACCCGGAGGAGAGATCAGGGCCTGACCATGGACCGGGACAGCGACTATCAGGTGGTTGCCTCCGTTCTTGCGGGGGATACGGAAGCCTATGCCGTTCTGGTAAAGCGTTATCAGAAGCCCATATACAACCTGATGTATCGCATGACCGGTTCCTGCGAAGATGCATTGGATCTGGCACAGGAGACTTTCATCAAGGCCTATGCGTCGCTGCACAGGTTTCGGGAAGGGGGCAGGTTTTTCCCCTGGCTGTACAGCATCGGATTGAATCACTCGAGGAACTTCCTGCGTCGCAACAAGGCGCGCCAGACCCTCGACGTTGAAGATCGCGATCCGGGCTCCGGGTTGGACTATCCCGGCCAGGAGGAAGACAGGCTGTGTGCCCGATTGGACAGCATGGGCGTCCGCAGGGCGCTCGACCGGCTCCCCGTTGATTACCGTGAGGCCGTGATCCTCCGGTATCACGAAGAACTCTCGATGGAGGAGATTGCCGCCGCTTTGCGGATTTCTCTGAGTGGCGCAAAGATGAGGGTCCATAGGGGATTGGGAAAGTTGCGCGAACTGCTGGAGAATGACTGTGATGGTGAAAGATAGAGGCACCGTTGAGCCGATTGTTCCCGACGACGGCCACGATGTCCGTTTGCGCCGGGAAAACATTGACCCGGGGGGGGGCCCCTTGGAGCATACCCATGCTGAAGATCGCGTCATGCATCACCTCAAGGAAGCGCTCGGTCGCATGCCGGACCTCGATCCTCCGGACCTCCTGCTCGAATCCGTCATGCACTCCGTCAGAACCGGGCGACTCCCTCTTCGGACCCGGATAATGAGATGGGCCGGATCGCCCCGTTCGATCACGTTCACCCCGCTGCGGGTCGCCCCAGTGGCCGCGGTGTTGGTCGCCGTGTGCCTGGCCCTCGCATTTCACGTTTTCAGGAATGAAACGGCCTCCCTTGCCGTGCGGGGGGACCGCGTGCAGGTAGTGCTGGCCCTGCGGTCCCCGGAGGCACGGAGCGTCGCGGTGATGGGCTCCTTCAACGGGTGGCGCGCCGAACCATGCGAACCGCGGACCGTCGACGGGGAAACACGCTGGACGGTCACGCTGCAGCTTCCGTCCGGTCGGTACGAATACGCCTTCGTGGTGGACGGCAAGAAGATCATCCCCGACCCTGGCGCAGGTCTCCATGAAGAAGACGGCTTTGGAAATCACAACGCAGTCCTGCTCGTAGGAAACGGAAATGGGAATTCGATTTAGGAATCTCACCCTGGGCTTGACACTTTTGCTCGTTCTGCTCTGCGGCGCGCATCCCACGAGGGTTCAGGGGGCGGGTATCGACCTCGCGGGCACCCTGCGGGAGGGAGAGGCCGCGGGTGTTCATCCGGCTACATTGAACCGCTTGCTGGCGCTCGGGTATGAGCATGCCTTCGATCCGGCGCAGGTTGAAAAGCTCCTGCGAGTGCTGATCGCAACGCAAAAGGAGGGATTTCCCCCACAGCCGTTCGTGAGCAAGATCGAGGAGGGAATCGCCAAGGGCGTGGCTCCGGCGAGAATCGTACAAGTCCTGGAAAAGAAGCTGGATGATTATCGCTTCAGCCGGTCCCTGATCGCAAGCCGCCCGGAAGGGCGAGAATCTCAGGGGACCCGGGTTTCCATGGAATACCATGTCCGATTGGCGGAGCTTCTCAATGCGGGACTGACCAGGGAAGACCTGCGGCAATTGTCCGTATCCGCTCCCACCGCACCTTTGCCCGTGCTGATCCGCAGCGCGGAACTGCTCGCCTCTTTGAAGCAGGTTCGCTTCGATGACGGCCTGGCCGCGCAGATTGTTTCCTCGGGTCTGCAGCGCAATTATTTCACGGCGGAACAGGCCGATTTCGGACGTATCCTCTCCACTGCCAGAAGCAAAGGGACTCCCGACGAGGAGATCACCGCTGCCGCGCTGGCCGTCATCCAAAGCAATGCCCCCGCAAGCCGGCTTTCATCCCTGCTGAGCGTCTCCACGGCTGACCTTGGAGCCAGGGGACCCCAGGTGGGAGGCTCGCGCGCGGGAACCGGTGTCGGCGGACCGGGGTCCGGGCACGGTCCCGGGGGACCATCGGGCGCTGGACACGGTGGACCTGGTGGCTCCGCCGGCGGCGGCAGCGGCAGCGGCGGCGGCGGTGGCGGCGGTGGTGGCGGCGGCGGTGGCGGCGGCGGTGGCGGTGGCGGCGGCGGCGGCCGTTGAGCAACTGTGTGAGTGCCGCTCTCCTCCCTTGCCTTGTGGCAGGATGCCCCGGACCGGCACATTTTCGAGCTCAGTATTGAGCCCCCGGCTCATGGCGGTTTGTGGGCGCAAGCCGTTGACATCAACCGGCCGTGACCGGTCGGCCTTCAGCAAGACGACGCTTTCAACTGAAGCAACGGCTGGGGGCCCTGAAACCGCCAAAACCACTTCCACCGACCTTTCCTTTGCGTTTCCCATCGGGATATTCGAAGATTGCATCTGACCTTTTGCGCGTCTCAGAAGTTTTTCGGCGGATTGGTGAAAATCATTCGGCCTCCACCCTGAAGCGAACTCCCACCGTCGAGTGCGCGGCGGGAATGTCCGTCGCGAAGCGGGATGTCAAGAAAGCTCCGGGAAATACGCCGTCCCCTGCACTGCAGCTAGTGATTCGCAGGCCCGCGATGCGGGTCGAAATCAGAACAGCGAAAGTTGAGATGGCCGCTTGACTCTCTCCACTCCATCCAGCTCGTTGCCCCACTGCGACCAGTTCTCTCTGCGGTGCCGGGCGAAGAGCTCCAGGTAAGGCCCCGGGCTGCAGCCTTCGATGACGGCGTAGAGCTCCTCGGGCTTTCTCGAATGTTCCCGCTTTCGGCTCTGAATGATGTTGACCTGCGTTCTCCCCGGGGCATGGGTGCGCAGGCTGCCGCGCACGCCGAAAAGCACCAGTTCCGTCACGTTCCGGAAATAGAAGCCGACGCCCCTTCCGTCCGGGCCCCCATCCTTCCTGATCTTGTACCAGACCAGGTTCGTTTTGTAGGCAAATCCCCAGGCCCTCATCACCTCGAGGCCCTCCCCCAGGAGCGCGTTGGGTACCCACAGGTAGAGGTGGCTCTGCGGAAGCGCGATGTCCTTCACGGGCAGTTCCAGGATTTCCGCGAACGTGAGGGTGCCGTAGCGCGACAGCCTTCGATGCTCGGGAGCGACCTTGCCGGTCCTGTTGGTGAAGCGCCAGGGCGGATCGGCCAAAATGGTCCCGAACCCGCCGAGATTGGCGGCGGCAAGATCGCGAGCGGGCGACGGACGGTCGAGATGGTTTTTCATATCCTATCTCCCCCCTCGGTAAGGGTTCTGCCTTCGGTACGACGCGCCGCGGAAGGTTCGCCCGGAGCGCTTTTCTCGACCCCGGCCGCAATGGGGTCCCGGCGAAGGCCGGCCGTGCCAGAGCCATGAAAGACCCGAATTCCCTCATTGAACGAAAAACAGGGGTGCGCGGTGTCGAACCACGCGGGCACGCAACCGGTTCTCACCGTTCAAATGCTCCCGGGAATGAGCGCCCGCGCGAAGCGGATCGCGTCCGACGTCTTTTCATGCTTCGTCGGGAGCGTCCGGCTCACGCCCGTTCGCGGGGATGGATAAAAGGAGCTTTCCCCGCTTGCCGAATGGACCGCGGCGGTGATCCGCATGATATCAGAAAGTCGAAAAAGCGGGACAACATTTGGGGCTCACACCAAGCCAGGCCGTTGGTCGTGCCGCAAGCATTCCGGCAGCACGGCAAAACGTCGGCCCACCTCTCCGCACCCCGGTGACAAAATTTGTCCATTACCTGCCACATTTTTTACCCGGCTTTGCCGTTCAGGGGCTGCATGAAACGGAAACACACGAACTCGTGGCCTTCAGCAGGGATTTCCGCGGCCCATTTTTGCACTTTTTACATGCTGTAATCGGGCCATGCCCAATCCATTCCCAACCCACGGAAACTGTCCTGGTAAGGATATAGGCACCCTCGAACTTCAGGGTCGGAGAGCCTTTTGGCTTCTTCGAAAAAACGTCAACTAAAAAAAATTTAACAAACAGCAGAATTAGGCATGATTCCTGAAAGCGTTGGGATGCGGGGCGAGTGTCAGGCCCTCAACCACGGAATAGGGCGATGCTGTTTGGGGACATTTCTTCCGGGACTTGGAGTGCATCCGATGGAAAAAAAGAAAAGCTTCAGTGAGATGAGAAAATACCGGCGCCACCGGACCAACGGCAGCGCGCTGGTTGCATTTTTTACTCCGACACATGAGTTCCTCAGTCTCGGGCAGATTCTGGATATCAGTCTCGGAGGTCTGGCGATTCGATACATCGCATTGGATGAACAAACCAAGGGCTCGACTCACCTGGAGATCTTCGGAGCGGTGGATTCCAACGTCCACATCGGCAAGCTGCCCTGCAAGGTCATGTACGACATCGAGTTGACGAGTGAATCCAGCGGCATGCTGAAAGTGCGCCGGTGCGGCGTGAAGTTCGGAGATCTCAGTAAAGGTCAAGTCGCTGAAATCAAGTCCTTTATCGAGATTTTCGGCCTGCCTGAAGACAAATTGGGGATAATGAGCCCGACGCAGGCAAGACAAGTTGCGTCCGCATCCTGACAAAAATTGTCACTGGAAGCTCGATGGATTGTGTCGGTCCCGGAAGCGCTGAGGTCCGATCCCGCCTCGAGAGCCATGGAGCAGGTTCTATGGTTTGGGGAAAGAACCAGAAAGACGCAAGAAAAACCAAGAGGTTCCGAATCAACGGCAAAGCATTCGCTGCTTTTTTCAACCCATCCGAGGATTTTGTGAAGATGGGGGAAATCCTGGACATCAGCGAAGCCGGCGTCGGGCTTCGTTACGTTGGGCTCAACGAGCAGACGGGTGAATCGTCACAGCTCGAGATTTTCGATTCGAACGAACAGCTGCAGGTTGGCAAGCTCCCCTGCAGGGTCGTCTATGACATGGAGCTGATCGATGAATCCCAGGGCCTGCTGAAAGTGAGGCGATGCGGCGTGCAGTTCTTCAAGCTCTCCGAGGAACAAATGGCCGCCCTGCGAGCTTTCATCGAAACCCATAAGCTGGAGGAAGGGACCGAGCCGCCGGACGGGGATGCGGAGCCCGTCGACCGCTGAATGGTCCTTCACGGCATCGAAAGATTTGCCCCGTATGGATGGCGACCCTGCCTGGAGCATGGCGGGGCCGCCTTCCGTCGTTTTCGTATCCTTCCATTCGGAATCGTGCGATCGATTGTTCTCTTCCGCCTGCCTCCCCGCATTCGTCGACTGTTGCGTTGGACATGAGCACCTGCTCGTTCTATAGTGCAGAAGAAGATATCATTCTTTTTGTCAAACGTTTGTTAAGCAGCTTAATGCAGCGGCGGGAATTGCCGATTACCTGATGGTGATACCAATACCGCCGATGAAAAGACGTCCCGGACCGGCAACGGGCATCCGGGTGCCCGAAGGTTGCCGGTGAAACCCGACACTCCTTAGCCGAAGGATACACTGATGAGAAGAATGATTCCGCTCCTGGTTTTCCTGTTCTTTATCTCGATTGCGGGCATTGCCCTCGCCGACAGCCAAGTCTCCGATTTCCGTTGCGGAAGCACGCTGATCCGGCTGGGCGACAGCAAGTACAAGGTCGAACACTCGTGCGGACCGCCCTTTGGCAGGGAGGAAACCGGCGGAGGATTCCACAGGGGGTTCCCGTCGGGAGACTGGAGTTACACGGAAAAGTGGACTTACAATCTGGGACCTCGGGATTATGTTTACGAGTTGAGCTTTACCGCGGGGGACCTTGTCGAAATACGCCGTGGAGGAAGAGGGTTTTAAGCGGGCATTGTTGATCATGACCGTCGGGACGGCGGCTGTTCGCCCTCGGGAAAGGCACCGGACGGAGCCTTGGCCCGGGGCCGGTCGCCGATTCTTCTCGCGAAATTCCCGCGATCTGCTCCGCCGCCGAATTCGTCAAAAGCTTTTCGCGGCGGTTTCCTCTTCAGTGCCGCGGTGAGCCCAAGGCTCCGTCGGCGCTCGATCCGTTTTCATGCCGCGCGCCGTCCGCTTTCCCCGGTCAATTCGCATCCCCCGCGGATGGGCCGGGAACAAATTCCGCGTCCATCCTCCACTCGTCCCCCTTCCCGCCCCGGGATGGAGAGACGGCTTCAGCAGACTACCTTCTCTGAATCGTGATCCCCCAAGGGCTCATGATGACGCCTCGCTTCTTGGTGGGATAAGGGGAGTAGGTCCCGATCATCTTGCTCTTCTTGTCTCTCAACTTGCTGAAATAGATCTTCACCCGTTGAAATCGCTCCTGGCCGAGCAACTTCCGAAGCTCGAGTATATAATGCACTCTTTCGGCGGAGAGCTGCGTCCTGGCTTCCTCGAGCCTGCCGAATTGAGCCATGACCGCCGCCTCGTTGAGCGGTTCGCGTTCCATGACGGCCGAAAACCTGGCCCGTTCGTTTTCCAACGCTTTTTTCAGAGCCGAAAGGTTCCGGCGGTTCTTGAAATAGAGGTCGTCCAGTTGCAGCTTCTGCTTCTCGGTGAGGCCGAACATCTCTCCCGCCTGGGGCAGACGCCACCACTGCCCCGGAAACATGTCCTGCCCCGCGGCGAACGACGGCAAGGCCACGAGCACTAACAGCAGCAAGCCGGCGCACACCTTCCTCAGCATACCGCATCCTTCTCGACCGTGATCGTCAAGGAAATCCCGTTCCCGAATCCGGGACCCGTCCGCAGCAGGGAAGTCTCCCCGTCGTCTCCCTCCAGGCCTTCGGACACGTCTCGATAGAACTGCGGAAGCGCGTCGTCTTCGAGACTGGTGATCTCCGAAATCAGCTTTTCATCGTTATCCATCTCGCGGTACACCATGGCGGTCCTGGTTTCGGGACTCGTTCCGAAAAGATTGAACCCGATGATGACGAGCAGCACGGATGCGAGCGCAAAACCCACCGTGACGGGACGGCGGAAATCCAGCCATGAAGGCAGGAAGCGCTTCGCCCGGCGGGGCACGGTCACTTTCCTGTACATCAGGGGAGCATACCGCTCCGCCTTCCGGCCGAAATCCGAGAGCTGTCCTTGGATATGGGCCAAGCGGGCACGGCAGTCGCCGCAGCCGGCCAGATGCCCCCGCGCTTCCTCGGACAGATCGCCCTCATCCACAATGGCCTTGAGGATTTGCTCCTCGTCCACATGGTTTTCTTTCATTACGGACATGTCCTATCCCCTTCCAGGAATTCACCCGCCTCCGAGTGATCCCTGAACTTCTGGAGCGCCCGGTACAGATGGGTTTTGACCGCGCTCTCGCTCTTGTGGAGAGTATGGGATATCTCCTTGATGCTGAGATTGTCGAGGAATCTCAGAAAAAAAACCTCGCGCTCCGCGCCTGAAAATGTCTCCGACAATTGCCGCACTCTCACCCAGAATTCCTCTCTCACAAGCTGCTCCAACGCTCCGGGACCGCGATCGGGCTTGTCCTCGGGAGCTTCGGAACTTCCTTCTTCACCCATCAGACCAAAGAACGAGAGCAATCGCTTCTTTCGATAAAAGTCACGCACCCGGTTCACCGCAATGCTATACAGCCAGGCCCGGAACCGGTCGAAGTCCTTGAGCTTGCCCAGGTTCTTGAAGGCCTGAAGAAACACGTCCTGCGTCAAATCCTCCGCGTCCGGGCGCGACCGGGTCCGATAATAGACCATCCGGAAAATCTCATCCTGGAACAGATCCACCAGGCGACCGAAGGCCGCCGTGTCCCCGTCCCGAGCTCTTTCCGCGAGCAGCGCGACGTCATCGGTGCCGCCCTGCGCCGGATTGGATTGATCCTGGTCTGACATCGTCTGATGCTTCACCTTGACAGGGCGCCCTTCCGGATTCGCGCTGACGCCTTCGTCCGGTACTTGCCTTATTCCGTCCCCCCACAACCAAATGGCCTGAGAATATGCCGAACACATACTCAAACAGTCAAGCCTTTCCCGTCAAGAGGAAGGATAGAGAAAACGCACCCTGCCATGACGAATAACGAAGGGATGTCATCTCCCGTTCGCTCCACGATCTGTCTTCCATCCGGCGTCGAAGCCGCCTCCGCGCCCGCGGGACCCGCGCATTCACCGCTGCCTGGAAACCCGGTCCCGCCGGTTTCCCTAATCTATATAACGAGCATATTGCGAGATTTGTCTACAAAGTCGGCCCTTTTCCACGCGGAGGTTTCCTGAAGAGAGCGCTTTTCTCCGACTGTGCCGTTTCACGACCATCCGCCCCGCCCGAGCACGGCAACCCGGTTGTTCCGGTCGATGCGAGTCCGAACGCGCGAGGACGACTCGTGCGTGAGGCGAGTGCAAGCAGGCCAGTCGGCGCTGAGCGGCCGGGTCATAGGACGGACCCTGCGTGAGGCGAGCGCACGAGCGCTGCAAGACACGGCCCGGAGTCCGGCGGGAAGCGTCAAACCGCCCGCCCCGGGAGGTGGAACCGCCGAATGCCGAGGCTCCCTTTCCGCCGGCCCGGTTTTCCGTCTCCCGGTCCTGAAGCGAATCGAAGCGCGGCATGGACTTCCGCCTACACGGGGAGCGCCTGATACTCCCCGGAATGTCTTGTCGTCATGAACCGGCGGGTTGGCATGGAATTGCGTCTTCTCCCGTTGTAATTCGCGCTTCCGGCTGCTTACCGCAGGATCATCCGCAAACTATTCGAGACGGTGAAGAACAACAGACTGTAAAGAAAACAACATTGCCAAGAAGATCGAAAAATGTCATGCTGGAACTCGGTTCGCTCTCACGAGAAAACCGCCGATATCAAACATTTCTTTACAATGTCAGCAAGGTCGACCCCAAGATCATTTGAACAACAAGGAGCATCAGAAATGCACCGGATATTCAAGCTACCCACTTGTATCCTGGTCGTGTGCTTGCATGCGGCCATCGCCTTCGCCGCCGATCCGCCCGCCGGCACGGTACCTGCGCAGGAACCGGTCTCCCTCGCCTCCGTTCAGGATGGACCTTCTCTGCAACTGAGCGAGACCAGTTTCGATTTCGGGGAGATGAGCGAATCAAAGAGCTACGTGCACGACTTCAAGCTCAAGAATGCCGGCACGGCCGAGTTGCAGATCAAGAAAGTGACGCCCGGCTGAGGAACCTCCGTCGCCCATTTCGACAAGGCGATCCCTCCCGGTGGTGAGGGAAGAATCTCAATCCGGCTGAATCCGAAGGCTTGTCACTCCGGCTCAAAGAAGACCGCTCTCGTCTTTACCAACGACCGCAGAAATTCCTATTTCACCCTGACCGTCCAGGGACGCATCGGCGGTGACACGAGCACATCCCGAAGGTTTGACTGACCCGACCGGTATCGACAATTCGTTCCCCCATGCGATGCACTCAACCATCGCGTGGGGGGAGCGAAAACCCGCATGGAGCAATCCCCACACACCCTGGCCCGCCTGCGTTCACCTCGGAACCAATCCCAAAAAAGCCGCGCCGGTGTAGCTTTTCGACCGCATTCAACTTATCTTTGGAATGTATCGACCGACGGACACATGCGCTATTTTAAGTAATTAAAACAATAACTTAAAGCGAGGTGCACCATGCCGAAGCAAGCAGGCTCATCCACCCCGGGCGAGAGCCAACTCGGCGCGGAAGTCGAGAACCAGTTGAGGGCGGCTTTCAAAGCTCTGCCGCATGACATGCCCGTGATCCTGTTCACCGACGGCAAATCCAAAGATCCTTTCGGCGCGGCGGCAAAGCAGATGATGCGGCTGTTCCGGAACCTCTCGGACAGAATCAAGGTGAAGGAATATGATTTGGACCACCCGGAAGCCGGGAAATGGAACGTTACCGGCGCTCCGACCTTTCTCTTCGACCCCGAGCGTTATTCGATTCGCTACATGGGAACTCCTTTCGGCGAGGAGGGGCGCACCTTTCTCGGCGCTCTCATTCTCATCGGGAGCAGAACGGGCAGCCTCAGTGAGCAGTCCCGCAAGGTCCTGAAAAAGATTGAATCTCCCAGGGACGTCAAGGTTTTCGTCAGCCCGACCTGCCCGTACTGCCCGGATCAGGCGATAAACGCCATTCGGGCCGCGATTGAAAACCCGGAATTCATATCGCTTGAAATCATCGACATCCAGGCCAATCCCGAACTTGCAGACAAATACGGCGCCTTCAGCGTTCCCCAGACTTTCGCGAACGATGTGCTGATCGCGCAGGGTGCCCAGACGGAAGAACTGTTTCTCCTGTCACTGGAGAAGATGGAACCGCAGAACGTTTTCATCCCGGAAAGCGACGCTGCCGTTCTGGACGTCGACCTGGTGATCGTGGGAGGAGGTCCGGCCGGTCTCACGGCGGGAATCTACGCGGTGCGAAGCGGGCTGAGGACCGCTGTGGTGGAAGCGGGCCAGTTGGGGGGGCAGGTGGCCGCAACGCCCATCGTCGAGAACTATCCCGGCTTCACGCGAGTGCCCGGGAAAACCCTTGTGGACATCCTGGTCAGCCACGCGCTGGAGTACACTGAAATCTTTCAGGGCGAGAAGGTACTGGAAATCATTCACGGCGATCCCATCGAAGTGCGGACCACCCGCAGGAAATTCCTGACCCGGGCGGTCATCCTGGCCACCGGAGCCGAGTACAAGAAGTTGGGGGTGCCCGGAGAAGCCCGCCTGGCGGGGCGCGGCGTGAGTTATTGCGCAACCTGTGACGGCCCGCTCTTCAAAGGGAAAAAGGTGATCGTGGTGGGCGGCGGAAACAGCGCCGCAACGGAGGCGCTGTATCTTCACAACATCGGGGTCGGCGTCACCATGGTGCATCGCCGGGATACCTTCCGCGCCCAGGAACACCTCACAAGGAACGTGCTCGGCAACGACATCCCCGTCTTCTGGGACACTGAAGTGAAGGAAATCAGGGGAAAGGAGCGGGTTTCCGAGGTCGAGCTTTTCAACGGGAAAACGGGGCAGACTCAGACGGTGCCGACCGACGGCGTATTCATTGCCGTGGGGTACTCCCCCACGGTGGAACTGGCCTTGAAAGCGGGGGTCGAGATCACTGCCGACGGCTTTATCAAGCACGATTCCCACCACCGCACCAACATCCCGGGAATTTATTCGGCGGGCGATGTGGAAGGCGGCTACAAACAGATCGTCACGGCCATGAGCCAGGGGACCGAAGCCGCCCTGTCCGTGTTTGAAGACCTGAAGACGCCGTACTGGTTGTCGGAAGCGGTGGTGAAAGCCACGGGATAGGATTGCATTCCGATAACGCTTGCCGAAACCTGATTAACCGCTTAAGATATAAATGGAAAGACATGCTCTTTCCTCCTCAGAGAGAGCCAGGTCCACCCTCCTCCTTCCTGGCTCTCTTTCTTTTCCCGCATGGCCGGTTCATGCCGCACTCTCACCTGCGGGGGCACAGTATTCGCGAGAAAGAGGCCCGGGGCCGGGAAACAACACGGGGGCGCGTCAAATCAATGGGGGCGCCGTGCGGTTTCCTACCGTGTTTTTCTCGCCCAAATACAGTCTTCACCCGATAGAAAAACCTTGCGAAACTTGTAACATGGAGCAAGGTCCGACATTTCCCGGAGAGCAAGAAGCCGAACGGGATCAGCCGCCTGAAGGCCACGGAACCACTTTCTGATTGACGCTCAATCGTTCCGCCGGATTCGCGTTGAACGTGCCCCCCGGGGCTCCGCCCGCCGGCGTCGCCGCCTTTCCCCGCTTTTCGATGCGGACAAGGTTCGCGGCCGGGGGCGCACCGGGGACTTCCACGACGGTCTTCCCGCGGAACGGAGAGGCCGTTTCCCGATGCAGAATCCGTGGGACCACGAAAGAGGTGAAGCCATGATGACATCGTGGAAAAAGGGACGACTGCTCAAGAAAGTATTCGACCGCAGGGTGATCTCGCGCAATCGCGGAGTATCGGCACCCGAGCGTCCGTCCGGCGGGCCTTCGCTGCCGTTGAGGTTCTCCGCGCCCATGGACCGCGACCTGCGTTACGAAATCATATCCGCTTATGGGCAGGTACTCGAGCAGTGCAATTCTCCGGTGCAAAACGAGGCAAAACTCCCGTATCCCAAAGAGACGATCCGCCGCGCCATTTACGAGGAAGTGCACGAAAACCCCGACAGCACCGTGCGGAGCACCCTGGAAATCGCTTTCGCCCAACTTGAATCGTTCCTGCCGCCGCAAGAATACGGAACCCTCCAGGCATTCAAGCGAGCGGTCGAACTGGCCCAGCAGACAGCCAGCAGCGGAAATCCCGTGGACATCATCAAATCCATGCGGCTGTTGAAGGAAATCGATGGAGCAAAAGCGGTCAGCATCGGGGAACGCATCTCCAGGAAAATGCGGAGCCGTCTCGCCCAGATTCGATCGACGGGCTCCTCGCCTGCCGATGCGGGCCTGTGATCCCGCAGCGTCAACGGCCGGGATCATGCCGAGCAGAGCGCTCCCGAAATGAGGCTTGCCTGAACGAGCAGATTCTGGTTGCCCAGCGGGTGATGCCGGCTTCATGGGCAATCGAGTTCAAGACGGCGACATCGGGGCGGGCACAAAGCCCCCCCCGCAGACCGTATCAGAACAGGCGCCCGGCATCCCTCACCTGCATAACGGGGCGACCGGCGTAGTCGTCCCAATCCAACTGGTAGACCACATCCATCGTCTCGCCGTCTCTCAATCCAGCCGATCGGAAATGCCTTGCCCCGCGCCAGAACACTCCGCCGATGCGCTGGTCGAGCTGGAGGCGCAGGTGGCTTGCGTCCCGGCCGAACGTCTTCTTGACCCGCACCCTGACTCCCCGGGAAGCAAAGGTGGGCGTCGGGTTGCCCAGCCCGTGCGGTTCCAGTTTCGTCAGTTCCCGGTAGAGGTCAACGGAAATCAAACCCGTGTCGAGCTCCGCGTCCACCCTGCCGCGGGGCTGGAAGACGTGGGCCGGCCAATCTCGGGCGCTCTCCTCGAACCGGTGCGCGAATTCGTCCATGCGGTCCAGGGCGATGGTCATGCCCGCCGCCATCTTATGGCCTCCCCAACGCAGCATCACGTCGTCACAGGAAGCCAACGCCGAGTGGATATCGAACCCCGGAATGCTCCTGGCGGAGCCTCGTGCGACCCCCTCCGCCTCATCGACGGAAAACACGATCACCGGACCGTAGTGAAACTCCTGCTGGACTCTCGTTGCGACGATCCCGATGATTCCCGCCGGCCAGCCGGCATCGGCCATCACCAGCGTCCTCCCGAAAACCTTCCGGTCCGCGAGCCGCTGTCTGATGTCGCCCACGACGGCGTCTTCCTGGTTCTGCCTCTGCGTATTGTACCGATTGAGCTGTTCGGCCAGTCGAGCGGCAACCGAAGGATCGTCCTCGACCAGCAGTTCGTAGGCGGTGCGAGCATCCGCCATTCGCCCGGCCGCATTGATTCTCGGGCCGATATAATACCCCAGGTGCCCGGCCGTGATGGGCTTCCCTGAAAGCCCCGCTTTTTGAATCAGCTGGTCCAGGGGTGGATAGTCCACTTGGTTCACGCAGTTGAGGCCGCTGCGTACGAGGATCCGATTGCCTTCCACCAGGGGCACCATATCGGCAACCGTCGCTATGGCGGCAAGAATGAGAAATCTTCCGCCCAGCGCAGGCTTGGGGAAACCCCGCAATGCCCGGCGAAGCCTTGCCAGGAAAAGGAGCGTGAGCCCCGATGAGCAGAACTCCTTGAAGGTCGATTCACATTCCGAGTGTTTCGGGTTGATGAGCACCGTTGCCGGTGCCAACCCCTGATCGGGTACTTCGTGATGATCGATCACGATGCAATCGGCCCCCCTCTCGCGGGCCATTCCCACGGCCTTGCGATCCAGGGTCCCGCAGTCCATGGCCACGTACAGCCCCGCGTCGGGGTGGTCGATGATCGCCCTCTCCGGAATCCCGTAGCCTTCCGAGCGCCGGGGCACCACCGTTTCGAAATTCCCGTAGCCGATTTCTCGCAGGAACAAGGAAACCTGGGCCAGAGAAGTGATCCCATCGCAATCGTAGTCGCCCACGAGCACGATCCTGGTTCCGGCGGCGAGGTGTTTGGCCATGAGCTCGGCCCCGGCATCCATGCCTCGGATTGCAAGGCAGGTCTCCAGCTCTTTCAGTGTCCCGTTGAGAAAAGCCGGCCCGGCTCCCCGGTTGGCCAGCAGAATCCGCACCACGTCACGGACCGATTCCGGTTTTTCCTGTGCGGAGATCACCCATTGCGGTCGAATCATCGGCGGCCTGCCTTTTTGAAAGGAATTTCCCACCCGGGTTCGGGACTTTCTCTATATACCACTTGTCGGCACCAATGGTCCAACTCTACCGGCAGGAACAAGTGCAGCGAAACAGGGGGCATGATACCGGGTTGCAATCAGGATTACGCAACACCCGTTCGGCGGAAGGCAACGCGGGCGGGGATAAACCTCGCTCCTACGGACCCGATGTTCCGGTCAGACGCAGGGGAAAGCATTGTGCCCTCCCACCCAGTGCCGTCATCTTGAACGCAACGCAATTTTCCATGAGGCTGCGCTTCACCCGCGAAGCATGAAAACAGACTCCCGAGGAAGTCTATTTTCCAGGTAATTTTCCATGATGCTCGCCGCGCCGGCGAAGCATGAAAACAGACTCGCCCGGGAATCTATTTTCCAGGCAAAACTGTATGAGATGGCACCGGAAGCCTCGGGCAGGCTTAACGTTTGAAGAAAGTTTTGCATAATCGCCGATTAAATATTATAGTGCGTTCGATATTCCGGCCACATGTTATATGTGGGATATGTACAGCATTTCACCATGATAGTCGCGAGAGAATCTGCCGAGGTGATCGCTCTTTACACGGTATTTCAGCTACGGTCCCGGAGGCTCCTCCGTTCGCGTCTCAGCCGGCTCTCCTGCCGCGAAGAGGGCATGAAGCTCGCTCGGCTGCCGACGCGGCGCCGTCGGTGCAGCGGGAAGGACAGTGGGCTTCGTCCCCTTTTTCGGAGGTTCCGTCTGCCGGGAGGCTTTCCCGGCTTGTCCATACAATGAAAACGGGATGTCATGAAAAGGTGGGAACAGGCACTCGCCAGCGGCCTTCGTCGCTTCCGCGCGGATCGTTCAACAAATCGCCGGCGCCGGCCCCGCTCCCGGAAGGTCTTCGGACCCTCCACACGATCGTGGGAGGGAGCGGCATGCCGGAAACGCCCGTTTCCGCGATCCGCCGTGCGCCTGCCGTCCGTGAAGCACAGTCGTTTTGGGTTCTATGAATCCAAGTCAACTTGTTATCAGGAGCAATCGGAAAATGGATACGATTACGTATTTGAAGAATTTCGTCAAGGACAGAAATGTAGCATCCATCACACCCACCTCTTCGTTCGGCGTGAAAAGAGTCTGCAGCAAAATCGATTTCGAACGGCAGAACGTGATCATCGAATACGGGCCCGGTACCGGCGTATTCACGAGATATCTCCTCAAGAACATGGATGATGCGTCGAGGTTGATCCTGATTGAACGGAACAAGAACTTCGGGTCCATCCTGAAGAAAAAAATTCACGACCCGCGGGTGGTGATCGTGAACGACAGCGCCGAAAACGTACTGGACACGCTGAGGGCGTGCCGGGAATCCCAGGCGGACTACATCCTGTCGGGCATCCCGTTCATTCTGCTCAACGACGAACTCAAGAATCTCATTCTTTACAACACCCACAGGGCTCTGAAGAAGGGTGGAAAGTTCCTGGTCTATCAAACCTGCTTCCAGACCGACAATCACCTCAAAGTTCATCTGGACCGCTATTTTCCCATCGTAAGATCAAAATACGAGCTGAGAAACATCCCGCCGCTCCGCGTCTATGAGGCGATCAAATGACGCTCCGCCGTCGCCCCCCGGTGAGTTGCCCCGGAATCGGCCGGTGAGTCGCCCTTCGATCGAAACGACGGGGAAATCCCCGGCAACGCGCCATGGTATGACCGTCCCCGCGGGGAACGGTCATCTCCGCGGCGCATGGCGGTTGCCGCGAGTCTTATACCGAGGTGCGTTCAAGATGACGCAACACCTGCCCGTCGGGAGGCAACGCGGGCGGGGATAAACCCGCCCCTTGTATGGACCGGTGTGCCCGTCAGACGCAGTCGGGAGGTGACGCGGGCGGGGACAAACCCCGAGGGCCGTGCGGATCCGTAGGGTGGGCACGGTCCCACCGTGCCCACGGTCCGGCCGGGAGCTTCCCCATCGGGCTGATAATATGGCCGGGAGGGAACAGCGTGCCCACGATCAGGCCGAGCCTCGTACCCCGCACTCGTCATGATCGCTGTGAAAGCGTGCGGCCATGGAGGCGTTCCCCACGTCGGCTCCGGATCGTTCATGGCGCCAAGCACTGAGGCAAGGGTATTGGGACCGTGGGCTGCGCTTTCGCGCATCCCACCCTACTCGACTCAAGGGTTGACAAAGAACACAGTTGCTGCGGATCGATGCGCAGGTCAAACGTAGATACGGCGGGGGTGAGAACGAAGCCCGTTTCATTGCAGAAATCGTTTCCCTCTGCCGTTTGTTATGCAATCAAATAGCCAAAGACGAGGGGGCGGGCTTTATGCCCGACCGCCCAATGCACTCATCTTGAACGCAATTATCCATGAGGCCCCTCTGTGCCAATATGATTGAGACATCTTCCCCAGGATAAATTAGAGTAGAGGGTGGGGAAGGAAACCATCATGAAAAAAGGTTCCATTATGCCGGTCCGATCTGTTTCTTCGAGTGCCCTGGAGGTGGAATCGGGTGAGCGTAGCGAACCCGATGGAACCGGAAGGGCACTCGCGGTGCCGGATCCCGAAGTGAGAGAGACTCCGGTCAGGCGGCGCTTCAGTGCGGAATACAAGTTGCGTATTCTCCGTCTGGCCGATACCTGTACGGAACCGGGCAGCCTCGGGGCACTGCTTCGTCGCGAAGGTCTCTATGCCTCCAATCTCAGGACCTGGCGCCATCAGCGCGACGCTGGAACGCTGGAGGCCTTGAAACCCAAGAAACGTGGACGAAAAGCCCATGACTCCAATCCTCTCACGGGAGAAGTCGAGCGATTGCGTAAGGATAACGAACTCCTTGCCAAA
>Ga0208041_1001196_pt1 | contig 18097 bp, 5 predicted proteins | sample AD_SCU002_MetaG_FD_184453 | JGI IMG/M metagenome (GOLD analysis project Ga0208041, IMG submission 184453) | Active sludge microbial communities of municipal wastewater-treating anaerobic digesters from China - AD_SCU002_MetaG (SPAdes) (version 2) | ecosystem: Engineered > Bioreactor > Anaerobic >...
GTCGAGAAGGGGAAGCGAGGGGTATCGGGATGCCCGGATGTCGGGATGGCCGCGACGGTCGATGAACGCCTCTCGATCGGGGAAGTCATTCCCTCGTGATGCCGGATCGGCTATCTGGCTATGCACGGTACTAACCTTCAGTAGGGAAAAACCTTTCTTTGTAATTTCTTCAGTGATAGACCCGTTTTATCAAAAAAAGATACCAAAAAATGACCCTCACCTCGAGGGAAGGCACCGGGGGGCCCGCCTGCTGTCAGGGGGGCTCCTCTTCTCTGCGCGCTGCCTGCCGGTCCGGGCCTCTTCCCGACGGCCGCGTGGGAAGCACCCCGTTTGCCCGGGGGGCGGCGCGCAGGCGAACCCCGGCGGCCCGCTGCCGGCGGCGACGGCACCCGTCGCGGCCGGATCGATGAGGGGTCGTCCTGCTGGCGCCCAATCAAGGATCTGCTCCCGCTGGAGCGGGTTTCCCACTATTTCCCTTCACAAGTTCACGGATCGGGTTTCCTCGCTCGGCGTCACGTTGTGGCTCAAGAAAACCTTGACCGTCTTTTTCGCTGGCGAGATAGTATCCATAACGGCCCCTGGTGCCTCAGGATTTACCAGCACCCATGCCAGCTTCTGGCGTGTTTAACCTGTTCGTTGGCACCCGGCAGGTACTACCCTGCCTCCCCTGCAGATCGCCTGCCGAAGTTGATGCGCCCTTCCCCGCGCAGGAGACCCGGTTTGGTGGCGGGTTGGGCTGACACGGCCGGGACCACGTTCCGGAGTTCCCGGCTGGAGGCCACCCCGTCCGAGAGCGCCACGCGGGCGGTTCTCACCGGTGGCATGGCGCTCAGACGTTCGTGTACTGTTCTGGAAAAGTCTTCTCTCCCACCATCTCACAGTGCCAAGATCTTCCCAACGTAGTAGTAGGCGATCTTTGCCGCATCGCCGATATCGACCGCACCGTTCTCGTTGAAATCGGCGGCGGGGTCGGTCGGCGCCTTGCCGACAACCATGTGGGCCACGCGGGAGACATCGCCGATGTCGACAATGCCATCTCCACCGAAATCACCCTTGACGCGTGTGACGGTGATGTAGCCGGGCCGGGAGAGCGTATCTGAGCCGGCAGCACTCGTGACCGTCAGGTTCACGGAGTAGGTGCCGGGGGCGGTGTAGGTGTGGAGGGGGTGCTGCTCGGTCGAGGTGTTGCCGTCGCCGAAGGACCAGAGCCAGCTCGTTATCGCCCCTGTTGACTGATCTGTGAAACTGACGGCGAGTGGCATGGGACCAGAGGTGACGTTAGAGGTAAACGATGCATTCACCGGCGAAGAGAACTGGATATCGAAGGTTGCATTCGCGATGCCTTCAAGGGCTGTCTGTGGCCTTGGTGCCGCGGCGGCGTAGACTGTGTAAAGCCCATCTGTGAGGCTTCCTGCGATGGCGGAGGTATTCCATCGGTACTCCCAGGTGTCGTCGGACCTGACGGTCACCGTGGTGAAGGTATCCGGGGTTCCGTTCACTACGAACACGCCGGGGTCCGAGAGTTTGACGCCGTTGGGAGTGAGGTCCGGCCCCGTCAGGAAGAGGTAGACCGTCGAGCTGTCGCTGTTTATCCCCGACAGGGTGATCTCGTCGCCGATGGTCGCGCTGCCCTCTCCCGATGCTGTCAATGTGACCTGCCCCTGTCCTACCCGCACGGTGACTTCAGCCGACCCCAGGCCTGTTGCGGCATCGACGACCCTGATGGTGAACCTCTGCTGTGCAGTTGCGGGTGAGGTGTTGAACTGCACTGTGTGGTATCCGGCGAGGTCGGTGACGGCATACGCTCTGGTGAGGGCGAAGTCAGCGGCATCCGCAGGAGCCGTAACGATGTCGCCTGTCTGGACGCCCGGTTGTCCGGGAGCGATTAACGGGTATTCGTTCTCGCTCGTGAGGTTTGCTTCCCTGACGTAGAGGATGTACTGTGCTCTGGTGTCACCGCTGATCGTCACGTTGAACGCCTGACCGCGCATGACACGGTTGGTGCCTGCGCCGATGGTGAGCGATCTCTCGACGATGTCGAAGGTGACGGCGTTCGAGTCGTATCCCTTTCCGGCAAAGTCGCTCGCCGACGGCCAGACTGCCCTGGCGGTGTAGGATCCAGGATCGGCACTGCTCAGAGAGATCCCGCGGATGTACACCATCGAAGCCTCGATGGGGATGCCTGACAGGTCTGTTGCGCCGAACTGCGTGAGCTTTCCGCCGCCGGGTGTCGTGATCTCGATGTCCATAGCGGCGGCCGCCGGGGTTGCGTGGAGGCCTTCAAGGTTGTTCTCCAGCGCGAAGTCGAGAACGACGTTGCGGGTGAGGGTGACGCCGTCGACGGAGGTGTTCGTGCCGCCCAGGAAAACATCCAGACCGGTGATCGGTTGCCGGATCTCAACCCAAGGTCTGCCGTTGAGAAGGCCGTCGTCTCCCCATGCGTAGTAGCGTCCGGTGCTCGGGCTCTCCCCGGCTACCACGTTGAACGAGTGGCAGTCGGGCACGTTGAGGGTTGCGTCCACCGTGCCGGCCGAGAAGTTGCTGTAGTGGACCAGCCGCTGCACGCTGCCGAGGTGGGTGAGGTTCAGGCCTTCTTCCCCGAAGTAGAGCGTATTTCCGCTCAGAATACCCTTGTAGAGGCCGCCGTTAGCGGCGTCACGGTAGCGGATGGGATCGGAGGTGTCGGGGTAAAGCACCTGGAACCCACCAGCGACCGGCAGGGCAGCAAACGAGAGGTCTTTGCCATCTGCGTTTGCGAGCAGGTCTACAGTGACGTTCAACGGGCAGGTCTCGCCGGGCTCCCCGGTTGCTTTCAGCGTCACCGTACAGAGGGGTACGTCCCCGCTTTGGCCGTAGCCAGAGCCGGAATAGTAGGCTAGGCGTGTCTTTCCGTTCGTGTTGATGATATTTGAAGCACCCATCCAGGGCGACACAAAATGCACGGTCTCCACCGTCACGACGGCGGGATCATAAGTCAGGTTGAGACTCCCGCTAGCGATGGCCGATGCGTTGCGGATGGCTAGCAGCGCCTGCGTGGTCTGCCCCTTCGCCGCCCCGGCGTCGCCGAGACCGATGGGCATGGCGTCGAGGACGGTGACATACTGCGTCATTGTCGTGGTATTTGAGCCGCCTGCGCTTGTAACGGTCAGGTTTACAGTGTAGGTGCCCGCCGCGGTGTAGGTGTGAGTCGGATGCCGCTCCATGGAGGTGCTGCCGTCCCCAAAGCCCCAGAGCCAGGTGGTCGGATTGCCGGTTGAGAGATCGGTGAATTGCACGGTGAGTGGGGCGGGGCCGGAGGTGACATTTGCAGTGAAGTTCGCCACCGGAGTGGGTTCACTGACGGTCACCGTTGCAGTCGAGACCGTGAAGGGTATTGAGTTGCAGGAGTAGGCTTTCAGGATGCTATATTCCCTGCTCGGAATGGTGACAAGAGAACTGCTACCGGACGAGCCGATAGCAGTGAATCTCAGTGTGCAGAGAGTAAGATCCCCATTCGCGGGTTTTAAGAGGATGCCGACAAGACGGGCTTCTCCAGCAGTAATATACTGGACTCCAAGGTCCTGGAAGCTGATGTTGTCCTTTGGAATCAGATCAAGTACAGTGGGGTCCCATCTCAGCGTGATATCGTACGAGCCGACATTTTCTGCATCGACAAGTGTGATGTTGAGCGCTGCCTGCTCTCCGGCAGGAATTGTCCGGGCACCGGGAACGACAATAAGCTCAACGCTACTGAAATCCGTTTCTGAAACGCGGGGTGTCAGGGTATCAAGCCCTACATTATAGTGCGTGATAATCTGCGCATCTCCGACATCAAGGAGACCGTTCTGATGCAGGTCACCCTGCATGAGGGCAAGTGGTTCGGTGATGTTTCGCAGCCCCACGTTATGCTGAAGGATTGCAAGTGCATCCACGATGTTCACTATGCCATCGAAGTTTATGTCTCCATATTGGAGGACTACAGTTGGGGCCGTTTGAGTGAGTGTGTTCGAGCCTTCGCTGTTGCTGACAGTGAGGTTCACGTAGTAAATTCCTGCCGCCAGGTAAGTGTGGGTCGGGTTCTGCTCCGTGGAGGTAGCCCCGTCGCCGAAGGACCAGAGCCATGAGGACGGGTTCCCCGTCGAAGTGTCGGTGAACTGCACGGTGAGCGGGACGGGGCCGGAGGTGACGCTGGCGGTGAAGTTTGCGTTGGGCGCTGCAATTGAAGAATACCTTGCCTGAATCGTTACCGGGACATAACTCGTGCTCTTCGTCAAGGATACCGATGCGACCTCCTTCATGTCGTACTCCGACCCGGCTACACTCAGGGTGAAGGCAATATCCGCCGGAAGCGTCGTAGAATCCCATGCGAGCAAAGCATCCTCATTCTTTGAGAGGACTTGCAGGGTCCAGACGCGTTCCTGGTTGGCACCATTCAGGATGTATCGGATATCGCCATAGAGGCGGTCAAACACGAAGTGGTCGACCGGGAAGTACACATCAACCACCGGGCTCGGTGAAGGTGGGGGGGCGAGCAGGTCAAGGCCCTGATCGTAGCCGTCGCTCCCGCTCTCGTTCGTCCCGAACGTCACGGTCTGCACAAATGTCCCGGAGGTAATTGTTATGTTTTCAAGCCAGGGATCCTCCGGCAGGGCGCTTGCTCCTCCGGTAAACACACAGAGAGCAATACAGATCATTAAAATTTTTCGTTGAATCATGGTAACACACTTATTTCATTTGTCGGTTTCTCAGAGTGAGTATCAGTACGCCTACACCCAGAAGGGTCGGAAGCACCTCGAAACCGGGTGCCTGGTTAGTCTCTGCCGGGCGAGGGGTCTGAAGCGTGTCGGATGCGAGGTCTGAGGTGTTCCGAACCGGAGTGTCCGCCGGATTGGTAGCAGGCGGTAGAGGCATGCTCTCAGGGTTCCGGTCGGTCATTGCCGTGGGGGCAGACGATACTGTCGGAACAGCCAGTGTGGGTGTTTCCGATACCGTGGAGCCTGGTAAAGGAGAATCGCCCCCGGAGCTGTCGGCTGGTTTGGAAAGCGATGGCGCCTGGGCCCCTTGAATGGATATCCTATATTCCCCGGGGCTGAGAGAGTGGTGACCTGACTCGGTTAAGGAGAGCCGGTCTTCACCGAGGGTCATCGTGAGAGGGACCGGGGCAGCCTTCCAGGCAATATCAATCTCTCCCGCGGATGTTACGTAGATGCTCCAAGCATGCGTGGCCTTGATGTCAGTCTGCAACATATCGAATAGACCGTTCCCGACAAGGTAAGTAGAGAACGATGACGACGGCGGTGGCGGGGGAAGGGGGATATCCATCCCCGCGTCGAACCCATCGGAGGCACTGTCTTCAGAGCCGAGTGCCAGGACTTCAGTTCTACCCTCTGATGATAGAGAGATATCTGTCGTCCAGGCGGTTGCTGGGGCACCCAGCACCAGCAGCAGTCCAAGCCCGGCAAGGGCGATGCTAGTCCAGTTCATGGTGATTCCTCTGGCCATATATGGTTCAGGGGAGGATGATGATGCAGTCCTGGATCACCGCACCCCAGTATCCTTCGCCTGGTTGCAGCTCGGTAATCTGGACATAGCCCTTCGTCTGTGAGTCGTATCCATACACAAACGGCATCGCCCACGAGCCTGCAGGGGTTATTGTGATACTGCCGAAGGTGTTTCGACCTGCCGTGCTTCCGATCAGGTTCCATCCCTGCTTGAGTTGTGCCGTGACCGGGCTGGCCGGCGCTCCGGTCATGGTGACGGTACTGTCCCGGCCCGAAGCGATCCAGTAGGCCTTGCCGGGCACAAGCGACTCGAGCTGGGGCACGGTCTCGTAGCCCCGTGTTGACGCGTTGTATCCGTAGATTGCCAGAATGGAGTTCTGGGGGTCAGTATAGGCTGCATTGCTGAAGGGAACCGAGACCAGGTTCCAGCCCGCCTGCAGGGGGAGGTCCATCTGCCGGACGGTACTGGCAGAGATGCTGATGCTGTAACTTCCTGCCGGGAGGGTGGTGCCGCTCGTCGTGTTCATATCGACGATGTTCGTTCCGTTGTTCCAAGTTAGGAACAGGTCGCTGCCGGTGAGGAGCGCTGTATCCCAGGTAACCTGCACCGGCTCGTCGGAGCGGATGCAGAGCGTCCAGGACTCTTCGGGGTTGCCGTCGTCAACCGGGGGCTTGTAGTCGGTGGCGAGCTCTCCGAATATCGGGTCCGTGCAGGTGAGGTAGACCGATTTTTTTGCTCCCGGGGGGTCTGGAGGCATAGGGAGATCCAGCCCCGCGTCGAATTCCCGGGTAGCGGACTCCGCCGAACCCAGGGTCAGCGTCTGGCTAAATGATCCACTGGTGATGGTCAGTGGGATGTCCCAGAGAATGTCCTGTCCTGGCTCCGGGGGGGGCGTATTGGCGGTTGTCAGGTAGCCGTAGTTCTCCTGCACGAGTTCGCCGTCATGGTAGCAGACCACTATGTAGGGGACATCCGATGCGTGAGCAAGGTTCTCCCGGAGTGCCTGCTGGCTGGCGGTCGGTGCGTTGAGCGTCAGGGTCACCCTACCGCTGGCGTCCGTGTAGCCGGTCATGATCACCATGTAGGGGTCGGGGAACCTGTCAGTGAAGAGGATGTTTGCGTCTCTCGGGTCGCCGTTGAACGAGGACCAGTCCCAGTTCCCTGCCGCGCCAGCCGCAAGCACGACGCGTGCACCAGAGATAGGTGCTCCGTCCCTGGTCGATACGGTAAAGGTGACCGGCACTGATGTACCGACTTGGATGGCGTCCGGCATTGTGTAGGAGACGGATCTCTCCGGGTTACCGAGCGCGGTGAAGAGGTACTTACTGATGCTCCGGGTGTTCGGGTTCAGGAGACCATACCTGACCTCGTAATACCCACTGGCCGCAGGGGTCACCCACTGGGTTCCCGTTCCGGTGAACTCCACGACGGCGGCCGCTTCAGTCGCCTCGTAATCCCAGGAAGATGTCGTTGAGCGCCTGCTGAAGGTGAAGAAGCCCTTCTCGTGGATAGGTTCACCGGCAGGTCCGTAGGACCTGGCGATGATCTTGTAGGCATCGCCATCTCGGACAATATCGGCGGTGTATGTCTCGGAGTTTGGATAGAGGGTTGCTATGTACGCCGGTGCGGCGAACCCATTTGTTACCATCCCCGGGTTGACGGAGTATGGGTTATACAAACCGAACGGAGTGTCGATCCACACATCCACGGACCCGGAGATTCCAGCGGTGGCGAGGAGGTAATCCATTCGCGCTTTGCCGGCCGTATCGATTACGAAGGTACAGATCCCGTCTGCATCAGTCACGTTGATCGCGACGCCATCCTCCGTGTAGAGGTAGACGGCCTGTCCGGGCACAAGGCTGTATGCTCCCGTGACCGGATCATAGGTACAGACGTATGCAGTGATGGTGGCCTCATCGGCGGGTACCGACGCATAGACGTCCTGATCCCAGGTCGCCGTCCAGTCGTATCCGCTGTAGATGTAAGTCTGGTTCCCATCATAGAAGTCCTCGTAGACTGGCGGGGTGCTCCGGTGCATGAGCCAGGGTTCGAGCGTCCCGTAGACGAGAACCGCGGTCTCGTAGTCATCGTTGTTGATAAACCGGACAATCGCAGTGGAGCCGTTCTCCGGCATCGTGAAGTTCAGGAGCCCGATACCGTTCGTCAGGCTGACGCTACCCGTGCGAGTCTCCGGCTTCATCCCGGCGATTTCCGCGAGGAGCACCTGCATGTCACCCTGGTCGGGAGCAGAGAGCGTCCGGGCGCTTGCCGGCGAGAGCGAGAGGACCTCGGTCTCGGTCAGTGTGGTGACATAGACGTCGAACTCCTGGCTTATGATCTTCTGCCCATGATACGCCCGAGCCATGAGCCCGAGGTTGACACTCTTCCCCGGCGGACAGATGGCGCGCGAAGGGAGTGGAGTGACCTCTTGGAAGAAGGGCTGTTCCTCGCCTACAGAGATATATCCTGCGTTTCTACCATCGATACTGAGGTAGAGATTGGTCTCATCGAGAGGCCTCCCGGCGAGGTCGAGCGAATAGGAGATGACACCGTCTGTCGGGACAAGCACCCTATCAACGATGGCCGCACTGGAGTTTCTGATCGTGAAGATGACGCTCTCCGTGTAGGGCGAGCCATCGGCGGCGAGGAGCGGGTACTTGATCGGGACGGCCGCGTTATGCGGCACGGCGTAGTACTCGGTCTCATAGATGGGGACGATGGGATTTGGAGTCGGGGTCGGTGAGACCGCATTCTTGTACGCATAGTCCTCTAACTGGAGACTGCCGTAGGTAAACCGGGCGTACACGTCCTCGCCGATGGGGACATCGGAGATGTCCACATCACGGTAGGCATAGCCGTCCGCATCGGTTATGAGCGTCGTGTTCTCGATGTAGACATACTGGTGCTGGGAGTTGACATAGTAGTCATACCATACGCTGAGTTCAAGTTCTTCTCCCGCAAGGGGTGCTCCCGCGGTCGTGTTCCAGAGGACTGCCATGACCGGGAGGGTATCGCCTGTCACGTAGTACGAAACGAGCGTTCCGCCGATGAGCTCGTACTTGATCCTGTCCCATGGCTCGGCCTCATCGAGACCGCCGGTGACGTTCACCGCTTCGTAGGCGTTGATCCTGCCTGCACCGTAGGCGTTGTTCGACTCCATCGCCGGCAGGATGACCCCGTCTTCACCGATGTGGACCGCTGTCTCCATCAGGGCGGCCTTCACGTCGGCTGGCGTAAGCGAGCTGTTGTCCGAGAGCATCAACGCCGCCGTTCCGGCAACGGCCGGGCAGGCCATCGACGTACCCTGCATGGAGGCATACTGGCTTCCGGGATATGCCGAGATGATGCCGACACCGGGGGCCATGACATCGGGCTTGATGTAGGGAGCGGCCCGGTTCACCGGTCCCATGCTGCTGAAGGATGCGCGGTAATCCATCAGGTAGTCAGTGGCCCCGACGGTGATGGCGTCTTCTGCGGTTCCCGGCGTACCGATAGTGGCGGTGCCGAATGCGCCGTCGTTCCCGGCGGAGATCACGACGACGGTGCCTCCTGCGACCATGTTATTGATGGTGGTGTCAAGGATGGTCTCGCCGTTAGACTGGTAGCACTCGGAGAGCCCGGCCTTCTGGATCAAGATCTCGGTATCTCCCGTGTTAGTCACATTGAGTTCCCAATAGCCGGTCCAGCCGGCGGTGTTCGAGGCGTAGGATGCCTTGAAGTAGTAGCAGCTCTCCTCCGAATCGAAACCAAGCCAGTCAACCTCCGCCCCGCTGGCAATGTTGCCCCGAGCGTCGGTCACGGTGATGGTGAGGTTCTGCAGGAGATCCGCGGAGCCATACCCGACTGCAGTAGCATAGGCCGGGTTCTCGACCGTGACCGACCCGATCACGAACTGGGGCTCGAACAGGCAGCCAGGATCCCCATACATCTCCGATGAGACATCGAGCGAAACAACCCGGTTCTCATTCTCAGAGAGGTAGAAGTCATTCTCGTAGTTTTCACGGGAGGGATAGGCCCCAAGACTCATGGAGACGACGTCGGCCCTGTTGTCGATGGCCCACTGCGCACCGCTGAGAATGGTGCTGAACTGGCCGGAGCCTGCACTGTTGAGGACTTTCGCCCCGATCAGGTCCGCACCGGGCGCGACACCCAGGGCTACACTGTAGTGGTTACCCGAGTAGTCCTCGACCGTGACCGTGCCACCTGCCGCCGTGCCGGCGCAGTGAGTGCCGTGGCCGTAGTCATCGTAGGCGGTGGAGTTGTCGCCGTAGACAAAGTCGGCAAATGCAACGATGCGGTCGCCGAACGCCGGGTGGCTGCCGTCGATACCGGTGTCGACGACGGCTACCGTCACCCCTTCACCGGTGTTCCCGCTCTTCCAGACGGACGGGGCCTCGATATTGTCCACGCTCCAGACGGTGGCGTACTCGATATCTGACTGGCGAATGTAATCGGGGCTGATCGTTGAGGAGATCTCCGCGGCCGGGTCGTTCAACGTGACGGTCAGGTCGGGCTCGATGTGATCGACGCCCGGGATCGTGGCAAGCCGGTCCAGGGTCGCCGGGTCGGCCTCAAGCCAGACGGCATTGGCGATCCAGTAGGATCGGGATGTCTTGAACGCTGCCGGATCGACGGTCCTGACGGTCTGTAGCACCTGCGCCTGCCGGCCCAGAGCATCGGCTTTGAGCTCGGCAAACGACGCAGGTTGCTGTGGCTGTTCATTCAAGACTAGAAAAACCGGGATCTGTTCTCCCGCCAGCTGAGGCGGGGGATCTCGTACGGCAATCTGGTCGTCATCTGGCAGGGCGCTTGCTGAGCCCACCAAAATCAGTACGAAGAGCAGAATCATCAGGCCTGCTCGTAAGATCGGGGATTTCATGGTAATCACTAGAAATAAGGCAGTTATAGGATAAGGGATCTGTTTTAAATATAAACGCTTCGATTTCTTAATCAGGCTATAACCTAAACTCCCGCAAAGATCAGGCACATGGAACTATTTTTTCCCACGATGGATGCTCTTTTCGTCACTGCTTACACCTAATATGTCGAAAATTTCTTTGACGTTGTCCCAATATTCTCTGGATTATGACGCTACATGTCAGGTAGATCTCTCCTGGAAGTGAGTGTCCATAGCGTTCTATTATGGGACAGTCTTCTTGAATGCCTCAATCCCGCTGAAGAGTTATTCAGCGGCACTGCACCGGATCCTGAGCCCCGGATCATTAAGTACACCTCCGTCAAGAATGCGGTAAAATTCCAATTTATCCGATGATTTGACGATAATTAAATTGACTAATGTGCTCAACTAAGCAAATTTATTTGAGCGTTAAGTTAGATTCATTTTGTTAGTATTCTGGTCAATTTGACCGAATTGAAAAGTAGTACTCAAGGTAAAACGACGTGTGTGCTTAACTCGCCAGGAAGTCCGGGAACTCAGGATCCTACCTGGGGAGAGACTTTGTTGAAAGAATTCATTCGGGGGTATCACCGGCGATGTAAAAAGGTTCAGGGGAAGGTGATAGTGCAGTCCCGGATCACCGCACCCCAGTACCCTTCGCCTGGTTGCAGCTCGGTAATCTGGACATAATTCTTCGCCTGTGGGTCGTATCCGTAAACAAACGGCGTCGCCCATGAGCCTGCAGGAGTTATTGTAATACTGCCGAAAGTGTTTTGGTCGGCCGTGCTGCCGATCAGGTTCCATCCCTGCCTGAGGTGTGCCGTGACCGGGCTGGCCGGCGCTCCGGTCACCGTGACGGTACAGTCACGGGCCGAAGCGATCCAGCAGGCCTCGCCAGGTACCAGCGACTCGATCCGGGATACGGCCTCGTATCCCTTCGCTGATGTATTATAGCCATAGATCACCAGGATAGTATTCTGGGGGTCGGTATAGGTTGCATTCTTGAAGGGCGTCGAGACCAGGTTCCAGCCCGCCTGCAGGGGGAGGTCCATCTGCTGAACGGTGCTGGCGGAGATGCTGATGCTGTAACTTCCTGCCGGGAGGGTGGTGCCGCTCGTTGTCTGCATCGCGACGGCGTTCGTCCCGTCATCCCAGGTCAGGAACAGGTCGCTGCCGTCAAGGAATGTCGTATCCCAGGCAACCTGCACCGGCTCATCGGAGCGGATGCAGAGTGTCCAGGATTCTTCGAGGTTGGTTGTATTAACTGGAGGTTTGTAGTCGGCAGAGAGTTCTCCGAACGTCAGGTCAGTACACATGAAATAGACTGATTTCTTTGCTCCTGGCGCATCCGGGGGCATGGGGACGTCCAGCGCCGCATCGTATCCACGGGTAGCGGACTCTGCCGAACCCAGGGTCACCGTCTGGCCAAAGGTTCCGCTGGTGATGATCAGCGGGACGTCCCAGAGGATGTTCTGCTCGGGTGCCGGGGAGACCGTGATGTAGCCGGCCCGGGTTGTGATGTTTGACCCGGCACTGTTTGTCACGGTCAGGCTGACGGTGTAGGTGCCCGGCACGGTGTAGGTATGGACCGGGTGCTGTTCGGTAGAGGTGTTGCCGTCACCGAAGGTCCAGTTCCAACTGGTAGAGCTACAGGTGGAGGTATCGTTAAATTGAACTTTCAAAGGAGCTTGCCCCTCAGTCGGACATCCAGTGAAGTTAGCAATCGGTAACGAGGAGGTCGCATTAATATAAAAGTCACGACTCAGTGAGCTGTTGCCCCACAGGTTTGAAACTGTGAGGGTCACATTATATAAGCCCGCGTCCGTGTATGTATGTCTTGGATTTTGTTCCACAGAATTCCTTCCATCACCGAAGTGCCAAGTCCAATTTGTGGGCCCTCCCATCGAAGAGTCTGAAAAGTTAACATTTAAGGGAATGTCCCCACTTAATGGACGCGCCGTAAAATTGCATTTTAATGGGTTATTTAGGATTATAGGTGCCTCTGTAGAATCTACACCGAAAATGTTTGAAACCTCTAATTTGACAACGTACATGCCAGGCTTATCGTAGACATGCACAGGGTTTTCTTCGTCCGAGCCAGTATTATCGCCGAAGTCCCAGATCCAACCTTGGGGGACGTTATACGAAGTGTCATGGAAAGAGAGCGTGAACGGCTCAGATTCATTTATTGAATATATAAATGATGCTATTGGTTCTCTTATAACCAATGTCGAATAATGGGTGTCTGAAATAGCACTCACTAGCTGATTCTGTAGTAAAATTTTAGTAACTGCATTAGAGTTTTGATCAGATTGACCTTCCATAAGAGTGAGCAAGTGATCTTCAGAGGGACTTGTTTCTGGGATAATTTCGATGTGATATTCTCCATCTTTTGGATTCAAAATAATTGAAAAGGTGTTCTGGTTTCCGTTTTCATCATAGTAATAAATATAGGCGTCGTCGATCTCTGAAAGACTATCGTTCAGTATAAAACCCTCAGGATCAGTTATTTTTATCTTTATAGGAGTATTTGAAAGATCTCCAGATGTTATCATCAGATTCGATTGCATCTTTGATACGTCGGAATTGCTAGCAGCATCACTTAAAGCAGAGCTATAGTAAAATAATCCTTTTGCCATTGAACTTTCTTCAGGCCATTCTTCGATATGTTCACATCTCATTTTTGTGTCGAGTGACAAGTCGAGATGAACTGGAAGAACAATGTCATGAAGCGATTCGGGAAATTCTTTGCCCAGGTTTGGGTCAACGATGCTTAAGTCAATTCTACCATCTGTGGCGTCATAATAGGCACCCCATACAAGTTCGCTGCAGTACCATCCATATTGTCCATCAGCCTGTTTTCTATTATTTGTGAAACGGTTGGCAAGTGACAGAAGGTCGTAGCCCTGCCCAACCTCACCTTTCGCAAATTCTGCTGCAGCTATTCTGTCCTCGACAGAGGCAGTTTGTACTTCTAGCACCCGAACACACTTTCTTTTTGGATAGAGCCATTCGTCGAGGGTGTTTGCAGTTACTGTATTTCCTACCCCCGGGGCTTCAATAACTGTATTCTCGCCAACATACATTCCTGCATGTTTCCACTCGCCCCAAATAACGGGACTTGTATGCCTCATAAGCAAGATATCGCCAATCTCAAGCCCTGTAATATTTATTTCACTTGCAAATACATACGTAGTGCCATCATTGAGAAAAACTGTTGCAGTAACAATGTGTGGTCCCGGATCTTGGAAAATAACCTTTTTTATTAGTTTTGAGCCAGAATCTGGCGAATAATCTGCATGGTTGCCCAAAACGTCCCAGGAGCAGTTCTTTACATCACCTAGACCATAGGGGGTAAGATCTTCCTCTGTAATATTAAAAGTGACCAGACCCCCCACCATCGGATTTGCAGGGGTAAAACCAAGCCTTTTGTCAAATCCAACAATATGCGCATCGAACGATGTCAAGCCTCCCCTAAGTGAATTATCACCAGTGTAAAAGACAAGGTGAAGGTGGTTATTGTCTGTTCCCGTGCTTGAGATGTTGCCTAGAAGGGTCGAAGGAGTGACTTCGTCCCCAGGTTCGACCTGGATATTGTCTAGATGGAGGTATGCACTGTACCATTTATTCACCCCATATTCATGCTCAATGATGATTTTTCCATACGTTCCCGGAGAACCATCAACAGGCAGGTCGTTGTATACGCCATATCGGTCTGCTACGACTCCTGAAGCGACGGCATAGACAGGTTTACCATTATCCGCATCGGTGTCGCCACTCGTGTGAAGGTTGACATCCCAGGCATAGGTGTCATTTGAACCCCCAATGCCACCACCGGTAACGTGACCACCTGTATTATGCTGGTTAAATCTCCATTTCTCTGTATCACCGAAGAGTTCCAGACTATTCTTTACCATCAGCGGCCCTTCGACGGGAGATAGTACATCCAGTGGGCGACCCGTTGGATAAAAGGAAACTATATTGAAATCGAAACTTTCACTTGCGACGTACTCCCCATCGGATGCAATTGCCCAGATGTTCCAGCGATATTTATGATCAGGGAGTAGATCGATCGGGGAGTTGATGCTCACTAGTTCCTCGCCTGAACCGGTGATGTACTGGTCCTCAGCCAGCGAATTGAAGACAAGTTGGTTGGTTTCAAGATCACGAATGAATAGAGCATACTTCTCAGTGTTGTCAAACTTTCTCCACTGAAATTGGGTTTCAGCTGGGATTATATATTTTCCGTTAATTGGCGCGATTAGAGTGGGTGTACTGGCAGGTGGAACAATATTCTCTTTTTTCTTGGCTTTTACGAAATATGATGTCATCTTCTTATTATCGTAATCATAAGTATTCGTCAAAAGGAAGAATTCCTCGTCAGAATAATCAACGATATAATATGTCTGATACGGCGAATCACTGCCAGGACCAAGGTCCTTCAACGCCTCAGTATCTAGTGCGATCACAGTGCCGGAATCCCTATTAAAGATGTATCGACCGTCAAAAGACTTTACTCCACTTGATGGGTACAATGTCTCGTAAGCCCGTAGATCCCAATACCGTCCACGTATTGTTACAGTGTCTGGGTAATCGACAAACTCTTCTCGGAGGCTGTCACCAGAAATATCTAAACTGACAACTTTTCTGAGAAGTACTGGCCCCGTATCCTGGTCGGCATTGAGATCTGGCGACTCAAGAATAAAAAAATAAACTCTGTCATTTTCGAAGTCGAGATACGGATTGCAGTAAGGGCCACTCACGGGTCCATAAGTAAGGTAGAGATACTCCTGACATGTTGTTATTGGAAATACAGTTGTAGACGGATCAAAATCGATTTTTGAAGTATCGATGGTGAACTTTGTGAAATAGTAATAATTCCTACCTACGCCATACCATGTAACCGTCGAATAGAATCTAAATCCATAACCCCGAAGCGCATCATCGTCCTGTACAATATAGCGTGGGACTAAATTGTGATCCTCAATTTCAAACCGTTCCCATGCCCCAGTAGATAAATCTATATAGTAAAAGTACCCCTGTTCAGACTCATAACTTGTGAAGTAGTAAATATCGTCATAGAGCTTACGAAAACTGTGACCCCAATTGCCTATATATACGTCTGTCTCAAGTAAGGGATCTACCTTGATATTTTCAGAACTGCCAACAGCACTGATGATCTCGTCGCGGTCTATCTTATAAATATTATTTCTCCCGTCATACGATAAATATGCAATAACGCCATCTTCAGACCCAGTGACTGATATGCTTGTCTGGGATTCTTCTGGATGCGGGCAGATGTCGATATAAAATCTATAGCACTCAGAGAAATCTGGATAGTCAGTAACAAACGCAATATCAACTGAATTATACGGTGAATTTTCGCTATAACTCATGCTAGAATCATAGGAAAAGGCCAAATAGAATTTTCCATTTTTCTGAAACGAGAAGAGTGGAGCATCAGCAGATCCTCCACTTCCACCTCCTCCTCCCCAATTATATCCAGAAGGGTCATAGCGAAATGGCGTAACATTGCTAGCTGAATGTGATGAGTAATCTACTATATCTACCTGACCACCTCCACCAATAAATAAGGGTTCCCCCTCACCAAATGAGATCATCTGATCAGTATTGGAAACATAGGGTAAATTCTTTACAATTTCCGGATATGACCAACGAGTATCGCCGCAGTCAAATTCTTCTTTTCCGAGGTACGTGTATGCATAATCCTCTGCCTCGAAGTATTTCAGGGTATTGTCAGGGATCTCATTGATCTGATCAAGTGATTCGGCAGCCAAGTTCATTCCATTGCTGTCAACAGGCGATCTCGCAGTTTCGGTAATTTTGAGACAGTAAATCGTCTCCTCTGGTGAGACCCTTTCTAACATTAGAAGGTGTGTTATCAGATCATTATAGGTGCTGAAATATCTAACATGAGATAGAGAATTGTCCAGTGAAACGAACTCGCAGAGGGTATTTTGCCCTCTATCCGGACAATATCCTATAAGATACTTTCCAGAAAAGCCACTGTTTATTAGGTCTTCAATCTTGACACTCGTTGAAGATATTCGCCACGGTTGAATATCTGGAAATGGGAGGTCAATCGTGACAGGGCTTAGCAGAAGTTCTTCTTCAAAGGAACGTGCCTCTACATGTTGAGTTGTAGTGACGTTGTTTGGCGATTGAACTTGCGGAGTTGTCCCACAGGATGTCGGCACCGCTGTAGCAACTCCACCCGATTCCGGTACACCCAACGACTGTGATTCGTTGTCATATGCTCCTGAGGCCAAGGAGGGTGTCTGCACGGTTCCAACCGGCTCTGAGGGCTCCACGGAACCCAATGGGCTACTTCCTCCGATTTCAGGAGTAGATGTTGCATTGGTACCAGTAAGTAATGCGGCGAAATTGCTTTCAGGCTCAGAAGCCAGCATAAGGGGACTAGTAGATGCGATAGTCTGTCCTTCGCATGGTTCTACGGCAAGAACTAACGCTACAAGTCCGAACACTACTAAAACAACCACAAGAGAGAGTATCCTCTTCGTCATCATGACCACGTATCCGCGATGCCGACCAGACTCTGAGTTCCTGCTTGCCTAAAGGACGAGAGATCTACTAATGAAATAGGTAATGTAGGGATGCCCGGCACGTTTGGAGCGGGGTAGCGCTAGAGGGTCGGTGGCGGTCGGTGAATGCCTCTCGTTTGGATTAAGTCAGTCTCTCTGGACGCCGGATCGGCTATATGACTCTGCACGATACTGCTCTTCGGGCATGGAAAAATATTTCTCTTTTATTGCTTTGCCAATACACTCGTTTCTCATGAATTGTTCTCAGGAAACAATTTTTCATGTGAAAGGAGGTCTCGGGAAGCCCCGTCATACCCCCGGGGAGGTTCTACTTCCACTGCCCCCGCTTGCGCGCGCTGCCTGCCGGTCCGGGCCTCTTCGGCTAGACCCCTTTTTTTTTTATCGAAAACACTACTTCCGGGCACAGAACGCCTTTCAGACTAATAGAAGGCGAATTTTTCCGGCAGCCTCCATACTGCGTGGAAGACCCAGTCCTCCCGGTACACCCTGCTACAAAAAAGAAGAACCCTGGACGGCACCGGGCCGTCCGGCCGCTATCGCTTCACTCCTCCTTGATCCAGCCCATCGTGACGTACCAGTCGTACTCGTGGCGCCAGAGGTCGCGGTTCGCCGTGACGAGCCGGCGGAAGTAGTCCCGCCGCTGCCGGTGGACCTCCTCCTGCTCGGAATACCGGTGCTCTCCCCGGATCGATTCGGCGAGTTTCTTTCCGAGCGCGAATGCCTCGTTCTCGGCCCGCTCGAGCGCGGTCGGATCCCACCCTACGGCGACGCCGACCCCGCCGATCGCAGTCGCCCCGAAGTTGGTCAGGGCGTGGTTCATGTAGGCGACGACATCGTTCTGATGGCTTCCGCCCGCAGTGCAGACGGAGCAGCCGAACTTGCCGGTGAGCATCTGGCAGTGGACGGCGTCCGCCATGCGGTCGAAGACCGCCTTTAAGGGGGCGGTGACCGAGTCGATGTAGTTCGGCGAGCCGAGGACGATCCCGTCGGCGTCGAGGATCTCGTTGAAGAGGTATACCCGGATGCTGATCGAGCGGAAGGATCTGACCCTGATGGATGTGATCGCTCTCGATAAGGTACAGAAGGGTAATCCTATCACACCGGAGGAGCGGACCGTTCTCCGGAAGAAGAAACT
>Ga0208041_1001203_pt1 | contig 18034 bp, 17 predicted proteins | sample AD_SCU002_MetaG_FD_184453 | JGI IMG/M metagenome (GOLD analysis project Ga0208041, IMG submission 184453) | Active sludge microbial communities of municipal wastewater-treating anaerobic digesters from China - AD_SCU002_MetaG (SPAdes) (version 2) | ecosystem: Engineered > Bioreactor > Anaerobic...
CGCAGACAACTACGATTACGCATTAGCCGCTTAGACGGCTAACGTTCTACCCGGCTTGCCTGCCGGCTGGACTAGGACGTCATAAAGACAGGATAGCCAAACTTCTTGCCTGGCGGAGTGAGGCGAACTTTTACAGGCTAGCGCGGTGATGATCCTGCCTTTGGGAGCAATCCGGCGCGAAACTTCAAAACGAAGGCTACGTACGTAGAAGCTGCAGCGGAAGGTTTTCGGACGCGGGTTCGACTCCCGCCGCCTCCACCAAGACATGGTTCAATACAATCCAAGGAAGTACAAAAACCCGTTAGAAATAGCGGGTTTTTTATTGCCATACGATCGGCCATTTTTTCTTGCAATGCTACATTAAAGTTGTAATATGACTTGCAATTTAAATGGTGGTGGTATCAGAGAATAAAATTTTATATGTCATAATTCGCTATATTATTCATCGAAACCTTCAATTTATTAATGTGTTGATAAGGGATTTATTGTGAAATTGACTGATCAGGAAAAGAAAAAAATTATCGAACTGATTGAAGCAGGTAAAACATTACCGGCCATTTATAGATCAAAGCTTTTTGACGGCGATGATAGTGAATTTATTGAGGCAACGAAAGATTACCGGCTTGTTTACAAAGGCAAGACGCGGAAAGAAGAAATTATTGCGCAAACACCCGCAGCACCTCTGCAAATGATACGGTCGTTCAACACGGATAATCCTTTTGAGGATAGCTGGCGGAATATGCTGATTTTTGGGGATAACTTACTGGCGTTAAAAACACTCTATGAAGACCAACGCGGCGAAAATAAATATAAAACCAAAAATAAAATCAAGCTCATCTATATTGATCCGCCTTTTGCCACGAAACAGGATTTCATGAAGGACAAGGAAAAGGCATATCGCGATAAAATCATTGGTGCGCAATTTATAGAGTTTTTAAGAAAACGTTTGATTCTCATGCGGGATATACTTGCTGATGATGGGTCAATTTATGTACATCTTGATCAAAAAAAAGGGCACTATGTAAAAGCAATAATTGACGAAGTATTCGGAGAACACAATTTCCAAAACGAAATTATATGGAAAAGAACACCCTTTGCCGGTAGTAGTAAAGCTAGGTCAAATAAATTTCCAGTAAATCACGATACAATATATCTTTATTCAAGATCCAATGACTATTATTTTAAACAACAGTATGTGGATTATTCAGACGAATATATATCGCGTTTCAAATATCAGGATGACTATGGGTTTTATAGAAAAACTCTTCTTAAAACATATTCAAAAGACACTGAAATGAGACTAAAGGCAGAAGGAAAATTCATTGCACCAGAAAAAGAAGGTGCCTATCCATCTTATAAGCAGTACTTACATGAATCAAAAGGTAAACAAATCGAAGATATTTGGGCGGACATTAATTTGGCAAACCCTATGGCTGTTGAAAGATTAAAATATCCAACACAAAAGCCCGAAGAGTTATTGGCACGTATAATAGCAGCGAGCTCAAAAGAGGACGAAATAATTCTCGATGCTTTCGCTGGTTCTGGAACAACAGTAGCTGTTGCGGAGAAATTGAGTCGGCGCTGGATTGGAATGGACTGTGGGAAACTTGCCATTTATACGGTCCAAAAAAGAATGCTTAATCTTACTACAAGAATTGGTTCACCTCAAAAAGACGAGCGTAAGGATTATGAACGTGTTGCCGATTTTGATGCACATTCTAAGGCGAACTCTAGAGGACTTTTCTTCATTTACGAAAAAGCCCGCAACGGCGATTTTATAATCACTGATTCCTTTTTAAAAAACTTGAGTTCATTCATCTCAGACAATCTATCTGGTAGCAGTAAAGAAGAATTTTCTCTCGTCTGTCCGGAAAGTAAATTTAAATTACAGAAACTGAAGCCTATTGATAACGAGGAAGGCAAGGCAGGGGAGAAGATTATTGAAGTTGGCCGCGTTCGTTTTTTAATATCCTTTATACAGCCCAAAGAAAAAACAGAGAAAGAAAAACCATTAAAAGCCAAAGAGTTCACTGTGTATAACGCCGGCATATATGACGCGAAGGCTATACTAAATCTTGATTGGGCGCACTACAAACCTTTTGTGGCTCAACTCTTTGGTATCCGGACAGAGCCGCATAAAATTCATGGTTTTGAAGCCGATGGCTATATTGGTGTCCATTCAGCATTTATCTGGGACTATCCAAATCAGAAGAAACTCATACTCGATCGCGATTATCTCAGGAGCCTGCACACGGTTCTGGGTGGAAGAGCCGGCAGCAAGTTTTATGTGATAGCCCCGATTACGGCTATGGGTTTCATGGAAGACGAAATAGAAATTGATGATACAACATACATTCTTTTAAAAGTACCTCTTTCGGTTCTCAGAGCTTTAATCGAAAAAGGCGAACCCGGCAGTATACGGCAACCAGTTAGTGAGGCGGATGTTAATGAAGTGATCGATGCAGTTGGTTTTGACTTTATTTCCCAGCCGGAAGTAAAGGTATCCTACCACCGGCGAAAACCGAGCAATCCGGATCTTTTTAATACCAGCCAAAAAGATTATTCTATAGAGATTTCGAGTTTTAAATCGAACACGCTGGTTTACGACCCGGAAGATTTTGAAAATTTTGAAACGCTTTCCATGGTTCTTGTAGATACAAATTACAACGATGATTATTTCAATCTAAGCAGAGCATTCTGGGCAAATGATATTCTCAATTCCGAGAAGGAAATGGCAGTTGTTCGTATACCTGAAAATGAATTTACCGGCAGCAAGATGATGGTGATCTTTATTGATAAATATGGAAATGAATTGAAAGTTGTCAAAACGAAAAAGGACTTCAAATGAGCATTGAGTATAAGAACAGTGATTTTATCCTGCGGATTAATGACGATTCACCCAAGGCACTTTCCATTGTTAATAAGTATGACGCGTTTCTGGACGCTTTAACCAGCGTTGACTTTGAGCATGTTCGCGAAGCGGTCAGGAAAGCCATTCATTTTTTCGTTACGGAGCGATATGCCAGCACAGAGCAAACCGCAATATATACGTTTAATAACAGCCAAAAGCTTCAAAACCGATACAAGGATCTTGGTGAATATCTCGAACACATCCGAATCAAAGATAGGAAATCATACAGCATTGATTTAGCGACGGGAACGGGCAAAAGCTGGGTTATTTATGGCGTGGCGCAAATCATGTTGGCCGAAGGGGTGGTTGATAAAGTTCTTGTTTTGTGTCCGTCGTTGACAATTGAAGAGGAGTTGAAAAAGAAGTTTGAACGCTTCAGCGGCGACGCCATATTAACAAAAATTCTTATGGAGCTGGGGGCGACTTATACATCACCGGCAATAAAAAGTGCTAATGTACCCATTCTTAACGGCGATATTTGCGTTGAAAATATCCATGCTGCCTACCAGAGGACAGGTTCGTCCATACAAGACAGCTTCAAAGGTAAAGGACAGAGGACTTTGGTGGTCAGTGATGAGGCACATCACATATATAGCGACGCCGACGCCGCTGTAAAGAAGTGGTTCGATTTCATTACTAACGATGAGTATGGGTTTGAATATCTGTTAGGACTGTCCGGTACGCCTTATATTAATGATGAGTATTTCCATGATGTTATATACAGATACAGTATAAAACAAGCTATGGACAAAGGCATCATCAAGAAAATAGATTACAAGGTTGAAGAGGAGTCCACCAAAGACAAGGGATTTGATGAAACGTATCAAAACCATCTCGATAATCAAAAAAAATACGTTGGTGTGCTCAAGCCTATTTCCATTGTCATTACGGATAAAATTGTCACATGTATTCAAGTGTGGGATGCGCTTGTCAAATACATAGCTGAAAAGGAATCTCTTGCGTACGAACAAGCTGCAAGAAAAGTTATTTGGGTGACTTCCGGTGTTCCGACTAACGCGAATGAAAAAGCAGTTGTTGAATCGATACTTGCACAGCCGGAAAGAACACGGAAAGATAATATTAACTTGCTTAAAACGGTTGATGAGCCAGACAATCCGGTTGAATGGATTGTATCGGTCAGCATGCTAACCGAAGGTTGGGATGTTAAAAATGTTTTCCAGATTGTACCGCATGAACAACGGGCATTTAATTCAAAGCTCCTAATTGCTCAGGTCTTGGGGCGTGGATTGAGAATTCCACCGGGGATCACTGGTTCCGTATTTGTAAAAATTAATAATCATGAAAAATGGACGTCAAATATTATCAATTTATATAATGAAGTTCTGGAAATTGAAAATCGCCTTAGTTGGGGGTATGACGAAAACAAATCAGACTTTTTATTTCCATTATATAATTTCGAATATATCCCACTACAGGATACAACTGAAAGTAAGGAAAAACCTGCCAAAGAACCGGAGCAAGTGAAGTTTTCACCACAAAGCAGGTCGCGCGAGGAGTCGAGTTTATATTCGGAAACGGGTTCTTTTCGTTTTACAGTTGAAGCGAAAGACACTGTATCCGTGGAACAGGCGGCAAGAGAGATTAAACTTTTCTTAAAAGACAAAGATGAAAATATTTCCAAAAATTGGCCTGTAAGCAAAATTACAAATTTCATTACAACTAATCTGGTGAAGGATGGATACGACGACTCCTTTTTAAGTAAGGATAATTTATCTAAGGCCAAACAAGCTTTCGGGCCCATGTTAAGAGAGACTGGGCGCGAGACACCACGTATGAAAATGAAGGCTGATGCAATCCTCGAAATTGATGTGGATAAAATAGTGCCTCAGTTTTTCAACGAAAGTGCTTTGAAAGGCAACGGCTATCTTTTCTATACCGAAGGTGCTCCGGAAACGTTGCCCAAGGAGCAACAGACTGTCCTATATGATTTTATTAAAGACAAGAAAAACTATAACATCATAAAAGAAAATATTACAAAATTCGGCGGCGATGAAAATGCAATTCGTTTTCTTAAAGATCATTTGATCGAAAAAGAAAAAGAAAAGTTTAAAACACCGCTGAATCTTCTTTTTGTCTCCTATGAGCCAGAATATAAGTTCACGCAATCAATCTTTAACAATATTGATTTAATTGATTCATTTATTAAATCACCTGATAAGGGGTTCTATGCTTTTCCTTACTCTTACAAACCGGATGAGAAGGCCAGTACGCATGTGAAGCGGGAAAACTTCAATCCGGATTTCTTTCTGAAGATAATGGGAAAAAATGAAATATTAGTTGTTGAAATGAAGGCTGATGGCGATACGCACCAGAAGAATCGGGCAAAATATAGAGATGGCAAAGAACATTTTGGTTTATTGAATGCAAGACTTAAAGAAAATAAAATTGAATGGATCTATCATTTTTACTTTTTATCACCTGAAGACATACCAGAATTTTTCCAAGCGATCAGGGATGAGAGGTATAAGGTGTGGAAATCGACTTTGATGCAGGAGTTGAGTTGAATACATAGAAATGAAACAGAAGATGATATCCCGACGATCAAGATTGATTTAACAAAGAAAGTTAGTTCGTCGGCCTCCGGGAACCATTTTCATTTGAGCAAGCGTAATGCAAGGGAATGGTGATCGTAAAGATACCGACGCGTCATTCCTTTTTTCCAACGCTACATCGGCATTGATTACGCCGGTGTGGAAACTCCGGATTCCAGCCTGAAGGGCCTTCGGGTTTATGAGGCCAGCCATGATTCTTTTCTGGCTCTTCGATGGCTGAGAGATACTTGCGGGCATATCCGCTCTGGTCGATGTTATCCATCGCTATGGAGCAAGAATTTCCGGTCTATGTAGCGGGGTTCAATCTCTCGAGTTGAAGAAGGTAAAATCCATGGATATCTTATATGCCGAAAAAGCGGAAAAACAGTTGAAGAGAATTGCGAAAGGAAATAGAAACGCCGCCGTTACGATCATCAATGCAATAGAATCCTATGCAGCAAACCCCGGTGGCGTTTTTGACATTAAACTGTTAAAAGGGTGATACGGAGAATTCAAGAGACTTCGCGTCGGCAATTACAGGGTAATTTTTAACAATGAAGAAGATGTCATGCTGATCTACGAGGTCAAGCACAGACAGGAGGCTTATCATGATTAAAACACAAATCGTCAAGTCGGACGACAAACCGGTCGCTGTTATCATGGACTATCAAGAATATCTGAGACTGAAAGCAATTGAAGAGGATAAAAAAGATTATGAATCAGCTTTGCGGGTGAAGAAGAAAAACAAAGTATGGAAGAGCCATGCGGATCTGAAAAAAGAATTAGGATTGTAATGCTACGCGATGATCCAAGAAGGCAAAAAGGTAAAAGTTTATAGTCGTCTGCAGCTCTGCCGTAAATATTCCGGGGCAGGTAAAGTATTTTAGCAATTCCTTGTAAAAAAGAAAAAATGCTATATACTCGCATTATTAAAAATAAGTAGAACCTGCCCGGGAATTCTGAAAACCTTGAGGCAGGGGGTGGAAAAAATGGTTAGATTTGAGATAGTAGAATTCTTAAATGAAAAAGGCGAAAAGGATTTTGTTCTTCTGGACAGAATGATCAAAACTGAACAGCCGAAAGCCCGGTGGTTGGATGGAATTACCGACGCCTTCAAAGAAAAATTTGACAAAGGGGAATTAACCTTCAAGGTTGCCGTTTAGACAACGACGGCAAGCCGATCTATATTTGGTTTTTATCAGTATTTACAGACTCGTTTTCGGCTACAGATCTATCACAGGTTTTCCTGTGCATCGAAAGCACCGGATCAATTTTTTGTATTCCTTTGTGCGCAGCGTCAGGCTATGGAAAACATCTCTTGACAAGGGTATAAAGCAGAATAAATTAATATTGAAAAGAAAATACCGCGATGCACGAGGAGCCTTAGTACTGGGTGTTAGTGATTTAAGAAATAGAGGGTCTTTGTGGCGTGCCGCCCGAAATAGACCAAATTCTTTAAAAGTGACTCCAGTTAACAGCGAGACGACATCGCGGTTTTAATAAGTTTATTTTCTTACACGAATATTTTTGAACACAGCGATCAGAAACAGGTTCTTTCCCATTGTACTTATAGCGGGTAGAAAGTTGGGATGCCTATCGAAACCGGGTAGATGACAGCAACTTTCAGCTCAGAAGCGAAAGGAGGTAGAAAATGGTTACGATTGAATTTACTCAAGAGGAAGCGGCGGAAACCCGTGAACTGCTGAAGGCTGTTATCGAGCCGCTAGAATGGTCGATAGCCAGGACGGAGGTGGGTCACAGAGCGTGGCGTGATTTTCTTAAAAAGCGACGTGCCTTCGTAGACGAGCTGATAAAGCGTCTGGAGACGAAATTGACCATGGAATTGACCGACGAGGAAACTGAGGAAAGTATTGCCATGCTCAGTGAAGCTATTCCGGTTCTGGAACGGTCGATAGCCAAGACTGATGTGGGTCATAGAGAGTTTCGTGATTTTCTGAAAAAACGAAGAGCTCTGGTAGATACACTGCTGAAGCGCCTGCAGAAATAAAGTGGGTTTGCTGTCGAAGAAAAATATCATGTTGACTGTGTTCAGGGGGCGACAAAAAGCCCCCTGAAATTTTCGGGAAGCAAGGGTAAATCTTTTCAGCACGGATCGTTCATCCCCAGCAGTCTTCTTCTCTGGTGCCGTATGAAATCCAGGAGGAATTTTCCGGAGGCAAAGGAGCGTCGGGATGTCGCAGAGTATATTCCTTCTGCGCCTTTATTATGGCGTCATTCTCATCCTGTGCATAGACAACCAGATGGAACAATTCCCTTGTTTCCCCGGTCGCTGACAGGCTGAGGAGCTCAACTTTGTAGCGCATGGTTGTTATATCCTTCCCTGGCCGGTGTCCGCCGAACCCGTCATAAAATTTTTCCTTATTGGTTTCCACCGATGCAGATCGAGAGTTTTTACAGAGATGACGGCTGATTTTACATGGCCTGCTTCACGCCGAGGCTCTCAATGTACTGCTTTACGCATCCAATGGTGGAAATGAACATTTTGGAACCGGTCAACGCGGTGAAGGCGTCGTTTTTATTGCCGCAAAGATCGGCGAAAACCGGTCCGATGATCACCGCCGGTTCTGGTGCGCCGGGCCGGTCGTGCAGGGCGTGGACGTATGTTTCCAGACGGTCTTTGAGAATCTGGAAATAATCAATGGACTGGCTGACGAACAATCCGTATGTGTCGGACAGATTTTTGGCAAATTCCTGAATTGTGTGCCAATAGGCTGCGCCGATCAGATCCTTTTGGGTATAATTTTCCAGGTAGTAGGAGATGGCCCAGCCCACGCTGATGATTTTCAGAATTTGCAATTCATATTCGACGGCGTTGCGCTTGATGTCGGCGGCCTCATGAAGGCCGGCCATCAGCAATTTGATGTCTTCGCGGTCCACGGCGAAATTAAAGAGGTCTTCCCCTGCCTGCTCAATGACGGATTTTGTTTCAGATGATTTTTCCATAATGGCGTTTCCTTACATGGAAATTTAATTTTCATCAATACGTTAATTTGACGGCGCAGCACTTTTGCTTTGCCGGATTTATACAAAAATACATTGTTATGGGTTGCTTAATGAAATAACTTCCGCCGGAGATATAAAAAACCAGCTAATCTTAGCTGGTTTCGTTTTTGCTTCTGTTGCTGTGCGGCGCAGCGGTTTACCCCCGACGTTATCGCGCGGCCGGCCGCACAAATGTCCCGACGGGGCAAATAATATTAATGCCTCTGAATTTACTGCTTTTTTGTCGCCGTCTAGCGCTTTAACGGTTTTACGAATTCCACCAGTTTTCCCTCAATAAATTCCATGGACTTCAGGAAGGGGATCAACTGGTCGTCCTGGCTGCGCACCATCGCGTGAATCGAGTCCAGACCGCGTTTTTTACAACAATCTACGAAAAACTGCATCAGCCTGGTGCCGATGTGGTGATGAAGGTATCCGGGATCCACCCCGATGTTTTGCACCTCGGCGATATCTGTTGCATCATAGGATGAAGTTGAGCTTTGGCCGAGAAGAAAACCGACAATTTTCCCTTCAGCTTCAGCGACCACACTCAACGTCAGTTCACCGCCCAAGGGAGAAAAATCATAAGTAAAAGCGCGGTTTTTACCCGTAATTTTACGGTCGATGGACAGTACCTCTTCAATATCTCCCTCCCTCATGTTGCGAATATTAACCTGGAGTTCCTGGCGTGGCGCTGTTTTTTCTTCCATGATGCTGACTCCTTTCTGGCGATTAATTGATGTTGATAATGTTCTGATGATGATTGGTTATTCTGAAAAGATATTAATTTCCTGATTTCAATATAAGACTAACAGCTTTTTGTGTCAATGAGTTATGTGAGTGATTTGGGGGTATAAGCTGAATTGCGGCGCTTCCCGCCTTTGGGAGGAAGATACTTTCGTCTTGTTTTCCAGGAAGTCTTCATCTATAAATTCTGGCGATAAATATTGAAAATATTTCGCTGTCAGGAGGATCTGCCAATGTTCAGAAAGACTCTTACTCCCAGAATTTCCGAGTTGAACGGGGCGCGGCATATCGGGCACTGTGTAATTCCCGTCTGGCTGGAGGAAGGTTACATTGAGATTATTCGATTGTTTAACCCCGAACTCAATTGGGACACGGAGACGACTTTGTTCCTGGTCAACATGAACATCGATTATCTCCGGGAAATGAATTTAGGCCGGGATGTTGAAGTTGTCACAGGAATAAAGAAGATCGGCCGGACGAGTCTTGTTCTGGAGCAAAAAATATTTCAGGGGGGAGAGTTATGTGCAAGAGGAGCTTCCACTTTTGTTAATTTCCAGCACAGCACCCGAAAATCTACGACTTTTCCCCCGGCTGTTGTTGAAAAGCTCAAAGAGCATCTTTTTCATGGCGCTCAATGAAACCTGCGTGTACCTTCAGGAAGTCGAAAAGGAAGGGGCCATTAAGGAAAGCATCGTCGACGGTGTAATTTTTTATACCGCTGTCTGAGGCAAAAAAGGCATGATTTTTGTAAATGCAGAAAGATGAAGAAAAATGAGAAGTTTCTGTATTGTAATATGTATACCGTCTTGATATAAGACGGCATTTATTTTTGCACAGGACGACCAGATGAAAAATCAATCCGGGAAAAGTCAGGAACTGCAGGAAGAAGTACTCATCTTAAGACAGAAAATTCAGGATTTGGAATGCCTCGTGGTCGCAGGGAAGAAGGTCCGGAAGGAAGCCGACATTGTTCTGAACCGCTTTTCCAGGGTAGAGGCGCTTACCGCTTCCGGTACCTGGGAATGCGATGTGCAATCAAAACAGGTTTTTCTATCGGAGAACGCCCGCCGGATATTTGGCTTTGCCCGGACAAAATGTACAATATCTCAAATGCACGAACTGGCGCTTGTGGAATACCGCTCCGTGCTTGATGAGGCGCTGAATGGTCTGATTCAGGAAAAGCGCCCGTATGACCTCGAAATCAGGATAAAACGGGCCGGTACGGAAGAAATTGTCGATATCCGCTCTGTTGCCGAATATGACGGCCTAAGGCAAGTGGTCCTGGGAATTGTAAACGACATAACCGAGCGTAAACAGACGGAAGAAAAACTCAAAAACACGGAGGAGCTTTGTCGTACCTTTTTTAATGCCCACTCCGACATGGCGTATCTGAAGGATGAACAACTTCGCTACATAATGATCAGTCAATCACTGGCGGCGTTTTACGGCAGACCGGAAAAAGAAATAATCGGAAAAAACAATATCGAGCTGATGCCGCAGAATGAGGCGGATATATGCCGGCAAAAAGATATGGAAGTCCTTTCCGGCAAATCAGTTATTGTCTATGAAGTGAATGTCGAAGATCAGGTCTATGAAATACATAAATTTCCGGTAAATATCAGCGGGAACAAAATCGGCGTGGGCGGTTTCATGCGTAACATAACCGCCCGCAGGCGGATGGATGAGAAGCTGCACCAGTACCGGAAGAGATTGGAGCTCATCATTGAGTTTCTTCCCGACGCCATCCTGGCCATAAATCAAAAAGGAAAAGTAATCGCCTGGAACCGGGCCATTGAAATCATGTCCGGCGTTAACAAGGAAAATATGCTCGGTAAAGGCGACTATGAATATGCGCTGCCCTTTTATGGAGAAAGAAGGCCTCTGCTCATTGATTACGCCGTTCATCCCGACCAAGCAAATATGGATAAGTACTATACGGATGTTCAAAAGGTGGGAGACATACTTATCGGTGAATCCTTTGCTCCCGGGGTTGCCGCTGCCGGTATTCACCAGTATGCGACGGCAACCGTTCTGCGCGACGAAAAGGGCGAGGTCATTGCGGCCATTGAGTGTATCCACGATATTACAGAACGAAAAGAGCTGGCGGAAAGGTTGAAACGCGCGGAAAAGATGGAAGCGCTGGGAGCCCTTGCCGGCGGCGTCGCCCATGATCTCAACAATGTTCTCGGCGTATTGGTCGGTTATTCGGAACTGCTGGCGGATCAACTGCCCGTGGATACTATTGTCAGAAGATATGCCGAGAATATCCTTAAATCCGGCATCAGGGGAGCGGCGATTATTCAGGATCTGCTTACCCTGGCCAGAAGAGGGGTAACGGTGGCAAAGGTGGTCGATCTCAACAAGCTGATCGGCGATTATTTCAAAACTCCGGAGTTTGGCCAGCTGAAGGAAGATCATCCGAACGTGGCAATTTTTACCGAGCTTGAAGAGGGGCTCCTGAACATCAAGGGATCGCCGGTGCATCTGGGCAAAACGATCATGAATCTTGTTTCCAATGCTCTGGAAGCGATACCGGACAGGGGAGAAGTGATCGTGCGAACGGAGAACCGTTACCTGGATCATCCCATCAAGGGCTATGACGAGATGAAGGAAGGGGACTATGTCGTCCTTACAGTTTCCGATACGGGCAGCGGGATTTCCCCTGAAGATATGGGTAAGATATTTGAACCCTTCTACACCAGGAAAGTCATGGGCAGAAGCGGCACAGGGCTGGGACTGGCCGTTGTCTGGGGTACAGTGAAAGATCACAACGGTTACATTGACGTACACAGCGAGACGGGTGAAAAAACCGTTTTTACGCTTTACTTTCCCGTAACCAGGGACGAAATGGAAAAAGTTAAAAAAGCCGTCTCTCCCGTCAGTTATATGGGCAAGGGGCAGTCCATCCTGGTGGTGGATGATGTAAAAGAACAGCGCGAATTGGCCACGAATATGCTGGAAAAACTCGGGTATCAGGTTTCCGCTGTAACCGGCGGAGAGCAAGCCATAGAATATCTCCAAGCCAGGCAGGCCGATCTCATTGTTTTGGATATGATCATGGAGCCCGGAATGGACGGGATGGAGACCTATCAAAGAATTGTCCAAATGAACCCCCAACAGAAAACCATTATCGTCAGCGGTTTTTCCGAAACCGAACGGGTAAAAAATGCTCAGGAAATGGGCGCCGGAGCTTTTCTGAGAAAACCGTATATTCTGGAGAAGATAGGTCTTGCGGTTAAAAACGAACTGGAAAGAAAATAGACACAGACATTTCATCTAAATCCAACAGGAATTCCGGAGACGGCATTCTGAAATTATATCGCTGGAAATTTAAAGAGGGAGAATAACAATGATTGCCTATCAGCTTTCAATTTTTGCTGAAAATAAACCGGGGAAACTGGCCCATGTCACCAGGCTGCTGGCCGGAGAAAATATCAACATTCGCGCGACGACAATATCGACGTCGGATACGTTCGGCGTCATCAGTTTGATCGTTGACGATCCCCAAAAGGCGGAAGTGGTGCTGACCAAAGCGGGAATGACCGTAAATCTGCGGCAGGTTCTGGCTATCCTTCTTCCGGACATGCCCGGCGGTCTGGACCACCTCACGCAGTTGCTCTATCAAGAGGAGATCAATATCAACAATGCCTATGGCTTTGTTCTGGAAAGCTCCAAGAGAGCGGTGTTTGTCGTCGATGTGGACCAGATAGAAAAAACTGAAAAACTTCTGGAGACCCATAACTTTCAGACGCTGGATACGACGGCGTTTTCGACAATGTAACCGTTGATGCATTGAATAACTGGTGAGTATTTTCTCGAAATCCTAAAGCATCTTCCGGAGATACGACCATGAAGCATTGCTGTAATAAACAGTTGATATTTTTACTTTTAATTCTTTTAATAGCTGCATCGGCGTCGTCGTCTTTTGTCACCAGCGCATTCGCTGAAGCAAAGAAAAACATTCTCATCCTCAATTCATACCATCAGGACTATAAGTGGACCAACGATGAAACACGGGGTGTAGTTGAAGCCCTTGCGCCTGTGAATGATAAAATTAAAATTTATATTGAATATATGGGCACAAAATGGGTGAGCGGCGATCAGTACTTCGAAGAGCTCAATCGCATGCTGAAATTCAAATACCAAAATATCAGGTTCGATGTAATTGTGCTGTCGGATAACGACGCCCTCAACTTCCTGGTCAAATATCGCGACGGTATATTCGACAGAGTCCCGACCGTGTTTTGTGGGATAAATTATTTCCAAGACGAAGACCTTAAAGGGCAGCCCCTTTACACCGGGACCAATGAAACAGTAGATATAAAGACAAATCTGGAAATCATTCTGCGACTCCATCCAGCGACAAAAAAGATTGTCGTGATCAACGATACGACTACAACGGGCGAGAGAATCAAGACCGAATTAATGAAAGTGATTCCCGGTTTTCAGGACAGGGTCCGGTTTGAATTTCTGGAAGACATAGAAATGGAAAAGCTCCTGGAAAAGATTAAAAATCTTCCCCCGGATAATGTTGTCTTTTATACACTCTTCTTTTTAGACAAAACCGGAAGGTTTTACGAATATGACGAAAGCATCCAGCTGATCTCACAACGGGCAAAGGTTCCGGTTTATGGTACATGGGATTTCAGTTTAGGGCATGGAATCGTAGGTGGAATGCTGACCAGCGGATATGACCAGGGAAAATCCGCCGGAGAGATGGCTCTGCGTATTTTGAAAGGAGAAAAAATCGGGAATATTCCTGTCGTCAGAAAAAGTCCTAACCGCTATATGTTCGATTATCAACGGATGAAGCGTTTCGGTATCAAACCCTCCGCCCTGCCGCCGGAGAGCGTCATTATCAACAAACCGGTTTCTTTTTATGCAGTTCACAAAAGCCTCGTCTGGGGGACTCTTGCCGGCATCATCGGGTTGATATTTGTTGTTATCATTCTGCTTTTTAATATCCGAAGAAGGAAAAAGGCGGAAAAAGCGCTGCGGGAAGCCCATGATGAGCTGGAAAACCGTGTCCGGCAGCGTACCTCCGAACTGGTGGATTCGAATAATCAGCTGGTCAATGAAATCGCGGAACGTAAGCAAGCCGAGGCATTGCTGAAAGAAAGCGAGGAAAAATACCGTAAATTTTTCAGCACATCCAGGGATTGCGTCTTCATAACATCAAAGGATGGTAAATGGATCGATCTGAATGAGGCCGCAGTGGAAATATTCGGTTATTCCAGCCGCGAGGAACTGATGCAGATGAAGATTCCGGATCTCTATGTAAACCCGGAAGAGAGGGCAAAACATCTAAATATTATCACCGAACATGGGTATACCAAGGAATTTCCTGTGGATTTGTGCAGAAAAGACGGGATGGTAATACACACACTTATCACATCGGCGGCCCGGTACGATGCCGAAGGCAATTTGATAGGATTTCAGGGAACGATCCGTGATATCACCGAACGGAAAAAGGCCGAAGAAGCGCTTCTTGAGTCTGAACTTAAGTTCAAGAGTTTTGCAGAATATGCCATTATCGGCACGTATATTTCACAGGATGGTGTACTCAAATATGTAAATCCCAAGTTTGCTCAGATGTTCGGCTACACGGTGGAAGAATGTTTGAATAACATGCCTTTTGAAACCCTGGTTTCCTCGGAAGACATTGCCTATGTGAAAGAACAGATCAGAAAACGAACAGCTGGTGAAATTGAATTCATTCATTATTCCTTCAGGGGGTTGAAAAAAAATGGGCAAGTATTCCCTATAGAGATTTACGGGTCGTCAAGTGTTCATATGGGAAAACCGGCAGCCGCCGGAACTCTTCTGGACATTACTGACCGTAAGCAGGCGGAGGAAGAAAGGCTGCGTGGGGAGAAACTTCAAGGTGTCTTGGAAATGGCAGGAACAGTTTGTCATGAAATGAATCAGCCCATGCAGATAATTTCCGGATATTCAGAAATGTTATTGAATGCTTCCAATGATCACCCAATTTATGCGAAACTTCATAAGATCAACGAGCAAATCCAAAGGATGGGTGATATCACGAAAAAGTTAATGAACATTAAAAATTTTGAATCTCAAGATTATGCGGGATTCGGCCGAATTATAAACATCAACAAATGCTCCGGCAATGACAACAAATAAACTGAACTGGTGTTTATCGTGAATGAGAAAAAAATCCTGGTTGTTGACGATGAAGTTCTAATTCTTGATTTGCTGAGGGAAGTATTTCAGTCTGCGGGTTACACGGTACTTACGGCCGAGAGCGGCGAAGAAGCACTGAAAATACTTCAGCATGAGAGCATTATGGTTATGTTCCTGGATATTAAGCTTCCGGGCATCAGTGGTATTGAGCTCTGTAAGAAAATTCGAGTAGAAAATCAGATTTGCGTTATTCACGCAATGACCGGCTACAATAATATTTATGGTCTCCTGGAGTGTCGTGCTGTCGGTTTTGACGATTTTTTTGTCAAACCTGTTCGAATGAATTTACTCAAAAAGGCAGCCCAAGATGCTTTTGAAAAGCTGGAAAGATGGGACATCGTTGGCCATGAGTTGGCGTAACAGCGGTACTCTTTTAAGAACTTAATTCCATATAGTTTTGTATAATGCGCATCATTGCCGCGGCATTTTTCCGCGCGCCGGCCATGATTTCCTTCAGGCTCAAAGGCTTTTCCGCTAATCCGTTTCCAAAATTATCCACCGAACAGATCGACGCATAGGAAAGACCTGATTCCTGTGCAATTACGGCTTCGCTGGCCATGGTCATTCCGACTATGTCGGCGAAATTAGCCATCATGCGTATTTCCGCTTTCGTTTCCAGGCGTGGTCCGGTGGTTTGCCAGTAAATGCCTTTTTCGACGACGGGGATTTGGCAGTTATTCGCCGCCCTGAGCAGTTTCCGCCGTATGTTTTCGTTCAGGGAGGGAACGACGTGAACGGCTTTATTTTGATGAATGGTCGGCGTTGCCGTGAGGTTAATAAAGTCATCCGGGATAACGATCATGCCGGGGCATAAATCTTTTTGTAAAGAACCCGTGGAGTTTAACGCCACTACTTCCGCTGCGCCGAGGTCTTTCAGAGCCTGCAGATTGGCGCGATGGTTGATTAAATGAGGCGGAGTATGTTCCTTTGGATCATTGCCGTGCCGGGGAATCAGGGCGATTTTGTCGGTGACCAGGATGCATGATTTGCCGTAATCATTGCTTACAATTAATGTTTTGCAATCCTTCAGCAAATCACTTTTTTCCACTGCTATTGTTCCGGAAATGATCCCCAGAATACCCATTATTTCCTCTTGCGTTAAAGATATGTTGTTTTGTCGATTCCAGCAGACGGCCTTTCCGTGACCGGTTGCACAGGGATTTGCCGTTTAATATAAAACAAACGACTATTTGGCAATTAAAAAGTGCCGCGAAATTACAATTGACATTTCTTGAGGCATTGTGACATAAAACTTCGTAATAAAATAAAGGAGGATGCCTGTTATGGATAGTCAATATGTAACTGCCGCCACCGACGATAATTTTGATGCGGAAGTATTGAAAAGCAGCAAGCCGGTGCTGGTTGACTTTTGGGCGCCCTGGTGCGGTCCTTGCCGGGCTGTCGGTCCGATTGTGGAAGAACTGGCCGATCAGTTTAAGGACAACGTCAAAGTCATGAAACTGAATGTTGATGACAGCCAAAAAACGGCGCAGAATTATAACGTGCGCAGCATTCCTACGCTGATTCTTTTCAAGGAAGGGAAAATAGTGGATACGCTCATTGGCCTTGCACCCAAAGAGCGGCTGGCAGATTTCATCAAGAAGGGTTTATAAAATACAATGAAGCAAGATAAGGTTCGGCTTAAAATAGCAGCCGGTATCGGTATATTGTTGATGCTGTTTTGTCTGAGCGGTTGTTCTCTTAACTCCATATTATCCTTATTTAAAAAGGATACGTTGGTTAGAAATACGCCGGAGGCTCTCTATGTACGCGGTTCCTCCGAATTTCAGGACGGCAATTACAAAAAGGCCCGGGAATATTTTACGCGGCTGAAAGATGAACATCCTCTGCATGAACTGGCGATACTGGCGGAACTGGGGGTAGCTGACTCATTTTTCACCGATAAGGAGTATATAGATGCGGAAAATGCATATCGGGAGTTTCTCAATATGCACCCGACCAACGAAAATATCCCTTATGTTATGTATCAAATCGGTGTATGTCATTACAACCAGAAGGAATCAATCGATCGCGACCAGACGGAAACAGTCAAGGCGAAAAAAGAATTTGAAAGACTGCTTGCCCGTTTTCCCGACAGTAAATTTTCCCTGGCCGCGGGCAAGCTGTTGCGCGAATGCAACCAGGATATAGCCGAACATGAATTTTATGTGGGTAAATTTTATTTCCGGCAGAAAAAATATCAGGCTGCTTTAGGGCGTTTTGAAACGATTGCACTCAATTATCCCAATGTCGGTCTTGATTACAAAGTGGAATACTATATCGGAGAAACAAAAAGGAAGATCGCTGAAGAAGAAAAGTTGAAAAAGGACGGCGACAAAGAAAAGAAATAAAACTCCAGGCAATAACTTCAGTCATATTTCCCACCGCCAACGAGGGGAAATATGACTGAAGAAATAACGAAGAATTCTGTTTTTTTAATCTCTACGGGTAAAATTCCCCGAAGCTTGCTTCGTTCCTTGCGTTTTTAGATAGTCGTCCCTGAAAAATCCTCTTTTTCCCTAAAAAGCGTAAGCGAGCTTACTTTCAAAGTCCAGGTCGACCATATTCGGATCTTTAAATCCGACTGCATGCTCAAAATGCCAGCTAAACAGACAGC
>Ga0208041_1001204_pt1 | contig 18018 bp, 15 predicted proteins | sample AD_SCU002_MetaG_FD_184453 | JGI IMG/M metagenome (GOLD analysis project Ga0208041, IMG submission 184453) | Active sludge microbial communities of municipal wastewater-treating anaerobic digesters from China - AD_SCU002_MetaG (SPAdes) (version 2) | ecosystem: Engineered > Bioreactor > Anaerobic...
GTGGAATGAGAGGACGAAGAACAACTGGGCGTTTGACTACTACGACAAAGCCCCGAAAGAACCGTAATCATAAGAAGGAGATGTTACCATGAGTGAATTTGTTCAATTACACATGCTCGTATCGTACGGCCCGTCGAACCTGAACCGTGACGACCTCGGCAGACCCAAGACCGCCATGATGGGCGGCGCCCAGCGTCTGCGCGTATCGTCGCAGAGTCTGAAGCGGGCCTGGAGGACGTCGGATATATTCGCTGATGCGCTCGACGGGCACCTTGGCGTCAGGACGAAGGGGATGGGAGCGCTGGTCTACCAAGCCCTGACATCAGGCGTCGGTGTTGCGGAGATCATGAAGGGTGCCGGGGATGCGCCCGCGACATTCAAACCGATCCCTGAGGAGAAAGCCCGTAAGTGGGCATCGGATATAGCCGGTACGTTCGGGAAACTGAAATCGGGCGAGAACGCCCTCGAGATCGAGCAGCTCGCTCACTTCAGCCCCGAAGAGATCGCCGCTATCGATGCGCTGGTCGTAAGACTGGCGGCCACCGGGAACGCTCCCGACGAGAACGACAAAAAACTCCTGATGGAGCGGCACACCGCAGCGGATATTGCCATGTTCGGCCGTATGCTGGCGGCGGCCCCGGTCTATAATACGGAGGCGGCGGTGCAGGTCTCCCACGCGGTCACCGTGCATGCGGTCGCGGTCGAGGACGACTACTTCACGGCGGTCGACGACCTCAACCGGGGCGACGAAGACATGGGCGCCGGCCACCTGGGGGAGACGGAGTTTGCATCCGGGCTCTTCTACGTCTACATCTGTGTCAACCGCGATCTCCTCCGCGAGAACCTCGGCGGCGACGAAGCCCTCACCGCGGCCGCGCTCCGGGCTCTCGTCGAAGCGGCGGCGAAGATTGCACCGACCGGCAAACAGAACAGCTTTGCCTCCAGGGCGTACGCGTCGTACCTGCTTGCGGAGAGAGGGTGCCAGCAGCCCCGCTCGCTCTCGGTTGCGTACTTGAAGCCGTTGCAGGACGCCGACCTGCTCGGGAGCGCTATCAGGACCTTAACGGAGACCCGTGATAAGATGGACGCCGTGTACGGGAAGTGTAGTGACGCCTGGTGCGATATGAACGCTCATACCGGCGAGGGAACGCTGCAAAAACTTCTGGATTTCGTGGCGGGTCAGCATGCATGAGTTCCTCGTCTTTCGCCTCTACGGCATGATGGCATCGTGGGGTGATATAGCGGTCGGAGAGTCCCGCCCGACGTTTGATCACCCGTCCCGATCCGCCGTCTTCGGGATGCTTGCGGCGGCGCTCGGGATTCGCCGTGACGAGGAGGAACGGCTCTCAACGCTCTCGAACGCCTATAGGATGGCGATCCGGGTGGATGCGCCGGGAGTGTTGCTGCGGGATTACCACACGTCGCAGGTTCCACCCGCCGGAAAAGGACGAAAGAAGCGCCTGTTTGCCACCCGGAGAGAGGAACTGTCGATACCCCGCGAAGATCTCTCGACGGTGCTCTCCACCCGGGACTACCGGTGTGACGCCGTCTCGACGGTATGTGTCTGGAGCGGGGCGGCCCCCATCCCCTACCCTCTGGAGGAGCTGGCGGATGCCCTGAACAACCCGGTCTTCGTCCTGTACCTCGGGAGGAAGTCCTGCCCGCCGGCTCTCCCGGTGCATGCACAGGTCGTCCGGGGCGAGAACCTTGCGGCCGCTCTCTCGTCAGCACGGTTCCCCGACGGCGACCTGCTACAGGGCCTGCTCCATGATGGCGACCTGCGGGTCTTCTGGGAAGGGGATGAGGATACGGGGATCACGGCAATCCAGACGACGCTGCGCTACGATAATCCGTTGAGCCGGAAGCGGTGGCAGTTCGGGAGCAGGGCCGAGCATTACGGCGTTTTACGAGGCGATTCGCCGTGTACCTGAGCAGGATACGGCTCCGGCCGGATGCGGCAGAAAAACGCGAGTTCTGGCAGATGATGGGGAGCGAGTACCAGGCGCACCACATGGTCTGGGACCTCTTCACCGACGGGCCTGAACGGGAGCGGGACTTTCTCTACCGGGTGGAGGATATCGGCGGGTTGCCCACGATCTACGCAGTCGGCCGGCGTGAACCGGTGAACCGGGGCGGGATGTGGACAATCGAGACAAAATCCTATGACCCGATCCTTTCCCGGGGCCAGCGGCTTGCGTTCGTGCTCCGTGCCAATCCCGTCCGGACGAAATGCGATGAGAAGGGGAAGCACCACCGCCACGATGTGGTGATGGAGACAAAGACCCTGCTGAAGCAGCAGGGCAGACCCCAGGAGGAGTGGCCGCCAGAGCCGGAGATTGTCGGGCAGGCAGGGTTTGCATGGCTTGCGACGAGGGGCGAGGCGAACGGCTTTGTAGTGGCGGAGGGTGACGTCCGTGCTGACGGCTACACCCAGCGGCGGTTCCGGAAGCGCAAGGGGCGCCACGAGATCAGTCTCAGCACGATCGACTACACGGGCATCCTCACGGTCACCGATCCGGAGAAGTTCAAGGCGGCCCTGTATACCGGGATAGGACCTGCGAAAGGGTTTGGGTGCGGGATGATGATGGTGCGGCCGGCGATGCGGTAGGGGAGGAGGTATGCTCCCTCCGCTCAAGCCGATTGCCATCAAGGAACGGATCTCTCTCCTTTTCCTGGAGAAGGGCGAACTGGACGTGCTCGACGGCGCTTTTGTGCTGGTCGACAAGAACGGGGTGCGCACCCAGATCCCGGTGGGGAGCGTCGCCTGCCTGATGCTCGAGCCGGGGACCCGGGTCTCGCACGCGGCGGTGGTGCTTGCGGCCCGGGTCGGTTGTCTTCTGGCCTGGGTCGGGGAGGCCGGGGTGCGCCTCTATGCTGCCGGGCAACCCGGGGGCGCGAGGTCGGACCGCCTGCTCTACCAGGCAAAGCTTGCGCTTGACGAGGAGGCACGGCTGAAGGTGGTACGGAAGATGTACGAGATCCGGTTCCAGGGCCCCGTCCCGTCGCACTACTCGGTGATGCAGTTACGGGGGATGGAAGGAGCCCGGGTCCGGGAACTCTACGTGCAGCTCGCGAGGAAGTACGGCATTGAGTGGAAGGGGAGGAACTACGACTCCTCCAGCTGGGGGAGCGGCGATCTTCCGAACCGCTGCCTGAGTTCTGCAACAGCCTGCCTCTATGGGATCTGCGAGGCGGCGGTGCTCGCCGCCGGGTACGCGCCCGCCATCGGGTTCATTCACTCAGGCAAGCCTCTTTCGTTTGTCTATGATGTTGCCGATCTCTTCAAGTTCGATACCGTGGTGCCGGTGGCGTTCCGGGTCGCCGCGGAGAACCCGTTCGATCCGGAGCGAGCCGTACGGCTGGCGTGCCGGGACAGTTTCCGCGAGACAAGGCTGCTCAAGAAGATCATCCCCGCTATCGAGGAGGTCCTGAAGGCGGGTGGGATCGCCATGCCGGAGCCGCCCGAGGACGCACTGAGACCGGCGATCCCGGAAGAAGGGGGGTTGGGCGATGCTGGTCATCGTGGTTGAGGCCGCTCCGCCCCGGCTCCGGGGCAGGCTGGCGGTCTGGCTGCTGGAGGTCCACGCCGGGGTATACGTCGGGGATCTCTCGATGAAGGTCAGGGAGATGATCTGGCGGCAGGTTATGGCCGGAATCGAGGAGGGCAGCGCTGTGATGGCCTGGAGCACCAACACCGAGCAGGGATACGACTTCACGACGATCGGGAAAAACCGCAGGGTGCCGCTGGACCTGGACGGCGTGAGGCTTGTATCGTTTCTCCCCCTTGCAGGAGGAGATTCCGCCGGTGTTATAACCCCTGACGACGAAGAGGAAGGTATCGAATGTGGTTCGCTCGATACTTTGGAGTGAGGCAGATGACGGCTTTCAGCGATTCCCTGATACCTCATGACGAGTTTCTGATCCTGTATTTGGATGGGTGGAAGTAACCTTCCCCTTTCTGGTATATATTGGGAAGAGAGTTCCCCATGCACGTGGGGATGAACCGCGCCTGGAAGAGTTCTGGCGGTTCGTGGCAAAGAGTTCCCCATGCACGTGGGGATGAACCGAACCAACAATCGATTTGATCGTGACAATACTTGAGTTCCCCATGCACGTGGGGATGAACCGTGACGCCTCTTGATGATGGATTTGAGGGTAATGAGTTCCCCATGCACGTGGGGATGAACCGTTCTAAACGTCCTGCATTTTCACAAATCTCTGGAGTTCCCCATGCACGTGGGGATGAACCGATTGTTTCCAATAATATGCGTATCAATGCATTGAGTTCCCCATGCACGTGGGGATGAACCGAAAATATCATTGCGAGTGTAACCAACACTGAGGAGTTCCCCATGCACGTGGGGATGAACCGATGAGCGCGACACTGGAGATAATACCATAGAAGAGTTCCCCATGCACGTGGGGATGAACCTGATACGCTTCATTAAATTGAACGGCATTTAATGAGTTCCCCATGCACGTGGGGATGAACCGGGGGCCCGGGCACTCCAGTCCCCGTCCCACCACGAGTTCCCCATGCACGTGGGGATGAACCGGCTACCGAACCCCGCCCCCCCGCTCGACCCTGCGAGTTCCCCATGCACGTGGGGATGAACCGAACTCGATATCCTGTCTTACCTCTAGAGTTTCGAGTTCCCCATGCACGTGGGGATGAACCGCCGATGCGTGTTTTCGGGACCCTCACCCGGCAGAGTTCCCCATGCACGTGGGGATGAACCGTATATAAACTCACCTAACAGAGAGATTACCATGAGTTCCCCATGCACGTGGGGATGAACCGACCCTTTCCTGAACGAGGAGGTTATCCGGCTTGAGTTCCCCATGCACGTGGGGATGAACCGCCGGAATATCCGCGGCGTTGTACGGGTTATTGGAGTTCCCCATGCACGTGGGGATGAACCGGGTCTTGCCGTCGATCAGTCCTTTGAGGTAGAGAGTTCCCCATGCACGTGGGGATGAACCGGATTTTTGTCTCCTTCTCTTCGAGCATTCGGAGAGTTCCCCATGCACGTGGGGATGAACCGCAACTGTCGAACTAGACCAAATCACGGAAACTGAGTTCCCCATGCACGTGGGGATGAACCGACCGACATCATAAAACAGGGTGCTCAGATACTGAGTTCCCCATGCACGTGGGGATGAACCGATGTTTATTAACATCGCCGCGTGAGGAGGGGGGAGTTCCCCATGCACGTGGGGATGAACCGGCCGGTGAACCCTTCCCTACCCGAAACCGATTGAGTTCCCCATGCACGTGGGGATGAACCGCCCCGATTTCGAGCCCAATTATCCCTTAAAATGAGTTCCCCATGCACGTGGGGATGAACCGAGCAAATGCGCATTTATAATGCGTACCGAGATGAGTTCCCCATGCACGTGGGGATGAACCGACCTCATCGTCGTTGAGTAGGACACGTAAAACGAGTTCCCCATGCACGTGGGGATGAACCGCAATTCCTACTGCCTGCTCACAGAGTCCCGTAGAGTTCCCCATGCACGTGGGGATGAACCGAAATCTAAAATTGTAAAGGTTTTTGCATCAAAGAGTTCCCCATGCACGTGGGGATGAACCGAGCATTGTCCTTGACTATTTCACGCACAGTATGAGTTCCCCATGCACGTGGGGATGAACCGATCCCCCGCGGCGAGCGGAGGGAGTAGCAGAGGAGTTCCCCATGCACGTGGGGATGAACCGGCCGAGACCAGATCGGTGATCGCCCGGGTCCCGAGTTCCCCATGCACGTGGGGATGAACCGATATCACCCTAGCGGATTGATTGCGTCGATGAGAGTTCCCCATGCACGTGGGGATGAACCGTGGCTCGGTGTCCTCTGGGTTCACCGATTACCGAGTTCCCCATGCACGTGGGGATGAACCGGTGGAAACGACTTGTCGGGATTACGGTAATCCGAGTTCCCCATGCACGTGGGGATGAACCGATAATCGGGTGCTCACGGCGGTATGTGAGGGCGAGTTCCCCATGCACGTGGGGATGAACCGAAATTGTTGTGAACCTGCTCGTTGATCTCGAAGAGTTCCCCATGCACGTGGGGATGAACCGCGGTATATCACGGCTATACAATAGCGGAATGTGAGTTCCCCATGCACGTGGGGATGAACCGGATAGGTATAATATTCGCCCGTAACCGTCGCAGAGTTCCCCATGCACGTGGGGATGAACCGGCTCTCCTGCACTGAAGGCGGGAATGTATCGAGAGTTCCCCATGCACGTGGGGATGAACCGCCCCGGGCGACTGGGGATATGAGTATGAAGCGGAGTTCCCCATGCACGTGGGGATGAACCGTCTTAGAGCTCATCGGTACACCGCCGGGGACTGAGTTCCCCATGCACGTGGGGATGAACCGATCGCGAGGTCATTATACGACATCCTGATCCGAGTTCCCCATGCACGTGGGGATGAACCGGTCTTGTCGAGCAGCGGGACCTCGGTGCCGTCGAGTTCCCCATGCACGTGGGGATGAACCGGTGTACCAGTACCAGACCCAGAGGGCGTTCGAGAGTTCCCCATGCACGTGGGGATGAACCGAACATCGAGAACAGAGAGAGCGATATCGTTAAGAGTTCCCCATGCACGTGGGGATGAACCGACACTTCCGAGTTCCGTTTCAGTTAACGCAACGAGTTCCCCATGCACGTGGGGATGAACCGAGAGTAGGTCCCCGAAGAGGTATCCGGGGAGGGAGTTCCCCATGCACGTGGGGATGAACCAGTGTGGGGCACGGAACTTCGGCGTGTACTACTGAGTTCCCCATGCACGTGGGGATGAACCGAGGTCGAGGAGCGTCGCGTAGGCCATCGCCCGGAGTTCCCCATGCACGTGGGGATGAACCGAAAAATAGTCACGCACAATAACGCACGTAACAGAGTTCCCCATGCACGTGGGGATGAACCGATTCACTTGAACGTGCATTGATTACAGAATTGGAGTTCCCCATGCACGTGGGGATGAACCGGGTGTATTTTTGATGGATCAAGAGGAATTTATGAGTTCCCCATGCACGTGGGGATGAACCGCAGCCCCTTCCAATCTATGTTGAGCCGCCCCCCGAGTTCCCCATGCACGTGGGGATGAACCGCAGACGACGATCGCGGCGAGGGCGAGGAGGGTGAGTTCCCCATGCACGTGGGGATGAACCGTCGAAGAATTGATTAAACAATATATCCGGGAAGAGTTCCCCATGCACGTGGGGATGAACCGACATTGAAATTGATTCTATTGTTGATGAACACGAGTTCCCCATGCACGTGGGGATGAACCGCGGATTCGTATTGAGTCTGTTGAACCGTTTGTGAGTTCCCCATGCACGTGGGGATGAACCGCGAGAGAGATTATAGAAAGTGCCATGAAAGAAGAGTTCCCCATGCACGTGGGGATGAACCGAATATTTTGAAATCTTTGGTTTTGAGGAATATGAGTTCCCCATGCACGTGGGGATGAACCGTCACAATCAAAAAATCATGCCGGAAACATGCAGAGTTCCCCATGCACGTGGGGATGAACCGGATTACGAGTTAATTAACGAGATCAATGATAAGAGTTCCCCATGCACGTGGGGATGAACCGGCGATGGGCTCCCGGTTCCTACCGGCGGGGCAGAGTTCCCCATGCACGTGGGGATGAACCGTCAACATAGTGACGCCTCCCGTTTGGAGTAATGAGTTCCCCATGCACGTGGGGATGAACCGAGTAGGAAACCTACTGATACTGGAATGAAGTAGAGTTCCCCATGCACGTGGGGATGAACCGCAGGTTGAATATGATGTTGACGAGTCTGTTGAGAGTTCCCCATGCACGTGGGGATGAACCGGTGCTGCCATAGGTTTACGATGTGTAGGATTAGAGTTCCCCATGCACGTGGGGATGAACCGACGGAAGGCAAAGATCAAAGAGGAGGGGTTCAGAGTTCCCCATGCACGTGGGGATGAACCGCAGTTAGTGAAGCATCATTCCACACTTTCAGGGAGTTCCCCATGCACGTGGGGATGAACCGTGCCTTTACCATTGAACGAATATCAGGGTAATGAGTTCCCCATGCACGTGGGGATGAACCGATTAATTAAAGTTTTCTTAAATCCACTTCAAAGAGTTCCCCATGCACGTGGGGATGAACCGATAGAGGTTGGGTTGATCCGATTGAACCCGGTGAGTTCCCCATGCACGTGGGGATGAACCGATTCTTCCGAATCAATTTCTTGCATAGCACTTGAGTTCCCCATGCACGTGGGGATGAACCGAGAGGATAGAGGATGACTGAGGCGACCGAGGAGAGTTCCCCATGCACGTGGGGATGAACCGGCAGCAACTACAGGAATGCTTCAGTTCGCAAAGAGTTCCCCATGCACGTGGGGATGAACCGGGCATTGTCTTTATTCATTTCCCGCACAGCATGAGTTCCCCATGCACGTGGGGATGAACCGCGCGGGAGTACCTCGCGCTTGATGAGGAATGGGAGTTCCCCATGCACGTGGGGATGAACCGTCTTTGTGCGCTTAATAGGATCTTCCGGCTGCGAGTTCCCCATGCACGTGGGGATGAACCGAAATAGAGTGTTTTATTGAAATTGCTAAACAAGAGTTCCCCATGCACGTGGGGATGAACCGTCTATTAAGCAATTCGAGAACCACAAAGAAGTGAGTTCCCCATGCACGTGGGGATGAACCGAATCAACGTAAATGTTGACTTCCTGAAGGACTGAGTTCCCCATGCACGTGGGGATGAACCGTTACAGTAACAGGTGCAAGAGTCTCTTCTGCGGAGTTCCCCATGCACGTGGGGATGAACCGTACACCGCGTTCCAGGCCTGGGAGATCCTAAAGAGTTCCCCATGCACGTGGGGATGAACCGTGTATAAATTAATCGGGTGTTTGAATTGTTGCGAGTTCCCCATGCACGTGGGGATGAACCGTCAGCCATCAGCGCACCCACCTGGGACTATTGGAGTTCCCCATGCACGTGGGGATGAACCGTTTTTAGCGTTAATAACGCTTATTATTGTCGGGAGTTCCCCATGCACGTGGGGATGAACCGTATGTATGACAATTCTAAGTATGAAACATCGTGAGTTCCCCATGCACGTGGGGATGAACCGACCGATGCCGGGACGACAACGCTTGAACTGCTGAGTTCCCCATGCACGTGGGGATGAACCGCCATTCTTCTTCTGTGTAGCGCATACCAATATGAGTTCCCCATGCACGTGGGGATGAACCGCCTATCCAGTCTTTTACCTGCAACCGTTACGTGAGTTCCCCATGCACGTGGGGATGAACCAGTATCAGCATTGAGCACAACGCGTGTATTCCAGAGTTCCCCATGCACGTGGGGATGAACCGACCGCGCGATTTCAGAAAAAACGATGCCGACCGAGTTCCCCATGCACGTGGGGATGAACCGGCATACTCGCGGAATGTCGAATTGTAAAACTGAGAGTTCCCCATGCACGTGGGGATGAACCGCAGACATTTGCCGCGCCCCGGGCGGTCGGGATGAGTTCCCCATGCACGTGGGGATGAACCGAAATGGCTCCGGGCACAAGTCAAAGCGAAGAAGAGTTCCCCATGCACGTGGGGATGAACCGAAAAGTATTATCCCATAACACTAATCAACACTGAGTTCCCCATGCACGTGGGGATGAACCGTGTGTGGCATGCGATATTGGTGCTATACCTGTGAGTTCCCCATGCACGTGGGGATGAACCGGTAGTGAAGAAATTCACAACAGAGGGGAGCGTGAGTTCCCCATGCACGTGGGGATGAACCGGCAGGCGCTTTGGCCACGGGGAAAACGGTAGAGAGTTCCCCATGCACGTGGGGATGAACCGGAAAGAGGGCATCAAACAAGCAACAATAGAGTGAGTTCCCCATGCACGTGGGGATGAACCGCCATTACGGGGACAATTACCTCGATTGGACCCGAGTTCCCCATGCACGTGGGGATGAACCGGCAGGCGCTTTGGCCACGGGGAAAACGGTAGAGAGTTCCCCATGCACGTGGGGATGAACCGTGCCTGTAGGAGAGCCCGCAAAACGGAGATTTGAGTTCCCCATGCACGTGGGGATGAACCGCAGGCGGGTACTACCTCTTTGTCCTCCTCGACGAGTTCCCCATGCACGTGGGGATGAACCGATTACGACGAATATTTAGGTGTATCTGACCACGAGTTCCCCATGCACGTGGGGATGAACCGTCCTCTCCTCAGGTCTGAAACCGTCATCGGAGGAGTTCCCCATGCACGTGGGGATGAACCGGCAAACTAGACGGATCATCCATATCCTCAGGAGAGTTCCCCATGCACGTGGGGATGAACCGGCAGACAGGATAGCGCGATGGGTTTTTCGACAGAGTTCCCCATGCACGTGGGGATGAACCGTCCTCTCCTCAGGTCTGAAACCGTCATCGGAGGAGTTCCCCATGCACGTGGGGATGAACCGGTACCAGAACGATCCTGAATACCGGAGGAGCCGAGTTCCCCATGCACGTGGGGATGAACCGGTATAAACATACCACCGTGAAAGTTGGGGTGAGAGTTCCCCATGCACGTGGGGATGAACCGCTCGTCGAGGAGGGTATACAGGTCTCGGTCATGAGTTCCCCATGCACGTGGGGATGAACCGACCTGCGGTATGGACTACACAATTGCGGTTGGGAGTTCCCCATGCACGTGGGGATGAACCGTCAAGATACGATTTATTCATGAGTCTATACATGAGTTCCCCATGCACGTGGGGATGAACCGCCGTTTTTAGACCCGGATACCGGAGAGTTTACGAGTTCCCCATGCACGTGGGGATGAACCGTTACCGGGGGGAGAGATACAGTGTTGCGCTCCGAGTTCCCCATGCACGTGGGGATGAACCGGGGAAGGTCATCCTCTACCAGCATGACGGGACGAGTTCCCCATGCACGTGGGGATGAACCGATCGGTCGCCGTCAGCCGTCTGCACAATCCCAGAGTTCCCCATGCACGTGGGGATGAACCGATAGTCAAACTGAGTCATCGGGTAACAAATATGAGTTCCCCATGCACGTGGGGATGAACCGGTTAAAACGCGTCAAGATGTGGATTTGAAGGGGAGTTCCCCATGCACGTGGGGATGAACCGTGATATTCTCGTTAAAGATTTATCCAGTGATAGAGTTCCCCATGCACGTGGGGATGAACCGTAATCGTGCAAGAGTCTGCGTTTTCTCTTCAAGAGTTCCCCATGCACGTGGGGATGAACCGTAAGCAGAACCGCCAATTGAACGGTATCCAGTCTTTGAGTTCCCCATGCACGTGGGGATGAACCAGACCTGTACCAAATGCGGCCGCGAACTCCCAAGAGTTCCCCATGCACGTGGGGATGAACCGACTGCATGAATCTGGGTTATCGTCATCCCTAGGAGTTCCCCATGCACGTGGGGATGAACCGATCCGCGCGGCCCGGTCGAGGACCTCGAGGTAGAGTTCCCCATGCACGTGGGGATGAACCGAAATTGCATGTGTAGTCATGTGAACGTTGTTCGAGTTCCCCATGCACGTGGGGATGAACCGAGGATTATCTCACGCACAATTATGAGTGGATAGAGTTCCCCATGCACGTGGGGATGAACCGCAAGGCCCGCTGGAAATCAGAACAACTATTACGAGTTCCCCATGCACGTGGGGATGAACCGGTCGCAGTGATACCGGCGTTGCCGTTCGGGGTGAGTTCCCCATGCACGTGGGGATGAACCGCGGCCAGACCACGCTAGGCCAGCACGGCCGGAGAGTTCCCCATGCACGTGGGGATGAACCGTCACGATCATCAATCCTTCACTATATAACGCTGAGTTCCCCATGCACGTGGGGATGAACCGTCGGCGAATTGCATTTAATCACCATATAACTGGAGTTCCCCATGCACGTGGGGATGAACCGTTAAAGGGTTTTATTCTTCCTCTTCCTCTTCTGAGTTCCCCATGCACGTGGGGATGAACCGGATAACTATTCCGCTAAAAAATTATGGGAAGAGAGTTCCCCATGCACGTGGGGATGAACCGGCTTCTGGTAGGCGGCGCGGTGCTAATATTCGGAGTTCCCCATGCACGTGGGGATGAACCGATTTATTCCTTATTCCTTAATGTTCTTCTCTTGAGTTCCCCATGCACGTGGGGATGAACCGAAAATTGTAAAATTATTAAAGAATTATTTGATGAGTTCCCCATGCACGTGGGGATGAACCGAGTGCTTAAAACGCTTGTATTGTGGTGATACTGAGTTCCCCATGCACGTGGGGATGAACCGATCGCAAACGCCGCGGTAACCGGTGAGAAACTGAGTTCCCCATGCACGTGGGGATGAACCGGTTCAATCCAAAGAAGGATTTTTCCCGAAATGGAGTTCCCCATGCACGTGGGGATGAACCGAGAACTATACTTGTAATTCTGTTGGTATAGTTGAGTTCCCCATGCACGTGGGGATGAACCGAGCACTCTGAAAGTTAGATTCTTCTACTAATCGAGTTCCCCATGCACGTGGGGATGAACCGATGAGTAATAGAGCATTAGCATATCAGCATAGGAGTTCCCCATGCACGTGGGGATGAACCGTATCTACGGTATAAAGAAGATGATTGTGACGAGAGTTCCCCATGCACGTGGGGATGAACCGCAACTGGAAGGTCAGACCTGTCGCCGGCATGTGAGTTCCCCATGCACGTGGGGATGAACCGACCGTGATCGGGACGTGGAACGAAGAGCACCCGAGTTCCCCATGCACGTGGGGATGAACCGAGGGTCCTCCGGAAGAGGAGGCCGCCCTCACGGAGTTCCCCATGCACGTGGGGATGAACCGACCGGTGATGGTCCGGCCGGCGAACACGAGCAGAGTTCCCCATGCACGTGGGGATGAACCGGCACGACGACCTACGACGCCCTCGGGTACTGTGAGTTCCCCATGCACGTGGGGATGAACCGTACCAGTCGTGGTGTCCGGCCGCCATGAGCGCGAGTTCCCCATGCACGTGGGGATGAACCGGTCTCAAGATGCGTGAGGGTATGGGTGCCTTCGAGTTCCCCATGCACGTGGGGATGAACCGATCCGGTATAATCGGCTGATGGGGGGGTTAGAGAGTTCCCCATGCACGTGGGGATGAACCGTTTACGTGGATATCTATCTATCCCGCATGTTCGAGTTCCCCATGCACGTGGGGATGAACCGGCGGCGACACCGGATCCCTCGGCGACCTGGTAGAGTTCCCCATGCACGTGGGGATGAACCGATCCGGCCGCAGCGGGGGGCCACTCCCGCCCCGAGTTCCCCATGCACGTGGGGATGAACCGATCATGCAGTACACGACCGAAAACACAGAGGGGAGTTCCCCATGCACGTGGGGATGAACCGTAGAAGACAAGCCATACACCGGAACACGCGATGAGTTCCCCATGCACGTGGGGATGAACCGCTACATACTTCCGGACCATCTCGACCGGGATCGAGTTCCCCATGCACGTGGGGATGAACCGTCCTGCTTTGACTTCCTGTCGGGCTTTATCCTGAGTTCCCCATGCACGTGGGGATGAACCGGTAGGAAGCGAACCCAAGAGCCGCCTCAAGAGGAGTTCCCCATGCACGTGGGGATGAACCGGCGTCTCCCCTGCTCGATACCATTAATGGTCTGAGTTCCCCATGCACGTGGGGATGAACCGCCATATGTCAATAGGACGAAAGAGAATATGCCGAGTTCCCCATGCACGTGGGGATGAACCGGTCAGTCGAGCGGACCGTACTTCCAGATGGCGGAGTTCCCCATGCACGTGGGGATGAACCGGTGATCGGATGTGATCGGATGTGCCTTATTCGGAGTTCCCCATGCACGTGGGGATGAACCGATCCAGCATTGTCTCGATGTCGTAAGGCTGCAGAGTTCCCCATGCACGTGGGGATGAACCGGACAACAACGACATCGAGCGCAAGTTCTGGAAGAGTTCCCCATGCACGTGGGGATGAACCGTTCACGACTAATGTTTCCTGCATTGTGATCCGGAGTTCCCCATGCACGTGGGGATGAACCGAACTCGGCCAGGAACTCGTAATAGCCATCTTCGAGTTCCCCATGCACGTGGGGATGAACCGAATCCATCTCCATCCCCATCACCCCCGGCACCGAGTTCCCCATGCACGTGGGGATGAACCGAGGATAGCCCCCGCAGCCCTGCCGACAGGAGAGAGTTCCCCATGCACGTGGGGATGAACCGTGAGGGTGAGTTCACCATCACCATCGCGGAGAGAGTTCCCCATGCACGTGGGGATGAACCGGCCTCGTTGATGGCCGCTGCGCTGTGTCCCGGGAGTTCCCCATGCACGTGGGGATGAACCGGCATCGAGCACCTAGTCACCGCAGCCGACGCCGAGTTCCCCATGCACGTGGGGATGAACCGGCGTCCCAAGCCTGCCGACTCCTTCGTTCCCGGAGTTCCCCATGCACGTGGGGATGAACCGAGACGAGCCCGACGCCCGCCTGCCCGACGACTGAGTTCCCCATGCACGTGGGGATGAACCGCGGATCTGTTTATTTTCATCGGTCGGGTGAATGAGTTCCCCATGCACGTGGGGATGAACCGATACAGTACACCTGCAACCGCTGCGGGCAAACGAGTTCCCCATGCACGTGGGGATGAACCGAGGGACAGTATAGTCGTCCCGCACAGAAAGGCGAGTTCCCCATGCACGTGGGGATGAACCGAAACCACGTTAATCTGCCTCTATCCGGGGGGCGAGTTCCCCATGCACGTGGGGATGAACCGCCACCGAGGCGCCGCACTCAGGGATTAGGTGGGAGTTCCCCATGCACGTGGGGATGAACCGGGGTATGGGGGGCAAAGCCTAACGGAGTTCGTGAGTTCCCCATGCACGTGGGGATGAACCGAACGCCAGCAACAAGGGTGTCGAATGGCTCATGAGTTCCCCATGCACGTGGGGATGAACCGATCGCTTTCGGAGAGAGCTGGCCCCACTTAATGAGTTCCCCATGCACGTGGGGATGAACCGTCCTGACCGGAGGTGATCCGCTCGACGTCGAGGAGTTCCCCATGCACGTGGGGATGAACCGTCCTTGCGGTGGACTCTACACCATCCGATGAGGAGTTCCCCATGCACGTGGGGATGAACCGCAGCCCCTCCCAATCTATGTTGAGCCGCCCCCGAGTTCCCCATGCACGTGGGGATGAACCGAGGCGGATCGAGACCTGTTTGTCGTCTGCCCCGAGTTCCCCATGCACGTGGGGATGAACCGACGCCGCCGGCCGCCGGCTCCGGTCGGAAACCGAGTTCCCCATGCACGTGGGGATGAACCGACGACCCGGCCGGCCCGGGTCTCCATCCCTATGAGTTCCCCATGCACGTGGGGATGAACCGTGATCTACATCCAAAAAGCGGCCCAGCGCAGGGAGTTCCCCATGCACGTGGGGATGAACCGCTCGTATGTGAGTGTGTTGATCTTCGGTGCCTGAGTTCCCCATGCACGTGGGGATGAACCGGTGGTCCGCCCCGGGAATGCCTCCAGCGGTCGGAGTTCCCCATGCACGTGGGGATGAACCGGGCTGCCGGAGCATGAGTATGTCGTTAAACCCGAGTTCCCCATGCACGTGGGGATGAACCGGTCCCACCCTTCCCGGGAGAGGGGCGACGGAAGAGTTCCCCATGCACGTGGGGATGAACCGAGATAGGCACCTCTCCCATACGCTGATTGATCGAGTTCCCCATGCACGTGGGGATGAACCGGAGATCCTGAGCGTGCATCAATGCACGGTCGAGAGTTCCCCATGCACGTGGGGATGAACCGACGCCGGCGACGATTACAAAGTCCACTACGATCGAGTTCCCCATGCACGTGGGGATGAACCGGATTGCGAGGTCGCCCGCGATCCAGTCCTCCCGAGTTCCCCATGCACGTGGGGATGAACCGGTCGCGGCGAAGAAAGGCCGGGCGCCAGGACAGAGTTCCCCATGCACGTGGGGATGAACCGGTTGGCCTTCATCCCGTTAATCGTTTTTTATGAGTTCCCCATGCACGTGGGGATGAACCGGCGCCACGTGCACGTTGGCGTCTCTGTACCTGGAGTTCCCCATGCACGTGGGGATGAACCGGAAATTTCCACCCGCCGCCCGTTTAGCAGTTCGAGTTCCCCATGCACGTGGGGATGAACCGGTCACCCGGCCGGCCTGCATCGAGGAGCGCCAGAGTTCCCCATGCACGTGGGGATGAACCGAGCGCGATCGTCGGGATTGCTACGAGGAGCGCGAGTTCCCCATGCACGTGGGGATGAACCGATGGAGGCCCTCACCGCGATGGACACCTACGAGAGTTCCCCATGCACGTGGGGATGAACCGTCCCGGGTTTCCGTCCGGGGGTCGGAAACATCGAGTTCCCCATGCACGTGGGGATGAACCGCTCCTCCAGGAGAAAGCGGGTATCCTGAATTGGAGTTCCCCATGCACGTGGGGATGAACCGTGACCAATGTGCCCCAAAAAGGGGGAGGGGCAGAGTTCCCCATGCACGTGGGGATGAACCGAGGAGATCGAGGTGTGCGGGTATCGTGTGAAAGAGTTCCCCATGCACGTGGGGATGAACCGAAGGGGGCTCAGAAGGGCAGCGACCATCTCAAGAGTTCCCCATGCACGTGGGGATGAACCGTACTCCGAGCTTCCAGAGTCCCCACACTACGAGAGTTCCCCATGCACGTGGGGATGAACCGGTCCGGGGCTTGTCCTTCCAGAGGTTCTTCCCGAGTTCCCCATGCACGTGGGGATGAACCGTAGTCACTCGCCGGTCGTTTCCGGCGGGAGTTGAGTTCCCCATGCACGTGGGGATGAACCGTGGCATTTTAATCCTTCTTTTTCCCGTTAGCGGAGTTCCCCATGCACGTGGGGATGAACCGGCACACGGCGATGAACGGCGTCACCGTTGGCGGAGTTCCCCATGCACGTGGGGATGAACCAGGAGGCATATCATGTCCAAACTGGTTAGAAGCGAGTTCCCCATGCACGTGGGGATGAACCGTACATCCGGGCCGAGCCGGTCGCTGCGCTCTAGAGTTCCCCATGCACGTGGGGATGAACCGGCGCTCGCCCCGATCACCGAGGCGCTCAAGTCGAGTTCCCCATGCACGTGGGGATGAACCGTATCGACGTTCGCCTCCACCCATCCCCGCACCGAGTTCCCCATGCACGTGGGGATGAACCGCGCCTCGTCGAGATCCTGATCAATCAGGACGCGAGTTCCCCATGCACGTGGGGATGAACCGATCGAGGCCGGGCTCCCGATGGGGTTCTCCGTGAGTTCCCCATGCACGTGGGGATGAACCGGTCTTGACGTCGGCGCCCTGCCGGGAGTCGTAGAGTTCCCCATGCACGTGGGGATGAACCGACCCACACCTCCGCTTTCGTGGTGTCGACCAGGAGTTCCCCATGCACGTGGGGATGAACCGTACCTCCTCCTCGGCCCCGTCGGCGCCCTCATGAGTTCCCCATGCACGTGGGGATGAACCGATCGCCCGGATCCCCTACCTCCTGGTTCGACCGAGTTCCCCATGCACGTGGGGATGAACCGGACCACCACGTCGCCCAGGGTCGGTTCGGGCGGAGTTCCCCATGCACGTGGGGATGAACCGGTTCATGCATCTGCCCGTGGTGGACTACTTCCGAGTTCCCCATGCACGTGGGGATGAACCGATAGGCGAGCCATTGAGCATAGGACCGCTTGTGAGTTCCCCATGCACGTGGGGATGAACCGCGAGGGGTCTGGGTGCGGGACGGTCAGTGTTCGAGTTCCCCATGCACGTGGGGATGAACCGCCCGGCAGGCGGAACCCGGTCGATCCGTAGTGGAGTTCCCCATGCACGTGGGGATGAACCGTGTTCCTCCGCTCGTTCTCCTGCAGCAGCCGGGAGTTCCCCATGCACGTGGGGATGAACCGGACACGGAGGACTTCATTCAGTCGGTCCGGAAGAGT
>Ga0208041_1001206_pt1 | contig 17990 bp, 7 predicted proteins | sample AD_SCU002_MetaG_FD_184453 | JGI IMG/M metagenome (GOLD analysis project Ga0208041, IMG submission 184453) | Active sludge microbial communities of municipal wastewater-treating anaerobic digesters from China - AD_SCU002_MetaG (SPAdes) (version 2) | ecosystem: Engineered > Bioreactor > Anaerobic >...
TGGATATACCTTTAAATGAAGCGTTTCCCATCTATGATTATCTTACAAATTTATATACGAAAGCTTGCTTTTCCAATAACAAGACATAGAATCCTGCCGGCAAGCTTGAAATACTGATCTCCCTGGTGGAACTTAAAGAACCGGACATGACCATTTGTCCCATTATATTGTGAACCTGGTAACTGCCTGTCAGTGTCTCTGGTATCCTGATCTTTTCTCCGAAAAGGCTTATCCCGTGCTGTAGGGTTTCGGATATTTCAGCCTGCTTGTGTTCCGGTTCTACAGTGACAGCACTGAAAACCGGCTGGTTACATACAGGTGCAATTTCCATTATAAGTTCAATATGGATCGGCGTATACTGCGAAATGCTTTCCTTGTGATTTACTGAGTCAAGAGCGATGATGTTGATATCTGTTGAGTGTTCAGAAATAGTCTGGCTTTGGGAACAGCTTGAATTGGGAACAAGCAAAGTATCCCCAACGATAAGTAAGCGATTGAACCCCGTGTCATCCAATTCCCAGCCAAATGCCAGCACCCTTTCGCTGGTATGAAGGATGTGATTTCTCTGCAGGAAACATTTATCAGCCTGTGGATTTATTCCATAGAAATCGTTTACCCCATGATAGTTTGCGCCAGGTGTAAAAAAGTCCTCAGTCTGCAAAATATATGGGTGATTTCCGAGATCATTCAGGTAATAACCAGAAATGGTCAGAACCCTATGGTAGGGATTGTGATAATCCAACCCATTGACATAGATATTATTGGTCCCGTTCCCAATATCATCCACATCCCTGAAGTCATAGGTAAGGTTATTCAATAAATTGGCAGGGGAGATATTGCCATTGATTCTCAAAGCAAAGATTCGCTTTCCATACATTTGGAAATATGGATCGTAACTTTCACCGGTAACAAAAAGTTCGTTCGTTCCATTTGAAAGCAAACGACGTCCAATCTCATCCCTCATGTCCACACTTTGTATTATGACATCTTCCCTGGATGCGATCTGACCTGGTTGGTAATGTATACATGATAGCAATAGATCATAATGCAGGTATTCCTGCTGGTAAGGTAACGCGTTATCCATGCTCCGAAATTGCCCCGTTAAGGCGTAGTGGTCACCACCCAGGTATTCAATATCATTAAAAGAACCATGGTCAATGTTGGGAGAGCCGTTATGAACCGAGTACCCCTGAAGGCAAATAACAGGCGTATCGCTATCCACGAGCATCACACAAGGCAATGAATCATAAATATTGCCCTGAAAGGTATCCTGATATGATTGTCCAACGATAAATATTTCATTATTATCAGCATACGTCAGTGCATTTGCGGTAATCATGTTGTCATAAATGGTTATACTCGTTGGATTAAGATCACTATTTAGTTTTAGCAGAAATCCGGAAGTGACATTCACGGGTTTTGATTCGTACCATATCTTCCCGCAGATGGCGAATTCCTGGTTTGGGAGTTCAATGGCATCCAACGGGGTTAGCTTTTTATATCCAAGTTGGCTGAAATTAATAGCCTTGGAGTAACTGGGCTGAATACTTCCGGATGGGTCTATAATAAACACGGCAGGAACGGAGTCTCCCTGGTAATATGTTTGGTCGTTTATAACGCCTGCAACCAGAAAGTGTTCGTCCAAAGTCATGGCACTGAGGTATCTCGAGACGAAAACCTGGTCTAATTCAACACTGTTAGAATTAGTGTCTAGATTTGCAATGGCGTAGAAAGACACCTGGGAAAGAAGACTAGTACCAAGCATATATAGGAACGTGATCAATAATAGTACGCGTGATTTCATATAATAGATTTTTAAGTTATGTAAGATATATTTGAACGGTTACTACCTTATTCAATGGCTTTCAGGGTATACAGAATTAAAGAAAGAAGGCTCTTATCATCTGTTCTTTATAGTAATTGTCGATAATGTGCATATAACAGCAGCCCAATATACAAAAAATGTAAATGTAAAGCAAGTGAATTTTTTATCTGCGGAGTAAGGCTAATTGAAATGAAGTAGAAACTCTGGCTGCAGTTGTTTAGGAGCAGAATAAGGGGAAGGGATAGGGTCAGGAAGAGGGAGAGGGAGAGGGAGAGGGACATGGACAGGAAGAGGAAAAACACTCACTCTCACACAGTTTAACCCCTTCCTAACCCAGGGCATTTTCTATTTTTCAGGCATAGCCTACACTTTATCAGATCCGAAGGCAAGTATAGCGTACTTACAAGTGGTTAAGACCGTGTAGGAATGGATTTGACGGAAGACACCAACTATCGCCTGCTAGATCTTGGATAACAGCTCATTCCAATTCATTACTCTTGAGTACAGCGCTGTGATATTTTTTTATCCTGAACGCGAGAAAACGAAGTCCTTACGATCATCTTCAACACTATATTGATGCTCTTAATCTTTTGATTATTAAACACCTGAAAACATTTTCAGTTATTCTTTTAACTTGAATACATTTTTATATATTTGAAACCATCTAATACGTCGCTGCCGGAAGAGGGTGTGAATACCGGAATATGATTCATTGAAAGTAATGGGATCACTTGTTATCCCTGGATGATGGTGTTTAATTCGACTCTATGTCACGTTTCTGTAATTTGAAAATAGGCAAACAAACCCTTGTGTTTTGATTGTGATCGTTTAATTTATTTGTATCATCAACAATATGAATACAATGCAGATCATAATTTGAAAACCAATTTTTGATTATTTAAGTGAATGCTGTTCTAATATTCACCTTATGCATATGAAATATATAATCATAACCAGTGTGTTCATCTTGTCATATTTTGGATCTGCAGTAGAATTGTTTTCATCAAGTTTCGGAGATCCACTGGGAAACTATAATGAAGTGACAACATATTACAACCCACCAGGTTACGTGTCATATACTTATAATTATTACAACGGTATTAATACCGGAATGAAGTGGCAGTGTGTTGAGTTTGTAAATAGGTATTATCTACAAATATTTGGAATAAACATTAGGATCCCGGGTCAAGATGCAATTGACTATTACCCAAATGCAAATCAAAGAGGTCTAGATGCTTTCCCTAACGGCGGCGTAACATCACCACAAGTAGGTGATATCCTGTGTCTAGGAGGGAATAAAGATGGCCACGTTGCTATAATTAGGGAAGTAAATACAACCAATATAAAAGTTATCCACCAGAACACCGGAAATGTTGATCCTCTATATTTTACTTTTCCCAGAAATGGCAATTCAATAAGTGGCTCTCAACTTGGCCCTGGTTATTACGTTCAAGGTTGGTTGCGTAAACCCGCAAGTGGCACTACGATTAATATTATTGGAAACATCAATGCGGTTGCATATCCTCAATCGCAAGGATCTTTTTTAATCATCAACGGACAACAAAAGAACATCAGTTTTACCTTAAAAAACATAAGTACGACAGGTGTCACAAGATCATTTAAACTATATCTCACAGATGGAGTAAATTATTGGCTCGTCTGGGAAAAAGAAAACCTAAGCCTAAATTCAAATCAAAGCGTTACATTTAGCCGAAGCACAGACGCATCCTTGGGATCTATTGTTAATTCATCACCTGGCTGGTATCAATTGTTACTTAAAGGAGGCATGGGCCCAATTTCTAGTATTTCGGTCAACAGTGCCACTATTGCTTGCCAAACAACTGGATGCAATCCTCAGGATATTGAAATTATTGCAAATACACCAATATATTACAATATTTCTGTAATCTCAAGCCCAAGCAATGCCGGAACGACCAGCGGTGGCGGCAGCTTTACCAGCGGCAGCTCATGTACCGTTGTGGCCAATGCCAATAATGGATATGCTTTCAGTAAATGGACAGAAAATGGAGTCCAGGTTTCAACCAATGCAAGTTTTACATTTAATGTAACACAGAACAGGACCCTCGTTGCCAACTTCATACAGACAGGAACATGCGTAACCTGTCCCAACTACGACTATACCATTACACCTACGACAAGCTATGCCACACATTCTGCCAGCATCAACATGTACGGTTGCAAAATGTACCGTATAAGCGTTACGAATGGCAGAACCTATACCTTTAAAACCGGATGCGGAGACGGAGCTACAGCCAATTTCGACACAAAACTCTACTTATACAACAGCAGTTGTTCTCAATTGGCATATGATGATGATGGCTGCTCTGATAATAACCGAAGCAAGATAGAATGGCTGGCAAATTATTCCGGCTATGTTTATCTCAAGGTGATGGGGTATTCAGTTTACTATGGAAGCTATACCTTGGCCCACAAGTATACAGCTCCTGTTGTGAATTACACCATCTCAACATCATCCAGTCCTGCAGCCGGTGGCAGCACCAGCGGTGGTGGCAGCTTTGCCAGCGGCAGCTCATGTACCGTTGTGGCCAACGTAAATGCCGGATATACTTTCAATAACTGGACGGAAAATGGCAATCATGTATCTGTCTACCCAAATTACACATTTACTGTTGACGGAAACCGGAATCTCGTGGCAAACTTTGGGCAACTCTTTTACACGGTTTCTACCTCCTCCAGCCCAACCAGCGGGGGCACTACCAGCGGAGGCGGCAGCTTCGCCAGCGGCAGTTCCTGCACTGTCACGGCAAGTCCAAACAATGGGTATTCCTTTACCAACTGGACTGTTAATGGCAGTCCGGTGTCTTCGAGTGCCAGTTATACTTTTACTGTTTCCAGTAACCGTACCCTGGTTGCCAATTTCGCCCAAATCCAGTATACTGTATCTACCTCATCCAGCCCAACCAGCGGGGGCACTACCAGCGGAGGCGGCAGCTTCGCCAGCGGCAGTTCCTGCACTGTCACGGCAAGTCCAAACAATGGGTATTCCTTTACCAACTGGACTGTTAATGGCAGTCCGGTGTCTTCGAGTGCCAGTTATTCTTTCACTGTTTCCAGTAACCGTACCCTGGTTGCCAATTTCGCCCAAATCCAGTATACTGTTTCTACCTCCTCCAGCCCAACCAGCGGGGGCACTACCAGCGGTGGCGGCAGCTTTGCCAGCGGCAGTTCCTGCACTGTCACAGCGAGTCCAAGCAATGGGTATTCCTTCACGAATTGGACCGAATACGGCAACATCATTTCTGTAACCCCAAGTTACACTTTCACGGTCTCAGGAAGCCGTTTTCTGGTAGCCAACTTCTCTCCTGTCCAGTATACTGTTTCGACATCATCTTCTCCTGCTAATGGCGGCACAATCAGCGGTGCAGGCAGCTATGCCATCGGCAGCCTTTGCTCCCTGGTTGCCACTGCTAATGCAGGATATATTTTTGATTACTGGGTCGATGCAAACGGAATTCTTGTGTCAAATAATCCAACCTATACTTTTAATGTAACTCAGTCGCAATCCTTGGTTGGACACTTTTCTCTCATTAATCAAGCAGTTGAAATCTCCAACGGACTTATCGCCTTTTTACCATTTACATGTGGGTACAATGATGCCAGCGGAAACAACAATCACGGACTAGCAAGTGGAACGGTCCAGGTAAGTGATGGATGCGCCTCGATGGATCCCGTTGTTGGCGACTATATAACCATTTCTGATAACACAAGCTTGAACAACCTTGGAAGTCTGAGTCTTTCTGCTAAAGTTTATCCGGAAAGTTTTGACCTTGGAGCATGGGCCAATAGCGAAATGCTGGTAGGCAAGGGATACGATAATGTGACAGATGGATATGCGATCATGATTACACGTAATTCAGATGGAATCTATGGGAATGCCGCAAGCTTTGACAGTGTTAAATTTGAGTTCAGATTCAAATCTTATATCGTAGAAACAGGGTTTTATCCGAAAGACAATTGGTATACGGTATGTGGTGTTTGTGATTCTAACTTAATCTCCATTTATATAAACGGAATTCTTGTAAACAGGCAAAATATCATACCAGGAATTGCTGCAAATTCATATCCGCTCTATATTAATCATCACACCTGGGGCACTTCCGGCCAAAGCAGTCGTTTCGGTGGGAAGATTGATGAAGTAAGAGTATACAACCGGGCACTTAATGGAAAAGAGGTAAATGCCTTGACTTTACTGGCAATGGGATATTCGGAAAATGGTCTTATTGCTTTTTATCCTTTTCAGGGTAATGCAAGTGATTATTCAGGCAACGGGAACCATGGAATTGTTCATGGCAATACGACACTGACAGAGGACCGTTTTGGCAGATCAAGCAGTGCTTACCAATTTGGAGGAACAACTTTTGATTGGATAGAAGTTGCCCATACTCCTCAACTCAATCTGGGACGAAACTTCACTATATCTGCCTGGGTATATAAAGATAACGGGCCATATGATTACGTTCTGGGGAAGGGACGGGATATTCAATGCGGTTCATGGCTACTGGGCACAGCCAGTGTCTCCATCGATGGGTTTTGTGGCACAAATGCTATCAATCCAATTGCGTTGAGCCTTGATCAATGGCATATGATTACAGGTGTTCTGGATTCAGCGAATGGTCAGTTAAGGTTTTATCATGATGGCCAACTGGCCCATGAAGTTAACGCGGGACCTTTCAATGGCAATAACACACATCCCATGGCTATTGGCCGCCATCTCACGATAAGCCCTCCTAGTTACACAGATACCTGGTCATATCCATTTAATGGGGTCATTGATGATATACAGATTTATAACCGCTGCTTAACTGATAAGGAAGTATTACACCTCTACCAAAGTAATCCGGGCTTGTCCGGAGCAATCTCAGCCATCGACACTATTTTTGGTGCTGATATCGTATGTTCAGGTGAATCAGATGTTGGCTATTCTATCGATCCTGCGATAAACGTTTCATCTTACATTTGGTCCTTGCCTGCTGGTGCAACCGGAACGAGCACAACAAACACGATTACAGTGCATTTCGGCCCCAATGCCATCTCCGGGAATATCAGCGTTAAAGGTGTGAACGCATGCGGCGAAGGCTTGCCTGTTACGAAGGCCATCACCGTCAGCAACCTGCCTGCTACTCCTTCTGCCATCAGTGGTAACGGTCATATTTGCCCAGGTCAAAACAACATCATCTACAGCATTCCTGTCATTCCAGATGCTACTTCATATGTATGGTCCTTGCCCCCAGGTGCAATCGGAACCAGCACAACCAATGTGATTGTTGTTAGCTATGGCCCCAATGCCAGCTCCGGCAATATCAGTGTGAAAGGGGTCAATGCCTGCGGTGAAGGCTTGCCTCTTTCGAAGGCCATCACCATTAATGCGATACCCGCTACAGGTACTATCATCAACGGTGCTACTGAGGTTTGTCAAGGTCAGGCTAACGAAACCTATATAGTACCCGCCATCTCTGGTGCAACCTCTTATTTATGGTCACTTCCACCAGGGGCCAGTGGGAACAGCACCACCAATATGATCGTTGTCGGATATGGACCAAATTCCAGCTCCGGCAACATCTCCGTTAAGGGGGTAAATGCATGTGGTGAAGGACAGTCTATTACAAAAACGATTACGGTCCATTCCCTTCCGGCAGCTGTTGGTGCCATTAATGGGAATCAGCTGGTCTGTCAGGGTCAATCAGGAGAAACCTATACCGTTGCTCCTGTAGCAGATGCATCTTCCTATGTATGGTCTTTGCCTCCAGGAGTCTCCGGGACAAGCACAACGAATAGCATTACTGTCAGCTATGGCCCAAATGCAAGTTCAGGCATAATAAGTGTAAAGGCCATGAATACATGCGGTGAAGGGAGCCCAGCTTCATTGCCAATTTCGGTAAATCCCCTTCCGGGATCTGGGGGAATAATAACAGGAAATGCACAGGTTTTTCAGGGTTCCTCGAACATGGTATACCAACACCCTCAAATTCCAAATGCAACTTATTATCTGTGGACCTATTCCGGAACCGGCGCTACGATCAATGGAAATGGGAGCAGTTCCGTGACCATCAACTTCAGTCAAAATGCCACCTCAGGAAGCTTATTCGTACAAGGGGTTAATAATTGTGGTAGCGGAGCCGTTTCTTCGTCTTTCCTAATTAACGTGGTTCCTTCTCAACATGCCATGCTTTCCCTTCAAAGCGACTCAGCGATACCAGGCAGCATCACAGAAATCCATGTTTTTGCATCAAATCTAACTAATGTTTCCCTGTTTCAGTTCAGCATCGATTTTGATGAAACCAAGCTTACGCATTTGAACACATCCTGGTGGAACAGTGCTGTTAATATGTCTGATTTAACTGTTATAACCAATTCATCTTCTGGTACTATCACTTTCTTTTATGATGGAAGTCCGGTAACGATTTCCAATGGGCTCTTTTTCAAATTGATCTTTTTGTATAACGGTGGCAATGCCATGGTCAACTGGAGTGATAATCCTGCCAATAGACTGTTTATTAACAACGATAACGACATTGTCTTATGTACATATTCAGATGGAATAATCTATCCGCTTCTCCTGCCGCCAACCATTACCCAGCATCCTGCAAGTATCGATGCATGTGAAGGGGATATGATCAGTTTTTCTGTTACTGCCACAGGAACAACCACACTTGCCTATCAATGGAAAAAGAATGGAAGTAATGTGACCACAGGCACAGGAGGTAACACCTCCGTCTATACCATTCCGGCTGCGACAGTGAATAATCAGGGTCAATATACCTGTTTGATATCCAGTTCTTCAGGCAATGTTGAATCCAATTCTGCCAGTCTGGTAGTACATAGCCCACCGGCATTAAATGTGACGAGTACTCCTACCGCATTATGTCAAGGCAGTTCAGCCGTGCTCAATGTCCAGGGAGCTTTATCATACGCTTGGAGTCATTCGATGGGATCAGGATCATCGAAAACCGTATCTCCCATCGAATCTACCACTTATCAGGTAACCGGAACAGATAATCAGGGTTGTACAAATACAGCTTCTGTCACCGTACAAGTCAACTTAGCACCCAATGTTTCACTCGGACCTGATATCATGCTCCTAAGCGGGAATTCTGTCACACTGACGCCGATTATAACTGGTGGCTCAGGGCAATATGGATATCTCTGGCAGCCTTCTGGCAATGTAACGGGGTCTCTAACAGTGATTCCTGTGGCAAATACAAGCTACTCCATAGCGGTAACTGACCTTCAAACAGGGTGCACCGCATCTGATCAGCTTTCCATAAACCTTATTACAGCAGGTACAGGCCGCATTGAAGGAATCGTTCAATATCTGAATACCGCTGCAAGTGCTATTACCTCTGCCAAAGTTCTTCTATGTCAGGGTAGTATCTTGTTAGACAGTGTATTAACTGACAATACTGGGTCCTTTGCATTCACGAGCGTTCCTGGCGGGACATTCACAATAAAGGCCATGGTCAACAAGACTTCAGGCGGATACAATTCAAATGATGCATTGCTCATCATGAAGCATTTCGTTAACGACCCTCCGCTCATCGGACTGAAAGAAACAGCTGCCGATGTCAATGGTTCAGGTTTTGTAAATGCTTCTGATGCTTTACTGGTTGCCAAACGATTTGCACAAATTATCCTTGGTTTTCCTGTCGGAGAATGGGTTTCAGAGGCGCCAGTTGTAATGATGCCCATTGAAGGAACTACCATTACACAAAACATTAAGGTGCTGTGTACAGGCGATGTTAATGGATCGTTTTCGAGCCCTTAAACGTTAATTTGGCTGGGCTTAGGATAGCGAGGATGAGCAGCAAGCGTGGCCTCATCGCCCGGCCCAGCGCTTGAAGTCCATGGACTTGAGACGGCTGACCATGATATCGCCTTCATAATGGGGCTGTAGGTGGATTTTGAGCCTGCCGCCAAAATGGTTTTCAATTCTTATAACAGCCCGAATGTTGACTACCCATTGTCGGTTGGCCCTGTAAAATACATCAGGATCCAACTGTTCCTCAAGGGTATCCAGTGAAAAATCAAGGTTATGATGCTCGCCCCGAAAGGTGATGGCCGTGGTTATGCGGTTCTCACTGGAAAAACACGCAATGTCCTCCACCTCCAGACGAATATATGCATCCCCCCTGCTCACCAGGAAGCGCCTTCGAAACTTCTTTTCTCCCTTGCGTATTGCTTCAACCACCTCAACATAGTCCGTGAGCCCTGGTAAAACCAACCCCCGCAAACGCTCAAACTTCTGAAAAGCCTGCTCCAACTCGCTCTCCCTGAATGGTTTCAGGAGGTAATCGACGCTGTTGACCTTAAAGGCTTGTATGGCATAATTGTCATAGGCGGTGGTGAAGATCATCATGCTTTGTACCTCTATCTGGTCAAAAATACCAAAGCACAAACCATCAGCCAATTGAATATCAAGTAGGAGCAAATCGGGATGGACATGATGCCGCAACCATTCAACGGTATCACGGACGCTCTCAAAAGTGGCGACAACCTCCCAGGCTGGGCGCAACTTCTGGATCATTCCCTGCAATAAACGCAGGTTATAGGCTTCATCCTCTACCAAAACAATCCTGGTTAGTGGGTTCATAACAAAGGAATTTCCACGGTGAAATGACGGTCTCCCGCCTCAATGCGAACCTCTCTGCCGGTCAGGATCGCGTAACGCTGCATCAGGTTGGCAAGGCCAGTCTTCTCTGAAAAGCTGGATTCTTTTGGAGTAAGGGTATTGGTGATCATAACCCGGTCACCCCTCGCCACAATTTGTATCACGAGGGGGGTGGTGCTCAGTGCGATGTTGTGCTTAATGGCGTTCTCAACCAGGAGCTGCAACGCCAACGGCGGTATCTCCCTGTTCAGGGCTTCGTCATCGGTATCTGTCACTACCCTGAGGGCTTGTCCCATCCGCTCCTGGTGCAGGGCTATATAGGCCTGCAGAAAAACCAGCTCTTCCGCCAAGCTTACGGTGGTCTTGTCCTTGCTTTGCAAAACATAGCGATACACATCGGTGAAATTCTGTGTGAACTGCACTGCAGCAGCTGGCTCATATGTAATCATGGACTTGAGCACACTGAGGTTGTTGAATAGAAAATGGGGATTGAGCTGAGCCTGCAGGGAGTGATAATCTCCGGCCAGCTTGAGGTTCTTCAGCTCCTCGAGCTGTCGTATGCTGAAGATCCATTTCTCGGTGATGCGCAGGGTTACCGAGACCACGATCAGGATAAAGATGAAAATCAGTCCGAAGAGGATCATCAGTTGCATGATGGGATGGGCAAAGAATAAAGCATCATATCCCGTCAGCCTGAGCAGGATCAGGGTGCAACCACCCAATACCAGGCTGATGACCATGTGTAAGGAAAGGCGAAGACTGAACTTTTCCGGAATGGGCAGAAAACGTTCCGCAAGATGATCAAAGAGAACATTCCCTTCACTTATTACATTGAATATTAATATTGTGCGTATATACTCGATGAACGTAACCTGGATACTTCCATCGCCTACAATGGTGACAGCCAGAAACAAAAAAAGCCAGGCGGTGGCACTGACCAGGCCCAGCCTGATGAGGAAACTTCGCAGGGTATAGTCCGAAAGCCGGCTGATGAAATGAAGTTCCTGGTTTTTCACTGCCTGCATGCTTATCTGTCAAATGTACGCTATCCTGTGATAAAACTTGGCATACTTGCTGAGTATCATTGCCCCAGAATGCCGTTTGCCTTGCGCCACTGACTCTCTCTGATGCGGTAATCAGTCCTGGCCTCAATGAGTTCGGTATAGGCCTGTTGCCACTGTGTTTGCGCCGCTAACAAGGCTGTCATTGTTTCTATACGGACTTCGTAATTGTCGCGGCTGACGCGCAGGTTTTCTTCGGCCTGCAACAGCGCCGCTTCATTTAGAAGAATCCGCTCCCTTGCCAGTTCGAGATTCATTCTGGCCTGTTCGGCTTCCAAATGCATGAGTTGGCGGTACCTGGCCAGCTCAAGTAAACTATTTTCCTTCTCAATTTTTGCCATCGTCACCTTTCTGAATCCTTCTCCCCAGTGAAAGATGGGGATTTTCACGGATACCAACAAGTTGAGGCTCGTATTGTCAAACGATGTGCCACTGAATTTGATACCGCCCAGATGCTGATATCCAGCCTGAAATCCGGCCTGGGGAAGAAAATCAGCCCTTGTTAGTCGGATCTGCTGGTCTTCCATGCTGACCTTCTTTTCGAGCAGGCGGTAATCGGGTCGACGATCCGGTCCTTTGGTCGTTATATCATCATCATTTACAGGCAGAAGTACGATATGGGTATCTGATGGAAGAATATCCGAATGCCAGGGCAATCCGGTGAGGCGACAGAGCTCCAGCCGGCTTAGCGTTAGTCCGTTACCGGCTTTCTTTAGCGCAAGTTTGGCCTCGTTGAAGGCTACCTGGGCTTTGAGAAGATCGTTACGACTGCTCATGCCCACTTCCTGGCTGTTACCGGCCAGGGCCATAACTTCCTCCAGCAGTTCCACGGACTGTTGGGCCAATGTCACTTTCTGGATTAGGGAGACATAAGTCCAATAGGCCTGGTCGGCAGCCAGAAGGTAGTTCATCCGCTGCAGGGCCATGTTATCTCCGGCCATCTCTAGCCCGATATCAGCCATCTTATTACCTGCCGCAACTTTACCTCCGGCATATATGGGTTGTTCCATCTGAAAACCAGCCATATAAGCACCACTAAGGCTCACTTCCAAAGGCATCCATGCATACATGTTGAACACCGGATTCCCATCGGCTCCTGTAAGGGGAAGCCCTGTAGCCGGATTGATCATCAGGTTTGGCTCCAGTTCACCGGTAATGGGATTGGGCTTCATCGTAGGCAGGATGAGTTCCATTTCTAAATCCTTGTCCTGCCAGATACCCGTTGCAGTGGCCGAAAAGGACGGTAAGCGGAAGGTGCGGGCGATAGCCTGCTGTTGCCGGGCCAGCTCCACCTGATTGGCAGCCTGCTGCAACGCTTCATTGTGCTTCAGGACCAGATCCCTGCATCGGTCCAAGCTCAGGATCTCCTGGCCTGATAAAGGTGAAACGCACGATAATATTAACATTATGATTATCAAAATCTTACTCATGTTGTTAAAGCATATTGGCGATTACAGATTGTGGTTTCACACGGAAAAAGGCCGCATAGAGTATGGGAACGAAGAGGAGTGTGATGAGCGTTCCGATCAGTAGTCCACTGATGATGGCCGTTGCCATACTACCATACATGGGGTCAGTGACCAGTGGCAGCATGCCCAGGATGGTGGTAAAAGAGGCCAGTAGCACGGGACGGGCACGTGAAATGGTGGCCTGTATGAGCGCCAGGTGCTTCTCCGCTCCTGATGAGATCAGTCTTTCTGCTTCATCAAGCAGGACGATGGCATTCTTCACGATCATGCCCATGAGGCCAAAGGATCCGATGATGGCCATAAAGGTAAAGGGCTGACCGGTAATGATCATCCCGGGAACAATGCCGATGAAAGCCATAGGGATGCATATCAGTACAATCAATGGTTTTCGGATATCATTGAAAAGCAGGATCAGGGTGAGGATGATGAGCATGATGGAGATGGGCAGGTAGCGAAAGATGTTGCGAAGGGCTTCGCCCTGCAATTCATATTCTCCAACCCATTTCAATTCATATCCGGGTGGCAGGGGAATGCCCTCAATGGCAGCTTTGCTGGTGTTACGCACAAGCGCAGGACTGTACCCATCAAGGGGCTCACACTGCACCTGTATGGCCCGCCGCCCATTGGTCCGTCTGACGACCTGTTCCTCCCAGTCCAGCGTCAGGCCATGGGTCACAGCGCTTAAAGGGACCGGGCTGACAACCTCATGAATCAGGTCGTCCAGCGATCCTATCCCCATCAGCAAGCCGCGCAGTTTCCCTTCATCCAGGCCTGAGAGATCGGGCAGCATTGGCCATACGGGAATTTCCCGGGGGTCTCCGATACGGCTGCCACCGGAATCTCTCAGCTTCAACTGAAGGCCAACCCTTGTCTGTCCATCATAATAAAACCCGATGGGGAGTCCATCGGTAGCGGTAAGGAGGGCATTGCTGACATCCTGCCGTGAGATGCCGGCCCTTGCGGCTGCCTGCCTGGTATATTGTGCTCTGAGCATCTTGCCCATGGGCTCCCAGTCGTCTTCGATGGTATAAGGATCGGTATAGGGGTTGCTGCGAAACACTGCTATGGCCTGCTGGCTTAGCTGATTCAGTACCGCAGGGTCGGGACCACTGAACTCCGCTTCGATGGTATGTGAAGCCTTGATCGACAGGTTATATTTCCGGATACGGATGCGGGCATCCGGGTAATATTCGTGCAGATACGCTGAAATCAAGGGCTTCATGCGCCTCATGGTCTTGTAATCGCTGAAATTGATGATAAGCTCTCCATAGTGATCAGCGGCCTCGCCCATGGGGCGGACCAGGCAGTAGCGGCTTGGCGTCTGACCATGGCTGGAAACAACCAACCCGACTTCTTTCAGCGACTGAAGGTAAGCCGTGATCTGCCGGAGATCATCGTTCACCCGCTGTGGCCCGGTTCCGGCAGGTAAACGGTATTCGACATATACCTGGTTGTAATTGAAATCCGGGAAAAAGGTCTTCTTGATATTCCCGAAATTCAAGGCTGCCAACATCAGCATTATCCCGCCTGTCACAAGCGTGGCAGTCTTATAGTGCAGGAGCAGGTTCAGCCATTGCCGCAGCTTTCGGTAGCCCCACCCTGTGAACTGTTCACTGCTCTGCTGCATATGGCGATTTTTCAGCAGGCTTGCAGCGAAAAGGGGCACCTGTGTCATGGCCAGAACCCAGCTAATCAAGAGAGAGATGCACAATACAATGAAGAGATCCCGGGCATAGGTCCCGGCTGCATCCTGGGAAAGATATACCGGCAAAAAAGCAGCTACAGCAATGAAAGTGGCGCCCAGCAAAGGCCAGGCAGTGCGGCGGGCTGGATCTACCAGAGCCTGCTTACGGTTGATGCCCTTCTTAATATCCACCAGAATACCATCAATGACCACAATGGCATTGTCGACCAGCATCCCCATGGCGACTATGAAGGCACCCAGGGAGATACGTTGGAGGGTGCCGCCTGCTGCCAGCAGGATGGGAAAGGTGGCCATGATGGTTAGTACCAATCCTGAGCCGATGATGAGTCCACTTCTCAACCCCATGAATATCATGAGGACCAGAATAACAATGAGGACCGAAGCAATCAGGTTGAACATGAACCCATCAATGGACTGGCTGACAAGATCGGGCTGAAAGAAAACCTTCTCAAACTGATAACCCAGGGGCATATAGGCCTGCAATTCAGCCAGCCTTTTCTCAACCCGGTTTCCCACACGGATGATGTTCTCGCCGGATTCCATCGACAGGGAAATGCCTATGGCGCTCTGGTTGTTCACTTGGAAAGTGCGGCGGGGAGGATCACCATATTCTTCCCTGATATCCGCGATATCCCCTAATTTGAAAGTCCGGCCGCTCATATTCTTCACCATGACTTCACCCAGGTCTTCAGCCGAATGAACCATGCCGTCGACGACCATGGCCAGCTGCTGGTTTCCCGTATTGAGCATGCCCGGGTAAACCATGCTGTTCTGCCCGTTGATGGCTGAAATGACCTGTAAAGGGAATACGTCCAGTTCTCCCATTTTCGAGGGCGTAAAAATGATACTGGTGACAGGGTCCTGTTCACCAAACAGCTCAACCCGTGCGATGCCTTCGACAGCCAGTAATTCCCGTTGCACATACCGAGCCATTTTGCTCATTTCCCGGTAGTTATATCCTTCCGCTGTCATACCATAAAACATGCCATAGACATCACCAAAGTCATCATAGATCACGGGGGCCATGGCCCCTGCGGGTAGTTTGGCTTCTGCCTCTCCTATGCGCCGCCTGAGGTAGTCCCAGTACTGCTCAATCTCATCCTGGGGTACAGTTAGTTCCAGGGTAACTGCCACAACCGACAGGCCAGCCATGGAACGGGAACGCACCGACTCAACATTGGCAAGCGTATTCAGGGCGTCCTCGATAACCTGTGTCACCTGCCATTCCACTTCATGGGCAGTCGCCCCCGGCCAGATGGTGACAATCTGACTTTGCATCACCACCAGCTCAGGATCCTCCAGCTTGCTGATCGAGCGGTAGGCCAATATTCCGCCGGCGATCATACAAACCAGTAGGAAATAGACGAAGGCCTGCCGCCTGAAACTCAGTTCCGTGAGATGCATCAGAGCATTCCTCCCACATTGGTGAACGTTGCGGGCTCGAGAACCTGAACCTTCTGACCGTCACTAAGCATGTTAACACCGGCAACAACGACTGCCTCTCCGGCTTGCAGTCCCTTGCTGATCCCTATCCTCCCTTCCCCAGTCAGGTCACCGGTTTCTACCTCTCTTTCCCTAACTACTTGATCATCATGATTATACACCCAGACCATGTATTTACCTTCCTTGTTGAAAAGGGCACTAAGGGGTACACAGACTTCCTTTTTTTCCTGAGATCTGAGTGAGATATATACCTGCATATCCATGCCAGGCGATAAGCCGGGCCGGATGGCAGGATCAAGGGCCAGATGTAGCTTGTACAACTGGTTAAAACTGGCTTTTTTCCTGAATTCCAGGAGGATGAGCGGAAAAGAATCCTTGCTGACTGATGTTTGCCGGCCGGTAACCTTCTGTATATCCTGACGCTGTATGAAAAGTGAGACCGGCACTTCTACCTCGACAAGGTAACGTGAAACATCAAGCAGGCTGGCGACAGGCATCCCGGCATCTATAAGCTCTGTGGTGGTGAAATTCACCTCCTGGATATATCCTGAAACCGGGGCCAGGAGTCGGGTATCCTGAAGCTGGTCCCGGGCATTCTTTAGTCTGGCAGCCACCATTCTTTCCCCGGATACAGCCTTATCATAATCGTTTCCTGCAATGCTCTGGCGGCTGTGCAACTCCTTCACACGGCCGGCTTCGGCCACGACCTGATCATACTGCGCCTGTGCCACCTCCAGCTGCACCTTATAATCCCTTGGATCTATCCGTGCGATGAGTTGACCAGCCCTGACATAATCCCCTTCCCTGACGGCAATCTCAGCAATGGAACCGCCGACCCTGAATGCAAGCTTTATCTCTCCCGCCTCCTTAAGGATACCCGGATAAGACCTGACAGTCAAAGTATCCGCCCTCTGCAGTGTTTCTATCTTGACGCGCCTCAGGATCGGTTCCGGGTCTGTCCTTTTACTGTTACATGCCACCAACAAAATGACAAGCAGCAATGATAAGGGGTATCTCAGATATGCCATGATTCGAATTCATTGGATTAACAAGATGTTTCTTGACGAATTTAAGCTGCCTTCAACCTCTGGCTTTCAATAAATGCCCGAACTGCAAAAACCTGCGTCTGAATTGCCTGATCTGCATCCTGAACCGGATGGCGCACCGAAGGTGAAGATTCCCCTATTCTTGTACATTTGCATTAAAGCGATTAAAATGCCAGGCCGTACATCGAAGGGAAAACTAGTGGATATACGTGATTACCCGGCCATCGGGCGGGTAGAATACCATGCCTCCCTGCGTACTTCTTCCGTGCGTATCTCTGTGGCCCCTTTCCGGCCTGTCAAGGTCACCATACCGCTGGGATTTTCCCTTGAAAAAGCAGAAAGCATTCTGCGGCAACGTCTCGACTGGATCCAAAAACACCAGGAAAAGCACAGCCATACCGAGGCCAGGCGCACCTTGTTTCTGCCCGGGAATGAATTCAAAACCCGTTTTCACAGCCTCGTTTTTCAGCAAACCGACAGACCTGGACTACGGGCTGAGCTGCGGACGGGCATCATACGCATCCTGGCTTCTCCCGATATCGCACTGGAGGCGGAGGGTCCGCAGGCATTCATTCGGAAAGTCATCGGCCGTGCCTTATGCCGGGAAGGAATGGTCTATCTACCCCAAAGGACGATAGAACTGGCAGGCCAGCATGGTTTAAAAGTGAAGGAAGTCAAGGTAAAAGACATGAAAAGCCGCTGGGGAAGCTGTGCCCCTGATCACCGCATCACCCTGAATGCCCACCTGATGCGCTTACCCGATACACTGATCGACCTCATCATCCTGCATGAAC
>Ga0208041_1001207_pt1 | contig 17985 bp, 11 predicted proteins | sample AD_SCU002_MetaG_FD_184453 | JGI IMG/M metagenome (GOLD analysis project Ga0208041, IMG submission 184453) | Active sludge microbial communities of municipal wastewater-treating anaerobic digesters from China - AD_SCU002_MetaG (SPAdes) (version 2) | ecosystem: Engineered > Bioreactor > Anaerobic...
ATCCAGAGGCACAGGATTTATTAGGGACAACTTACAACACTGTAAGGCAGGAGCCCCTGTAGCTCAGACTGGGAGAGCGCCAGACTGAAGATCTGGTTGTCCCCGGTTCAAATCCGGGCGGGGGCATATTTTAATCTCCGTTTCAATTCCTGAGCCCGCATTTTTGCCGTTTTTTGCCTCTCCCGCATCCCAACCTACCCCCTGCGGCAGGGCCGAATCTGGGCCCACAACCCGGATCTAAAATTGTCGGAAATTCCTCAGCAGCGGAAACAAACCGTTTTCCCGTGAGGAAATAGGAATCCCCGGGAAGATGGCGTAACAAATCGTAACGAACCAGTTTTGTCCTGTTCCCAATGATTCTAAACCGGACGTAGGTTTGTCGCCGCAACTAGGCGGGCGCCCGGAACGTAAAATTTATATACAAGTTTTTCAAAAAACCACCTTTGATTTAATGCGTTAATATTCCAAACATAAGCCGTGTTTTCGATACCCCCTACGATAATAGAGTGATTAATAGCGTTAAATTTATGCGTAATAACTGTTGAAGAATTCATGAAGGTGACGATAGAGAAGAAAATCTGCACATGCAGGTAATTTGTCAATTTACCAATGTTTTCTGGATCGATGCCGGGTAAAGGGTTTTTTAAAACGTAGAAATGTTTTATATACCCACCAACTGACCCCTATTCTGTAAACCACGTAACAGGAGAGACACCGTGAACACTGGAGACGATTTCGTACAACTCCTCTCAGTCGTCGCCGTCGCGGCGATACTGGGGGTCAGCCGTCCGACCGTTCATGCGCTGGTTCGGCGCGGGACGCTAACGGGGATCAGGATCGGGCGCGTCGTCCGGATCCCGACGCCGGACGTAGAACGGTTTTTAACCGGCCAGGGGCTCAATCCAAGCGATCTCTACCGGGGAACGGGGCAAACCGCCACAGCCAGCCCGTCCCCGGCGCCCATCACCAACGCCAGCCGAACGGCCGACGCGGGGGCGATCACCCGTTGACGCCCGCCAGCAAAAAATCTACTGGCCCGGATCCGATCAGGTTGACCCGCGCGGAACTCGGGACGCTGCCCGAATTACACCGCCTGGTTGCCCAAATTTACCTGAACCGAGGTTCGGGCGAGGTCGTTTTGATTGAAGGTTAGATTTGACAAACGGAGACTAAAATGAGGCAAAACAGTGTTCCTGCCCCCTCCCTGGGGCAGGACGACACATCCACCAGGCCCCCTCAGGATCTGGATAACAGTAATGGCACCGCAACCGTAATAAACGTTTCCCCGGCGAATCAGACGCATCTCGATGTCCGGATTCGGGATCGATACGTCCGGTACACGTCTGACCCGGCCAGCGGGATCTGGCGGACGGCCGGCGACGGGATCCGAGAATTGGTTAGCCCGTTCGCCCTGGTCGGGATTGAGCCCGGGCGGTTCTCCTGCGCGGTTACCGTCATCCACCCGAGGACTAGGGAAACCCGGCTCTACGAGGGCGACCCCGATACGATCGCCAGCGACCTGAACCGGGCGGCTGCCCGGCTCGGGTTCCGTGGCGACCGGAAAACGGTTTTCTGGGTCCTGACAGAATTTTGCAGGGCGGCTCGGCGGCAGGCGGCGGCGCGGGGGGCGTGCTGATGCACAGCTACGCCCTCGCGACCACCCCCGAGGGGGACCGGCGACTCCTCCAGGCCCTCGCGGATCTGCTCGCGGGGGATCGGCGAGCGGCTGAGGGGCAAGGAGAGGACTACGGCCAGGCGGTGGCGGGGAGGTCGGAACCGACCATCCCCACCCCGGCCGCCCTTGTGGCAGCCCTCCAACAAACCCTGGAGAGCAGGGCCCTAGAAGGACGGCGAGGAAACCCCATCCAGATCCAAACCGTTGAGCGGATCCCTCTGGACGTCCTCCAGCGGTTAGAGGGAGCCGGTGCGCGCCTGGTGGCCCCTGACGAGAGTGGGGGGCAGACAACCCTACAGATCCTCCACCTCCAGCATCTCCTCCGGCTGGCACACGCGGCGGCGACCCGCATCCCGCCAGCGCCCGCAGACGACGGTACGATACAGGCCCGGGTGGCATCCCCAGAGGAGACCGCCCGCCGCGAACTCTGCGAGTCCCTACAGAATGGACTCATCGAAGCGGCCCGAGGCCAGATCCAGCGTGGGGTCGCGGACGACGAGCTCATCCCCACACTCGTTCGCTATCCTCGAGGGGAGTTCCTCTGGGATCTCCCTCTCGGAGAGATCATTATCGCGGCGCACCGTGAGATTGCAGACGAGGCTCAGCGGAACTCGGTGTCGCGGGACCCTCAGGGCTGGCGGTATCAACTAACCCCGGCGGCGCTCGCAGAAGAGTTTGTATCCCTCTATCACGACGAAATCCGGTACGTAGGGGAGATTAAGACCTGGAGATACTGGGACCGGGTGGTTTGGGCAGATGACCCGGACGCGGTTCAGGCGACAGCCCTTGCTAAGGGCCTCGTTCTCCGGAATTCTAATGCCCTCGCCGCGACCCAAGACGATGAGACGATGCGGAAGGTGGCAGACAGGAAAATAGCCCCGCTCTTGACACCGAACGGCCTCAAAAACATCCTCGCTCTCGCAGCCAAGGCCCCTCAGATCCGAACCTCTGCAGACGATTACGACCAGGATCCATATCTCCTCAACCTTGTGAACGGAACCGTAGACCTGCGAACTGGGCGGATGAAACTTCATGCTCGGGAGGATATGATCACACGGATCGCGGGCGTCGTAGACGGGCGAGACGCTGGGCTCAGGTACGATCCTACCGCACAGTGTCCTCTCTGGGAACGGTGCGTCGCCGAATGGTTCGTGACGGACGAGGTAACTCTGAAACCGGACCATGCCACAATTCAAGCCGTTCAGGAGAGGTCGGGTTACTGGCTGTCGGGAGTCACGAGGGAGGCCGAGTTCAGTACGTGGTACGGCCCGACCGGGAGGAATGGAAAAGGCGTCTTCAAAAATGTCCTCTTAAGGATTGCAGGTCAATATGGGATTACCGGAGAGGCCGGGACTTTCGTGAAACGGGGTCGGGCCTCACAGGGATCGTCCCGCGGGGACCTGGCCTCCCTGCAAGGGCGGCGGATCGTGATTGTGAACGAGCCGGACGAGGCGGACATCCTCGACGAGGGATTTATCAAGATGGTCACGGGTAGGGACCGGATATCCTACAGGGCCCCATACGGTCAGAAAAACGTGGATTTTGAACCGGCCTTCAAGGTTCTTCTCCTCACCAACCACCCCCCGAGGATCAAGGGGGTTGATTCGATCTGGGACCGGGTAAAGATCGTGCTCTGGTTGAGGCGGTTTGAGGATCGGGATCAGAACCGGGATCTAGAGGGGGCTCTCCAGCAGGAGCTTGCTGGAATCCTAAACTGGATGGTTCAGGGGTTTGTCCGGTACTACAATCGGGGTCGCCTCGTGGAATCCCCTGCGATGCAGGGCGCCAGGAGCAGGTATGCCATCTCCCAAAGACCCCATTGGGTCGAGTTCGTAGAGGACCTCTGCATCCTCCGATCGGGGGTCCCAGAGCGGTACCGCGACCACGTCAGGATCCACAAGGGCAGCCTGTACGACGAGTACGCCCAGTGGTGCGTGCGTGAGGGGATCGCGAGCAAAGAGATGATCGGGCGAAACCACTTCTATGCTTACCTCACGAACAGGTACGCCCTCGGCGAGGTCCGGGGTCCAGGTGGCGAGAGGGAGATTGCCGGAATCACCACCCGGAAAAACTTCCACCAATACCTCACACCGGATGACCGGAAGATTGTGATGGAACACCGTATGGACTACTCTGCTCTAGCGTAATCATCCCCCCTTTTTTCCCGCTTTGAGGATCTCTTGTAGGAGTGGTGCCACCTATGATGTGGCAGGATGATGAGGAAAAGTGGCAGGATGATGAGGAAAAGTGGCAGGAAATGATTAATATATGGCAGATCGAATAATTTTAACAGAGTCGCTTTTTAGAAGATGCCTGATTTAATAAGATATTGAGTACCTTATGTGCCAGTTTTGCATGATAAATGTGGAAACATATATGGGCGCACGCGGGCGGAGAAAAGTTTTGTGAGAAAAAAAGTGGAAAGTTGGCAGATAGCAGGATCAAAAATCACAATTAACAGGGCTTTTTAAAATTCAAGGCCGGTGATTATTATGTGCCCTGCCACATACTTCATCCCCCATAAATATGGGTCAACATTTTGCCCCTCCAAACGGAGCACGTTAAAGAGGTTCTCGGTGAAACCACGGGCATTGCACCATTGTCTTGAGTGGGGGGATACCTGCCAACTTTTGGATCGGAAGTTGGCAGCTCCATATCAAAAGTTGGCAGCTCCATATCAAAAGTTGGCAGCACCTCTATCCCCTCAAAACCATCCCTCTCACGCCCCATAGATGGGCGATCCCCCCTACTCCCTACCCAGGGATAGTCTCACCGGGATATCGTCCGTCCTGCCCTCACCACGCGGTCGCCCCGGGCCCCGGGTTGACCAATTACCGTCTCCCCCCAAAGAAGGCAATTCTCGATCCCTGACAAAGGGGGTTACTATATAAAAAGATGCAATTTTTTGCCGGGCTGTCTCGCAAATAGACAATATTGAGCGTCTTCTAACTCGCAAACTATGAGACTTATTCCCTCAGGTACCTTCCCCCGACCGGGACGAACCGCTCCGGCTTCTTCACCGTATCATACTTCCGGATATCCTTGAGTTCAAGGGCCATCCAGGGCCGCTTTGGGGGCACCTCTTTCCTGACCCGGACTCCCTGCCACCGCTTCTGGTTCTCGACGTAGGCTCTGGCCTCCTCTCTCGTGAGGAAAACCGCGTCCCCGAAGGTCTCGAAGAACGTAAGGGGGTCGTCGTCGATGACGATCCGCTTGATCGTCGCCTCCCCGACGTAGCCGGTCTCCTCGTGAGACTGGTAAAAAACGAGTTTCATGCCGGCTTTGAGTTCCTTGAAGACGGTGGCGGGCTTGATGAAGACGGTCTTGCCATCCTTGAAGAACCGTGGGGTGTACTTCTTCGGGACCGGGAAGGTGACGCCGGTGATCTCGGACGCCATTCAGGCCTCCTGCCCGGCCCGCTTGAGGATGAACTGATAGTCCTCCTCCGGGATCTCCCGCATGGCTATGCGGAGGTGACCGCTCCACATTGTTTTGTTCGTGATGAATTTGAGGTCGGGGATCAGCGGCTTGAACTCAAGGGGTTCGGCGAAGACTGCCACCGGCCTGACCTTCATGCGGAAAGGGAAGACCTCGTCGCCCATATGCGGCGGGGTGATGAAGAGGCGGATGTGGTCTTCGTAGGGCTCGGAGGTGACTTCGTAGGCCCCGATTATCGCCGAGGGAAGGATCGTGTCGCCCTCTTTCTCCTGCCGGACGTACACGAGTATCGTATCCCCGGGCTTCACCCGCTGCATGAGGGTTCTGTTCCGCTTGGGTACTCCCCAGATGTGCTTCTTTTCGAGGATCTTCCAGTTGTCCCGGTTGGAGGAGGCGATCCAGTGGGTCATACTATCCTGAGTTATCAGGCTTGATATAAAGTATAACCATACTTATTTCCACCCCTCAAGAAACTCCTTCTTCACGTCCTGGGAATTAAGCACCTTTACGCACGATTCCCAGTGTATTGGCTTGATGGCATCATATCGGATCTCAAAGGGGTGCCGTGGAGGGACAGCATCGATGGTCCGTTTTGCATCTTCGATCCGATCCAGTGCGACATCTACCCAGACATCTTCTAGGACATCAGGGATCTGACCGAACATGGAATTGATGTTTTCAAGGCGCTCTGAGAGGAGGTCGTGCACGCGGTCTTCCACTGAGTCTTTATACCGCATGTTGTAAATCCAGATCTCATCATAAATCTGACCGATACGCTGGATCCGGCCCTTTCTCTGTTCAAGACGGGTTGGATTCCAAGGAAGGTCGAGGTTGATCAGGGTTCCAAGTCTCTGGAGGTTCAGGCCCTCGCTTGCAGAGTCAGTACCGAGCAATAGCCGGATATGACCCTTTCGGACGAGAGTTTTTATCTCTTCCCTGCTTGCCCTTCGGAACACACCCCGTTCATAAATGCCGGATTTGTTGTTGCCAGCGTAGATCCCGATGGTCTCTTCCCCGATCTCACCCTTGAGTTGTTCCGCAAGCAAGTGGATCGAATCATAATACTGTGAGAATACTATGCAGCCGCGTTCAATCCATCGCTCATCAAAGAGGAGTTCCCTGACTCGCTGATACTTGGGATCCTCATCCTCATGTTCCTTAAGGATTCTGATGAACCGGTGGAGCGCCTCTTTTTCTTCCTCTGTCATCTCTGAGAAGAGACTGCTTGTCTGTTCGGCTTCGTCCTCGCGGGTGTCGGAACCATCACGGCGGATGCCGAGCATTGACTCAGCAGTGAGTCGTCCGGCATAGAGGGAGCTCCCAGCCCGTCGGAGGAGGAGGGTTTTGAGGAAACCTGTTCCCTTCGCCCGCTCGGAAAGGAGATGACAGAACTCTTCTGCCGATTCGTATGCCTCCTTGAGATAGGTCGTCAGATAAAGGGCATCTTTGTCCTCCTCTCCGTAGAGTTTCACCTGGATCGCTTTCAGATAGGGTTCATGTGTCTCGGGATTTGTGGCGGTCTCAAGATAGTCCCTTGTCCTACGGACGATGTGGCGGATATAGGGGTTTTGGAACGCAAAAAACTCCTCACTAATCCTTTTAATCCGTGATCTGACCGGAGGCGTTAGTTTTTCCCACATGGCCGGGTCTATGGTGGTCGTTTCATCGCCTACACCGAGCATATTCCTGATGATGGTATAGTCCCTCCCTTCGGAAGCGGGGGGAAGCGGATTGCACATCCATCTCCATACCTCGTACTCGTTGGTTGGTACGGGTTCCTTCTTGAGGATGATATCCAGAGCACGGGCGCTCTCCTTGTACCAGAGGCTCCACCGATTTCCGAGGACAGATGTGTTCGAGCCGCCGGCAAGGACCGAGAGGAGATCGTATGCCTCGATCGGGTTCAGTTGCACCGGTGTGGCGGTTGCGAGGAGGAGGCTCTTCGTCCGCCCGTTGATCTCCTGCAGGAATGAGAGCAGGTTGTTGGGTTGGGCTTTGTGGTACTCCTGCCCGGGAGTGAGTTTTTTCCGTCGGGCGCGGTGGGCCTCGTCGACGATGATGCACTCGTATTTCACCTGTCTGAGCAGTTCCGGCACCTTTGTCCGCTCCGGGTTGCTGTAGCCGTAGGTGATCAATCCGTAAGAGACGATCCCTATCCGCCGGGGGCATCTAAGGATACCCTCGTCGCCCATCATGGGATACTCAATCCCCTCTTCGTCGACCCACTGTTTGCCGTTCCAGACGGCGGAGGGGAGGTCGAGGAGGTCTCGCATCTCGTCCTGCCACTGCCAGAGGAGGGTTTTGGGGGCGAGGATCAGGACGGGTCTGTCGCCGGTGAGGGCCATCAGCATGGCCGACATTGCGAGCTGGAGGGTCTTGCCGAGGCCAACCATATCGGCCAGAACAAAACGTGCACCCTGGGGGGTCTGGTGTGCGTCAAAGGCGAGTTTGACGAAGTATTTCTGATGCTCCCAGAGGCCGAGTTCCTGCCGGTAGACCGGGGACTCGATGACAGCGGCGGCTGGGTCCGGGTCATTCTCCCATTCTGCAATTGATGGAATGATTTCACGGTGAGCGATGCGCCCGATATCCTCGATAATGAACGCGGAGAGGGGTTTGTAGTCAGGATGGTTCCAGAGGGCGTCAAACTCCTCCTGCACCCACGAAACTGCCTCAGGGGAGTCGTCTTCCCATACAAGTTCATAGTTGAGACGCCACGCACTTTTTGATTCGTTGGCGCTTCCCATGAACGCTGTCTTCGTACCGTCTGCCCGGGTGATAATGCCTGCCTTGCCGTGGATCAGACCAAACGCGGTGTCGGGGAGGACCCGAACCTCCAGTTTGCCGGACGTCAGGTAATCGTAGAGTTTTTGGAAGCGTGACCTGGAACCTTTGCCCATCTTTTCGGGTTCTGTGGCGCACCATTCCCTTCTCATGGCCCCGACGGCCGCCTGTGCGGTCTTGACGTCCATCGCCTCCAGTTGAGAGTTGCATACCATCCGCACGGTTCCGGGGATCTGGTCGAGGTTCTCCCCGGCGACTTCAAGGATGGAAGAACTGAAGTAGCCAGCAATGCGGTCGTAGGCGAGGGCGCCTTTGAGGCGGTCGTTGAGGAAGGAGGTGTCGAGGCGCTCCCGGCGGGAGGAGAACCGGCGGATCATGAGTAGTCTTCCCCCTCGAATTCAGCCCGGCACTCTGCCTGCGCATCTCGTACCTTGCCAATGCCAGTGCTAATCCCGTCCAATTCCATAGAGACCCACTCAACAACTGTAGCGAGGTTCTTCACGTTCAAAGCCCGGATAGTGTGGCCATCCAGGAGATTATTGCCTTTCCGATCAACGGGATACCGGAAAGACTGGCCCTGTGGATCCTGGTTCATCTTACGAATAAAATGATCCAGTGTCAGGTAGTTCTGCCGTGTTTCATCGTCCAGTTCATTGTAATCTTTCCACCCATCAAGGTCTTTCAGTATCTTTCTACACTCCCCCCATAGCTGGGTTAAATCATGGCCTTTCTGGAATTGGCTATTATCCCCACTGAAGATGCGGCCGCTTCTAATGATCTCCTTCATCCGGAGTTCGAGATACTGATGAAAAAGGAAGAAGATGGGATAGCCGAAGGTGTCAGTGCTAAACTCATTTCGCTTTACTGCTTTGATGAGGCACTTGACCGCCTCCAGATAGCCATCGGCATAGGCATCCCAGGCATTGCCGCCCCAGGCTACCTGATCTTCTCTATAGAGATACCCACATTGCCACCAATTCTCCTCTGCCTCAAACAACTTCAGAGAGCCGTCGGGCCGCTCCGGCAGATCAAAATCAAACATGATCCCCTTCCACGGCCACGGCAAGAATGCCCGCCATTTCTGCATCGACCTGCCACTGCGGCATAGTGTCGCTCATCCCGAGGGCTGCAAGGTATCTGAGGACGGCAATGATGTCCTTTCTTCGCTCCCAGTACCCGGGGAGCGTCCTGAGCCAGACCTTCCCAGCGGCGGTGTCCTCCTCATCGACGGCCTGCCTGATCGCGAAGAGAACCTGCCGGGTGAGGGAGGAGCCGAATCCGTCTCCGCCGATGTCGCGGTTCCTGAACTCTGACGCGGTCTTCAGTCTCGCCTCGTTTGCTTTACCGCTCTCCTGGAGATTGCGGTAGTCTCGGATACCAAAGCCCCTGGCGAGCTCTTGATAGGCCCCGGTGCGATACTCGCCATGGGATTCCATCTCCAGACCCTTCAGATAGAACCGCTCCTCAGGTCCGAGTTGTTTCCAAATCCAGCCATCGATGCCTTGCGGGACGAGGTGGTCGCAGGCGATCCTGACGGCGTTCTCGATGACGCCTTCGAGCGGGTTCTTCTCGCCCGCCGCCCGCGGCCGGTAGAGTTCCCGCATGATGTCGATGTCTTCGAGTTTCCTGTACTTTGTCAGCACCCTGAGGGCGGCGGCATAGGCGGCGAGCTGATAGTCAGTGTCCGAGAAGTTCGGGTCGTCCCGGTCGTCGAGGGAGAGCATCGCATCGAGCTGTCGCTTCACCTCGTCCTCCACCCCGGGGGTGAGTTCATCGAGGAAGGCGGTCTCCTCTGAGGTCTGTTTCCTGAGCACGAGGAGAACGGTGCCCTGCACGTAGTTCCCCTTCTTCAGACTGCCCGTCTCAGTCTCGGTGGCGATACACCAGGCCGCCGTCACCTGCAGTCCCGCCGCCCAGAGGATCATCGCAAGGTCGGCCCAGACTCCGGCATCCTGATGGGTGAACATCACAATCTGGGCGCCGTTATCGGGCATCTGCCGGGTGAGGTTGGCATACACCTCAACCATGCTCCTCCTAAACTCCTCATCGGTGCCGGTGATTGCAAGGGCACGTCTGGAGTCGGTGGACCAGTTTGGGAAGAGTTCCTTCAAGGGTTTTTCGTACCAGGCGAGGAAGATCTCGGAAAGTTCGTGATAATTGATAGCGTCGGCGTAGGGAGGGTCAGTGATCCAGTATTTACAATTACTGATGCCATGACCTGAGTGTTTTGTCTCCACTTTGCAGTTTTTATGAATGCTCTCTCCACGTATTCCAAGCATCCAACTATGATACAGATACGAATAGCCTCTCCCCCCATAGGTATAGAGAGTGTTTAATGCTTGATTATAGAACGTATGTTGAGGTAGATCTACTCCGGTGTTCCAACCACATAATTTTGAGTTCCAATCTACATTTTTCCCAACGCCAAGAATGAGCCCCGGTTTTATAATACCGGAATACTGATTTGAGTGGATCTCTTCCTGTAACAACCCATTATATAGCAACTGCCGCGGCGTGAACAGGTGGTGCCAGTGTGTCCATCCCCGCGTCCGGATCGGTTCGGTGGTCTTCTCCCCCGGTTCGATCCTCATACTCGGGATATACCCCCGTTCCTGCCACATATGGAACCGCTCCTTGAGCAGGGCGAGCACCCGCTCCTCCCGTTCAAGGTCCGCCGCCGTCGGCGCGCAGAAGTGCCAAGTCACGCCGTTCCTGGTCCCTTCATTTTTTTCCTGCCAGCGGATACAGTAAAGCCGCTCCTGAAAGACGTCGTCGGGCCGCGGCACGATGTCGTCGTTCTCCCAGAGTCGTAGCCCCCCGGCGTGCTCCCGCCTGATCGCCGCAAGGGAGATCGGCGTCACATGCCCCGGGCACTCGGGGTTCGGGCAGATCATACCCCTGCTTGCGATCGTCCCCGTCCCCTTTGCTTTCTTCGAGGCCTCAGCCGAGACTCCTCGATGGATGTGGATATCATAGCGTTTGTGTATGGGGTCGGGCACCAGTTCGGCGATCACCTTGTCCATTCTCTCGGCCACAGCAAGGGTCGGGAGCAACGGCACCCGCCACCCACACTCCGGGCAGACCACTTCACAGCAGTAGACATAGGCATAAGGTCGCCACCCCCACTCGTTCTCCTCAACCCCCCACTCAGTGATCTGCCGGTCCACGGCGTCGTAGACCTCCTGCTGGGCCCGCTTCACCTCCGTGACAACCCCCTCCCCGCCGCCGACGATGTTCAGCGCTGTCCATGTGAGCAAGGCTGCCACCGGGTTCAGATCCGAGGCGTAGACGTTGCATCCGATCCGTGCCGCCTCGAAGGGCACGCTCCCGCCGCCGCAGAAGCAGTCCCCAACCGATGACCTTTCCCCAAACCGCCGGGTGCCGAGTTCTTCTACCAGTTCTTGGATCGAGGCGGCGTGCGTTCCGAGGTGGGCGTTGATCTCGGCCCATGCCGCAGGCGACGGCCCGTCGATCTCCTCGGGGCGGTTGCAATATTCCAGCCGCGTGTCATAATTCATCCTGAGGAAGACCATCCGCTGAAGATCTTCCTTCTCCTGTCTGGACAGACCGCTCCGCAGGCGCTCGCCGTCGAGGTACTCGGCCCGCTCTCGCGGAGAGAGGTACCCGGCGAGCACCTTCGCCGGGATGTTCGCCTTCTTCCGCCCCAGCATCCCCTCGTCATCCATCGTCAGGATCTTCAGGAAGACCTCCCGGTCCCGCACGGGGTCGTCGGACACCGGCATCAGAAGCCCAATCACAGCCGCACGGACAAGGATGAGGGGCTTTCTCCCCCACCACTTCCCTAGCTGGGTCAGTGTCTGGGACTGAACGGCTTTCCTCTCTTTATAACTCTCCTTTGATACCTTCGAGACCGGGAACTGGCTCTCGATGAATGACGACATAGAACAGTTTTCGGGGGGCATGGTGATCAGATACCTGTTAATGCAGAGAATCTCTTTTCACCTATGATAAATGTTACATTATCAAAACACGGATTAAAATGAGTGGATTGGGTTTATTCCCTCACAAGATCGTCAAACGTCACCTGCTTCTTATCCCCGGGCACCTTCTCCTTCCCGTCAAGCCCGGCGATCAGACCTACCCGGGCCTCCGCGTTCACCACCCCTACCGGGTTCTCGCAGAGGGCGTAGCGCACTGCCACCCGCCATCCCCGGTTCCGCCCCGAGAGTGCCTGACCGGTCGCTGCGTTCGTCATCGTATACAGCCACCACCGTTCCTCCGGTGTCAGACCCAGCCAATTCGCAACTGCCGTCTGGACCCGCCCGGGATCGGCATCCTCGATCGCCCATGCAAGGAGCACCAGTTCCTTTCCAAATAGACGTGAAAGTGGGGTGATCCCCTTCTCCCGCCATCGGCCGCGCCTGCCCCCCTGCGCCTTTAAGCGGGCGTTGAACTCTGCCGTCACCGCGGGGACAATCCGCTCCCATCGGTCACGAGAGAGGATCACTCGCAATCGCTCGTCAGTCTCCTTTGTGACAGCCCGGATCTTCGTATCCCACATCCCGCGCGACCACGACATATGTTCGGAGATCCAGACCTCCACAGCATCTGATGTAGAGATCGATACCAGAAAGTAGTGCTGGGACTCGTCAGGATTAAACCCGAAACCGACCCCTTTTGACCCCGCTCCGCTCACTGCTTTACCTCATCCATACCCACTGTGACCTTCTCGGCACTCGCAAAATCCAGCAGATCCTTTCCGGTCGCAAAGGCCATTGACTGGAACCCCACGCTCACCTGGCCGTCCCGGTGGATCTCTCTGAGAGCATCGATGACCGACTCGATCTGCGTGCCCGTCAGCCCGATCCCATCACCGACATTCAGTTCCACCCAGTGTGTACCGTCCCCATTGATACTGATCTGAGAGTCAAAAGAAGTTACCTCGAACTTCTTCATCCATGTGATCAGGTCGTATGACTCCTTTGTCGTCGTGATCCTGCGGGGATGATTCCATCGAACTGGCCTCGTGAGATCAATCTCTGGCCCTTTCTTCTCCCAGTCGATATCGATCCGCACTGGCTCGGAGTAGACCCCGTCCCTCTCGGCAACGGCAAGAACTGTTGTGCACGACCGCTCCACACACAACGCGCCATTATAGATCCCCCCCCTCGTTGGATTCGATCCATCAGTTGTATACCGGATCGTCGCGCCCGACGGCACCGCTTTCAGTTCCACCTGCTTGGTCTGCGCATCCCCGTATACCCGCTTCTTCAGTGTCACCGTATTCTTCCATGTCACCGGTTCCCCGGTTCCATGCTCCCCTTTGGAGTCCACACAAAGGAACGACACTGCCATCGCGCTTGTAACAAAGGCATTTGGATCCTCCACTCTCATCGACGACGGTGTCGCAGGCGACCCAACATCATAGTAGATTTGATCGCCATGTTGCGGATAGACCTTCAGCGTGACCTCACCGGTCTCGTCGTCCCGGTTCCACACCGTGACCTGAACAGATGTCTTCTCCTTTTCAAACGGTCCTTTATTGATATAGTTCCCCTCGATCCGCCACTGGTCCCTGCTGACCATCAGATCCCTGAGGTCGTCAAGCGCCTTCGGGTGGTGCCACTGCCACTTCGTGTTTATCGCCGCCCGGCGCTTCACCTCGCTCCACTGCATCACTGACTGGGAGAACAGCCGCTGTTCGCACTTCGCTCTCAGCCGGTCCTCGCCGATATCATCGGTAAACTTCTGCTTCTCCTTGAGGGTTCTTCGGATCAGTTCTTCTCCCCGGCACTTGTTCCCCTCAAAATTCATCATGACATCCGTTGTCCTGAGGGCCTCGTTCTGTGGATAGATCAGGATCGTAAACGTTTCCCGTGCCGCACTCAGGAGACGGTGAACGATATTCTCCTTTAACTCCTGCGCGGCGATCATCTGATAATCGTCCGGCCTGACTCCCTTGCTCGCCATCTCCGAAAGGATCGCGTTGATTGCCTTATACTCCTTCCCCACCAGAGTCAGCGTATTCATCGTCTCGCGCTGGCCCGAAAGGAAAAGAACCCGGTTTTTGTAGTCCAGGTTCTTAAAAAAGTTCTGGATGTCCGGGTGAACCGACGACGAGGACGGCTTATACAGGACAAGAGTCACCTTATCCTGGGAGATGGTCAGGTCATCGATTGCCGGCAGCACTGCGATCTCTTGGTAACAGTCCTTCATATCAGGTGTAAAGATCTCTTCAAGACGCTCTTTCACGTCCTTGAAGGCTGCTTCAGCGCTGAACGATTCTGAAAGACTCCGGAGTTTTGCCACGAGGTTTTCAGTATTTTTAAAGTAGATTCGTCCGGCGTTATCCTGATGAAGGTACCAGCAGACCTCGTTCTGCATGATCGCTAAAACTTCAGGGACCCGCTCAATCACCCGCCCCGGGGCACAGAGATTGGTGACGATCTCTGCCTTGGTCAGGCCCAGCACAGGATCCTGGATATTCGCAAGCGACGACAACAACAGAAGTTTGCTGATGTCCTGGGCCTCGGTACCACCCCGCCGGGCATCCTCTTGTTCTGCCGCCGCGGTCCCATTGGAGGCGATATCGTGGCTGATCGCGTTCTTGAGCGTGCTGTTGATGGTATCGAGCTCGGCAAGGGTGTCGGTCTGATTGAGATCGATCATGTGGGGGTGGATGAGCATTGCCGAATCCGAGAGTCCACAATCGTATATGCCAGCAACAACAGTCCGCATGAACCTTATCAACCCCCTGGTCTGCTGGAAACCGGGGTTCTCTCGGAACCGTGCATACAGATCCCTGATTGCAGGATGGAAGGGATAAGACTCACGGACCTGCTGAATAAAAGATTCCGGCGAAACATGGGTCAGCCCCATCTGCTCTGCCCGGCGGATCTCGTCACCATAGGACTGGGCTATTTTTAAAATAATATCGCCGTCTGGGAGTGACTCAAAGATCCGCTTCTTCAGGATCTGATAGACCTCATCGGTATTGAGGCCCACTGGTTCAAGCCTGATCGAGGAACGGTTCGCCTCGTTCTCGAAGTTTTTCAGGGCATCATTGATGGTCTGACTCCCTCCCTCATATGTCGCCTTTAGATCGGAGATCACGACACAGACCTGGGACAACTCTTCTTTGCTCACCGCAATGAGGAGATTTGAGAGGGCCGTGCCGGACACAACCGAGAGGTCACTGTTCCCGATCACCTTTGATTTGGCATTCTCAAAGTACGGGGGGAGTTCATCGAGAAGTATCAAGAGCCGCTTTTTCTTCAGGAGGTTTGTCCATGCGCTCTGCCCCGGAGCCTGGAGAGGAGAGTAATAATCCTTGAAAACATCCTTTTTTCCCAGTTGGTCCGCTATTTCTCCCCAGATGCCATAAGGAGCATCGCTTTCCCGCCCATTGAACGCAACGACCTCGACGGGTTCGTCGTCATAGGTGCAGGTGTCACCAAGGACCTTACTTCTCATCCCGGGATGTTTTGCAAGCAGGGCAAGCGCGATCATACAGTGCGTCTTACCGCCGCCCATCGCCTGGGTCAGTGTAATGACACCAGCATCAGATTTGCCCGAGAACCTCCGAAATGCTTCAGAAAAAAGAGACTGCATCCCGTTTGTCAGATAGTTCTCAGAGAAAAATTTCTCAGGATTAATCTTGTTCTCCCTGAGATCCGAGATTAATAAAACCGTGTCACGTCTGGTTTTATCAAAAACGCCCCCCCTTGGTTTGCATAGCTCCTTCAACGAGTACATGAAACTTCCTCTCGATAATTGCCATTAGAGGTGGACTATTATAAGGTTTTAGGATTTTATTTGGGAGATAGAGCCACTGTATGCTTACCCCGGAGCGATCCGATCTTCGTTGACGACACCCCCGCTCCCCAAAAGCAGATCAGCCCAGACACCCTACTCTCCCACCCTCTCGTTGTCGCTCACCAGTGCCCTATACTGACTTGTATGACGATACCTTCCAGCCGCAGGACGACTATTGACGAGGACTTCAAGTCATTCAAAAAGTGTGCCAGTCCGACTCATCTTGAACCCACACGTGCGCATGCACATTAGATAGCCAAAATTTGAGCGACCAAGACGCGCATGCGTGCCTCATGATGACGAGCGCGTTCTTTGAGATTACCCACACAGCACCTACGCTCCTACACACGTGAGGTGCCAGAGAATAAGCCCGCCCCGATTCACTCTAAAGTAGCTGTAGCCGTTGACTTCTAGTGATTGGTTTGCCCATGTAAGTGACCCAATTGTAGTGCCTAGAACCCTTATGACTATAGACATAGGGGTCTCCCTATAGGGTATCCTTAAGCAGCGAATTTTCCTATGGAATGAGGCTAATCGAAACCCTCAAATTACCTGTTCTGGCGTGTAAGCGCTGTCAGACCATACCGATACGCTCCGGTTGAAAGGGTACCAAGAACAGGACAAAGATGGTTTGGCCCCCTCGTAGTGCCGGCAGGGGATCCAGAACACCACCGAGGCCGGGGTCGAGCAGGGGACGGGTGAAGGTCGGGGAGCTTTACTACCTCACATACGTCAATCCCGGCGAAGTGCACCACTTGGCCCACGTCTCGAATGCCAAGGGCACCGTCGCGGACGCGGCCCGGGTCATGACCCTCACCCCGCTCACGACCGTCCTCTTCGTCATCGCGATAGAAGTGCTCCTGGCCCTCTTCGTGATCCTCACCCCCTACAACTTACTGTCAGAAGCGTTGACCTGGGGGTGGGGACAGAAGCCCTACCATGCACACTCGCTGTGGCTTTGTAACGGGCGATCTCATCGTAGGTGGTATCCCAAATCATCCTCGAAAATACCCTGCCTTAAATCGCTAATATGTCTATGCTAAAAATTGAGATATAAGGCTATAAACGTCTTAATGCCGGGCTTTTAGTTCTAAGTAATTTTCTGGGGACCTTGCACCGCTTCACTCTGATTCCCTTCTTATCTCCCACATTTTCTGCATATGCAACTTTTCTAGTAGAGAGACTTTTGGGACCAGCACCCGAGTCCCCCCCACCGAAGGTGATAGAGGGGGGCTGATCATCAACCTCCCAAATGCAAGGGAGGGGGCGCTGAAGATCAGTCCCCCCCTCTCGGCAAGTCCAGGGGCCAGGCTGAGTCCCTAACGACACTTCAATATCTGTCTCTTCCGCACTTTGAGGGGAATATATGTAACCTACGGAAGGTGGGTGATGAAGAACTGCATGTGCAACTGGTTAATCCCCACCTGTCACACCATGCACCACGACAGGTGATCCTCCACTTGGATTTGAAGATCGGTAGAGGAATCTCTCCAGTTCTGGCTCCCCCTTGAGAGTCTGCCTGTCATCTTATAATAAGATGACAGGGGATGATAAAGCGATTGCGTACGCTGTGCTTTAGTGAGTGTACACGAATACTTGGCACAGGGTCTGCTATCAGAACCGGATCCGTAAATAGAAGGATATCCCTAGAGCTATTGCCTAGGGCCTGAAATACATAGTGTTATACTTCTCTTTTCAATCAATTCCTTTTCTTCCGGCTCTTTTACATACATGAGCACTTCATGATCTTTGTTTAGTTCCTTCCATCTTGTAACGCTATATGTAGCCGATTGCATTTGCTCATCTGGACGAGGAATTTTCTTCTTACCATACGACATCATACTTGCACATCCTCTCAGTTACCTCTATCCACTTCCTTGGTATGCATATGCTTTTGCATTCTCCCCGACAATTTGCTTTTTCTGAATGTAGTGAACTCCCTCTCGCCTAGTAATAGTTGCAACGTCTATAGGGCCACCACATCCTCGCAAACCAACAGTTAATCGCTGTGCAGCGATTGTAGTTTGGATGAAGAACAGCGCGAGATCGACGCAGTCTTGAAGTGGCATTGCCAATAGAGGGATTTGCATCCCCAAACGCTCCAGAGACACACTAATTTGGCTTTGTTTGTCTGGAGGTATTTGTATATGCTGTGTGATGATATCTAGAACAGTGTTATCATAACCTTGAGAACTTCGAAAAACCTCACCCCATCCAAAGTACTTTATAGCCACGGATCGACGTTTTTCTCATGAGCACGTTTACCAATTTTGCGATTCGGCACGAATATGCCAGCCTTGCCGCCCTGGGCG
>Ga0208041_1001210_pt1 | contig 17947 bp, 15 predicted proteins | sample AD_SCU002_MetaG_FD_184453 | JGI IMG/M metagenome (GOLD analysis project Ga0208041, IMG submission 184453) | Active sludge microbial communities of municipal wastewater-treating anaerobic digesters from China - AD_SCU002_MetaG (SPAdes) (version 2) | ecosystem: Engineered > Bioreactor > Anaerobic...
GGGAAGCAATCCGGGCAGCGATGGGGATGGTGAAAGGAATTCCTGTCTTACGGCATTCGGTTTAGAGAACGGAGAGGAGAAAGACGTTGAATAAAAGAAAGGGGAGGAAGAAGTTAGCGAAGTACTGGGGCTTGCCGGGTAATTTTTCGTCGTGGAGCCTGTATCGGAATCCTTTGGAAAAAAGATATTTACGGATGAGGATCTCAGGTTTTGATTCCTTACCTCGAATTTCAGACATTATTTGACTGCGTTTTTCTTTGGAGTAGATATCAGTAATAGGAATTCACCTTCAATCAACAAGTCCCGAGGAACGCCTCAGCCACTCATATTCATCCAAGCCAACTCTTGAAATATGAGATGCATATCTATTGGCAATTCTCTGGGCGTAATCTCGCTTCAGTTCTCCGAGCCATTCATATCTGTTATTATCTGCTGAATCGAAGTAGAAATTACCGTTTTGAATCCCAGCGAAAACCCTCTTAGTCGGTTCTCTTCCCTTAAATTTGATTAGCTTTGTCTCATAACTTTTGTATGACACATAAAATTTTAGAAATTCGCTTTTCTCGGACTCTAGGATTATTTCCGTCTTCTCTCCGTTGCTTTTTTTTAATTTGAGGAAAGAAAAATCCCTGGCCCATTCTACTCTTTCGCAGTCACAGCGGGGTTGAATGCATAATAAGAATGTATCTTCACCACCTCTATTATGCTTTTGAATTATCGTCCCCAATGTTAGATATGGCGTATGTTTTTTGTCCGCGTAAAATCTTTTTACGGTCGTTAGAATCGAGAACCTTTTATTGGTATCATCAGCGAGTTTCTGATCGTTCTGACATAGCAGGGTAGGCATAAAATTGTATGATGCGTTATTTAATTTCCATGGAATTCCATCAACCGTAATATCCGGGCCTGTGTTAGCCTTTTTAGGCCATCCTGACTCGATAAGACTTATTACACCTTCCCGTGATATTACACCACATACTGGTGTCTTCTTCGCATCATCGATTATTTCGATTTTAAATTCTTTGTGTTCTAACAACTTTTTGTAATCCAACCAAAGTTTGATAGCATCTCCATTTGCAATTTCTTCTACTTTTTCACTTTCTAATAGCGACCCGATTTCTGATAGTATTATATCTGTGGTAAAGTCCCCAGCTGCCTCGGGTATGGGTAACAGTGCTCTGTGGGATACAAATGCAGCGTCATACGTATCCTTGAGGTTTGCTATTAATTGATGAGTGTTATTTCGTATTGCGCTGACAGATTGAACCGCAACATTCGAAAGAAGGCCCGCGGAAATCTTTGCATATTCCTTTATAATTACCTCCGGTAGCCCTTCGATAGATACAGAAGACTCTTCAGCATCAAAATGTGTTCCATTCTTTGTGTAGATCACAATTTTACAGTGATCAACTGCTATAGAACATCTTTCTTCATCAACATTTGCTTCGGCCTTTGATCTGACAAACTCCTCGTTCTTGAGCGAGTCAAAAACAGTTGCAACTTGCTCAGCTGTATAAATAAGAATCAGCCTCAATCGTTTTAATTGGGAGTTGTCACCTGAAAGAATCGCAGTAATTATTTTTTTTGCTCGTTCACCATTATCCGAGTACAGATCCCAGTCTAATATCACAACATCTGCTTTTTTAGCGGAATTCAGTAAGTCACCCGTAGTTTCTTCGGCTCTATCTGGCTTTAATACAGAGCATATTATTCCTCGTTTCGAAAAAGTATTCATCACCTTTTGTGCGTCCAGATCGTGCTCTACATCTAGTTCTATGTCTTCAGAAGCAGGCGGTGGATCTGCAGTCTCTTCAGGTGTAGAATCTTGTTCAAGAGGTGTGAACAAATCTATTTGCCCTGTAGTCCCTATTCCAGTCAGGGGTCTTTTTAACTTTTTAACATATTCGGTGTGTTTATTCACATTCGTCTCTGGGAAATACGCTTCTTCATCGATGAAAACAGCTGTGCTAATAAAGTTGCGCACAATCCCTTCCGTATATTCCAGAAATGCTCGTTCAGACATTTTCACCCGTTCCATTGTTGACGGAAATCTTAAACGTGACCTTCATATCAGGCTTAACCTCGGATATAGAAATATCAAAACCCTCTCTTTTCAGGACTTCTTTCGAGATGTGGAGGCCCATACCTCTACCTCCTGGCTTACGTGTGAATCCTTGTTCGAAGATGTTTCCTGTCAGAACATCTGAATCCAATAATGGCTCTCCATTGTTAGAGATATACAAAGCATCTTCATCAGCATCAAGCAAGATTTCTCTGTGGTTAAGTGATCTTCCAAGCCAGAAGATTGCATTATCGATCACATTGATTATGGCTGGAAGTAGCGTGGACGGATAGCACGATATGGTTTTCTTAAGAAATGCTCCTTTAAATTTCAGTTTGATTTCATGTCTTCTAAGTCTTTCCTTGAAAATGTCAAGAACATACTTGGCAATTTCCTTTCCGGTCAGGTCGATTTTTTTTCTGTAAAGTCGTCTGTTAAGTGGCGTGAAAAGTGTCAGATATCCGTCAAGTTGTTCGAAGTTGTTTTTAATATCTCGGTATAATGGCACCAATTCGTCGTTAAAATCGGCCCATGACTTCAATCTGATCATACTTCGTCTGATAGATGTAATAGTATTTGTGAATTCATGGTGAATGATCGAAACGGCTGTTCCTAATTGGCTCAATTCGAGATCCAACTCGATTTGCTCACGCAGGGTGAGCAGTTCATTTTCCAGAGATTCACGTTCATCCATCGACGTGATATAAGTTCCATCTTCGGTCTTTATCCAACTAATATTATCAAGTTGAGCCCTGATATCTCCCATCAAATGTTGGGCGTTTTCAAACTCTTCGGAAATTCTCGATTCATAAAATTCTTTTTTCCTAATCAATTCTACATCGTCTAATTTTGAAATGTTTATTTGCGCAATCTCGCTTTGAATCTGTTTGATGTTATTTTCAATTTCCCGGTTTAAGTCGAGAATAAGGTCTGATACGGCTCCTGTAACCTCTTTAATTTTTGCCCGTGTTTCTTTCGATTCCTTGGAAGACAACTGTTTGGTATTACCACACTTGATTGAAAGCGCCTCGTTAAACCTCAACTGTTTATCAAGTAAAATAGCATGACACGCTCCGATTTCGGATATCATATTAGAAATTTCTTTTTCTGCGTTGAGGAAAGTCGTTGTACTGAGCTGCTGGTAAAGATTTCGGTAAAGGACCCAATCACGTGCCAGTTGTTTGTTTAAACCAGTTCCTCTCGGTTTCGTCACTATGTATTCGGATTTGATATTTTCGAGTGACTCCAAAGCATTTTTCTCAATCCGTAAGACGGATTTTACAAAAACATTTGGATCCTGAACTGATTCTTGTACCCCCGCCAATTCGCCCTTCATCTCTTCTAGTAGACACCTGACTCTCTCTTCCGGTTCATCACTCTTTATTTTCTCAGATATTTTATCTAAATCATCGGCAAACTGTTTCCGTCTCGCCCTTGCTTTCTTTTCTTGTTGTTCCCTAGCCCTATGCAATCGTACAAGTTCATCCCGTTTTGATCTGAAATAGTCTGTAGTATCAAAGGTTTCTTCATCACTCATGACTCTGAAAAAGTCAGCGGCTAATTGTACGAAAAGGTTTTCTAGGATTCTTACAATTTCCGTATATGCTTTATTTTCGATAAAGCCCTCTCTTCCTGCTTTTTCAATAAGGTTATAATTATACTCTCTGGTGATTTCTATCGCACCGAAAATACGACGATAAGAGAAGAAATAATATCTAGCGGAAAGGTTTCTCCGCTTTTCGATATGGAGGAAATCGTAATCTGAGTCACCATAAGGGAGAATCCTAATATTGTCCCTATAAATGTACAACCCCCCGATTTTATCCAGTTTTGCAATCATTTTCGCATGCTCTTCGGCGTTTAAAGAGGATTGCCTTATTAGGCCTTGTACATAAGCGACTTTGAGTTTGAATGGTCCACATCGGGTCCGTCCATGTCCCTCTGTCCAAGGAACGACATGATCGAATTCTTTCCCGTAGACCTTTACGGTTCCATGAAATTGCCCATATTCATCTATTTTACCGATAATAAGATGATCAACAGTATTGAAGTCTTCAGGAGTCCAGAAAAACTGATCCTCAATCAAGTCAACGCAATAATCGTTGCTTCTACGGTCTCTGAAACTCGTTCGCATAACCGAACTTGTATCTGGTTCGGTCATTGTGTTTGTGAATCCCAACAGTGCTTTTACTAACGGAGAAGCTTCATCATTATTTTTATTCCCTTCGAGTGCAAGGAGCAGATTATCCTTGTTAGCCTGAATGAAGAAGTGTGTTCCGTGGTTTTCGCCTGTGAGCGTGAGATCGTCCAAATGTGAATAAAACTGTGGAGGGTTTAATCGAAATCGAGATAGTTCATTAGTAATCCGGTTATAATCCTCCTCAAGTATCCGACCCCCATTAAACAGTTCAGATGTCTTCTCTCTAACTTGATCGACCATTTTTATGATGTCGTTTTCAGTCGGTAGAGTTCCACTGGGGAATTCAAGTAATGGGACTTCAACATCGTTGAGATCAATACCTGGTAATTCAAACAGAGACCAATTGACGAAAGCAGCGATCAAATTCCCGACGGCCCCGTCCCTTTTTGCCCTTGTAAGCACAAGTACTTGTGGGCCGATTGACGCTATTGCAAGACGACCAATTCCCTTTTCACCTAAAATGGGTCTTCTTGGTTTGTTGGGGTCGGCAGGTGGACTAGAAATCCCGATCTTCTTTTCAAGTTGGCTCTCCGTTCCAAGTGTTAGCCATCGCTCTTCGAAATCTCGCTTAGTCATTCCAATACCGTCGTCACGGAGCACGAGCATGCCACTGGGTCTAAAAAAGTCCACTACTGCACTGTCGGCATATGCATCATGAGCGTTCTTGAAAAGTTCGCTGATAGCGCTAGGTATCCCTGCTATCTGTTGTCTGCCTAGCATATCTACAGTACGGGCACGGGCCTTGAATTGAGCCATTAATATTACCCTTCCGCGTTCGACAGTTTCGCATTTTGACAACTCTGCATAATAGCACACCCTAACCTTCGAGCAAGTTCTGGCGGGACTGCATTTCCAATCTGTCTCGCTATTGATTCGATACTTGGTCCGAAGAATTTATATTGTTTTGGAAATGTTTGCAGTGTAGCCCCTTCTCGCAAAGATAATGCACGATGCTCCTCTGGGTGGCCAAATCTTCCGTTTGATAAACTGTGGAACCGGGTGGTGATTGTCGGAGCCGGTCGATCCCAGAACATCCGCCCATACACATTTCGGAAGTACCCATCTCTTCCTTCATATGTCGGGATTTGTAGGGTTGGATCGTCTTTCCAACAATATCTGGTACCACCATCAGATTTTGTTAACATTATACGTCGCAAGTTCTTTTCGGATAAACCTGCGCTGGTATGCTGGAAATCGGAATCGTCTCTATATCCTGCAGGAATTGGGTAAAATCCCTTATTTGATCCGATAAAGTTTCTAACAGTCAGGCACTTGATGTCTTCGAGTTTAGGGATTTCTATGGCAGAGTCAATGCGACTTGCAACGAGCAAATATCTCTCCCTGTTTTGCGGAACACCATAATAAACAGCATTTATTACACGGCTATGGAGCACTGTATATGACTCCTCTTTCAAAAATTCAAGAAATTCTCCCAGAACATTGTTGTTACGTTTCTTATACAATTCCGGGACATTCTCTACAACAAGATATCCTGGTTTGAACCAATGGACAAAGTTGCGGAATCCCCCGAGGAGATTCATTGTCTTCCTACTTTTATCCTTTGTCGTTCGGATTTTTGTCCAGTACTGGCACGGACTGCATCCGATAAAGATCAGGGAGTCGTCATTTTGTCTAATACCTGTAAGTTCGATCAGTTGCTCTGGCGTCAGGGTAACAATATCTCTTTCGATGAATTTCGAAGGGTGGTTATTGATCTCATATGTCCTCTTGCAACATGGATCGATATCGATACCAGCAAGTACCTCAATTCCTGCCTGCCTCATGCCGCAGGTCATGCCACCGGCTCCACAAAAGAAATCGATGGCTTTCATGGTACCGCCTAGGTTTCTGTCCATTGTTACTTGTTCCTAACGTGCAATCGAGACTATTTTCTATAGATATAAGAGTATTATATTGATTTCATAAATTAAGGTCACGATTCATTGTTCGTCATCCTATGGGGTCTTGATGGCTTGAAAGTACTCTAAAAAGAGAGCACAAAAACTGGCAACCAAAACCATGTGTAAATCAGTTAGGGAACCGCCACTGTCCCAACCGCTCCCGCACATGCCTGTTCATCGTGAACGGTTTCCCGTCCCGCGCATTTTTCTTCAGGTAAAAAAGCGTTCCCTTGGAGAACCCCATCATCTTCCACTCGGCATACGGAATTGCAAGAATCTTCCGCCGCATCTCGTCGGAGTCCTGTCGGTCGATCTCGTAGGAGGGAGTTGAAAAGTCAAGTTTCCGCTTCTTCCCCGTGAGGTAGTGCGCCAGTTCTCTTGTCTTGAGGAAGATGATGTAACTCCATGCGGTTTCTTTCCCCTGATACTCGACCACCTTGTTGAACCATCGATTGACCTCCTCAGTGACTTTGCGCGCGCCGGTGGGCCGGAGCCGGAGGTTGTAGTTCTCGGTTCTGATGAAGTCACCTTTCGTCATAGCCTCACTTTCGATGAGCGTGATCACGGCGAGGTCTACCAGGAACCGGAAGGGCTCTTGCAGGTCGTAGGCAAGGCTGTACTTCCCCGGTTGCATCTCATGGAGGAAGCCGACGTGTGCATCCAGGCCGGTGCTGTTGATGGCCCGCAAGCATTCAGCCTCCAGCAGCGAGTAGCCGTAGTTCAGCATACAGTTCACAGCATCTACAGCCCCCATAGGGCGACCTGTTTTGCCGATATTTCACCCGTCGAATTCATACTCGGCGGGGATAACCTTCTTGAATTCGTTCCAATATATCTGTGCAACTGCCCCCTCAACTCCCATTACTTCTTTGATGGTATTTGTGTCATTGAGCCCGCACGTATCCAATCCAAGGTCGTTACCAACCTCCGGATATCTCTGTTCCAAATAATCGAGAACTATCTGTGACCGTTCGAATTTTGCTTCTATCAGTTTCCGGGCGATCTTGATTCTGGTTGATCCGTTCTCATAGGCCCGATACTGATCAAACTTGGTCTTCACCTGGACACTTTCGGGTGGGAGTATTGTGGTGAGCAACTTACCATCCCAGTTGAGCAATGTCACCTGTACGCCCTGTTTGACCAACCAGCGTATAGCAGGAATGGTGATGCTCCCGCTCTGTCCATAGATGGCGATCGAATCGACGTCAACCTTCTTCGGTGCGAAAATATACGACCTCGGCTCTTCTGTCGTGGTGTACCTCCCATCCCGGATATGGAGCTTTGCACCGCTGACATTCATCCGAATCCCATGCCCATTGAGCAACATGAACTTCATTTTCGGACTCCACACGACTGAGGGTTGTAGTAAATTGCTTTACGCTTATTTTCGGCCACGTAGTCAAGGAGAGCATCAATGATCAAAGCAATCTTCCGCTCGTCCTCATGTCCCTCTCTCTTTCCCGTTTCGTTATACTCCCACATCAGCCGCAAGAGGTCAGTATTACACATTTCAAACGCACGAACGAGTAATCTTGAATGGTAGAGTTCTTTTACCCACGAGATTGTCTGGACATCGTCCTCTTTGCGTAGCCACTGTTTATCTCTCAGTGCAGTTTCAAGATCCCTCTTCAATACCGCTATGACGATCTCACTAGAGAAAAACCCAAATATATCCAACAGATGGCGTTTGTTCTCATTTATCAGAGGGAGTCGATACTTAACGAGTGAATCATAAAGATTCCCGAGCAGCGAATCCTGGTCGTCCTCATCAATGCACGACCTCTGCTTGAGGAGTGTGCTATGTATTATCTCAATAACAAGCGCGTCTGTTGCCTCATCAGATGAATTCAGGCACTCGGACAGGCGAGCTAATTGATTCCAGTTCAACGAGTAATCGCCCAGATTGCGCCGAATTTCCTTAACCACCAGATACTTCTCAAATTGGTCTCCTCCGGAAGTTTTGGCAATTAGGTCATCTACTAGTTCTTTCTTCTGAACATAGGAGGTTAATACGATGTATTTTGCGCGTTTATCTTTATCAGAGATACCATACGATGCAAACTCCGTCGGCTCGATAACTTGGATGACACCGGCCCGAGACAACTCACTAATCCGGCGGTTGATTGAAGAGTTACTGACTCCTCTCTCGTCAGCATATCTCATTTTCAGATCTTCAAGGAGATCTTTTCTCCGGGCATACCCAGTTTTTCCAAGTTCTGAGAGGATATTTTCATCAAGTTCCTGAGTGTTCATCCTATTCTCCTGAGTTAGTTATGGCTCTACTCTGCATAGGCAATGTATGGCAATGCAATGCATTGCAATGTAATGTCATTAACAATACTATGTATAGTTCAATATTATTTAAATGAATTGTATTTTTAATGCCCATACATTGTATTGACATTGCCTATGCATTGTGTCAAATAGCAGGGATTAATGTTTCAAACTCTGTTCCAAAACGATAGATTTATTGGTTCATGCGCACACGTCAATATGTGAACGGGCACATCAAATAACCGCGTTTAAGGATCATTTTCGCCCTGAAAGGTGGGGCGTGGATTGATGGCGGGTGCCTGTGATCGAATTCAACTAGACTATGTCCACTGGAAGGGAGGTCATGATAGCGAAGGGGGATTATGGGAGCATTTGCACGCGGGTATGAAACCCATGACGATTGGAGAGCAGCCAGGCCAGGGAACAAAAATGATCGCTGGATAAGTCGGAAACATGCTTTCTTCCCAGACCTGACCCGAAAAGAGTTGGAAGAGACTCCATACAAAGATCTCACCGTCACCTGGATGCGATGGGCCGACTTAACCCCGGATCTGAAACAAGGGCGCGTACAGGCACTGCAAGTGCTACGACGATTGAGATCGGGCGATGATTTCGCAAGCGCACTGGAAGCGGTTGGTATGATCGAAAAGGATGCTGTGCTCCACTTATCCCCTGACTACCTCTGGTTCGATGAGAACAGACAGACCGTGTGCTACGCACCATCAGATTCGATTGAGGCTGAGATGCAGTTCTATGAACGCAACGTGGGATTGGTATCAATTGTCACAAAGAACAGCCAAGACAGGTCAGACATTGGTAGGTGTATGGCATCGGTGCACCTCTCGCTTGAATCAGGTGCGGATACTAAAATCGCCGGTTTCACCGGGAAGATGGTCATCGATGCAGATGGTGTGCCCCATTATTTCGAAACCAACCTGGAAAAACTCTATGAAATTGCGGCCGAGCAGGAAGAGCCGGAGTTCTTCGAAATTTACAGCAATGGAGATTAGTGGTATGGATAAGACTACGTACCGGAATACAATCCGGAAGATGAAGCGGGATGGCAAGACAACGCTCTGTTGTATTATATGTGGTGAAGATAACCCGAGCGTTATTGAGATTCATCACCTCTACGGAAAAGCAAATTCAGATGAGGCGGTTCCGCTCTGTATGAACTGCCATAAGAAAATCACGGACGAACAAAACAAGTTCCCCCCAGACAAAAGATCTGGCGCGGCATATGCGGCCTTGAGTGCCGGGACATTCTTCAGATTACTCTCAGAACGGCTCGTCAAAGTGTCACATGAGGTGGTCAATGATGGAAGGCGGTGACGTGGCACTCAGGTGTTACACTCAGCAGGCAAACCCCCCACAGGGTATATGGCAGGGTCACCGACACGACCCTCCTCTTCGGCACTCCAGAGTAATGGTATTCGATACGGAGACCACAACAGATCCCAACCAGAACCTCAAGATCGGGTTCTTCCGGATATACCAGGACGGATGTCTACAGCATGAAGGGTTATTTTATGACCCTTTAATGCTCGATGAGGAGGAACGAGCAAGCCTAGAGGCGTACGTAGAGATCCCCTTTATAGAGACCTACACCCATGCCGAGTTCATTGAGGAGGTCTTCTACCCCGAAGTCTACGAACTTCGTACCCTCTGTATCGGATTCAACCTTGCTTTCGATATCAGTCGCATAGCACTGAAGGCCGGAAAATCGAGGGGTCGAAACCGGGGAGGGTTTACGTTTACACTGTCCAAGGACAGGTTTAAACCGCCTATCGTCATCAAGCAGTTAGGCGCCGCTTACTCCTTTAAGTTTCAGTCTACGCAGAGACGCGAGGAGACGCAGAAGAGGTCCAAAACGAAAAACCGAAGGAGACTCTACTTCCCTGGCTACTTTCTTGATGTCCAGCGGCTAGCTGAAATCCTTCTACAGGAAAGACACATCTCGCTTGAGAGAGCCGCAAAGAAATTGCACACTAAAGCCCAGAAGATAGGTGGGGTCGAGCACGGGACGGTGACGGAAGAATACATCGAATATCTCATCATCGACGTTATAACTACATATGAAGTCTATGATCGCCTCCTGGAGGAATTGGATCTCTACCAGATCGAAGCTCCGCTCACCATGATCTACAGCTCAGCATCCCTTGGGAAATTTGCCCTTCGACAGCTTGGCATCGTTACGTCTGGCGAGGTTAACAGTGATAGAGCGGAGACTCTCGGACACATCATGACCGCTTACTACGGTGGGAGAACGGAGTGTAGAATCCGCAAGGAACCAACCCAGGTTACCGTGCTCGACTTTACAAGTATGTACCCGACCGTTACCATGCTAATGAACCTCTGGTCGTTTATCATTGCAGGTTCTGTAGAAGCCGAAGTTGTGACGGATGATATCCGCAAGCTGTTACCGCAACTTGATCTCGCATACCTTCAAGACCCCAACAACTGGGCAGGGTTCACCATCATGGTAAAAATCAAGCCGGATGATGACGTTCTCCCCGTACGGATGGACTATAAGGGGAGTGGCGAATCCTTCAATGTCGGTATCAACCACCTAACGTCCGATACCCCTCTCTGGTACGCCTTGCCCGATGTCATCGCCTCATGCATTCTGACGGGAAAGGTTCCTGAGATCCTCGAAGCAGTTAGGTTTGTTCCCAAAGATAGGCACCCCAGTTTAACAGTGTCGACAATCCTTGGAATTGAGGTAGATCCTGAAGGAGATAACCTTATCCAGGCGCTGGTAGAAGAGCGGCAGCATATCAAGCGGAGATTGGAAGAGCTGGATAAAAGTGACTCAGAATATGGCCCTCTGGAGAGCCGAGCACAAGCAATGAAAATTCTCGTCAATGCAATGAGTTATGGGATATTTATTGAGTTGAATCCAGAGGACAAAATAAGTGAAATAGATGTGTTTGGGCTGGATTCCTTCGCCACAAAACAGAACCGGTTCGAAAGACCCGGTAAATACTTCAATCCGCTCCTTGCGGTTCTGATCACGTCCGGATCGAGGCTCTTCCTTGCAATGGCGGAAGCGTGGCTGCAGGCTAGGGGCCGTTCCCACGCATACATGGACACAGATAGCGTCTTTGCTCCCGTGGATTGCGCAAACGAGCTTTCGCAGTTTTTCCAACCGTTGAACCCCTATAACATCGACATTCCCGTCCTCAAAATCGAACACGGAAAGGAAAACGTCTGGTTCTATGGCATATCATCCAAACGCTATGCCCTCTTCCGCTACGAGGATGGAGAGATAGATTTGATCGATCACAAGCTACACGGGCTGGGGCACCTCCTCAATCCACATGCCGGAAGGGAAGGGCACTGGCATGGAGAGATCTGGTTAGATATTCTCCATCTCTACTTTGAGGAGATCTCAATAGGGGATATCTTGGAGAAGTACGGGAGTTCATACGCGCTTACCCGCCTGACTGTGAGCACATCCCACGTTTGGGCTCGTTTTTCCAAGATGAATAAGGATAAGCCGTGGCATGAGACAGTCAAACCGTTTAATTTCACCATCCTCGGGTTCCAAACGGTTAAAGAGCACGGTAAAGCGGTAAAGCCCCTGGCACCATACTCAAAAGATCCACAAACAGTGCCCTATCGGCCGTTCATTGATTACAATACAGGTCGGGAGATGCAGGGATTGCGCTACTTCAAACCCCTGAGTGCCACGATCCTTCAGTACGCCAAGCACCCAGAGCATAAGTATGAGGGTGATACCGGCTACCTTCAGCGGAAGCATATCCACGCACAGAGAGCGATCTACATAGGAAAAGAAGCGAATAAAATTGATGAACAGCCGCTGGATGTGCAAAAACCGCAAATCTTCATTGATAAAGATGCAGTGATGAAGAAGATATTATCAATGACCACTGCAGAGGCTGAAGGACTGAGTGTCGGGCGGGAGGCGCTCAGGCAGATAAAGAATCGGATTAAGGAGACCGGGGATATCAACCTGAATACCCCGGCTGTTAGACGATTAATCAATCAATCCTGTTAATGGGAGGTCACTGGGATCCTTCAATCATTTTGAGGGGGCCTTCGTGCTCTCCTGTAACTGCTTCGACGGGTTTAACGCTTGCATCTTCGCTACAGGAGCATTGTGCAAGGTTATCCCTCATCTCTTGGAGTTCCACAATGAGCGTATCAATCCGATCTTTTAGATCGTTCACCAGTTGAGGGGGGCACCCATTACTATCGATAATATTTATCACCATAATAATCACTATTGTGCATATTATAGATAAGTTTTTCCCTTAACTGAGGCTCGATGTGCTGCGGATCTACCTTCTAATTTCTAATCCTTATCCCAACCACGACTCCTAATTCGGTGTATCGCCCCGCGCATGGTAGTCACTCTCACATAGCATCAGAACAGCATGCCCCACTGACCGATCCTGGGAGGCGCCCTACAGCGTGACCCACCCAGGGGATTCCCCACTGTAGGATCACGTTGAGTGAGGGCCCCTTACCGTAGAGGCATTTGGGGACATCTTCAGTATTTCCGGAAATAAGCCTAAGAGTGAGCAAGAAACGTCGGTAGTAATTAACATGAAAATCTTTAATCTAAGAGACTCCCCAAGTTATTTAAATGATCTCTGAACTCGGTGAGTTGTTCGCACTAATTGTGGCCTTTGTGGGAGGCATTGCAGGCTTCGGTTCTCTATATTTACATTATCGCCAATACAAAAAACAAATTCCAATTATATCGGGGTTTTGGCAATCTGGGTGCTATGAAATTGAAAAATCAGAACCTTATGATAAAATCATAATCAACTCCACTTTTATTATAAATAATCCTAGCAATTCACCAACATCCATTAGCCATGGAGTGGCAATCATTCGTGTACATCCAGACGCCGTAAAACATTATAACTACGACGCAGTGAGAGGAAACATCATATCACACCAGTTGCCGAAAGATGTTAAAGCAAGCGGAACAACGAAACTAGATTTTACGTTTAGTATTGACACTTCAACGATTGAAGCCCTTGATCGGTGCATGGTACCTGTTAGCCCAGAAGTGGCACAGGGGTTAAAAGATCGTGAATACATTGAAGAACCTCTTGCCGTGTATTTTTATTTTAAATACACCCACGGTCAGCTTAATACAAGGGCATGTGTTTTTCGGAAGGATCAAGATAGAAGCAAAAGGATAAATGGAGAACAAGGTTATTTAGCCTTCAGTAAAGCAACTGCCCTCAAAGACGGTCAAGATATCGAAATCTTTGGGTGAAATGATTGTCTAAAACTATCTCTTGCTGACGTTGCCCCCTCGCGCGCATGGTAGTTACTCTCACATTGTTTCAAGACAGGAGTCCCTCCTGTTCTTGGGGACACCTCTCGCTGTGGGATCACGTTGAGTGGGTGGGTGTCACACCCTCTCTAAGAGCAGGCACTACCCCTGGTATGGGATCACGTTGTGAGAGGGGTATGTCAAATTTTTTTCACTTACCTATAACCCCGCATTACCGTCTTTGTATAGACACCACACCAGCAGGCGTTGTCCCCTAGATGTACGCGCCCTCATTCCTGCGTCGATTACACCTCATCCAGATCTTCGTCATAGTGTTCGTCCTCTTCGAGCATTTCCTCCCTGCATCTCTCATCCTGCTCCCTGAGCATCTCTCTCCTGCGTTCAGGAGTGGCAGACTCAAATTCAGAGAACCACCTATCCGCATCCATGTCCTCCTCTTCGAGCTTCCTCTCGTAGGCATAGCCCTCTCGTATGCGCGCCTTCTCGGCCTCCGGAAGACAGATATAGCATGAACCATACCGGGTGTATCTCTGTTTGCAGACAGGACAAAGGCGCATCCCTTTGTGGAGAGCTAGATGACATCGGTTGCACAGGATCACTGTTTCCTGCTCAAGATCGGTATATTCCGGTTCATCAAGGCCCGTGCCACTTTGCGCCTTGACCCGTGCCTCAATTTCTGAGGCATACTGCTTGAGGAACTGTTTGTACCCTTCTCGCCCGATATAGTAGTTCGGCTGACTTACCTCTATCATCTCGACCTGATCGAGCTTCACTTTTGTCCGGCAGTTTTTGCAGGTTGTGGTAGCACTCCCTTTAACCTCCTGAGATGAGTTACATTCCGGACAGATGAAAGTCAAAACTGTCTTTGTGCTATTCACCTCTCCAGAGTCCACCTTTTCGCGGATGAGGTCTCGAATTATCGGGCGCGCAATGCGCTTTCGAGCATTCCGGGTTTCGTGTGTGTGATGAACAACAAGGTTCTCAGCACTTCCACACCACGCACATGTTGCACCCTCCAGCAGTTTTTCTCGCTGTTTTCTCCAGGCTGCCAGAGCCCACGGTTTCCGTCCCATTACACTGAATTAGCTTTTACCTTCGCATATGTTTAGTTCGTGGCAAATCTATCCACCGCACCCAATCAAATCTCTGATACTCTGCCCCTAATGGGGCGTCATAGTCGACCGCGTAAAAACACTTTTCTACATCGGGGGGAGGGGACTGGCCATTTGGATTCTTGACAAAAATTTTGAATGGATATTGGTTCTCACTCCCATAATCGAAAGCATCAGAAAACCCAGGATGGAGGTCCCAATCTCCAGCGGCATTCGTGATATTACTTCTGTGAGGAACGATGATCACTTCATCAACATTGGGAAAAATGTTTGTTGAACCATCGCTGTTCCTTACATAGTTATTTGGAGTAAAAAGTCCAGAAACAACATTAACCAATGGCTGTAACATTTCAAAGACCATTGTATCCCAGACGATGACTAGAATCCCATAGTACTGTTTATCATCCTCTTTAAAGTGCTGAAATTTTTGATCTGCGCTTATTAAACAATCTTTTACTGTATTATCTCTTGGAAGTAGAACACTTTGTGAGTTTCCTTTAGCTGATCCAGACGCCCGTAAACTCCTCTATACGGTAGCTGAAATGAGCTTGCCTCACGATGCTGAATATGCTTCAACCAAGAGGGGCACTTAACCTCGATACCGACTGTCTTCTGATCAAATTCTACTTGAATTTCTGGATTTTTTTTACTATTCTCGTTTGTTGGCTCATAGCAAAACTTCTGCAGATTAGGCCAATCGTATGATAGAGTACGTTTTATAATTAGTAACTCAGACAGCGCTTGAATCAGTTGCTCATACTGTGAATAATCTTTCTCATCCCCATTAATTGAGATAATTCTATCAACAAACTTTTTTGCATAACCGGGTATTTCTTCATCACAGGTAACACACGAATCAATTATCGATTTTGCAAAAGGATGCTCGCAACCGAAGTTATAGTAGTTAAAATGATAACTAAACCAGTGCCATTTTCGAAACATACTGGATTGCAATATATATTCAATTAGTTCGCTTCTTTCCATATCGCTGATCCCTCATATCTACATTATGACAGTCTCTTTTTCGATAATATAGATAGTATAACTTGACTAGCAGAGCAACTATATCACATCCGGCCGGGATCAAGCTCCCGCCTCCGCCAGGCGTTCTTCAACCCAGGCCCGGACGATCGGTTTGAGGTCCCAGCCGCGGAGGCCCCTCTCCCGGGCGATGCCCTGGAGGTAGGCCTCGAGCTTTCCGAGGACCTCGAAGACGACCGCATCGACCTCGTCCTCCGTCGGGTGCATTTGGCCGCGAGCGATCAGCATCGTGTTGTAAAGGTCCAGGAGGCGGTCCTCCGCTTCCGCGATATCGATCACCTGCGCCATGTTGAACGATACGGTAAACGGCATACGGAGAGGTGTAGAGTTCCTGCGGGTATTATCGGTTCCCGTTTGCTTCCGGGGGAGCGGTGCGGCGCCGGACTATGCTCTGCTCCCCGGAGGGTGAGGGGCTCTGGCGTTGCTGGTCACTTACCAACATCACGGGTGCCCACCTCCAGTCCGGCGATGACGGTTAACCGCATATCCGGCCCGCTCCTGCCTGTGGTGCCTTAACTTGCTGCACTATCATCCATCGGTCGGACGTTCACCGCCTTTGCAGCCCACTCGTTCTTCTTCCGGTTAAATGATGGAACAACGTCGAATACAACCTGGCTCAGGTCCTCCGGTTCCCAGGTGAGCTCGTTCTTGAACCCAATGTACCCGTCAGCGTCCGGCGGGTTGATGAAGAAGTACTCACGGTCTGGATGCCCGAGAAAGATCCTGCCAACTACCCCCTCTGCAAGCGGTTTTTCCCGCTCATACTGCGCCGTGATAGGACTCTGCTCGGTTTCGCAGTTGCTCCAGTGGCGGCTGCACCGATAGGTGAGTTCCTCGACGGAGTCCTCGATCGAAGAGATGGCGTTCTCATCGAGACGCTGCTGCAATTCAGGCGGGATGGACCACGAGTTTCGCATCCGCAGGGCTGTTACCAGCGTATAGTGGTCGCGGGCCGCGTCCAGGCGACCGACCTGCTTGAAGATGTCGCCCATCTCCATGAAGTAGCCAACCATGAACTCCGGACGCTGCCCTGCCTTCGCGGCCCGGGCCATCAGTGCCAGCGCCTCCTCAGGGCGGCCGAGCTGGTGGACGACCTTCCCATACTCGAAGAGGTGGTAGAAGTCCGGCCGGACCGTCCGGCAGAGTTCGTCAAACGTCTCTGCCGCCTTTTCGTACTCGCCGATGCCCGCATACGCTTTGGCGAGGTCGTATGCAAAGAATTTGTACTGGTTGGGGAACTTCTCGATCGCTTCACGGCAGAGGGGAAGGGCTTCTTGCGCGCGCCCGGTGCCGATGAGCCCCATGTTCCGGTAGTGATACCAGCGGGCAAGGTAACTCCAGCCTTCTTTTCCGTCGGGAAGTTTCATCCCCGCCGGGCTGAGCAGCGACGGATCGACCCGGGACGTCCATGATGCCAGCAGATTCCAATCTTTGGCATCTTTTGCCGGTTTCATGATGGCAAAGGCGATATGGCTCACCGCCTGTGGGGGCGGGTTTCTGGAGAGAGCCTTCTCTCCGCAGGCATGGAGCACCGGGACAGATGCCCCGTTCTCCGCCATCCCCTTGACGTAGTCGGCGTATGCCCACGCGACCTCCAGGTTCACCCAGTTGTGATCGGGGTAACGCGCGGCGATCTCGTCGGCGAAGGTCATCGCCTCGTCGAGGCGGTGCAGTTTCCGGAGACAGTGCAGCAGGCCTGCAGCAGTATATCCATCGTGATGCTGGCCGTCCCAGAGTTCACGATAGATCTTCAGGGCATCCTCGTACCTTCCGTTCTTTCTCAGTATGGTTGCTTCCCGTGAGCGGTCTTCAGGGGTGTCCATTTCAATCCCTCCTTATGTTCTGGATTTTCCCCGAGGCATAATTAAAGAATGCCATCTCTACATCGGCGTTCAGCCAGATCCCGCGCTCGCGAAGTCCTGCATTGATGAGCGCTTCCGGGTGCGGGCACGGTCGGCCTGCCGCATTGAGCTCTGTTGCTGTGTAGGTCAGGATGGCGGTCCACGTGCCGTATTCTTCCGGCCAGCCCTGTTGGCCGGAGAGAATCGCCCAGCGCCCATCGACGGGTGTTGCGGTCAG
>Ga0208041_1001216_pt1 | contig 17846 bp, 15 predicted proteins | sample AD_SCU002_MetaG_FD_184453 | JGI IMG/M metagenome (GOLD analysis project Ga0208041, IMG submission 184453) | Active sludge microbial communities of municipal wastewater-treating anaerobic digesters from China - AD_SCU002_MetaG (SPAdes) (version 2) | ecosystem: Engineered > Bioreactor > Anaerobic...
CATACTCATATCCCACATAAGCGAGGTCCAGGACGAGTTCTCGACGGCGCTGCTCGTCGAGATGGGCCCGGACCAGATAAGTCAGGTCAGGGTGGTCGACTGATGGACGCAGAGACCGCCTACCGCCAGGCGATCCGGCGCGTGGCGGCGAGGATCCGGGAGTGCGCCCCGGCAGACCTTTCCACGCGGTTTGCAGCCGCAGGTGGGTTTGATGCGGCCTCCTACACCCATTTCGAGCCCGGGTTTGAGGGGGCTGTCTGCGCGGTGGACGGGAGCAACGCCATCATCCTTGACGCCGGGAGTTTTGCCATCGCCGCCATCAGGGCCTCGGTCAGCGCCTTTGCCCGCGGCAGGCGCCTCTACCGCCGAACAACACCGCTGCACGTCATCACGGTCAACCCCGGCGCCGGGAACGAGGACTTCGACGAGATCTTCTACGACTGTTTCCGCCGCCGCCCGGGGGCGCGGCTTGACCACGACGACCCCGCCCGGAACGCCGCTGTCATCCGGGACACGCTGGAGCTCTGGTCGGCGATGGAGATGGCCGCAGAACTCGATACCGGCGACCTCCTCGTCCTGGACGGCACGCTCCAGGTCCGGCACGCAAGCCACGCCGAGGTCATCGAGGCTCTCCTGAACCTCTGCAACCTGCGCGGGGTTCTCATAGCCGCCGTGACAAAACGGACATCCCTGACCTGGGGCGGTGGGCACCCGATCGTCCCGGCGGCGGAAGGGCTTGCACGCGGCGTTGGCGTTGCCGCACCCTGGTATCTCTCCGTCTCCGGCGCGAGCGGCCTGATCGATCGCCAGGAGACGCAGACCTGGAAACAGCGGGGGGAGCAGTACGTTGCGCGGCTTCACCCGCGTGCAGCGCGGGCGTTCAAGGTTGAGATCCCGGGCCACTACACCCCCGATATGGTCGATGCGGTCTTCTCCGGGCTTGCGGCCTACTCCGACGACGGGAGGGTGACGGGCTACCCATACCCCCTCCTCGACGCCCATCTCACAACAAGGATAACGCAGGACGCGGTCGAGCAGATCCGCCAGGACATCATCCATGGTCTGGACATGCTCGGGATGAGCCTTGCCGACTACATCGGCATATTTGGTGATTACCATGACGAATTTGATCGATATTGACGGCGATGACGCCTCGAAGTACCGGCTGATCGGAGATCGGGTGCTCAGTTACCGGTTTGCAGTGCCGCATGATGAGAGGCTCTATCTCGGGGATGTGTTGAAGATCACAGATGACGTCAAGCGTCTGACTTTCTTTGCAAAGGTGAACGACCTTGTCCACGATTGCAACTTCTCCGACCCGAAATGGGACACACGCCCCCATACCGAGCATTTCTACGGCATGGGTGAGGATGTCTTCATCCTGGTCGAGGCGACGCCGCTCGGCTACGTCGGAGACGACGGCCTGTTCCGTAAACCAAGGACGATACCGGCGAAGTTCTCCCGCGTGGAGCGGCCGGAGCCCCGTGATTTTGAGTTTCTGCAACAGGTTATGGGTGATATCGAGGTCGGGGTGATGAAGAACGGTGAGGGCGAATTTAGAGATGTCAGGGTTGCGCTCCACGCACCGGTGATGCGCCAGCACATGGGCGTCTTCGCAACGACCGGCATGGGGAAGAGCAACTTCATGAAGGTCTTCTGCGCCTCGTGCATGCGCGCCCGCAGGTTCGGGCTCCTGATAGTCGACCCGCACGGGGAGTACGTGGCGGGCGGCCGGTCCTCGAGCGGCGAGGCTACCCGGGGGCTCCTCCACTACCAGGCCGGCAGGGATGGGCTTGCGGTCTTCTCCACCAGAGAGGATGATTTCATAAAGAAGTACCACCTAAACCGGCTCTACCTTGACCACGACGATTTCAGCGCGCCGGACCTGCTCCTGCTCTACGAGCACTCAACGCCCCAGCGGGAGGTTGTGGAGATGCTCGCGGACAGGCCGGGTTCGGATCTGATCGAGTTCTTCCTGAAGACCGATTTTGCGACGTTCGATGCCGGGACGTACAGGGGGCCGCATGCCGGGATTGCACGCGACCTCAAGAACTTCTCGTTGAGCACCCTCTCGGTCATGCAGCGGCGTATCGCGGGCATGATGAACCGGAACCGGCGTTTCTTCAGAAAGCAGGGTTCATCGATCCCCGATATCTTAAAAGAACTCCACGAGAACAGGGTTGTCCTGATCGACATACCCGGTATGAGCGAGCAGAGCGAGCTCTTTGTCCTCTCGATCATAACGCGCAGGATAATGCGGAGCCATCAGGAGGAGGAGACCGGTGGCGAGAAGGAGCCAAAACAGGTGCTGATAACCATCGAGGAGGCGCAGCGGGTGCTGGGTTCAGGCTACGGGAGCACAAGGACGTTCCGGGAGGCGGCGATGGAGGGGCGGAAGTTCGGCGTGGGCCTCTGTGTGGTCACCCAGCAGCCAAAGAACATCGACGCCCGCGTCCTCGCGCAGATAAACACGTTTGTTGTTATGGGCCTCTCCGATCGCGGCGATAGAGAGATCATAGCAGGCAGTGCAAAACAGGACCTCTCCCACATGGATACAGAGATCCAGACCCTTGAAAGGGGAGAAGCGGTCATCAGCACCATCGGGATACCTTTCCCGGTGAGCACCAGGATCCATCTTTACGAGGACTATATCGAGGAACTCAACAGGAGACCTGCGGCACGGGCGATAGACGAGGGTCTTGAAAAGACGTTTTAGGATCAAAATGCTGAATGTGAGTGAGGCTGGAAATCACCCTGTTTCCTTAGCCCCTTCGCTGAATTGAATGACGTCAGGATTGCTGATTCTTCTTGACTTTCCTTATTGAGACGCAGTTTATGGTTGCATCCCCCGCCAGGATGTAGCGTTTGACGACCGTCCCGAGCACCTCGACCAGATCCCCTTCGTGAATGTCTTCTGCCGGTGAGGTGAACATCTTGACCGATATCTCACCTGTCCGGTCGGCTACAAGGTACTGCGGCCGGTTGAGGAACTGGAAGTAAACCCGCTCGACAACGCCCTTTATGCGCACCGGTTCACCGAGTCGGTTTAAATTGATCTCGCGGATACGGGCATTTTTTGCCTCAACTTCATACACCGGTACCAGGGATGCATACTGCTTCTGGCTCATGTAGTTGAGCGCCATAGGGATGAGAAGCAGCATGACCGCTGCCGGAAGTGCCCACAGTAGCGCACGTACATCCCCGCTTATGAAGACATACACGGCAATCAGGGCAATAAAAAAGAGGAAGACGGCCACCGTGATGGCCGTCACCCTCACTTTGATGTTTCCAATCTGCATCTTTACTCAGGTCTACTCATGTCTACTCATGTCTACTTAAGGGCTGCCATTTCCTTCCTGAAAGCGACCCAGTAGAGGACACCAACGAAGAGCAGACCACCGACTATGTTGCCGAGCGTGACTGGAATCACGTTGTTGGTCCACATGGTCACCCAGTTGAGCGTGTCTACAGCCTTTGTGGGGTCAAGACCCGTGCAGAAGAGACCCGCCGGGATGAAGTACATGTTAGCAACACTGTGCTCGAAACCGCTGGCAACGAAGGCGAAGATCGGGAACCAGATACCAACGATCTTGCCGATCGCATCGTCGGCGCATATACCCAGCAGGATGGCCAGGTTGACGAGCCAGTTACAACCAATCCCTTTGACGAAGCATGACCATAGCGCCATGCCGCCGAGGTAATTGGTCTTTGCTGTCGCTATGGCAATTGCTCTTAAACCAAATGGCGTGAGCGTTGCGGCTCCCATGGCATCGAAAGAGACGAACGGACCGTATGCTGCAATATACGCAAAGATAATCGATCCGATCAGGTTGCCAATATACACCCAGAGCCAGAGTTTAAGCACACTTGCCCAGCTGACCTTGTGGATAAACGCTGCCATGGGGGCGAGCATCGCGTCACCGGTGAAGAGTTCCGCACCGGTCATGACCGTGATGATAAGCCCTACAGGGAAGACTGCACCCAGCATAAACTGAGCGAAACCGGGACTTGCAGTACCAACCCGCATTGCAACGTCGGTTGCCTGAACACCGGTCGAACAGACTGTCGCCAGGGCACCACCCATAGCGATGTAAGCCCCTGACATGATACCACGCAGGATCATGTTCCAGGCGGGCAGCCCAACCTTATACTTCCCGGTATCACCCGCTTTTGCTACGATAGCAACTGGAGGATGGAACACCATTCTTCATACACCTCTCTGAAACGTCCTACCTATGCCATCAGGTAATTCAAATGGATAGGTCTAATTGATCAGTAATTAGAGGATGCTATTAATACATTTCGAAATGATTGCCTCACTTGAGGGGTGTTATCAGAATCGGCGCTGAATTGAGATGGTTATCTCTGTCTCATGTTAATTACCATAGTTAAACATGAAAGATCGATATCCGATGTTCTGGTCGTTGTTTCTAACCGGCGTGGACTGCAGATGATTCCAGAGAGGTTTTGAAGAAGTATGCAGAAGCAGGCGCGCAGATCTGCCCTCCTTCATTCAGGGGACCATGACGGGAAATGGACGCACGGTAAAACGGCTTTCGTTCTCTGTTTGCCGCTATATGCTCTGGAAAACGGGTATCAGCACCTCCTGAACCGGAGTGACGCGCGGGGGTGGATGTCGGGCACCTCCGGCGATGCCCCCTCTACCGGGATGGACTTGAGGATACGCAATCCCCTGCCCTCTGTCTCCAAGGTGATTCACGGATGGTGTATCTCGCGTTGACTCACCTCCATTGCGGATCTGGAAACCCTGCCGGGCTGCGAGAGCGAGACAACCTGCTGATGAAACGATCATATCTCCGGCACTCAGTTCTCGGAAAACCGCCTCGCAGCGGTTGGGTTATAGAGCCTGGATCAACAGCGCTGCCGCGAGCGTGACCACCCCGGCTACCGATAGCGGGAGGGTGTAGTTTCGTACAACCGCCGCGAAATCGTCGCCCGTCGTTTGCTTTAGCAGCCAGAAGAAGGGATCGCTAGCGTAGGAGAACATAAACGCCCCCGCGGAGACCATGAGCACCAGGGCAAACGGGTTGATCACAAGAACGGCCGGGATGGTGGCAAGGATGGTCGCGGTGACGGTGGCGGTGACCACCCTTGAACCCTGCGCTGCCTGCACCAGGGCGGCGATGACGAAGGGGAGGAGGGTTATGGGGAGATAACCCGTGACAAGCGCTGTAACGTCTGCTGAGAATGCGCTTGCGGCGATGACGCCGCCGAACGCCCCGGCACCGGCGAGGTCAAAGATGATGATCCCGGCGTTCTTTGTCCCCCGTGCAAGCGCCCGCTCCCTGACATCGCCGGGAACGCTGAGGAGGGCGGCAAATAGGCCAGCAAGGAGAGCCAGGTTGACATTTGCTAGAGCGTGGAGCGAGGGGATGAGTGTGCCACATGCAAGCGCGGCCAGTATGACCAGGAACGGCAGCCAGGCGCGAGGGTGCCAGCCGGTCGTAGTTGTCTCAGGCGGCGCCGGTGGAGGAATTCCCCGGGACCGCAGGACAACAAAGAGACCGGCGAGGATGATGAGGGAGACGGGGATGGCAAGAAGGTTGAACTTCCAGGGATTGCCGGAGAAGAGCCCTGGCGTGGCCATCATGGAGTATACCACGGGGGCGGGGTAGAGGAGGACGTAGGAGATCATCCCGGCGATGCCAGCGCAGTAGAGGAGGGTCTTTGAGGCCTCCCTGTCGGTTTGGAGGTGTGATATGATTGGGGCAAGGATGAGAAACGAGGTTATGCCGCACATAAGCGGGACTGAGAGGAGGTAGCCGGCCGTTCCTGCCGTGGCAAGCGGCCGCCGAACCGCGCCGCGGATATCGGCGACTATCTCTTCTATACGGCCGCTCTCGCGGAGGACCTGGGCGATATTAACCCCGCAGAATATGACCACGCCAAGGGTTGCAAATATCCTGCCGGCGCCGCCCGTGATGGATGTGATGACCGTCTCCGCCGGCAGACCGGCAAGGAGGCCAAATACGATGGATGTCCCGACGAGGGAGAGAAACGGCGGGAGGCGGTACCTGAGGGATGCAACGGTGATCAGAACAAGGGCGAGGGCAAAGGGGATAAGGGTGTTCATGGGGCGTTTCCGGGTTCTCCTCTCCTGCGGCACTCTTCTTCGATCCGGGTCTCTGCGATCTCGCGGTATGCCGGGTCGATCTCAAACCCTATGTAATCCACGCCAAGCGAGATCGCTGCAACCGCCGTGCTGCCGATCCCCATGAAGGGGTCCAGGACGATCAGCCCCGGCCGGCAGCCATGGAGCCGGATGCACATCTCCGGTAGTTTTACCGGGAAGGTTGTGGGGTGGGGGAGTGAAGAACGGATGGTCGGATACGGGATGAACCAGGTGTTCCCCCGGTCGCGGAGGTCGCGTTTCGCTGCCTTCCAGCGGCCGATGTTGCTCTTGTCCTGGTAAGCCACGCCGATAGCCAGTTTGTCGATCTTCACATCGCCATTCTTTGTTAGATGAAAGATGTGCTCGTGGCACTGACTCAGGTAGCGCGGACTGTTCACCGGCTGGTAGTGGCCGACGGCGATGTCCCCGGTGATCCTGTCGTAATCGCCCACATCCTCCTTCTCGATCGCGATCGACTTGATCCAGTGGATGACATTCTGGAGCAGAAAGTGCGGCCGGAACCTCTGGACGACGTCGAACGGTATCCAGGGGTCCGTGGGTTTACCGCCGACGTTGAGGAAGAACGAACCGTCGTCGGCAAGGACGCGCGCCGCTTCGGCGGCAACATCTCCCATCCAGTCGAGGTAGTCCTGGCGCGGTTTTCGGTCATGATACGAGTTGTAGTTCTTCCCGATGTTGTAGGGCGGCGATGTGACTATGACATCGACAGAGCCTGCAGGAAGGCGCCGCATGCCCTCGATGCAGTCCATGATATGGATTCTGTTTATGGCCAGTCCGCCGGGCTCATCCACCTCTCTCTCCCCTTCTACCACTCAGATCAACTACAGGTTTCTCTCGCCTCTGACTAAAAGGTGAGCGGGTTCGGATCTCGTAAGCCCGCGGCCAGAGAGGGGGTTGCCTGGATTGCCGGGGGAGGAGGCGCATTTTATGCAAGGCCGCCAAGACAGCCCCGTAAGATTTTCATGCTTTCCTCGCTGCAGGGTGCTGGCAGTGAGTGGCGATTCTCCATCGATGCGGTGTACGGGGAGGAGGATAGGACTTCGATTATCGGCAAACCCCCCTCAATAGCCCGTTACCTTGCATGGCACGGGTTTCCATGGGACAATTGCCAGACACTTGGCCGCCTCGCCTGGAAAGATGTCTACGGTGAAACGCAGGAGAGAGGGGATGGGGACGTGCCGCCCCACTCCCCGCGGGGCGATTCTCCATAGATACAGTCCCCGGGAGGGAGACCGTCTCGCCGGGATATCCCGTCTTCGCTCCCTGGGCAGGGCCATCGGGAGAGATCGCCCTCGCACTGCCCGCCCGGCAGGGGTGGTTAGCCGCAGAAGACGTTTCGGCGTGCGGCTTGATGGGCTCTGCACATATTATCGCGAAAAGGTGGAGATTTTATATCACGGAGTCGTTGATCTGATCGCCTCATACGGGATTCTTCGATCTGAGATCGAATACCTGCAAAATCCTTTCCATTGCAAAAAATATCGCACCAGATTCGAACCTGGCTATAACCTAACTTCCAGAGCCTTCTGCTGCATCGCTGCGAGCGAGTCGACGAGATCCTCGACCTCGTAGACCTTCAGCCCGATCTTTGCGGAGTCCTCGCCGTCAAGGTGGACGATCTGGAGAAGCGCATCTTTGAGGATATCCAGGCGGCTATCCAGGGGGATGATGATCTCAAACCGGCGGAAGATGCGGTCTGCGATGGAGACAAAGTTACCGTGGATGGATGCGAATGTCAGTATCTCCTCTGCGGAAGGGACATCTGCCTGCTCCATCTCGATCTCCACTACGGCAGGTGCATCGGCGCTTTCTTCTGCAAAACGGCGGGTGACCCTGAACCTCGTCGCGATCCCTCCGGCCGGGTGATGATTGCAGGTGAAATGTTCGTCAGGATGGGTGATATAGTTTTATTCCTGCTGAATTGAAGGCGGCCGAACGGGAAGCCTCCCCGGTGTGGGTCACGTTTTTGTGAGCGTATCGAATGATTCTTCATGCCTCGCCAGACAGGGCGGTCGCACGGCGGTCCCGGCAGAGGTTCCAGAGGCCATTCTCGAACAATTTCAAGGGGGAGTACCGCAGAAGATATCCGATCGAGACGCTCTTCTGCCCGGGTTCTCTGACCTGCATGACCGTGGCCGGTTGCATCCTTCACGCGCCAGTTCGCCATCTGCCTGGGCGACCGAGTGTAATGGTTCTGATACGAGTAGCGGGTTTGCGTGTGTCCAGACCACCATCCGGCGAAAAACCAACAGAACCACAGGGTATCGGGTCACCCCCCCGCAAACCATACCCGGGGACGTGATTTTACGCTGCCCGGATGTCCGGGGTCTTCCCGGCCCGCCGCAACCTGGCTAAACACCCGGCCAGGTATTCCCGCGCCCACACCGGACCCGGATGGGGAGGAGGTGCACGGTGATGTCAGCCCTTTGGAATCCGTTCTGGAAGAGGTTTGTCAAACGGGGTGCGTATTGGATCGATGGCCTCAGATAGACCACGCCACCCCGCGGCAGAACCGTAAATAGTTATCAGAATCCACACTGCTAGGTCAGGAGGGAGCGTCTCCGTTTATGAGTGGCTGGGTTACAGATTTCCTGGTTGTCGCTGACCAGATCTTCATCCTGGTGCTGCTGATCGCCGCCGGCTACGTCGCCGTCTCAACAAAGATCGTGGACCCCCGGGCCACCCGGGGACTCTCAGGTCTCCTCATCAACATCACCCTCCCGGCGCTGATCATTGCCTCCATGCAGGTTCCGATCACCTCCGAGCGCCTCGCCGGTACCGAGACCCTCTTCCTCGCGACCGGGGTCTTCTTTGCCTTCTCGTTCGCCGTCGCCTGGGCCGTCACGAGGGTGATGCCGATGACATCTTCCGAGAGGGGAGTCTTTCAGTTCGCGATCGTCTTCGGGAACGTCGGGTTCATGGGGTTCCCGGTCGCCCAGACGCTCTTTGGCGCCGACTCCCTCTTCTACGTCGCCATCTTCAACCTCGTCTTCAACCTTCTCGTCTTCTCGGTCGGGATAGCGATGCTCACCGGGGAGCGGGAGGGAGGATTTGACCCGAGACTGCTTGCAAACCCCGGTATCGCGGCTTCCATCGCCGGGTTCCTCCTCTTCCTCGGGTCGGTGGAGATACCGGCCCCGTTCATAGACGCGATCGACCTCCTCGGCGGGGTGACCACGCCGCTTGCGATGATCATCGTCGGGGCGATGCTCGCGACGTTCCCGGCGCGGGAGATGGTCGGCGACTGGCGGATCTGGGCGGCGAGCGCCGTCCTCCTCCTCGCCGTCCCTGCGGCCTACTGCTACCTATTCTCCCCGGTCTTTGCCGACCCCCTCATCAACGGTGTCATGATCACGATGGCCGCTATGCCGGCCGCTGCAAACACCGTCATCTTCGCGGAGCAGTACGGCGCCAACGCCAGGCTTGCGTCGCAGATCGTCTTCGTCTCAACGATCGGGTCGCTTGTTACGATTCCGCTGGTAACGACGCTGCTGCTCTAGGGCGGGAGAATACACGGCCCGGCTCCGGTGAATCCGGGAGGGGGGTTTGCCATCACCGCCCCACGGCGTTGGCCTCCGAGTAAACGCGGCCATAAACCGCGCCTTCCCGCATGCGCACGGCGAAGTTGAAGTCTTAGAGTACCGATGCCGGGAGAGGGGCTTCGTCGACATGGGGAGCCACGACGACATACCGGCGGCGGCACGAAGGGCGTGAAACTGGTTGATTGCCCACTTAACTCTGTGAGAGAGTGCTCTGCTTCCCGCAGTTCCTTTGCGACCGGGGATTCGGACCGATCTCTCCCCGTTGCAGGCACTTGTATAGACGCAGGGGCGAGGGGCTTTGCCTCACAGGAGGTCGAGCGTTCAAATCGCTCCCCTCGCATCTGTTTTTTTTGGTATCTGGGTTCTTCCCTATAAAACACTGTTTGCCAAAATTGCATGGACCTTGCGACCCATATCGACAAAAAAAACAACCTATTTATGAGCATCGGGCTCGAAGGTTTAACAAGGGAGCCCGATGCTTGAATGCCCGATCAGGTAGCATGCCCCGACGCCATCAGGTTGCTTGTCGAACGCTTTGATTATCACCGCCAGGCATACCACCGGGGGCAGTACAACGAGACGCAGCTGCGCCGGGAGTTCATCGATCCTTTCTTCAGGGCGCTGGGGTGGGATGTCGATAACCAGAAAGGGCATTCCGAGGCGTATAAAGAGGTTGCGCACGAGGATCCGATCAGGATACGTGGGCAGACGAACTTCCTTGACTACTCGTTCCGGATAGGCGGGGTTCGGAAGTTTATCGTCGAGGCGAAGAAGCCGTCCGTGAAGATCAGGGACGATACGGAGTCGGCGCTCCAGCTGCGCAGGTATGCCTGGAACGCCGGACTGAAACTGAGCATTCTTACGAACTTTGAGGAGTTTGCTGTCTATGACTGCACAAAACCTATCCGGAAGGGGGATACAGCGGGGACGGCCCGGATAGGCTACATCACCTACCGGGAGTACCCGGAGCAGTGGGGATGGATCGCGAAGATCTTCTCCCGGGAGTGTATCCTCAAGGGTGCGTTCGACAAATTTGCCGATTCTGAGACCGATAAGAAGGGAACCATGGGTGTCGACGAGGCGTTTCTCGCCGATATCGAGGCCTGGCGAGACATTCTCGCCCGAAATATCGCGCTTCGCAACCCCGAGATCGCTGTGGACGAACTGAACCTCGCTGTCCAGCGGACGATCGACCGGATCATCTTTCTGCGGATCTGTGAGGACCGTGGGATCGAGCCGTATGGGACGTTGCAGGAACTGCTTTCCGGCGACCGGGTTTATCAGCGTCTCTGTGATCTCTTCCGTCATGCCGACGACCGGTATAACTCGGGGTTGTTCCACTTCGAGGAGGAGCCCGGGCGGAACGAGCCGCCTGATACGCTGACGCTCTCGCTTGCCATCGACGATGATGTGCTGAAGACGATCATCCGCCGCCTCTACTATCCCGAGAGCCCGTATGAGTTCTCGGCTATCCCCGCGGAGATCCTGGGGCAGATCTATGAGCAGTTCCTCGGTAAGGTCATCCGCCTGACAGAGGGGCATCGTGCGAAGGTGGAGGAGAAACCGGAGGTGCGCAAGGCGGGGGGCGTCTTCTACACGCCGACTTATATCGTCGATTACATCGTTAGGCAGACGGTGGGTGAGGTGGTGCGCGGGAAGACGCCGAAGGAGGTTTCAGATATCACGATACTGGATCCTGCTTGCGGTTCTGGCTCTTTCCTGCTTGGCGCATACCAGTTCTTGCTGAACTGGCACAGGGACTGGTACATCGAGCATCTGGTCCCGGTGATCAAGGAGAAGGGGGCGACCTCGTCCGAGGTCAGGGCGCTTCTTCCGCCTGCACGGGAGGGGGCGCAGCGGCGCGGGCGGCGGGGCGCATCCGGGCAGCACCTCCCGATCTATAAGGCGGCGAACGGCACCGACTCACGGGTGAGGAGCGACTGGAGACTGACCACGGCCGAGCGGAAACGGATCCTCCTCAATAACATCTATGGGGTGGATATCGACCAGCAGGCGGTCGAGGTGACGAAACTCTCCCTCCTCCTTAAGGTCCTTGAGGACGAGAGCGAGGAGACGGTATCAAGGCAGCTGACCCTGTTTGCCGAGCGTGCGCTCCCGAGCCTGCATGACAACATCAAGTGCGGGAACTCGCTTGTCGCTTCTGATATCTACGATAATCTTGAGGTTCTGCCCGGGATCGAGGAACGCAAGCGGATCAATGCGTTTGACTGGGAGAGGGAGTTTGCCGGGGTTATGCAGCGCGGCGGGTTCGATGTTGTGATCGGAAACCCGCCTTACGTCAGGCAGGAGACGCTGGGGCATGAGTTCAAGGAGTATGCGAAGCAGCACTATGCGGTCTACCACGGGGTTGCCGATCTCTATACCTACTTCATCGAGAAGGGTGTCTCCCTGCTTCGGCCCGGCGGGCAGTTCAGCTACATCGTCGCGAACAAATGGTTGCGGGCGAACTATGGGAAACCTCTCCGCCGGTGGCTGAAGGAGAGGAGGATCGAGGAGATCGTGGACTTCGGGGATCTGCCGGTGTTTCAGGGGGTGACGACGTACCCCTGTATCATCAGGGTATCGCACGGAAAGCCGCGTGAGACGTTCCCGGTCACGGAGGTTGCGTCGCTGGATTTCTCTGACCTCTCGGAGTATGTCAGGGAGTCGAGTTTCCTGGTCAGGCAGGACGACCTGGATGAGGAGGGGTGGTCGCTTGTGGATGAGCAGACCGGCGCTCTGCTGAAGAAGGTCCGGGGCGCCGGGGTGCCGCTTGGGGAGTACGTGCAGGGGAAGATCTACTATGGTATCAAGACCGGGCTGAATAAGGCGTTCGTCATCGATGCGGAGACCCGGGATAGGCTGATTGCAGAGGACCCGAGGAGCGCGGAGGTGATCAAGCCGTTCCTCGCCGGGCGGGATGTGAAGCGGTATGCGCCGCTGGAGGCGGATAAGTTCTTGATCCTCTTTGAGAAAGGGGTTTCTAATCGAAAGGGTGCGGGGTACCGGAGTAAATGGGCTTGGGTGGAGAATGAGTATCCCGCAGTTGCGGCGTATCTAAAGCCGTTTCAGAAGGCTGCAGAGAAGAGGTATGATAAAGGCGATTACTGGTGGGAACTGCGGGCTTGTGATTATTATGAGGCATTCGAGGGGCCCAAGATTATTTTCCCTGACATTGCCGAGCGCCCCCAGTTCACCATCGATGCAGAGGGCGGGTTCTACAACGCCAATACCTGCTATAATGTATTCATCAATGACACGTTCCTGCTTGGCATCCTCAATTCAAGTTTGATCAACTTCTACTATCGGAATGTGGCGGCGGTGTATCGAGGAGGGTATCTCCGCTTTTTCTCACAGTACGTGGAAATGCTGCCAATCCGCCCCATCGACCCCTCCGACCCTGCCGACGTCGCCCGCCACGACCGCATGGTCTCCCTCGTTGAGACGATGCTCGACCTGAACCGGAGGCTTGCCGGGGCGAGGACGGGGCAGGATAAAATCTTCATCAGCCGCGAGATCGAGGCGACCGATGCGAGGATTGACGCGCTGGTCTACGAGCTCTACGGACTCTCAGAGGAAGAGATCGCACTGATTGAACGGGCTGTTCGGTCATGAAGCCGGTATGTCGAGGGGACACGGAGAGAAGCGATGCCGGCCTGGTGGAGGGATCGTGTACCGATAGGCATGAACATGGATTTTCCTGAGAGGGAAAACCATCGGATCACGATTTGAGAGATCTGCAACTCTGTAGTCAGACAAAAGATGACTATTTTCAGTGTTTACCGATGCTGCACTCATCACCGGCACAAACTCCGCGCTAACACACCGGGCATGCAGGGGCTCTATCATCCAGCCGTCAACCAGAGGATGGGGAGACCCCACGAATTCTTGCAGACGCTTCAAGGAAGCATACACACAATGGGATGGACGCTGTTCTACTTATAATTTCTATCACATTCCTTTACACGTCCATGGATTGCTCCAGAAACGGAAGGACCAGAATCCTGCAAGTAACAAAGAGATGGGAGAAGCTCTGTTATGGCTCTGCAGTCAATGGAGAGAGGCGATACGACCAGTCTGATAGGAGAGTGTCCTCCTCCAGAGCCGCACTCATAAAGGTTATGCCGGTTTCCGGCAATTGGAACTCTGGGACGCCCTGGTGCATGAGCAGGGGTTCGCAAACGAGTCGGCCCGGGCGCGGTTCAGGGATTTGTGGAGATGCCAACGCAGTGCTGTGGTGTCCCGGTCGTGGCGGTATCGTTAACGAGGGGTTCTGCCCGGCAACCATGGCATTGACCGGGCAGGAGGAAGTCTGGGCGACGGTGAAGTTGGTCTTCATCCCTGACCGCCAGCATCTTCTCCTCCGCACCGGCGAGGCAGAAACATTCAGCCTGCTCTCCCATGCAAACGTTATTAGGGGACAGGCCCCATCTATGGACAGGGGAGTTTTCGGGATGAGAACAGCGGAGCGGGACGTCCGGCACGCACTTGAGCGGCTTAAGACCGTCGAGGGATTCGATAAGGTCCGCTTCATCATCCTCTACGGCTCCGTCGCCGAAGGGCGGGCGAGAGCAGCGTCTGATGTCGATCTCGCCGTCTACTACGATGGGAACCATGAGGAGGCCGCCAGGTTCCGGTTTGCGGCTCTCTCCGAACTTGCAGACGACCGCTACGACATCCAGATCTTTTCCCATCTGCCGCTCTACGTCCGGACGGAGGCCCTCCGCGGAAAGGTCGTCTACTGCACCGACGAGCGTTTCCTCTACGACGTCGCGTATCGAACGATCCGGGAGTTCGACGACTTTAAACATAGACTCTACGATTACATCGGGAAGGAGGTGATGACGTGACGGAGGGGATCAGGGACACGGTCATCCGCATCAAACTTCAGGAGATGAGCGAGAGCGTCGATATGGTCAGGGAGCACCTTCCCGATTCAGTCGAGTCGTTCGGACGGCTCGGCATCATAAAGGATGGCATCTATAAGCGTATCGAGTACGCCATCGAGAACGTCTTTGACATCTGCGCCATCGTGAACGCGGACCTCCACCTCGGCGTCCCGGCTACCGACGAGGATATACTCGAGAACCTCGTGCGCCACGGAGTATTCGGCCCTGAGATGCGGCAGGTTCCGGAATATCGTCGTCCACCGATACGGTGCAATCGACGATTCACTTGCCTTCTCGATATTGACGGAGCGCATCGGGGATTTCGCTCTTTTCCGGCAGGAGGTTGAAAGGTTCCTGCAGTCGCCGGAGGCGCGGGGCTCTACCTGAACTCCGGCAACAATAGTTTCTACGCCGGATGTTCATACCCTCAAACCCCCCGCAGATGGTGTTGTTTGTGAGGGGCCGGCTCCCGGGCAACGGGGAGAGGTGGCAGAAGCCCCGGAAACAGTTATTCCTGCCCCTCTCCCCTGTTCAGGAGCACCATGCTCGTGAAGATGCCGGAGAAGACAACCTGCATCCCGGCAAGGAAGAGGGCCAGCGCCCAGACGGCGTTTGCGATCTGGAAGGGTGGAGCCGATGCCAGGCCCCACGAGGCCGCCAGCGGCCATCAGCAGGATCCCGGCGAGGGGGTCCGGGATCTCGAGGAAGTTGCAGGTGTCATCCGCGTCCCGATGACGATATAGCGCCCCCCGGGCACCAGCACGCGGAGAGGTGCGTCCGGCGCTGTACCGAACCTCTATCATAAAGGCATCCGTTACCGCCTGCATCCCCGGCGGCCCGAAGAGTTGACTCTTGACACAGAAATTAGTTATAGCGCGATGACGACCTTTTCAATCGGGAGGCCGGGCACCTAAAACAGGATAGAACCATGAGAGAATCATTAATACTGAGAGTCGCCGCCGTGCTCCTGATCGTGCTCACCGGGATCGCACCGGCGGCCGCCCTCGACGACCTCACGGCCGATCCTGCACGGATCGAGGAGATGACCCACGACCTCTGCATGTTTGAGCGGTCTTCGGAGTCAAAAGATCGGACGGCGGCGGCGACCTATATCGCCGCGGCGATGGAGGAGCGCGGGCTCTCGGTCAGCACCGGGAGGTTCGCATACACCAACTGTTACTTTGATCCGCCGCTTGCCCTCTCCTCAAACATCATCGGCGTCAGGGAGGGGGAGACCGACCGGATCGTTATCATCTCCGCGCACTACGACACCGTTCACGGGACGCCCGGCGCCGACGACAACGCCGCGGGCGTCGCGACGATGCTTGAGGTCGCCCGGATCCTCAATGCCACCCCCCTGAACCAGACGGTCTACTTCATCGCCTTCGGCGGCGAGGAGACCGGGCTTGACGGGAGCAGGCGGTGGCTCGCCGACAACCCTGACCTCCACGGCCGGACCGTCGTCGCGATCAACCTCGACTGTATCGCCTCCGGGGACCGGCTGCTGATAACAGCGCTCCCCCAGCACCGGGGGATCCTCGATGCACTCCCCCCATCGGCCTGCGTCGAGGAGACGCCGGCACAGCTGCTTGACGCTGCTCGGGGGGATGAAATCTCCTTCCGTGCCGCCGGTATCCCGGCGCTCCGCATCTACGAGCGCGACAGTCACGCGATCATCCATACCCCCGACGACCGGCCGGAGAGGCTCAACTACACACTCGCCGCTGAGTGTGCAGGAATCGTCGCCGGGACGGTTGTGGGACTTGACGCGGGCGGTGACGAGCCTGAGATCGATCTTTCGATCGAGAACGGAACGGCTTTCTTTACAACTCCAAATGGCGCACCGGTCGAGGTGATAGTCGACGGCACCAGCCTCGGGGCAGTCCCGTCCGGGTCGGTCACCCTCCCGGGAGGTGTGCACACCGTAGAAGCAGTCACCTACGGCCCCACCGGGGCGAAAGAGGTCGCGACGGCCACGGGAGAGGGGGTAGGGATCGTGCCGCCAGCGGTATCGGGAAGCGCCGTCACCATTCCCTGGGGGGACGAAATCGAACCGGGTGAAGACATTCCAACCCAACTTGCCCTTTCAGCTGCCGTCCCGCTCTCCTACCGCATCGACCGGCCTGAAGAGGTTCTCCGGGTCGATGGTTACTTTGACGGGATCCTGATCCGGGATCTTGAGAACGGCCTGGCGGTGATCCCTGCCCCCGGGCAGCACTCCTTCACGGTCGCGGCGTACGGTGCCGACGGCTCGGTTCTCGGGGTTGACCGGGCTGATTTCCTCCTCCTGCAGTACGGGAAGGTTGACATCGACGGAGGTCTCCTCGAGGTCGACGAGACCGGCGGGATAGCCTGCTCCGCATCGGCCCGCACCCACACCCGCACATACACTCCCGGTGAGCGCTACTGGGTCGTGGTGGGGTGCGACTACCGGGACACCGCGGAGGTGTTCCTCCAGATGGCGGAGTTCCGGGTCGACGGCCCCGGCGGCCGGAAGTATGAATGCCGCTTCTTTGACATGCCAGTCCTCAACGACACCCGGCAATCTGAGATCGTGCTCTTGCTGGACCCGGAGGGGCCGGGCACCTACCACTGGACGATCTCCTGCAGCGAGGGCGGCCACAGGGCCGCGGAGACCGGGAGCCTCGTCCTCCGGTGAAGCCCTTGGTTATCAGGCCCGTTCTGAGTGTTGCAATCCGGTTTCCGGCAACGCTCCGGGTTATAGTCGCGGAAACTGCGGTGACATCAACCAGTTTTCGCCCATTCAGGCAGTTGGTCTATCTTTCTCTCCCAGTCGGTGGTATTGCCGGTGCTCTCCCAACCGACGGTCTCGCCGCCGGCATCGGTGACGGCGGTAACCACTCTACAGTCATCGATACTCTCCCATGCTGCAGGATCGGTCTCCGCCCCCACATGCCGGGGAGGAGGAAAGGCAGATGAATTTTACCGATTCTCCTGTCTCGTTGAACACGCCGGCCTTGAAGATCTGGCCTCCCTCGAACAGATCCAGGACTTCGCTGTCGTTTCGCATTATCCGGGTCATCCGGTCATACCCGGAGACCCGGCCGTGTGCGGCTTCGTCATCATCGGCATAGCCCATGCTCACCAGAAGAAAAAACGGAGATGGCCGCAGAGAGCACGACGGCAATTGCCAATAATAATCCTGTTTTCTTATTTGAGTGCAGTGAACTACCCCGCCCTGAATGGCGGGGCTTCCTGCTTCATGGACAACACTTGCACCACGGAGATGTGATGTAGAGG
>Ga0208041_1001219_pt1 | contig 17774 bp, 14 predicted proteins | sample AD_SCU002_MetaG_FD_184453 | JGI IMG/M metagenome (GOLD analysis project Ga0208041, IMG submission 184453) | Active sludge microbial communities of municipal wastewater-treating anaerobic digesters from China - AD_SCU002_MetaG (SPAdes) (version 2) | ecosystem: Engineered > Bioreactor > Anaerobic...
CTCTCCGGGATCTCCCCATGTGCTGGACCGTGGGGATATCGCCATTGGGGGTGGGGCCGACGGGGAGGGGGAACTCGTTCCCCCTCCCCTGTCTCCCACACTCCAACCATCTTACCCTTCTGCCGGCATCCCCCACCCTGCCCGCGCCTTCGCCGGCAGGAGATAGCCACACACTCCTTCGGCACCCCCACCCCACCCGCGCCTTCGGCGCTCCTCCCCCGCCCCCAGAGGGGGCGTGGGCAGTGCGTGGCGATATCAGGAGAGTAGCCGTGCACGGGGTGGAGCCGGTGGGCTACCGTGCCCGGTTTCTCTCCGGGATCTCCCCATGTGCTGGACCGTGGGGATATCGCCATTGGGGGTGGGGCCGACGGGGAGGGGGAACTCGTTCCCCCTCCCCTGTCTCCCACACTCCAACCATCTTACCCTTCTGCCGGCCTCCCCCATCCCGCCCGCGCCTGCGGCAAAGGATACCCATACCCTTCTGCCGGCACCCCCACCCCACCCGCGCCTGCGGCGCTCCTCCCCCGCCCCCGTCGGGGGCGTGGGCAGTGCGTGGCGATATCAGGGGAGCAGCCGTATCCGGGGTGGAGCCAGTGGGCTACCGTGCCCGGTTTCTCTCCGGGATCTCCCCATGTGCTGGATCGTGGGGATATCGCCATTGGGGGTGAGGCCGACGGGGAGGGGGAACTTGTTCCCCCTCCCCTGTCTCTCACACTCCAACCATCTTACTTCTCGCCGGCATCCCTTGCCCGCGCCTGCGGCAAAGGATACCCGTACACTTCTGCCGGCATCCCCGCCCCCTTCCCGCAGGAAAAGGGCAGTGCCGGGGCGCATACCCGATAGATATCGCCGCCAGGGGTCGGGGCCGACCGGCCCCCCGGCAGGATTACCCTTTTCCCCCGGCGCGCGTATTCTTCCATGAGGATAACCATGCGGAGTGAGACGGTAAAGAAAGGCTACCAACGGGCTCCGAACCGGGCGCTGCTCAGGTCGCTCGGCGTGACCGACCGCGAGATGGGTCAGCCCTTCATCGGTATAGCAAACGCGTATAACACGATCGTCCCCGGGCACACCCACCTTGGCGGCCTCTCGCAGAAGGTGCGGGAGGGTGTCGCCGCCGCGGGCGGGGCGGCGTTCGAGTTCGGGACCATCGGTATCTGCGACGGGATTGCCATGGGCCACGAGGGAATGCGCTACTCCCTCCCCTCGCGGGAGAACATCGCCGACGCCGTCGAGCTGATGGTCGAGGCGCACCGGTTCGACGGTCTCGTCTGCGTCGGGACCTGCGACAAGATCGTCCCCGGCATGCTCATGGCGGCGGTACGGTGCAACATACCGGCGATCGTCGTCACCGGCGGCCCGATGCTCCCCGGCTACGCGGCAGGCCGGGAACTCTCCCTGATCGACATCTTCGAGGGCGTGGGCAGGGTCGCCGCCGGCACGATGAGCGAGGAGGAACTCGGCGAACTCGAGTGCGCGGCAATGCCCGGGTGCGGGAGCTGCCAGGGCCTCTATACCGCAAACACCATGGCGTGCGTGACCGAGGCGCTGGGCCTCTCCCTCCCCGGTTGCGCGGCAATCCCGGCGGTCGACGCGGCAAAACTCCGCATAGCCCGGGAGAGCGGGGAGCGGGTAGTCGGCCTCGCACGGGAGGGCATCCGCCCGCGGGATATCGTCTCGCCGGCAAGCCTTGCAAACGCGATACGAGTGGATATGGCGCTCGGGGGATCGTCGAACACGGTCCTCCACCTGATGGCCATCGCCCGCGAGGCAGGTGTCCCCCTCGACCTTGAGACGTTCAACACCATCGGCGAGGAGACCCCCCACATCTGCCACATGCAGCCCGGCGGCCCGCACTCGATGCTCACCCTCTACCGGGCGGGAGGCATACCTGCGGTCCTTGCCATGCTTGCGGGCCACCTCGACGACGCCCCGACGGTCTCGGGCCGCTCAATCCTCGATATCGCGAAGACTGCCCGGGTCGCCGACCCGGACGTGATCCGGACGAGCGATGCCCCGGTCAGCCCTGCCGGCGGCCTGAAGGTCGTGCGGGGAACGCTTGCCCCCGACGGCGCGGTCGTCAAATGCGCCGCCGTCCCGGCGGCGATGTGGCGGCACCGGGGGCCGGCCCGTGTCTTTGACGGCGAAACGGCGGCGATGGAGGCGATCCTCCACCGCGATATAGTGGAAGGCGACGTCGTCGTGATCCGCTACGAAGGACCCCGGGGTGGGCCGGGGATGCCCGAGATGCTCGCCCCGACGTCCGCCCTGATGGGGCTCGGTTACGCCCGGGTCGCCCTGGTGACCGACGGCCGCTTCTCGGGCGGCACCCGGGGACCGTGCATCGGGCACGTCGCCCCCGAGGCCGCGGTCGGCGGACCGATCGCCCTCCTTGAGGACGGAGATGCGGTCGCTATCGACCTCTACGCAAAGAGCCTTGACCTCCTGGTCGATCCCGGAACCCTGGAAGAGCGGCGGCGGGCCTGGAAACCCCCTGAGCGCCGGCTTACGGGCGTCCTCGCCCGGTACGCGCGAACCGTCGAGCAGGCGAACCTCGGTGCCGTCCAGAGGTAACCCTTTTTTTCGGGGAGGAGGATTCCCGCGCCCGATGGGCGCAGGGTTTCTTCTGATCCCGTCGCATAACGGTATCCTGCAGGGATCTCCCTCCCCTGGCGGGAGCGCATATACCCCGGCGGTATTGCGATTCGACGGATGACAATCCGTTATAAACAACTCCGAATTGTCGACCATGCACTGTTCAGTGCCCTGATGTACATGGTTCTCCGTACCCCGATCCGATCGTCGATATCCTGGGCCGATCTGCTCTTTAGGGCATCATCCGAACCTGGAATCCCCCTTTCCATCCGGATTTCGCACCGCGCCTCTCGCCGCAACTTCCAGGTATATATCTTTTTAAGACTGGGGGACAATCCCATTTTTGGAGGCGCACCCATCAGGATGGCCGCCCCTATCGTCTACGGAGCATCACGAATGATAGATAAGTTTCTTGAGGGTAACAAACGGTTTCTAGAAAGAGATTTTGTCAAAGCGCCTGAACATTACGGTTCGCTGGTATCTGGCCAGCACCCGACGGTTCTCTGGATAGGGTGCTCGGACTCACGCGTCGACCCGGAACGCATCACCGGCTCCAGGGCCGGAGAACTCTTTGTCCAGCGCAACATAGGCAACATCGTCCCGGTCCATGACTGGAACTTCGCGACCGTGCTTGAGTACGCAATCAACCACCTCGAGGTCGGGGATATCGTCATCTGCGGACACTCGGACTGCGGCGCCATCAAGGGGCTCGATCACGAGGGCAAAGACGCCTACATCCCGCTCTGGCTCAACAACGCAAGAGAAGCAAAACGCCGTGTCGACGACAGGATCCAGATGCCGAAAACCCCTGAAGAAGAGAAGACCCGGTTGCGGCTCATCGAGATCGAGAACGTCGGCCTGCAGCTTGAGCACCTCCGCACCTACCCCCCGGTCATGGCTGCGGAAAAAGGAGGGCGGGTCCGCCTCCACGGCCTGTACTTCGATCTTGAGACGGGAGAGTTAAAGAAGATGTTTTAGGTCTCTTCAAGCGCATACTCAATCTCTTCTTTTATCAGGTCGAGCGAGACCCTCCCGATCGACGTAAGCCGCCCGTTGACGAGGACGATCGGTATGGGCGGATGACGCTCCTCTATGATCTTCCTGATATGGTCGGGCATCCCCTCATCGAGCAGTGTCATCTTCACTTCGACCCTATCCGCGTATTGGGCGAGGAGCTCGTCGCGCAGGGCGCTGATGGCGTCTATCAGGCTGTTTGACGGGTAACATGCCTCAAGGCCGCAGGATCTCGTCTCGTCGCAGGGAAACGGGCCGCATTCGGATTCCATGAACCCGACAATCTCGACAGTCACTTCTGCCATGCATCATCGGTGGGTGGGCAGGGGTATATTACCCTTCGTCCCGGGGAGCGAGCAGCGCGCGCAACGCCGCCCGGACATCGTCTTCCGCCCCCTCGACCTTCCCGACGTCCCGGGCCCGGTCGAGATCGTCGATCAGCACCGGGGCGGCCGGGCGGATGCCCAGGTTCCCCATGAACATGCCGACCACGCGGGTTATACAGACAAACGGCTCGCTCCCCCGCTGCCCCGCGACGGCGACGAGCAGGCCCCTGGCGTGCACCTCCCTCCCCAGCACCTTCTCCCGGGCATGGAGCCACTGGCAGCGATCGATCACGGCCTTCAGGCCGGCCGGCACGGTGCCGGTGTAGACCGGCGTGCAGACGACGATGACCGACGCGGACTCGAGAGCCCGGACGATCCCGGGCATATCGTCGTCGATCGGGCAGTAACCGAAGTTGTAGCAGGCATAACACCCGATGCACGGGCGGATGTCGAGCTCGTGCAGGAAGAAGACCCGGGAGGAGAAACCCGCCCGCGCGGCCTCGTCGCTGCACCACGACGCGATCCGGGCCGAGTTCCCGAACTGGCGCGGGCTCCCCTGCAGTATGACGACGTCATAGGCGCCGCTGCCGGGGAGCGGGCGCGTGAGGTGGCGGGGGCGGACGTAGGTATGAGGACGGGACGCCACATCGTGCGCGACCCGTGAGAAGAGGACCTCCGCCGCCTCCCGGGTATCGACGAGAGACCCGGGAGGGACCTCGTAGGAGTTGACGGCGTAGGTGGCGACCGGTTCTTTGCCGCAGAGGATATCGACGGTATACCGAACCATGCCCGGATAGATGCTCTCGAGGTCGTCATGGATGAGCCGGATGGTGAACGTCCCCTCCGGCGTCTCGACCGCGCGAATCTTCTCTATTGTACCCCCGCTCATCGCGCGCCGCCCCCTATGGTCCCGGCCCCGGTATTCCGGGCGATAAAAACCCCCATTTCCGGGTTTCCTGCGGGATTTCCGGAGAACACATCCGATCCGTCATCACGGTTATTAAGGAATCCGTTCCACATGATATGGTAATTCATGAAGGCGGTCCTGGGTCTTGAAGATGGAACATTTGTTGCAGGGAACGGCTTTGGCGTTGAAGGGATATGTTCCGGTGAACTCGTCTTTACCACGCAGATGACCGGTTACATGGAGGCGTTGACGGACCCCGGGTATGCCGGGCAGCTACTGATGTTCACGTATCCTCTCATCGGGAACTATGGTGTGGACCGGGAGAACTTCGAGAGCCCGCGTGTTCATGCACGGGGCTGCGTTGTGCGCGAGATCGCCTGCGTGCCCGCCATGCAGCCATCGGTTGCAGAGTTTTTCAGGGAGAACGGCCTCCTCGGTATATCGGGCGTCGATACCCGCAGACTGACGGTAAAGACCAGGACGGTCGGCACGCTCCGCGCATCGCTCATCGTCGGCAGCGATGACGGAGAGGAGGCTGTCCGGTGCGCCCGGGTCTCTCCCCCGGCAGGTGATGCCGACCTCATCGGGAGCGTCTCCTGCCCTGCGCCGTACCGTATCGCCGGCGCCGGGAAACGGGTCGCCGTCATCGACCTCGGTGTGAAACGGAGTATCCTTACCGGCCTCAGCCGCTCCGGCGCCGATATCCGCGTCTTCCCGCACACCGCCACGCCCGGCGATATCATGGCGGCGGAGCCCGATGCGCTCCTCATAACGAACGGCCCCGGCGACCCGGGGAAGGCGGCCGACGCCATCCGGTGCGCCCGGGAGGTCGTCGGCACGATGCCGGTCATCGGCATCGGCATGGGCACCCAGGTGGCCGCTCTCGCGCTCGGTGCCGGGACTTACCGGATGAAGTTCGGTCACCGGGGGGCAAACCAGCCGGTCCGTTACCGGGACGGGAGCATATCCATCACCACCCAGAACCACGGTTTTGCAGTGGACGGAGAGACCCTGCCCGGGGGATGCACCGTCTCGTACCGGAACGTGAACGACGGCACGGTCGAAGGGTTCGAGGATAAAGACCTCGCCATCACCTGCGTCCAGTTCCACCCGGACATACAGTTCATTGACCGCGTATACAGGGGGATACCGTAATGCCGCGCAAATCCCAGATCAAGAAAGTCCTCATCATCGGTTCAGGGCCCATCCAGATTGGGCAGGCGGCCGAGTTCGACTTCTCCGGGTCGCAGGCCTGCCGGGCGCTCCGGGAGGAGGGGGTCAGTGTCGTCCTCGTGAACTCTAATCCCGCGACGATCCAGACCGACCCCGATACGGCGGACGTCATCTATATCGAGCCCCTGAAGGCCGATATCGTAGCAAAGATCATCGAAAAAGAGAGACCGGACGGTATCCTGAGCGGCATGGGCGGCCAGACCGGCCTCAACATGACGGTGGAACTCGCGGAGATGGGCGCACTTATGGGCGTGGAGATCCTCGGGACGCCGCTTGAGGCGATCTACCGGGGAGAAGACCGCGAGCAGTTCCGCGACCTGATGAACGCTATCGGGGAGCCCGTCCCCCGGAGCATGATACTCGGGAGCACAAAGCAGATCGACGAGGCCATCCAGTATATCGGTCTCCCGGCGATCATCAGGCCTGCCTACACCCTCGGCGGCTCAGGCGGCGGTGTTGCGCATACGCCGGACGATATGCGTCGGATTATCGAGATCGGGCTTATGCGCTCCCGGATCCACCAGGTGCTGGTGGAGGAGAGCGTCGCCGGGTGGAAGGAGATCGAGTTCGAGGTGATGCGGGATGCAGCCGATACCTGCATCATCGTCTGCGGCATGGAGAACGTCGACCCGGTAGGCGTCCATACCGGCGAGAGCGTCGTCGTTGCGCCCATCCTCACCCTGCGGGACGACGAGTACCAGAGGCTCCGGAATGCTGCGATGAAGATCATCCGGGCCCTCGACGTCCAGGGCGGGTGCAACATCCAGTTCGCCTACAAAGACGGCGACTACCGGGTCATCGAGGTGAACCCCCGGGTCTCCCGCTCCTCCGCGCTCGCATCCAAGGCGACCGGCTACCCGATCGCCCGGGTGGCGGCAAAGATCGCCATAGGGCTCCGCCTCGACGAGATCGTGAATCCCGTGACCGGCATCACCCCCGTATCGTTTGAGCCCGCCATCGACTACGTCGTCGCGAAAGTGCCCCGGTGGCCGTTTGACAAGTTCAAGTCCGCGGACCGGATGCTCACCACGGCGATGAAGAGCACCGGCGAGGTGATGGCTATCGGCCGGACGGTCGAGGAGGCGTTCAAGAAGGCGCTCCGGTCGCTCGATACCGATATGCGGCGGCACACGAACCCAAACGAGATCCGGATGACCCTCACGGCCCCGACCGACGAGCGGTTCGGGTGCCTCTTCGACGCCTTCCGGGAGGGATTCACGGTCAGGGAGGTTGCCGACCTCACCTCCATCGCGCCGTTCTTCCTTGAGAAGATCAAGAACATCGTGGATCTCGAGCGGAGGCTCGGAACCGCCTGTAACCCTGGGGATATACGGGCTGCCCGGCGCTACGGGTTCTCGGACGAAGAATTGCAGGCTCTTACCGGGAAGACGGCCGACGATATCGCGGCTCTTTCCGGGGCGCCGACCTACAAGATGGTGGATACCTGCGCCGCTGAGTTCCCGGCCACCACGCCCTACTTCTACTCGACCTGGGAGGAGGAGTGCGAACTCACCCGGAACGGTGCCAAGAAGATCCTGATACTCGGTTCGGGGCCGATCCGGATCGGCCAGGGGATCGAGTTCGACTACTGCACCGTCCACGCGGTGATGGCGCTCCGCGAGGAGGAAGGAGTAGAGGTCCATATCATCAACAATAACCCGGAAACCGTCTCGACCGACGCCGACACGTCCGACCGGCTCTTCTTTGAGCCGATGCAACTTGAAGATGTCATGAACATCCTCAAGAAGGACGACTACTACGGCGTCATGGTCCAGTTCGGCGGCCAGAACTCGGTGAACCTGGCCGTGCCGCTCGAGGCCGAGATCCGGCGCCTCGGCCTTCCGACGAAGATCCTCGGCACGTCGCCCGACGCCATGGATGTCGCGGAAGACCGCGACCGGTTCAGCCGGCTCCTTGCCCGGCTCGGCATACCGAGCCCGGCAAACAGCTCCGCTCACTCGGAGGAGGAGGCGCGAACGATGGCCCGGGCGATCGGCTACCCGGTCCTGGTCCGGCCGTCCTACGTCCTCGGCGGGCGGGCGATGGAGCTCGTCCACGACGAGGTCGAGCTTGAGAGTTACATCACGGAGGCCGTCCGCGTGAGCCGGAAACACCCGGTCCTGATCGACTCCTTCCTCCGGAGCGCCGTCGAGATCGACGTCGATGCGGTCTCTGACGGGACGGATGTCCTGATCGGCGGCATCATGGAGCATATCGAGTGGGCCGGCGTCCACTCCGGCGACTCGGCCTGCGTCATCCCGCCGCAGTCTCTCTCGCCCTCGGTGATCGCGCGGGTGCGCGACTACACGAAGAGGCTCGCCCTCGGCCTTGGCGTCGTCGGCCTGATCAACATCCAGTATGCCGTCCAGGACGACGTCGTCTACGTGCTCGAGGCAAACCCGCGCGCGAGCCGGACGGTGCCGTTCGTCGCGAAGGCGACGGGGATTGCGCTTGCAAAGATAGCGGCGAAGGTGATGGTGGGGAGAAAGCTTGCCGATATGGGCATCGTCGAGCCCGCGATCAAGTACGTCGCGGTGAAGGAGGTTCTCCTCCCCTTCAACAAACTCCCCGGCGTCGACACCGTGCTCGGTCCCGAGATGAAGAGCACCGGCGAGGTGATGGGGATCGATTACGACTTCGGCCGCGCCTACTACAAGGCGAGCACCGCCGCGGAGAACACCCTGCCGACGGCAGGAAACATATTCATATCGGTGACGGACGAGCAGAAAGAAGAGATCCTGCCGATCGCGAGGAAGCTCCGGGAACTCGGCCTCTCCCTCTACGGCACGAGCGGGACGGTCGACTTCCTCACCCAGAACGGCGTCGAGGCAAACCTCGTGCGGAAGGTCCAGGAGGGTTCTCCAAACGTCATCGACATCATGCGTTCCGGTGGAATACGGCTGATCATCAACACCCCGGCGGATAAGGCCTCCCGGCAGGACCATATCCAGATCATGCGGGCCGCCGTCGATTACGGCATCCCCTACATCACGACGCTCCAGGCCGCGCGGGCCGCTGCGATGGCGATCGATGCCATCCAGCGCGAGGAGATCACCCTCGAGCCGCTCGGGCACTACCACGGGCTGGCGTGATCAGGGGGTATCACCCTCCTCCGGACCGGGGTGAAAAGAGAGAGGGTTATGCTTTTCCAAGCCAGGCATCGACCCTGTCGCGGTTGGCATCGATCCACTTCTTCGCGGCCTCTCCTTCGGGCATGCCGCCCTCGATATCGGTCATCACCGAGGCAATATCCTCGCCCGTCCACTCGAACCGGCTCAGGATGCCGTAGGCTTCCGGATCGTCGGCAGCAAGACCCTGCCGCGCGAGGGTCACGATATCTTCGGCCCCGCCGTAGGCTCCCTTCGGGTCGTCGAGGAACTTGAGGTCGTAACGGCCGAACTTCCAGTGCGGCGACCAGCCTGTCACCGCGACCCACTGCTCGTTGCTGATCGCGGTGCGCAACTCAGCGGCCATGCCGGCACTGCTGCTTGCAACCAGCGCGTAGTCGAGGCCGTACTCCTCGATGGCCTGCTCGGTCCGGGCCATGACCCCGGCTCCGGGTTCTATGCCGACGATCCTGCCGCCGAACCGGTCTGCAACGCCGTTCATCTCCTCGATAGAGTCGATGGTCACGTAGGCCGGGACGACGAGCCCGATACGTGCTGCTCCGGGGATGTTCTCGTTGACGTAATCGATCCGGCTGCCGTACTGCTCCCAGTAGTGCGCATGGGTGTGCGGGAGCCATCCGGTCGTCGTAAAGTCGACGTCTCCCCTGCTAAGCGCCTGGAAGAGCGGCCCTGCGTCGACCGCGACCGGTTTGACGTCGTAGCCGGCCTCTTCAAAGACCTGTTTCATGACGTTTGTGCTTGCGATGGCACAGTCCCAGGTGACGTAGCCTATACTGATCTGTTTTTTGGGTTCGGTTGCCCCTGTACCCGTGCAACCGGCGGATATAAGACAGAGCACCAGAACGATACCTGTCAGTGCGAGTATACTTTTGGTCTTTTGAACCATGGATCACCTCGTAGGTTTTTGCCGCCGTCCGGCGGCTTGATAACGTTCAGGGCCCGGCAATATGGGGTTCCGGGCTCTCACGACATGTCCGAAACGACAGAAGGCCGCTGGATCGGACATCGGGCAGAGATGGCGATATGCGCCACTCCTGGTGTGTTTGCACCCCAGGCAAAAAGGCCAGACATTGACCGCTTGAGCGTATGACATTACCATTATTTAGGTTTTACGGGTTCCGTTTGGCGGACGGAGCCTCAATAAATCGAATTTTGAGCGTCATGCCGCCGGAGACCGCCTCCGGTCCCCCGGCAAGGGCGCCGATCTGCCGTCGCCGGGAGTCCTGATGGAACTGAGGCGGATCCGGGGCGGACAGCCGGGTTGACGTGCCCCGGGCAGGGGCCGGCAAGGGTCACTGTTCCCCGTATCGCGGCAGAATGTTCTGGGTGATCCGGTCGAGGATGATCGCGATGATGACGATGGCAAGCCCCGCCTCAAACCCCATGCCGATATCCACCCGCTGGATGCCCACCAGCACCTGGTAGCCAAGCCCTCCGGCCCCGATCATCGACGCGATGACGGTCATCGAGAGGGCGAGCATGATGCACTGGTTCATCCCGGCCATGATGGTGGGGAGCGCGACAGGGAGCTGCACTTTGAAGAGCTTCTGGCGGGGCGTGGAACCGAAGGCATCCGCGACCTCGATCAACTCCCGCGGCACCTGCCGGATGCCGAGGTTCGTGAGGCGCAGTGCCGGAGGCATTGCAAAGACCACCGTCGCGATGATGCCGGGAACACTCCCGAGGCCAAAGAAGATAACGGCGGGGATGAGATAGACGAACGGGGGCATGGTCTGCATGAAGTCGAGGACCGGTTTGAGGAGCGCATTCAGGGTCTCGCTCCCTGCAGCCGCGATCCCGAGCGGGATTGCTATCGCGAGCGCGAGAACCGTCGAGACGACGACGAGCGCCAGGGTGAGCATGGCGAGATTCCAGAGGCCGAGGTTCCAGATCAGGAGCAGACCGACGACGGTCAGCCCTGCAAGCCATATGTCGCGCCGGGTGACGAGCCAGACCAGGATGCCTGCAAGAAGGATCAGGATGGGTGCCGGTATGAGGAGAAGGATATCCTCAAACCCGCCCACGAGGAACCGAAGCCCATCACTTGCGCCGTCGAGGAGCCAGCCCAGGTGGGTGTCGATCCGGTCGACGAGCACCTCGGCAGCCTTCCCCACGGGGATCTTAGGCGGTTGCACGGTTCACCTCTTCTTTCCGCGCCAGGGCGGCGAGTATGGCGCCGCGCGATATGATGCCCCTGAGCCTGCCGGTATCGTCCGCCACCGCCACGGGGTGGGGACTCTCGACGATCAGCGATATGATGTCGGCCAGCGATGCGTCGGGAGCCACGACGGAGAGATCGGTTATGAGGATATCGGCCATCTGTTTTCCCTCCCGGATGGCCCCGGCAGCGCCTTCGAGCGTCACCAATCCGCGGAGCAGGTGCTGGCGGGTGACCACGAATATCCCCTGGATGTCGTGCTCCTCCATGAGGTGCAGGGCCACCCTCGGCCCTGCGGTGCATTGGGCAACCGGTTCGGGACGGCGCATCACGTCGCTTGCCGAGAGCACCCTGGTCAGGTCCACATCGGCGACGAACTTCTCGACGTAGGCGTTCTTGGGGTTCGTCAGGATCTCCTCCGGCGTCCCGACCTGCACGATCGCGCCGTCTTTCATCAGGGCGATACGATCGCCGAGTTTCAGGGCCTCATCCAGATCGTGAGTCACGAAGATGATGGTCTTACCGAGCCGTTGCTGGAGGTCCAGCAGTTCGTCCTGCATCTCCCTGCGGATGAGCGGGTCAAGAGCGCTGAATGCCTCGTCCATAAGGAGTATGTCCGGGTCGCTCGTGAGTGCCCGGGCAAGCCCGACCCGCTGCTTCATGCCCCCGGAGAGCTCGCCCGGCATGCTTGCCTCGTAGCCGCCGAGCCCCACCATATCGAGCATATCTGCCGCTTTCCGGAAACGCTCATCTGGCGGGATGCCCTGGATCTCAAGCCCGAAGGCAACGTTGTCGAGCACCGTCCGGTGCGGGAGGAGTGCAAAGCTCTGGAAGATCATGCCCAGCCTGCGCCGCCGGGTCTCCCGCAGCTCATCCCGGCTCATCCCGACAATATCCTCGCCGCCTATCCGTATCTCGCCGTTTGTGGGTTCGATGAGCCGGTTGATGCAGCGCAGGATCGTCGATTTTCCGCTCCCGGAGAGTCCCATAAGGACGAATATCTCACCGGGCAGGATGTCGAGGGATATGTCGCTGAGGGCCAGTGTCGCGCCGGTCTCTTCGTATATCTCCCGTTTGGAGCGGCCGGATCTATGGAGTTCGAGCGTTTTTGCAGTGTCCGGGCCGAACACCTTTGTCAGGCCCCTGATGCTGACGATCGGCGGGACGGGAGTTGTGCCGTTTATGGGTGCCTTCTCAAAAATGACGGAATTCCTCCACATTCAGGGTTTCGATCTAATCTCTTTTATAATTTCGCCTTTTTGAAAATCCACGATATATACACGAATTCTGGTTTTTCCGGGATTATGCCGTGCTTTTGGGAATAGACTGCCACTTCATCTGTAATCTCGTTATTCAGGGTTATTTTGTCGCCTTTGCCCCTTATTATGGCCGATTTGACGGGATCTCTCTTCGCCTGCCACGGCATCGGAAAACCGGCTGCGTCGAAGGGCGCCGGCACCCGCCTCCCTCATCAATGCCCCTGCACGCCCGGACCGGGGGAATTACACGATTGAAGTCTGATTCCTGCCGGTGCGCTCATCCATACCGCTTCTTTTATCGGGTGAAAGGTCATATCAATGTAGATTATTCCAGACTGTCAGCAGAACAGGTATCAGGAACGCGGAGATTATTACCATGGAACAGAAAAAGGTCGTCCTGGCATTTTCGGGGGGTCTTGATACCTCCGTCTGTATCCCCCTCCTGCGCGAGCACTACGGGTTTGACGAGATCGTCACCGTTGCCGTCGACGTGGGCCAGCCCGAGGAGGAGGTTATCCGGGCAACAGAGAAGGGCCGGATGCTTGCAGATAACCACTACACCATCGATGCGAAGGAGAAGTACATCGCGGAGTGCATCTTCCCCTCGATAAAGGCGAACGGGTCATACGAGGGTTACCCGATGGGCACGGCACTCGCCCGCCCGCTGATCGCCGAGGAGATCGTGAAGATCGCAGAGAAGGAAGGCGCCTTTACGGTTGCGCACGGGTGCACCGGAAAAGGAAACGACCAGCTCCGGTTCGACTTCATATTCAGGTCCGCAGGCTATAAGATCGTCGCACCGATGCGGGAGATGAACCTGACCCGCGAGTGGGAGATCTGCTACGCACAGGAGCACAACATACCGGTGAGCGTCGGGAAGGAGAACCCCTACAGCGTCGACGAAAACTGCTGGAGCCGGAGCATCGAGGGCGGCAGGCTCGAGGATCCGGCCTTCCACCCGCCCGAGGAGATCTACGCCTGGACGGTATCGCCGCAGGCGGCCCCCGACGCCGTGGAGAAGATCCGGATAGAGTTCGAGCAGGGCGTCCCGGTCGCCCTCAACGGAGAGAGGCTCCCCGGCATCGCCTTTATCCGGGAACTGAACCGGATAGCCGGCAGGAACGGCGTGGGCCGCAACGATATGATCGAGGACCGGATCCTCGGCCTGAAGGCCCGCGAGATCTACGAGCACCCGGCCGCGACCGTCCTCCTTGCCGCGCACCGCGACCTCGAGCGCCTCGTCCTGACCCGCTCGGAGCTTGCGTTCAAGCACATCGTCGACGATAAGTGGTCCGAGCTCGCCTACATGGGGCTCGTGCACGAACCGCTCTTCTACGCGCTCAACGCCTTTGTCGATACGACGCAGGAGCGCGTGAACGGCGCTGTCGATATCGCCCTCTACAAGGGCGGCCTCTCGGTGCTCGGCCGGAGTTCGGATGCCGGCCTCTATTCGGGCGACCTCGTCTCGTTTGACTCGACGACGATCGACCAGAACCACGCCGTCGGGTTCTCGAATTACTTCGGGCTGCAGGCGCGCCTGCTCAAAAATAGCAAAAAGTGTTGAAGGGGTGCTTAGAGCACCTTCTTCCCGGCATCTTTTCCCGGCGTGCACTCAAAGACATCGGTGATCTTGATGACGATGAGCGATTTCGCCGGGTACTTGTGGCCCTTCGTCTTCACCTGGTCGCGGAACTTCTCGTAATCGGGACCGGACGTCTTGATCTCCGTCGAGCCTTTTATCTGGAAACAGCGCTTGGTATCCTGGTCGTAGAAGTAGAGAGCTACGACGGGATTCTCTTTGAGGTTCTCCAGTGTCTTGACCATGTAGTTGTCCATGATCCAGACGGTGTCGTCGTTGACCAGCAGTATGGATGCCATCGGTGCCACGTTCGGTATGCCTGCCTTCGACGCGGTGGCCATCGGCATGACTTTGGTCTTTGTAAATATCTCTTTAATCTCACTTGAAAGCGCAACCATATGGTTCACCTCGGGGAACGGAACGGGCGCGGCAAGGCGCCGGATCCTTTCCGGTAATGTGGTTATCCGCGTTATCGGTATATAAATGGCTCTGCCGGCCCGGGCAGGATGGGTGCACAACCGCATTCTCCACCCCCTTCGCGACCTTTGTGGCAGTGCGTTAGGCGGCAGGAGCGGGCAACGGCCGAACCGCTTGCGCCGGCGCGAGGGCTCGCGAAGGGGCGGGGCGGCCGGCACCCCCGGGCGCCACCTTTCTCCCGCGTGATACGCGACCGGCCGGGGGTGTGGAGCACCGCCGCCGGCATGCTGTATGCGTGCCGAAGTCTCCGGCCCCGCCCGAATCCGCACATATCCCCGGCAAGGCCGGCATACGGCCGTCCGGCGTGCCGGGCAGAATCTTTGCCGGGGCATCCCGCTCCCTCGCGCTCCGGGCATACGGACGGTATAGAAAATTATAAGCAGGCATAGACGGAAAAGACTACTATGTGTGCCCGCTTTTTGGAGCGCTTTTTCAAACCTACGCCACATATCGTCGAAAGCCCGCCACCACCGTCGATCTCCCATGGACCGGGCGAGGGTGTTCCCGAGTACCGGGTGAAACCCTATTTTATCGTGGCGTCTGTTGAGATGGGTAATACCACGACAAAGTGTATCCTGACCGGCACGAACCTGGAGACGGGCCGATCTTACGTCATCAACAAGACCGTGACCATGAGCCGGGATGTCCGGCAGCCGCGACCCGGTGAGACGATCTTCGGGGAGACCCTGGACGGCACGGAGCTGACCCGGGAGTCGGTGACGGACCTGGTGCGCGATACCCTGATCCAGTGTCACAACGAGGCTCACCTGAGCATAAAGGACGATCTCGACTTCGTCGTCAGGAGCACCGGCGTCGTGGCGGCGATGGATTCTCCCGACCAGGTCGGGGACTTCGTCATCGCTCTTGCAAACGGTTGCCTTGACGCGGGTGTTCCCCCGCGGAAGATGACGCCTCCGATGTCGATCGACAACCTTCCGCCGAAACTCCGGCAGTTCTCGTTTGCCGACCGGGTGGTCTTCGTCGGCGCGGTGGCCGGCGTCGTGCCGCCGGTCGGGTGTACCGGCGTCGAGATGGTGGCAAACGAGATGGAGGGGGAGCTTGCGATGGCGGGGATAAAAGAGGGCGCCAAGTGGACGGCGGTCGACTTCCGGAACCCCTGTATATCCATCGACTTCGGGACGACGCTTGACGGGCGGATCACGAGCGACGTCGCGCGCGACGACCCGAACCCGTTCGCCCAGACGGTCGGGAACTTCTGCGGGCTTGCCGGGGCCATACCGGACGCGATCGTCCGGGGCACCGGGCTCGTGAAGGGGCGGACGGGGACGGCCCTCGATCTCTTTGGCGATCACAGCATCAAGGGCATGTTCGGCGGCCGGAAACGTTCGGTCGTCGAGGAGTACGTCGACCGGTGCCACGAGCATATCGATATCCGGATCGTCCCCCCCGACCGGACGAGGTTCGGGCGGGTGCCGGTCTGCGCGGAGGTGGCCGACAAGTCGGGCGTTGCCCTCATCGGGTGCGATACGGGTGTCAACGGGAGCGAGACGCCGGCTCTTGAGGCGATCGGGCACGAGATCTACGAAAAGCACGGCATGGGCATGCTGACCGAGGTCGTCGACCGGGTCTGCGCGAAGATGGCGCTCCGGCTCATCGATGTCGCCATCGCAAGGGGGCACGTCCCGCCGAACTCGTCGATAGGGTTCACCGGGCGGGCGGCGATATCGGGGCGAAAACCGGAGTACATCCTCGAGGGAATTACCGAACGGAACCTCTACGATACTCCAAACGACCACCTGGTCTTCGTGGACGACGGTCTGGCCCGGGGTGCGGCGCTGATGGGGCGGTGCATGAACTCCCTCGGAAAGCCGAAGGCTCCGCTCGGCGGCGTGCGGGGAGGGCCATGTATTATGTCCCGCCGGATCAAAATAGGAAAGTAGGATATGATACATGATGGCTGAAGAAGAACTCTACGATCTGCTCGTTCCCCCGGGCGTACCCCGGAAGATGCTGTACGACGTTGCCGAGAAGTACGACGTGGAAGTGGTGCGGCGGCAGCAGAGGATGGCGTTTGCGAATATGGAAGGGGACGCACGGGAACTGATCGCGTTCCGCGGCAAAAGGGAAGTCGTCGAAGAAGTGCAGAAGTATCTCTTTACGCGGCTCAAAGAGTTCATCGAGGAATAGGTGCCGCAACCCTGCAGCATTCTTCTACGAACAACTCGATCTCTTTTGTCGAGCACGCCGCCGGCAGAGAGCCGGGGATGTGACTCTATCATCCATCCAGCTCAGTCTCCGGGATGATCGCCGCGCCCTCAAAATTCCGGCCCCGGGGCGATACCGCCGGCTCTCCCCGTCGCCTCCCTGTGCCCGGCCGGCCATATCCGGTCTTTGCCTCCGGGCCTGCCGGGCCTTCGTGGCGGGTACTGTGCGCTGCTCTCCAGTAACCTCACCCCACCCGCGCCTTCACAGGGATATCCAGACACTCCCTGCCGGCAGCCCCCACCCCGCCCGCGCCTTCGCAGGGATACCCATGCACTTCTGCCGGCAGCCCCCGCTCCGCCTGCACCTTCGCAGAAGGATACCCATGCACTCCCTGCCGGCACCCCCGCCCCGCCTGCACCTTCGCAGAAGGATACCCATGCACTCCCTGCCGGCACCCCCGCCCCGCCCCGCCTGCGCCGCCCCTCCCCCGGGGGCGGGGTCCGTGCGTGGCGATACCTGGTGGAAAGCCGTGCCCGGGTCTTTCCCGGCTTATCCCCATGCAGTGGACCGTGGTGGATATCGCCATCGGGGGAGAGGCTGACGGGGAGGGGGGACACTTCCCCCCTCCCCTGTCTCCAGATCCCAATCCTCCGATTCGCCGGCAGCCCCTACTCTGCTAGCAGCGGGATACCCAGACACTTCCCCGGCAGCCCCCACCCCGCCCGCGCCTGCGGCGCTCCTCCCCCGCCCCCCCCTGGGGTGGTGGCAGTGCTTACGATATCAGGTGGGCCGCCGTGCACAGGAGCATGGTGACCACCGCCACGGGGGGCTGCCACGGCGCGCGCGCGCCCCGCCGGCGGGTCGCGGGCATCGCTGCCGGCGCGTTGAGAAAGGGCCTGATCGGTATAGCCGGCGACCTCATGCCTTCGCCG
>Ga0208041_1001233_pt1 | contig 17573 bp, 16 predicted proteins | sample AD_SCU002_MetaG_FD_184453 | JGI IMG/M metagenome (GOLD analysis project Ga0208041, IMG submission 184453) | Active sludge microbial communities of municipal wastewater-treating anaerobic digesters from China - AD_SCU002_MetaG (SPAdes) (version 2) | ecosystem: Engineered > Bioreactor > Anaerobic...
CAGGACGATGCAGACCGGCTTCTTAAGATGAAAATTACCCGCACGCAGGTCTCCGGGATGAAGGAACCCCCGCACTCCGAAGCGATTGCAAAGACAGAACTCGATGCGGGAGGCGCAAAGAGAGCGAGCGTGAAAAAGAGAGGGGGAAAGGCCGCTTACGCCTCTTCCCCGTCTTCTTCGTCGGAATCGAGAATCGTGAACCCGATAACCCGGTCGCCGTCGTCGAGTTTCATGACCCGGACACCGCGGGTGCCCCGCTTCTGGATCGATATCTCCGAGACCTTCGTCCGGATCACGATGCCCGACGCGCTCATCACGATGATCTCGTCGTCGTCGGAGACCGCCATCGACCCGACGACGTTGCCCGCCCGGACGTCGACGACGATGTTTCTGACACCGAGCGTGCCCCTGCCGTGGCCGCGGAACTCGTCGAACTCCGTCCGCTTCCCGTAGCCCAGCTCCGTGATGGTGAGGAGATGGTCCTCCTCGACCACCGATACCGCCTGCAGCGCGTCGCCGTGGCGGAGTTTGATCCCCCGCACACCCATGGCGTTGCGGTGAACCGGGCGGACGGCCTCCTCGTGGAACCGGAGGCTCTGCCCGAACTTCGTCGTCAGGAGCAGTTCCTGGTTGCCGTCGGTCGCCTTCACGTCCACCAGCGCATCGCCGTCGCGGAGGTTGATGGCGTTGATCCCGGTCTGCCGGGGCCGCGAGAACTCGTCGAGCGCCACCTTCGCAACCGTCCCGCTCCTCGTCGCGAAGAAGAGATAGTGGTCGGGCCGGAACTCCCGAACAGGGATCACCGTGGTCACCCGTTCTTCACCGGCGAGGTTCAGGAGATTTACGAGGGCCTTGCCCTTGCTCGCCCGCTGCCCTTCGGGGAGGTCGTAGACCTTCAGCCAGTATGCCTTTCCCCTGTCGGTGAAGCAGAGGAGGTTGTCGTGCATGTTCGCGACGAAGACGTTCTCGACGCCGTCGTTGTCTTTCGTCGCCATGCCGATGACGCCGCGGCCCCCGCGACGCTGGTTCCGGTAGGTGTCGAGGTCGATCCTCTTGATATAGTTCGATGAGGTGAGCGAGACCAGCATTGGTTTATCCTCGATGAGGTCCTCCTTCTCGAGCGCCTCGACTGCGTCGGCGATCCGGGTTCTCCGGTCGTCACCGTAGCGTGCACCGATATCGACGAGTTCCTTCCGGATCTCGGCGAGGATGTTCGCCTCGCTTGCGAGGATCGCGGACAACCGCTCGATCTCCTTTGCAAGGGCATCGCGCTCGTCGAGGATCTTCTGGTGCTCGAGCGCCGCAAGCCTCCGAAGCTGCATCTTTAAGATGGCGTCCGCCTGCACCTCATCGAGCGCGAACTTCACCACCAGGGCCTTCTGGGCATCTTCGGTCGTCCCGGAACCCCGGATCGTCGCGATGACCTCGTCGATGTTGTCGAGCGCGACAAGAAGGCCGCGGAGGATGTGCATCCGCTCCTCGGTCTTCGCGAGGTCGAACTCGGTCCTCCGCCGGACCACGTCCACCCGGTGCTTGAGGAACTCGTGAATGAGTTCCTTGAGGTTCAGGGTCCGGGGCTGGCGGTCGACGATCGCGAGGTTGATGATCCCGAAGGACGACTCGAGCGCCGTGTGCTTGTAGAGGTAATTCAGGATCACCTGGGGCGCGGCGCCCTTTTTGAGGTCGATCACGATCCGCATGCCGTCGCGGTCGGATTCGTCGCGGATATCGCCGATCCCCTCGATCCTCTTGTCACGGACGAGGGAGGCGATATGCTCGATCAGCCGCGCCTTGTTCACCTGGTAGGGGATCTCGGTGATGATGATCTGCTGTGTCCGGCCCTCCTCCTCGATCTCCGCGACGCCCCTGACCACGCACTTCCCGCGCCCGGTCAGGTAGGCGTCCCGGACGCCTGCGGTGCCCATCATGATCCCGCCGGTCGGGAAGTCCGGCCCCGGCATGAACCGCATCAGTTCTTCCGTGGAGATGCCGGGCTCGTCGATGACGCGGCAGGTCGCCTCGCAGACCTCTTTGAGGTTGTGGGGCGGCATGTTCGTCGCCATCCCGACGGCAATCCCGCTCGACCCGTTGACGAGGAGGTTCGGGACCCGTGCCGGGAGAACGTCGGGCTCCTGGAGCGATTCATCGAAGTTCGGGACGAAGTCGACGGTCTTCTTGTCGATATCGGCGAGGAGTTCTTCCGCGATCTTCGTGAGCCTCGCCTCCGTGTAACGCATGGCGGCAGCGGAGTCCCCGTCGATCGACCCGAAGTTCCCCTGGCCGTCGACCAGTGTGTGGCGGTAGGAGAAGGGCTGGGCCATCTTCACCAGCGTATCGTAGATGGCCGAATCGCCGTGGGGGTGGTACTTACCCATCACGTCTCCGACAACACGGGCGCTCTTCTTGTAGGGCTTGTCGCTCGTGTTGCCCATCTCCCACATGGCGTAGAGGGTGCGGCGGTGGACCGGCTTCAACCCGTCCCTCGCGTCGGGGATGGCGCGGCCGATGATCACGCTCATCGCGTAGTCGATGTAGCATGACTTCATCTCCTCTTCGATGTTGATCGGGACAACCCCGTCAGATGTCAAGGTTGCTCACCTCCTTTGCGTGCCGGCGGATGAAATCTCTCCGGGCGTCCACGTTCTCTCCCATAAGTTTCTCGAATATTCCGTTTGCGTAGACGGCGTCCTCGATCCTCACCTGTTTGAGGATCCGGTTCGCCGGATCCATTGTGGTGCTCCAGAGCTGTCCGGCGTTCATTTCACCAAGACCCTTGTAGCGCTGGATCGTGACGCCTTTCTCACCCCACCCGGCGATGATCTCCCGCATCTCCTCCTCGCGGTAGACGTACTGCTCCTGTTTGCCCTTCGCCACCCGGTAGAGGGGCGGCTGGGCGATGTAGATGTAGCCGTTCTCGATGAGCCCTGTCATGTAGCGGTAGAAGAACGTGAGGAGGAGCGTCCGGATGTGCGCACCGTCGACATCCGCATCGGTCATCAGGATGATCCGGTGGTATCGGGCCCGCTCCGCATCGAAACTGTCGCTGACCCCGGTGCCGATAGCGGATATCAGCGCCTGGATCTCGGCGTTCTTCAGGATCTTGTGCTCCGACGCCTTCTCGACGTTCAGGATCTTTCCTCGCAGAGGGAGGATCGCCTGGAACTTCCGGTCCCGCCCCTGTTTCGCCGAACCGCCTGCGGAGTCTCCCTCCACGATGTAGAGTTCGCTCTTTGCCGGGTCCCGCTCCTGGCAGTCGGCGAGCTTCCCGGGAAGGCCGGTCGACTCCAGCGTGCTCTTCCGCCGGGCGAGTTCGCGCGCGTTCCGGGCTGCCTCCCGGGCCCGGGCCGCCGCCATCGCCTTCTCCACGATCGCCTGGAGGGTTTTCGGGTGCTCCTCGAAGTACTCGGTGAGCGACGAGTAAACGAGCGAGTCCACGATGCCCCGGACGTTGCTGTTTCCAAGGCGCATCTTGGTCTGCCCTTCAAACTGCGGGTTCGCTACCCGGGTGCTGATGACAGAGGCGAGCCCTTCCCTGACGTCTTCGCCCTTCACCTGCGCATCGTTGTTCTTTAAGAGGTTGTTCCTGCGTGCTGCGCTGTTGATCGCCCGGGTGATGGCGCTCCGGAACCCCTCGAGGTGGGTGCCGCCCTCCCGGGTGTTGACGCTGTTGACGTAGGTGTAGATCGTCTCCGCGTATGAGTTGTTGTACTGCAGGGCCACCTCGACCTCGACCATGCTCTCGGGGTCGCGTTTCTGGAAGTAGATGATATCGTCGTGGAGGCTCTCCTTCCCTTCGCCAAGGTGAGCGACGAACTGGCGGATCCCGTCCTCGAAGCAGTGGACGGCTGAATCGCCGGTGCGCTCGTCCCGCAGAACGATCGTGAGGCCGCTGTTTAAGTATGCGAGTTCACGGAGCCGGTGGTCCAGCACGTCGTAATCGAACTCGACGGTCTCGAAGATCGAGCGGTCGGGCTGGAACGTGATCCGCGTGCCCCGAAGGCGCTCATAGTCGAGCCGCTGCCCGGGCCGGGTGCCGTAGCGCTCCTCGTACCGCGCTTTCATCTCGTGCTCGGTCTCCGGGCGGCTCTCGAGCGGCTTTGCAACCAGACCCTGTCGGAACTGCATCTCGTAGACGTTGCCGTCCTTGAAGACCGTTGCATCGAGCCAGCTTGAGAGGGCGTTGACGACCGAGACGCCGACGCCGTGCAGCCCGCCGGAGACCTGGTAGGTGTTTTTATCGAACTTTCCGCCGGCGTGGAGCACGGTGAGGACGATCTCAAGAGCGCTCTTGCCGTACTGGGACATGAGATCGACCGGGATGCCGCGCCCGTTGTCATCAACCGTGACCGAGCCGTCCCGGTTGACGACCACCTGTATCAGGTCGCAGAACCCGGCGAGGGCCTCGTCGACCGAGTTGTCCACGACCTCGTAGACCAGGTGATGCAGCCCCCGGCTGTCCGTGCTGCCGATGTACATGGCGGGACGTTCCCGCACAGGCCGAAGCCCCTCCAGTACCGTGATATGGGAAGCATCGTAGGTATCAGTCATCTGTGACCTCCGCTGAACAAGCGGCGTCCTGAATCGCAGCAAAACTCACAGTATATATTGGTTTTATAACCACTTATACTGTATGGCTCCAAAAAATTCACTGTTTTGAGGTAGTTCTTCCTCTCCACGGTCCAATGGAGCCTTTGTGCGAGCGTACCCGGATGAGCCGGGCGCCGCGGCCGGTCCCGGTTACGGGGCGGAGAGCACGCGCGCCCGTCAGTCGTACTTGCCGGTATCCGGATCGGGTATGCCGAGCTCTCTATCGACTGCGATCGCTATCCGGTTGAGAATCCTCTTGATGTCCGCCGCGTCCTCCTTGTCCAGGGTTCCCGGCTGGTGCCAGATCACCATCTTGCGGAGGCGTTCGACGAGTTCATCGATCTCGGTTCCCCGGAACTGTTCCGGCACCATGAAGTCGGTGAGGTGATCCGCGGCGCCATAGAAGGCTTTCTCGGGAGGCAGGCCGAAGTGCCGTGAAAGCAGCATCAGGTTGACGACGAACCCTCTGCCGAATTGGCTCTTTTGGGGCATACTACCCTATGCACCGGCGGGAGATATGAACGATCTGGTTTTTTTGTATGTGCGACGGACAACGTCCGGAGCAGGAGAAAACGCGAAGCGTTTTCGACTGGCGACGGGCCGAAGGGTGCGACGTTCCAACGGAACGAAGCAGGAGCATTGCCGGGTGCCGACCCACCCAACCAGACCTACGGCTGCCCACAGATCAGCACCGTCGAAAGCACGATGAAGCCGAGCGTCGCGACGAAGAACACGGCCTCTCGGGTGCGGAGAGGTCTTTGCCGGATGTACAGGCCGGCATTCGCCCCGTAGCCCCGGCAGAGCATGCTCGTGTAGGTGCGCTCGCCCTGCTCGTAGGACCGGATGAAGAGCGTTCCGACCGTATAGCCGACCTGGTGCAGCCGGTACTGATAGGGGAGGGTGCGGTCGAGGGGGTCGAAGCACCGGGTCGTCATCGCGGTCCGTATCCTGCCAAACATCCCGGCAAAGACGAAGATGTAGCGGACCATCATCGCGAGCGTGAGGGTGAACTCTCTGGGCAGGCCGAGCCTCCCTGCCGCCTCGATCATCTCTTGCATCTTCGTCGTCGACGAGAGCAGGATGATGAACGATATGCTGACGATAAACTTCACAAGAAGGATCGACGCGAACTCCACCGACTCCGCGTAGACCTCGATCCCGAACGGGAGAGTTGCGATCGTATGGAAGACGTCGTAGTAGGGGTTTTTTACGAAGACCTGAAACGCGATCAGGAAGATGCCGAACGGCAGGATGAGCGCGAGTCTTTTGAGGTAAACGGCCGGCGAGAGGCTTGAAGCGGCCCAGAGTAGAGCAAAAAGGGCAAGCAGGACGGCCCCGACCTCGTAGACTCTCGTCGAGTAGGGCACGGCTACGATGGCCACGATGGCGGCGAGGGCTATGAGGAGTTTAACCCTCGCGTCCAGCCGGTGGACGATGCTCGTCTGATAGGCGGACTTCTCGATGAAGTAGAGGTCGTCGATCATCTTCGTCTCGTGTAGGCGTCGAGGAACGACATCTTCGCGTCCTCGTAGGTGTAGGCCATATCGATGGCGACACCGTTCTCCTGCAGCGACCGGATCAGTTTTGGTATGGGCGGCACGTCAAGCCCTGTCCGGGTGAGGAGCTCCGGCCGGGCGAAGACCTCTCCGACCGTTCCGGAGCCGACTACCCTTCCCTTATCCATCACGTAGATGTGGTCCGCCATCTCCGCCACGAGGTCGAGATGGTGGGTCGAGAAGATCACCGTCATGCCGTACTCATCGGGCAGCCGGTTGACGAACGCCACGAGGTCGGCGACACCCCGGGGATCGAGCCCCGCGGTCGGTTCGTCGAGCACCAGCACCTGCGGCTCCATCGCGAGGATGCCGGCGATGGCGACCCGTTTCTTCTCACCGCCCGAGAGCTGGTGCGGCACGCGCTCGCGCAGGTCCTCGATCCCGAGAAGGCGCAGGACCTCCTCGACGCGGTGGGCGACGGTTGCTGCGTCGAGGCCGAGATTGATCGGGCCGAACGCGATGTCCTGCTCCACGGTGGGGGAGAAGATCTGGTCGTCAGGATTCTGGAAGACGATCCCGACAAACTTCCTGACCTCGCGGAGGTTCTCCTTCGTAATGGGCTCGCCCCTGACCAGCACCTCTCCGGACGTGGGTTTGAGGATGCCGTTGAAGTGCTTGAAGAGGGTGCTCTTCCCGGCACCGTTCGGCCCGATGACGGCGATGCGGGACTTCCGCTCTGCGGTAAAGTTCACGCCCTCGAGGGCGTGGACGTCGCCGCGGTAGGTATGGGTGAGGTCGCGGGTCTCGAGCAGATGCATGATGGCAAAAAATGTGAGTTTTTCAGGTATCTAGTTATCGGGCCGTGCGGAGACTTTCGCGATGGCGAATACCAGCACCAGCATGAGAAGCGTGCCGATAACGATCGCAAGCACTTCTCCGGCCTTATCCATGCCGGAGATGCTGTAGTCCGGCATGAGCGCCTCGTACGAGAAGTCGTTTCCGGTCACGGCGATCACCTCCTCCTCTGCTGCGCCGGCGGCGTCATCGTCGAGTTCGCTTCCCATGAAGGGCTTTGCGCCGTAGATGCTGAAGAACGCGCTCTCAAGCCCGTCGGGGTCTCCCGACGCAAGGAACGGCGCTGCAACGGCGATCACGAGGGCGATCGCGATCCCGATGATGATGAACTGTTTCGTCTCCATTACGCGCTCACTCCCGTCGGGTGTTCGAGGATGTCGGGCCGTGCCGAGGCTATCAGGTAGAGAGCGACCGCGGTGATACCCCCCTCGATGAGGCCGATGATCGCGTGATAGGTCCCAAAGAGGGTAAGCGCAGGAATCAGCGGGACTGTGCCGGCGATGGCGAGTTCGACCGCACAGATGATTGCGGAGACGAAAAGCGACGCCCACCCGGCGATGAACGCGGCGGCGTATGTGTTCCCGACCACGCTTTTGATGCCGGTATAGCCGTAGTAGCCGACGAACCCGCCGACGACGCCCATGTTGACGATGTTCGCGCCCATGACGGTGATGCCGCCGTCACCGAAGATGATGCCCTGCACGAGGAGCACCAGCGTCAGGACGAAGATCCCTGCAAACGGCGACCCGAGGACGATCGCCGCGAGCGCCGCACCGACCATGTGGCCGCTCGTTCCCCAGGGAATGGGGATGTTCAACGCCTGGATTGCGAAGATGCCGGCGGCGAGCACGGCGACCAGCGGTATCTTCTCCTCTCCCATCGAACGCCGCGCCCACCGGAGGGCGAGAGCGATGAAGATCAGGGCGATGACCCAGTAGACCAGAGCCTGTCCTATCGGTATAAACGCGTCAGGTATATGCATGACACACCTGATGCGATTGTATTACTTTTTAGTATAAATGTATTACTAAGGACTATGGCTGTATCAACCGGTAAGAATCTGACGTACTCCCGATGCGAAAAGTATGCCCATTGCCCTGGCCAGCGCGGGTTTCAGGGCAAGTTTGCGGAGCAGGGTGCCCGGCCGATCCATGTCGCCGTGCTCAACGATCGTCCGGATGATCTCCGGGTCGTCAAGGGCCCGGCAGAGGCGGTCGATCTCCTCCGGCGCCATTCTCTGCCGCATGTGAAGCGCTTTCATCCCGATATCGAGTTCTTTCCCGAAGTCTTCCTTCCAGCGCCGCTCGTAATCCCGAAGGCTCCCGTCGTCGAACGTCCCGCGCGCTATGCACTCCGCCGCGACGGCGGCCGCATGTTTTGCGGACCGGACGCCGGTGTAGACCCCGCCGCCGGACGTGGGCTTCGCGAACCCCGCGGCGTCGCCGACGATGAGCGCCCGGTGGCCGTAGGTCCGCGGCATGACCCCGAGCGGGATGACCCCGCTTGCGAGGTGGAGCGAGTTCCCCCCGTATCGGGCGATGAACCGGTCGAAGTGCTCCTTTGCGTGCTCCCGTGCGCAGAGGCCGACACGTGCCCGGGTTGCCGAGACCGGGATCGCCCACCCGAAGAAGTCTGGTGAGGCGTTGGGGTGGAGCTCCACGTAGCGCGGGTCGATTGCGCACGGCACCTCCGCCTGCACCCCGGCAAGGTAGAGTGAAGAGCGCTGCAGGTTGAGCATGCGGGCGACGGAGCTCCGCGGCCCGTCGGCGGCGATCAGGAGGCGGAAGGCGATCTCCTCGCGCCCGCGGACACCGCGGGTCAGGAGGGAGGTGCCGCTGATGCCTGATGCGCTGGTCTTCAAGCGGAACTCCGCCCCGGCGTCCGCCGCACTCTTTGCCATCTCCCGGTCGAGGAGGCCCCGGTCGACGACATAAGCCTTTGTGGTCCGGGCGTCAAAGAGGAGTTCTCCCCCAAGGCCCGAGACCATGCGGGCGCCGCTCACCTCGTTCAAGACGGACCGGTTCGAGACGCCGCACTCGGCAAACGCGGAGACCGAGAGCAGCCCGGCGCACTGCACCGGGTAGCCGATCGTCCCGTGCTCCTCGATACAGAGCGTCTTGAGCCCCTCCTCCGCGCAGGCCCGCGCCGCGGCGCTCCCGGCAGGCCCTGCGCCCACAACGACTACATCCCAGACCAGAGTATCATGCCCCGCACGAGTTGGTTCCCGGCCGCCGGCTGTCTCCGTAGTGCAGGCCGGCGGCCCGGTTCCTGAGTAGAGTGGACGTTCGGCGGTATAAAAGGGGGTGGATGGAGAGTGAGGGGAGACCCCCCTCCCCTCTCTCCCACTTATAGTGGATATCTGCAACCCCCACCCCGCCCGGCCTCCGGCCTCCTCCCCCGCCCCAGGGGGCGGGGGCAGTGCGTGGCGATGTCCCCACGGTCCAGTGTACGGGTCTTTGCCGGGTATATTCCTCCAATAGTTGTGATTGGCGTCACAGGAGTACCGTCAGGTGCGACTTATGACCGCCTGCCCGGTTCTTGTGAGTTCCTCGCCCCGCGAACCCCTCCTCGACGCCGGCAATGTGCCTTCCCCCGCTCCGCTCCCACAGCTGCGTATTTGACGGATCATGCCCCAGGTAGTACGAAATGCCGGATATACGGGAGTTCAAATGGAAACAGTGCCTGGTCGTGCGCGCCGACATCAAGATGAGCTGCGGCAAGAAGTGTGCGCAGATCGCACACGCCGCCATCGGCGCCTACGAGAAGGCCGACAAAATAGCAAAGAAGACCTGGCTCGACGAAGGGCAGAAGAAGGTGGTGCTGAAGGTCTCGTCCGAGCGCCAGCTCTTCGAACTCAAGACGATCGCGGAACGGGCGGGCATCCCTGCATCGATCATCCAGGACGCCGGGATGACCGAGATCCCGCCGGGAACCGTGACGGCGCTCGGCCTCGGCCCCGCCCGCTCCGAAGACCTCGACCGGATCACCGGCGACCTCTCCCTGCTATGATGCCCTCGCCCTATCCCCTCGAGCAGGACCTCGGGATGCGCTACTACGCGTCCGACGCTCCCGGCATCGGCGGACGGCTCCGTGCAAGCCCCGCAGACTTCGTCGTCGAAGAACTCCCGCTCCCGATCAGCGACCAGAACGGCCCCTACCTCATCTGCCGGCTCACCAAGACGAACTGGGAACTCCAGCGGGCGGTCAAGGAGATCGCAAAACGGCTCGGCATCAGCCACCGGCGGATCGCATGGGCGGGGACCAAAGACAAGAACGCGGTGACCACCCAGTTCATATCGATCTACGACGTTCCGCCCGAAGCGGTCGAACAGGTTCACCTTGCGGATCTCTCGATCGAGGTCGTCGGGCGGTCGCAGCACTCGCTCGCCCTCGGCAGCCTTGCGGGCAACCGGTTCGATATCGTCATCCGCGACTGCATCGAGGAGGAACTCCCGGCGCGGGTGCGGGCGGCGACAGCCGTCGCGTCCGCCGGGATACCGAACTACTACGGTCTGCAGCGGTTCGGCGTCGTCCGACCGGTCACGCACCTCGTCGGCGAGAGGATCCTCAAGGGCGACTACGAAGGCGCCGTGGTCGCCTACATCGGCCGGGCCTACCCCCGGGAGTCGGAAGAGGCACAGCGCGCCCGGACTCATTTCGCCGAGACTTACGATGCGCGGGCGGCGCTCGCCGACCTTCCCGTCCGGATGACCTACGAGCGGGCGATGGCGAACCACCTCGTCGCGAACCCCGGCGACTACCCCGGCGCGCTCCGGGCGCTCCCCCCGAAACTCCTCTCGCTCCTCGTGAGCGCGTTCCAGTCCTACCTCTTCAACAGCGCGCTCTCCTCCCGGATAGACGCCGGCATCTCCCTCACCGAGCCTGAGGTCGGCGACCGGCTCCTCTTTCTAGACGGCCGCGAGGACATCGTCTCCGCACGGAACCGGCAGGCGGCCCTGCTGCAGATCCGCCGCGGCAAATGCCGGATCGCCCTCTTCATCCCGGGAGCCGAACCGGTGGTATCGCGCGGGCCGATGGATGAGATCCTGCAGGAACTGATGCAGAGATCAGGCGTCGGCGCCGGGGATTTCGAGCGCGCCTCCCGGTTCGTAAAGACAGCGTTTGCCGGGACGCTCCGGCCGATCAGCCTCTCCGCCGACGTGGAGGCGGATGTCTCCGGTGCGGACGTCCGGCTTAAATTCACGCTTCCTCCCGGCCACTATGCGACGACGGTCTGCCGTGAGTACATGAAGGCCGACCCCTACGTGATGATCTAGGCGGTCAAAAAAGGGTTATTCGCGGGGAGCGGAGTTGTAGAGCACGTCCCACTCGGTGACCAGGTTGCTCCCGCACATGTAGTGGCGCTTTAAGACGAGCCGGAACATCTCGTCTTCGGTCTCGATATGCATGCCGCCGACGAGCGACGGGGTATCGGCGCCGCCGACGATGAAGGGCAGGTGAATCAGGCGTATCTCATCCACGAGGCGGTGGTTCAGCATCGCCCAGTTCAGCGTCGGCCCCCCCTCGATCATCATCCGGTCGACGCCGTAGTCTCGCGAGAGGATACCCATCAGTCCCGGCAGGTCGACCTCTTTCTCGCCCGCGACGACGACATCAACGCCGCTTTTCCGGAGCCGGGCGACGTTCTCCGCCGGCGCGGCCTCGCTGACGGCGATGACGGTTCTGGCGTCCGGTCCGAGGATGTTTGCGTCCGGCGGGATGTCCGCCCGGCTGCTCGGAATGATGCGAAGCGGGCTTTTTCCCTCCACCAGCCGGACGGTCAGGAAGGAGTTGTCGATCCGGATGGTGTTTGCCCCGACCATGATGGCGTCGCATTTAGCCCGGGTCTGGTGAAGGAGGATCTCGGTCTCGGGGGCCATGTATTTCATGAGAATCTTGCTTGAGGCCCCGCGTTTCAGGGTGAGCTTCCCGTCGACGGTGATCTCCGACATCATGAGCACATGCGGCCTGTCGTGTTCTGACATTAGAATTCGTTCCCGCTGATCTATCTGCCGGAAGGATTTATGAATCTGATGATTTTGGCCTGTATATGGTATTCGGGTGAAGTGTTGCGGCTTCACCCCGCAGAGCAAAGGTTAAACCCCATACGGGCCGATAAATTATGCGATGAATATAACCTCCCTGCGGCCGAAATTCATCAAACACACGGAGCCAATCGCGTCGTTTTTCATACGCCTGGGCGTTACGCCGAATCAGGTTTCGGTGCTCTCCGTGCTCTTCGGCTTCTCGTGCGCACTTGCCTTTGCCGGGCGCCACTTCCTCGCGGGCAGCCTGCTCCTGTTCGCCTCGGCGATCCTCGACCTGGTGGACGGCAACGTCGCCCGGAAGAACCATACCGAGAGCCGGTTCGGGGCAGTCTTTGACTGGGTTGCCGACAAATACGTCGACGCGGCGGTCATTCTCGGCGTGGGGTTCTCCGGCATCCCCATCGTCAGCCACCTGGTGAACGTCCCGCCGGCGGCCGATTTCGGTGTCGTGGGGCTGGCGCTCGCCGGATCGCTGATCAATACCTTCATCAAGCCGGTCACGTATGCGGAGATCGGCTACTCCGAGAGGATCGCCGGGAAGATCGAGGACCCGCTTGAAGGAGTCGGCTTCTTTGGCAGGCCCGAGACGATCCTGGTGCTGGTGCTCGGCGGTGTGACCGGGTACATCTGGGTTGCGATCCTCCTCATCGCGGTCTGCACGAACCTCTCTGCAGTTCAGCGGATCTTCTACCTCTACCGGCGGTACTCCTGACCGGTTCACGTCACTTTTTTGGCTCTGTAGATGTGCTTCAGCCACCCCCGGAGAGGTGGCGGTTTGTCAACGGGGGCGGTGGTATGACCTCTGCCGGGTAGCGAGGCGGCCTCACGCGAAGGACGATGGATGGGTGTTACGGCCGCTCCGCAACTTGCGGTGCTCGAACTCTGACCCAAAGGGCCTTCACACTCCGCGGCCTTCACGTGGGTCGATATCTATGGGCGGCCGAAGAGAACTGATTCAGCTAACCCCGGAGAGTACTCTGTTGACGGGGGAGAACGAATATAAACTCTTGCAGGAGGATCGTATCGAGCCTTTTTTTTCGCAAATCCCTGCATGCGGCATAATTTGCCGGGAGGAGAGTCTCCTCCGTCCTCTGTCTAGATCTCGGTTTCCGTGGATTTCGGCCGGATGATCCCCTCCACCTCACCGCGATAGAGCCGGTAGAGGCTGTCGGCGAGGGTCCCGAGTTCGGGGATGATCATGAAGAGGGCATATGCGAGGATAACCAGGAAGACCAGTGCCCCGAGTTCGGCCATGACGTTGTGCGCCCAGAAGAAACTCTCGTAGCCGAACTCACCGTTGCCGGCGATCTCGGGAAGATAGGGGAACCACTGTTCGGTGTAGGCCGTGATCACGAAGACGTTGCGTACGATGTTCAGGATGTAGATCGTCGGGAAGACAAGGAGGAAGCCGGCAACCTTCTGCTTCAGTGTCGACCGGACGCCCCAGGCAACCCCGAGCATGATCGCGATGCTCTGGATCCCGGTGCAGGCAAGGATGATCTCGGTCTGGAACCCGTTGCGCTCCATCAGGTTCCAGGCCTCGAAGGTTACGGGATACCCGACCGCCGCGAGCGCCGTGGATGTCTGGCCGACGACGACGGCGATCAGCCAGTCCCCGAGTGCCGGGATGTAGCCGAACGGTGCGTAGATCAGGAACGCTACGGCCGCCACCGTCGAGATCTGCAGCACCCGGGGGTCGTCGCGGAGCAGGTGTTTCGCGGTGATATAGAGGAAGGGGACGGAGAGAAGGGCTATTGCCGGATACATGAAGTTGTTGATGGAGAAGTAGTAGGGGAGCTCGAGGAAGAGGTATCCGATGATGCTTGCCCACCCGCCGAGGGCGAAGTATTTCCTGAACCGTCCCGGGACGAGAAAGACGAGAAAGCAGATGCAGGAGATCAGCACCAGGTAATCCTTCATCCTTTACCCTTCGGTGTATCCGGCAATAAATCATTTGTGCGCCTGATCCGGCCGGGGGACCTGCCATGCGAACCCCGGCCGTCGGGTGTGGCCCGCGGGGCGCTCCGCCACGCACTCCTGTGTGTGGCTTCCCCCTCGTTCCCACAAGTTAATTGTGATCGGCGGCGCATTTATTGTAATGATGTTCTGTCCGCAGTGCAAAGGCCTGATGATATCGTCCGGCGGTCAGCTGAAATGCAAAAAGTGTGGCTATATCCGTGAGATCGATGATTCCGACCGATTGAAGAAGACAGACAAGCGTAGAGAGAAGGAGATCACCATCGTCGACGATGAGGATAAGGTTGCAACCCTCCCGACTGCGACGATAAAATGCCCGGAATGCGACTGCACGACGGCTTACTGGTGGCTGCGGCAGCTGCGGGCGGCGGATGAGAGCGAGGTCCGGTTCTTCCGGTGCACCGCCTGCGGCAAGACGTGGCGCGAGTACGATTAGGCTGGAGCCGTTTTATCGATCTGTTGCCCCTCCTGGGGCGTCTTTTTTGCGGGATTGCAGGGCAACGCTATCGGGTTTTGTTCCAAAAGATGTTCCGGACGGTTACGGCGGCGGGCTGGCGTGGGATCATCCGCCGGTACACGCCGCTTTGATGCCCTCCGGGTCGTAGACGAGGAACCCCTCCCCTTTGCGCGGCACCTCACCGTCCGGCATCCCCCGACCCCCACCGGCCCCTCCCGCTCACCTGGCCGGCGGCCCGGGTTATCCGTGCGTCGTTCCCTCAAAAATCCCCGGAGGGACGCATGTTCCGGTTCAGCGGCCGATCCCCCTGGTCTGGTTCCAGCGTCCGGCATATAAGGATCCTTCCCCACCGAATCCGGCCCCCCAAACCAGAATGTTGATATACAATATTCATTATTAATAATGTATAATAGGGGTAACCGGATGGCTGAAAACTTTGATGTCAAACTCGAGGAAGCGAAGTACTATACCCCCGAGGCCAGTTGCCGGGAACAGTCCTGGATAGGCGACTACACCCGTGCCTACCAGAGGTTCCTGGCGGATCCCGATGGATTCTGGGACGGTATCGCCCGGGAGCTTGAATGGTTCCAGCCCTGGGACCGGGTGAAAGAGTGGAACTACCCATACGCAAAGTGGTTCCTGAACGGAAAACTCAACATCACCCACAACTGCCTGGACCGCCACGTCCACAACCAGCGGCGCAACAAGGTCGCGATCATGTGGCGGGGAGAGACCGAGGAAGAGGAGCGGATCTTCACCTACCGCCAGCTCTTCCAGGCGGTCTGCCGGTTCGCAAACGGCCTGAAACGTCTCGGCGTCGGGAAAGGCGACCGGGTCTGCATCTACATGCCGGTCGTGCCCGAACAGATCATCGCGATGCTCGCCTGCGCCCGCATCGGCGCAATCCACTCCGTCGTCTTCGGCGGGTTCGGCGTCAACGCGCTCAACCAGCGCATCACGGGCATCGACGCGAAAGTGGTCGTCACCGCCGACGTCACCTACCGGCGCGGCAAGGCAATCCCGCTCAAGAACATCGTCGAGGAGGCGGTTGTCAACGCGCCCTCCGTCGAGCGGATCGTCATCCTCCGGCGCGACGACGACAAGCCCGTCGAACTCCACCCCGAGATGGAGGTGGACTACCACGACCTGATGGAAGGCGTCGGGCGGGAATGCCCGGCCGAACCGATGGATGCCGAGGACCCCCTCTTCATCCTCTACACGAGCGGCACGACCGGGGCCCCGAAGGGCATCGTGCACACCTGCGGCGGCTACACGGTCGGGGCCTACTACACCACAAAACACGTCTTCGACGTCAAGGACAACGACATCTACTGGTGCACCGCCGACCCCGGCTGGATCACCGGCCACAGCTACGGCGTCTACGGCCCGCTCCTGAACGGCGCCACCTGCCTCATTGCGGAGGCAACCCCCGACTACCCGACCCCGGGCACCTTCTGGGACCTCATCGAGGAGTACGGCGTCACCATCTTCTACACCGCCCCGACCGCCATTCGGATGTTCATGCGGGTGGGTGAAGAGTGGCCGAACCGCTACAACCTCTCGTCGCTCCGTATCCTCGGATCGGTCGGCGAACCGCTCAACCCGGAGGCGTTCGAATGGTTCTACCATGTCATCGGGAAAGAGCGGTGCCCGATCATGGACACCTGGTGGCAGACCGAGACCGGGATGCACATGGTGACCACGATGATCGGCGAGCCCATGCGCCCGGGATTTGCCGGTAGGTCGATCCCGGGCATCGTCGCGGACGTCGTCGATATGGCGGGCAACCCGTGTCCGCCGGGCACGGGCGGCCTCCTGGTCGTTAAAGAGCCCTGGCCGTCGATGATGCGGACCATCTGGAACGACGACGAACGGTACTGCAAGTACTGGAACACCATCCCGGGGTGCTACACCGCAGCTGACCTCGCAGTGAAGGACAAGGACGGCTACATCATGGTCATCGGGCGGTCCGACGACCTGATCGTCGTCGCCGGGCACAACATCGGGACCGCGGAGGTCGAGAGCGCGCTCGTCTCCCACGAGGCGGTGGCGGAAGCCGCCGTTATCGGCAAACCCGACACCCTGAAGGGGAACTCCATCAAGGCATTCGTCATCCTCAGGGACGGCCGCCAGCCCGGGGACAAGCTGAGAAACGACCTCGTCTACCATGTCCGGATGACGCTCGGCCCCATCGCCATACCGTCCGAGATCGAGTTCGTCGAGTCGCTCCCCAAAACCCGGAGCGGCAAGATCATGAGGCGGGTCTTAAAAGCGCAGGAACTGGGGATGGACCCCGGGGACATCTCGACCCTGGAGGAATAACCAACCAACTCTTTATATAGTTTTTTAAGCATCTTATAAATATGAATGAGCACAAACCGGAGGAGTCCCTCAAGATAGAAAATATCGTTGCTTCGGCGAAAGTGACCGATTCTCTTGATCTCCCCTCGCTTGCCTCCCAGCTGAAGGACGCGGAATACAATAAGAAACGGTTCCCCGGCGTCGTCCTCCGCATGCAGGACCCGAAGATCGCTGCGCTCGTCTTCGGCTCCGGCAAGGTCGTCCTGACCGGTGCAAAGAGCATCGACAGCCTCTCGCGGGGCCTGCAGATCCTCGCCGACAAGTTGCGGGCGCTCAACATCGACATCCCCGAGGACCTGACCTATAAGATCCAGAATATCGTCACATCCGCAGACCTCGGGACGCCGATCAACCTGAATAAGATTGCCGTGGGCTTCAACCTGGACAAAATCGAGTACGAGCCCGAACAGTTCCCCGGGCTGGTCTACCGGCTCGACGACCCGAAGGTGGTCGTCCTCCTCTTCGGGTCCGGCAAACTGATCATCACGGGCGGCAAGGTGCCCGAGGATGCCCAGCGTGCGGTACGGCGGATCCTCTCCGAACTCTCCAGTCTTGGGCTCATCTGAACTCCACGTAATATTCTCCTTTTTTTGCCTTTTTTGACCTGTCTGTTTGCTCCAGATGGTCGCAATCAGGGGTAATCAGGGGCACGGCTTTCCACCGGGCTGCGCATCTAACGATGCTCGAAGGACGCTCCCTGAGGAGCATCCTACTGCGCATCTAACGATGCTCGAAGGACGCTCCCTGAGGAGCATCCTACTGCGCATCTAACGATGCTCGAAGGACGCTCCC
>Ga0208041_1001239_pt1 | contig 17470 bp, 16 predicted proteins | sample AD_SCU002_MetaG_FD_184453 | JGI IMG/M metagenome (GOLD analysis project Ga0208041, IMG submission 184453) | Active sludge microbial communities of municipal wastewater-treating anaerobic digesters from China - AD_SCU002_MetaG (SPAdes) (version 2) | ecosystem: Engineered > Bioreactor > Anaerobic...
ACGGGGTGGAGTCGTTGTGGTCGCGGGAACGAGCGACCTGATGGATATATAAAGTGCTATTTTATGGAATAATAGTCACAAGTGAGATGGGAGATACCCCCCTCTCAAAATTAACCTGACGCCAGTGGGAGGCGACCGCCAGTGCGACGAGGCTTTTTCGGGTGGTGAAACCCGCCGCATCGGCGATCACGAGGCCGTCGCCGCAGGGTCGCGGCAGAGGCCGGGGTACCGGAGGATGCGGCGTATGCCGGCCCGGCCCCCCCATTCACACAACGGTGCCGCTGATCCGCCCTTTTTCTTCACCCAGGGCCCAGACTACAAATTCATCCACCGATGGGAACGGATCGGCCGTAATGGCGCACGAAACTTCCTCCCGGGTGTCGATCCTCTTTATCTCTCCGGGCTCCCCCATCCGGTGCGCGTACCTGACCTCGTAGACCGGTTCTGGACCCCTGAGTTTCGGGTGGTGTGCCCTGCCGTAGGCGATGGCGACGGCCCATTCTTCGTCGGAGATGTCCACGTAAACGGTCCCGAGCAGCGTTCCTCCGGCGCTCCGAACCTGTGTTCTCGATTCAAACGATTCCACGGCACTTTTCGTGGTGCCTTTCGGCGAATACCCAAAATATCGTGACATCTTTCACCTTGCCTTTGATCATCTTTTTGCCTGCGGTTTTGCAGGATCCCGGATCTTCCGGTTCGCTCACAGGGCACTCACGTCAGTCGGGCTCCCGGATCCGGGAACATGGGCTGCCTGAGTCGGGGGGTTCCTGTCCCTGCCGAACACAACTATTATTGTTTTAGAACTATTTGATTTGATCTATTTTATAGTGTCTTAGAACAATTTTCCCGGGGCGGGTGAATGCAGGATATGAAGAATCCCCCGGCATTCTTGATGTCGTGCTCGGTAAAACACGTCCATCGCTCGATGAAGCATGGTTGGACGGTGGGGGGCAGTGCGGGGTGCCGGGGTGAGGGAGTTGCCGGGGTGAGGGAGTTGCCGGGGTGAGGGAGTTGCCGGGTTCCTCGACTGTTCGTCGCTGTTCGAGCGGGACAAGAGGATGACGGGGGTAGGGGGCAGGGTCGTCCCCGTGCGGCGGGGGCACTTTCCGGCATGCCGCCGGAAGGTTTTCTGATAAAGGCGAAGGTCACCCGGCTCTAACGGTGAACGTTCTCTTCCGGCACATCCCTGAGGGTTATTGCAACCCCGTATCGGCCGTTAGACAGCATTACCGGGATATACGTCGCCAGGTATCGCACTCCGGATCCCGGGCCGGTCCGGATCTCCGATACCTGTTTCGTGCCCCGGATCGCCCGGGAAAATGTCTCCGAAGCGACCAGTTCCTCAAGAAACGGGCATGAAGCCGCGGTTGCGGCTCTCTCGACGATCTTTTCCATTGTAATGCCGAGGCGGGCGCAGCAGGCCGGATTGATGCCCCGCACCGTAAGATCCGAATCGATGACGATCACGCTCTCCTGGATGTAGTCGAAGACCTCGAGGAGAGAGGGGCGGGAGGAGATGCGATACACCTTCGCCGAGCCTATGACGTACATCTCGACCCGGCCCGCCGTCACGAGCATACCCAGGTACTTGGCCACCGAGCTGCGGTTGAGGTTGATCCTCCGGGAGATGTCGGATATCGAAAGACCGCGCGTCTCTTCCTTCAGGACCTCCAGGATCCGTGCCGCCCCATCCTCGGAGCCCGGGAACGGTATGGGGGGGTCGCCCTTTTCTGCCGCCATTGTTGAGATCTGTTTTGTCAAACGCAATATTTATTGCTTTAGTTCAAATTAATTTGTTCTATGCCCATGGGAGAGATAATGAGCACCTTGCCACGGTGCCGGACCCCGTTCTCCTGAAAAACCGATGAGGGTCTCCGGAGAAACCGTACGCCGTCCGACCCCGTGCAGCTCCGGGGCCTCCCGGAGAGCCGGGTTTTCTCCCGGCGGCGAAATTTCGTGGAAAAAGAGGGCGGGAGGGAAAGGGATATCCCGTGTTCCCCCTCTCCTGCGTGGCTTCTCCGCCTGGGTTTATGAGGGAGCCTCCTCTCTCATGGTCGGGCAGCGCAGCATCCCCGATTAGAATACACCCTCCGGCTCCAGGTATCCCTCGGAGTACACCGTGCCGGTATTGATGTCCGAGAGAGTGTAGTGAGAACCGCCGTTGACGGCGATGGCACCGCTTGACCAGGTAGCTGTGTCTGTGTCTCCACGATCGGCTTTGAAGCCGAGGAATACGGCTGGAGCGTAGTATGCTTTATAATACTCAGCATAAATGATGAACCGTTCCCCGGGCTCCACGATCGGATCCTTCAGATCTTCGGAGGTCAGGCCGCTCCCGAATTTCTGCATGCGGTATCCTTTTGCTTCTTCCGGAGGCCGAACATCATAGTTGTTTTTTATTCCGGCATAGGAAAGGCTGACGGGATCGTTATAGGTCAGCGTAACCGATCCCTGACTGTTCATAGCGGAACCTGTCGCATAAAATCTCAGGTTCCGGAGGTCCAGGGAGCCGCCGCCGGCATTCTTAAACACAACTCCTACCGGCCCAAGTGTATTCCTTACACCCCCCCCGAGGGACACGCCGACCAGCTCTACCCGGGCGTTCGATGCCGTATCGACGTCGCCGGTAAGGCCGGTTCCAAACGAGCTGACAACCGCGGCGATGATGATCGTCGCCACGAGCATCAGCATTACCCCGACGACGGGGGAGACGGCGTGCTCCGTGACTCCCTGCACTTTTTTGACTACCATGTTGCCACCACATCCTTATCGTATACGGTCTGGCCCGACGGTGTGTGAATGATCGTCACGTGGACGACGGACCCCTCCTGGAACCCGTACGCTGCCCTGTCGTCTACATCGAACCCGAGGAACGCATTACGGTCCTTGAACCAGTACTGTTCGCCCACTTTGAACAGGCCGGTGCCGAAGTAGGTCGTGCCTACACCGACCATACCATTGCCGGGTGGAAGGCCAATACCTGTTTTGGAGGTACCTTTCGGGTAGCCGTGGACCTGCGGGATGAAAGGATCGTCACCCGCACTCCAGGTGTTCGTGCTGCCGAGCGCGCCGTCCAGCGTGTGCTTTATGATTTTTCCTGCGTTTGTCGTGGGCACTCCGTTGTAAGTCTCCGGCACGGTGTAGGTCATGATGATCTGGAGGTCTTTGGAGTGCAGGGCCTCCCCCGCGATCATGGTCAGCACAACACATCCGGGAGCAGGAGGAGCAAGCGAGCCAGCGGAGGCTCTCACCCCGGTATTTTCTCCTGCAGGTATGTTGATATCAAACGCCGTCGTCGGTGCCGGCTCGGCCGAGTCACTAAGACCGCCGGCAAAGCTGCTGGCGAGAGCAGCGACGATGATCGTCACGACGAGCATCAGCATGACGCCGATGACCGGTGAGACCGCACGCTCGTTTTCGGTGAAAAAAGGAGGATCGCTTTTTTCCCTCGGATATCTTCCGCCTCTGTACATTGTTCTGTCACCCTGTAATGGCAGGCAATCACCGTATGATGATTGTACCCCTCTGCATGGGCTTGCCGCTCAGCTGGTCGATGATTGCATACTCGAAGGGTACGTCTACCTGTACCCTGAACGTACCGGTCGAGCTTTTGGGAGACCAGGTAAGGAATCTTCCCTTTACGCTGTCGGCGGAGAGCGTATTATCATAACAGTTATCAGCGACGATCATGAACGAGTCCCCTACGGTTATCAACTCGTCGCCTCCTCCGGGGAGTCCAAAGTATGTATTGTTACCTTCGGAATTCGCCACAATCGTTATTTTCTCCGTATCAACCGCCGCGGTAGCGTTGAGGTGCGTGTTCATGTCGAAGTTCATGACGCTGTCCCCGTTCTTCAGCTGGACGGTAACATCTTTCAGCGAGAACGACTCTCCGCCGGAGAGGGTGAACTTGATCCCGTTGTTCGGTTTGAAGGCTGCAGGGTGGTCCGGGATTGAGTTTGCCCTGTTCGTATCCGTAATGCTGGAGGCGTACGATACGGAAAGGGTAACCTGCGGTGCAAGCGTCTGGTCCTGCACGACGGTCCCGGAAAATGCGCTCACCATGGCAGCGATGATGATCGTTACGACGAGCATCAGCATCACCCCGACGACCGGCGAGACCGCATCGTCCCCCCCGTTATACGCTTTTTCGATCATTGTACAATCACCCTGCTGCTGTAGAGACTCTTCTGGCTCGGGAGATGGATGATCTCGACGTCAACCGCCGAGCCTCTTTCAAAACCAAACTCTGCACGCTTTGCTGCCGTAGTCATATCAAAGCCAAGTACTTTCTGTGTGCCTACGGAACTTCCGGTACTGAGGACGTCGCCGGAAGAGAACGTGTACTCCCCGAAGTTCGTGCCCGCCGCTCCCGGTTTTCCGCGTGAGACGTCGTTGAGGTAGGGCACTTTCACGGACGGAACAGCCTCGCCGTTGACGGTTATACCTACGGCGGTCGTCGAGGTCGTTATCTCGCCACGCTGCATACCTTTCTCCTTCGATGTCGGCGGCGTGTAATGACTGATTATCCTCATATCCGATGTTGGAATACTGCTTCCGCCGTGGTGCTCGATCAGCATAACGTACTGATCTTTGTTCAATCCGCCGTTGGACATAATCTTCACGTCAATGGCAGCCGAAGGGGTTGTCTCCGTGTTCCCAAAGGCACTTCCGGCGAAAACCGATACAAATGCGGCAACGATGATCGTTACGACGAGCATCAGCATGACGCCGATGACCGGTGATACCGCATCGTTCTTATCAGAATTCATACTATCTCCGTTCCTGATCTGTTTGTTCATAACACACTTCCCACAAGAGTGCCGGAGGCGATGACTGCCCCGGTATTTTTGTCGCTGAGCGTGTAGGTCGTCCTGCTGCTCACCTCGAACTCGCCGCTGGAGTATGGTGCACCCGGTCTCGCGCGATCCGCGACATATACGATAAGCCCGTACCTGCTCGCACCGTCGTTGGTATAGCGATCTGCATAGATAACAAACCTGTCTCCGGCCTTAACCCTCGCATCCGCTATCACATCATCATTTTTACCACTTGCACCGATCTTTTTCATGCGGTTCGCGATGGATGACGAAAGTCGTGCCTCGCCCGGTTCGGAAACCCCGCGATACGTCACCGACGTTAAGTCGGTGTACGAGATCGAGACCTCGTCTCCCCCGGACATGGTCGACTTCAGGTGAAACTCCAAGTCGGGCAAAAACAACGCTTCTCCGCCCTTATTCTCGAACACCAGGCCGATCTCCCCGAGGCCGCCTATCGGCCCTGTCAATACTCCGACGTACTCGATCTGTGTATTGGGTGCGGAGTGCGTCTCCGAGGCGAACCCGGTGGAGAATACGCTCACCGTTGCCGCGATGACGATAGTAACGACGATCATCAGCATCACCCCGATGACCGGGGATACCGCATCGTTTTTCTCCCGATTTACCACGGTACAACCACATCCTTGTCGTAGAGGACCTTCCCGCTCGCGGTGTGAACGATCATCACGTGTGTGATGACCCCTTCGCCAAATCCAAATCCAGATTTACCATCGGTCCCACGCTTGCCCGTTTTAAACCCGAGAAAGTTGTCGCGTTCGAACGTGAGCCGCCCGCCGGGCACAAGAACTGCCGTCCCGAACGTTTGATCTGCAGTTCTCTCGGAGACAATGCTGTCGTCGTTGGTTACCTGCGGGGTAAACGGATCGGCACTCCAGTCGAGGGCGTTTTCCGGGATCGGGGCAAGCGATCCGTCGATGGTGTGTTTAATCACACGCCCGGCGTTCGTCAGTGTATTCGCACCCTGACCCTGGTCCCATCTACTTGGAACAGTGTACGTGCTGATGATCTGGAGATCCTTCGTCGCCAGGGGATCGCCGCCCAGGTGTTCGATGGTCACGTTTTTGTCGCTCGGTCCGGCGAACATCTTGATTGCCAGCGTCGCCGCCGGCGCCGTGCCGCTGGTGGACCCCAGGCCCCCGGCGAAACTGCTGACGATCGCGGCAACGATGATCGTTACGACGAGCATCAACATCACGCCGACGACCGGCGAGACCGCATCGTCCCACCTGGCAGGGCCGGGCTGCTCTGTTTCTCCCGATGGCGGTGTTTTTCTCCTGAATTGCATGTCCATGTTCTCTCCCGTTTACAAAATTAATTTAGTTATCTCAAATTTTATTGCAAAAACACATGTCCCCCATATATTATTAACTTTTCTAAATACCTGGTATAAGACCGTATTTCGAAGAACTGTGCCTTTCAAAGCCGCATTTCGGAGATGCAATGCACATTTGCATCGCAACAAAGTGAAATAGCGCTATAACAAATAAATTTGATAATGTGGTGCATCCCCGTCTCAAGGTGTCTCAATAACATGGGCAGATATCGGATCATGGTGATACTAACGATAACGCTCCTTCTCCTGGTTGCTTCCGCCCCGTCGGTTTCGGCACGGTTTGTGACCCCTGAAGGCCCCAACGCCGGGATCAGTCCCGGGGATGCCGTTTTTCAGGGAGAGAGGACCGTGAACTTCTCGGCGTTCTCCGACCCGGTAAAAGGGGGCCCGGTGCGGATGGTCAGGATCGATTCCGGGGGGCAGCAGACCGACCCGATCGCTCTCATCAACGGCATCGCGAACTACATCCGTGGAAATCCCGGCCAATACTATCCCGTTTACAGCGATGGGACGGTTAATCAGGGGAGATACTGCCTGGTGCAGGACGTTGCCGGCAGTCTCGGACAGGTGATGATCCGCACCTTTGGGACGGATGTCGAGCCCGTCCCGAACCCCAGCCGGCAGAATCCCATCCCTTACCGGATGGGGGTGCAGTTCCTGCTCCCTGACCACACCCTCCCATACAGCGAGTTCCAGGGCCCATGGTACGAGTACGAACTACAGGGTAACGTCAAAACTTCGAGCATCACGAACGTTGCCGGGGATACAGTCTCTCTTGCGGCCTTCTCCGCGGATCCCGCAGCCTGGAACGACACCTTCGTCTTCCGGTTCTCCGATCAGAGCGGCGTCTCCCGGAACACCCAGGTGACGATGGTCTTCCGGATGACCCTCAACGGCCTCAACCACGAAGTACCGTACACCTTCACGGTGCGGGACTACCCGCCCGCAATCATTCTCAATGAAATGACCGTGCAGCGCAGCGGAGATCTCTCTTTCACGGTCCAGGGGACCCCCTTCATGCAGTACGACATCACCCTTCCCGATCCCCCGGCAGGGGAGGAGTACCCCGTTTTCTCCGGCGGCGGGTGGGATAGCAGGTTCTCCGATTACCATGTGCGTGTCCACCCCGGGTGGAACGGCACGGTCCGGCTGCAGGTCCATATCCCGGACACAGCTCCGGTCACCAGCTACACGATCCGGGCAACCGGCCCCGATATCGTCCAGCCGGTGACCGCGACGTTCAGGATAGACCAGAAGATCATGACATTGGTCTTCGATAGGCCGGAAAAGCAGCTGTATGCCATCGGCGACACCATTCTACTGTCCGGAGGATTGACCAATCTAGCGGCTTCAAACTCGCCATCCCGCATCCCGATCTACCTCTACGTCACGGGACCCAACCTGCCGCCGAACGGCGCGCCCCTGACCGATCTGTCGCGGTCTGTTGAAGACGGCGTCCCTGCCACGTTCACGGTGACCGAGTACAACCCCCTCTTTGGAACGTGGGCATATTTGTGGGACACCTCGCAGATCTCCTGCGATGCAGGTACCTACACCGTCCATGCCAACCTCCAGCCGATCGGGCACCGCAATAGCGGTTATCCGGGATCCCCCGGCTCCATCGACGGAGAAGTCCCGCCGTCGTGGGACTACGAACTCAATATGCCGTCCCTTCATGCGAAATTCGACGAAGAGACCGGCGGGGTGTTTGCCCGCGGGGACTACCTGTATTCGTGGTGGTACGGCCGCGGAAGCCCCGGCCATACCTCCACTTCCTCCGGGCACATGAAGTGGTACATCTTCGGCCCGAACTTCAAGTATGCCGACTATAACCCCCGGTTCCCCCTCGAGGACGACGGGGCCTACGGGATCACCCTCCCGCGAAGTTTTACCTACGACCTCTCTCCCGGAGACTACTTCATCGTCTATCACCACCCCGGGACGGACAATCAGTTCGACGTCCTGCCCGAGAACAACCTCTACTTCCGGGGGAGCGTGAACGGACTGTACAGCACGGCCGACGGCAGCCTGATAGCGAACGTCGGGATGCTTGATGGTCGGGCCGCGGTCGAAGCCCTGGTACGGGCGCTGGACTCGTCGTCCATGAACGACCTCTACATGATGGATACGTTCACGGTTGAAAATCCGGTCGTCCGAATCAACCCGGTCGGGGAGCTGGTCGTCGGGGACGAACTGATCGTCAGCGGGACAACCAACCTTGCCGGGAAAGGAGAAACCGCCGATAAAACGGATGTTCACGACGACCTGATCCTGACGATCGCCGCGCTCGACCTCTATGAGTCGGGCAAGGCGAACACCGCGATGAAGATCCCGATCAACGAGACCATCCCCCGGGAGTATGACCCGGACCTGGGGGCGCGGCCGTTCTATTATATGGACCCGATCGATACCAGTTCCTGGTATCCGGGGACCTACCAGATCACCATCACCTGCAAGGAGGTCAATTACAAGACCACCAGCACCTTCGAACTCCTCCGTGAGGGGAGCCAGCGGAACACTACGGTTGATGCGGCGCAAAACCCGTTCCCCTCCCGGACGACGGTTCCTCCGGGCTCCGTCGTCGGGGCGCCTGAGTTTACCCCGATACCCATACCCACGCAATCCCCCGGATTTACAGTATATCTTGTAGTTGCCGCGATATTCGGGGTATTCGCCGCAAGGAGGCGGTAGCCGTGGATCTCGCCTTTGACGAATCACTGTTCAAGAAGATCATCGCGGTGCTTGTGGTCGCCATCGTCATCGTCGGCGTCGTGGCCGTCCTCAGGTTCTCCGGCATCGGTTTTGGGCAGGAACCCGGCCCCGTCGTCCCGGACCCCTACGTGTCAGATCCCGGGATCGACAGAGAACCCCCGGAGGAGACGCTCACCGGACCAAAATCCTACACCTGGTCGTACGGCGGGACCGAGAGGACGATGCACCTCTACATACCCGACGACACCTATCAGCGGTTCATCTCCTCGTCGTACGGATCGCATGATGAGAAACCACAGCGTATGGCGGAATACGTCGTGACCGACGGCGACGACGGGATCATCGGCGCCGCTGCAGACTGGTTCCTTGCCACATCCCGGGCATCGGGGTTCGGCGACAGCGGCACCGTCTCTAACGTCCTCGCCTTCGTGGCAAGCCTCAACTACACCACGGACGAGGAGCGTCTCGCGACTTCCGATTACCCGAACTACCCTGTCATAACCCTCGCCACGGGAGAGGGCGACAGCGAAGATCACGCTATCCTTGCCGCCGCCATCCTCGATAAGATGGGCTACGGCGTCGGTCTCCTCTACTACCCGGCAACCCATGACCGGCGCACGATCATCCCCGAGGCCACCGCCCTTGCCCTGATCAACGACGGCACCGTTCCCGGGCGGCTCTACCGGACCGTTGCGGAGGCCCCGGCGGGCAGGTTTATCTACTATCCGGAGAACGGCACGTATACCGGAACCCTTCCCCAGGGTGGCGATCCTGCATCGGGATGGTACTCCGGCAATGCTGTCGGATACAACGTCACCTCCGCAGAAGTTCTCGGCGACATACGTTACTATCCGGAGAACCGGACGTTCGTCGCCGGAACGAAAGCGCTGGATGCCCATATGGTCGTCGTTGAGGATGCCGTCTGGAACCAGCCGGTCATCGTCTCCGCGGCCTGGACTGTAAATACCACCGAGAAAGGCGTTCCGCGCAGCGCATACGACGGGATGGAGCCGTTCTTTGCCGGCGGCGACGGTCTCTGGCTGGGCTACATCCTCTCGCGCGACGACCGACTCGACGTCGATACTACCGTCGCCGGAAAGCAGCCCCTCGGGGAGGCGCCCCCGTTCTCGGCGAACACGAGCCTTACGGCGGCTCTTCGCATCCCGATCTCTGAGCCCTCCCCGCCGCCGATGACCTGGCTGGAATCGGTACAGGACTATTACACGAGCACCTGGTACCCGGCCGGGCTCTCGTGGACCTACGACGACAGATGGAAACTTCACGAAAACTTCCTCGCGATGCAGGATCCCCTGCTCCGGAACCCGGAAGCGTATTCGCTCTGGGGCGTCACCGAGGTCGTCGCCCCGGTGCCCTGGCGGATCACCTACACGGTGCAGAACATGGACAGGGCTCATTCCGATAAGGAGATGACCCCCTACAGCGACGTTCGGTTCGCGCTCTACCGCATCGAAGACGGTGCCGCCGTCTTTGACCGGACGTTCGGCTGGCAGACGGTCTACGGTGCAGAGATGCGGAAGATCGAGGCGGTCTTCGGCCCCGGAGACTATGCGGTGGCGGTCTTCGTCCGGAACTGTAAGGTCGACGTGGCTATCGAGTATCACGGTAAACCGGCAAAAACAGCCTACCGGGGTGGAATATGAAGTTCGATCTCTCCTCCCTGTTTGGAAAAAAGACGAAAAGAACCCCTGCCGGGGATAACGGCGCTGCAGATGAGGTCCCTGACCCCACCCCGCTGATCCTGACCCTTCCGCCTGCAGACCCCACCGTGGACATGGTGGACCGGTACTGGCTTGTCCCCCCCTTCTCCTACGCCAATATCTTCCGCAGGGACCCGATCACCCTGCAATACGAGATCGTCGAACCCAGGATCACATCGAAGGAACTGGTCGTCCTTGAGGAGACGTTCGAACAGCTCCGGGCGACGCTGATCTACGATACCGCCCGCAAGAGAGGCGAACTCGGCCTCGATACGGACCTGATCAAGAAGGTGATCCGCTCCTTTTACCCGGAGATCGCCGACGACCGGATGGAGCTACTCGTATACTACCTCCGGCGCAACTTCCTCGGCTACGGTAAACTGGACCCGCTGATGAACGACGACCGGATCGAAGACATCACCTGCAACGGCCCGGGGCTCCCGGTCTTTCTTTACCACCGAAGATACGCCAGTATCCAGACGAATTGCACCTTTGACGGCGAAGACCTGAACAAATTCGTGCTCAAACTCGCCCAGAAAGCTGACAAACAGCTCTCGCTCTCGACGCCGCTCATCGATGCCTCCCTTCCGGAGGGGTCGCGGGCACAGATCACCTACTCGGACATCGTCTCTTCCCGGGGGAGCTCGTTCACCATTCGGAAGTTCCGCGCGGAACCCATGACCCCGGTCAGCCTCATCGAGAACGACACCTACGACGCCGACCTGATGGCGCATATCTGGCTCGCGGTCGAGAATCGGAAGAGCATGGTCATCTCCGGAGGAACGGCAAGCGGAAAGACCTCGACGATGAACGCCATCTCGTTCTTCATCCCCCCGGTGGCAAAGATCGTCTCCATCGAGGATACCCGGGAGATCCAGCTTCCGCACGTCAACTGGCTGCCGATGCGGACACGGGAGAGCGCAAACGTCAGCGGCACCGGCAACGTCGGCATGTTCCATCTCCTCAAAGCGGCACTGCGTCAGCGCCCCGAGTACATCATCGTCGGTGAAGTGCGCGGCGAGGAGGCGCAGACCCTCTTTCAGGCGATGAACACCGGGCACACCACCTACTCCACCGTTCATGCGGGGAACGTGCAAGAGACGGTGAACCGCCTGACCCATGAACCCATCAACGTCCCGGTGGCGATGTTCAACGCTCTCGACCTGATCCTGGTGCAGAGCCTCCTCTACGATGGAGGGAGAGGGTTTCGCCGGTGCCTCTCGTTGAACGAGATCCGGGTCGTCGATGATGAGATCCGGTGGGAACCTCTCTTCACCTGGGATCACCGGACTGACCGGTTCGTCAGGGTGTACGAGCGGTCGAGCGTCCTTGATGAGATTGCCTACCGGAACGGCTGGAGCAACGAGCAACTGGAGGCGGCCATTACCGTTCGAAGGGATGCCCTCGTGGATACGGTTCAGAGAGGTGCTTCTACCTCCTCGATGGTCGGGCAGATGATACAGGAAATGATGGTGCAGGAACAGCAATGACGAAGTCAGCAATGCTCGATAATTTCAGGGACGAACTGGCGCACTCGCTGCTCTCGGCGCACATACCGATTCCCGCCTCGCGGTACCTGCAGTACGGCCTGATCGTAACCCTGCTTGCCGGCTTCCTCTACATCTTCTCCGCCCTCCTCCTCTCCCTCTTCGGGATCGAGGCGAATATCCTCCCCTTCCTCCCCTACGGCGTCACCGTCCTGCTCGGCTTTATCGCTGCCGTCGGCCTGCTGCTCCTTGCGATCTGCCTCTACCCCCTCCTTCTGGCTCAGGGGCGCCGGACACGGATCGAGATGGATCTCCCCCATGCCGTCACCTACATGCAGGCGCTCTCCTCGACCCTGACGCTTTACGGTATCTTCCGGAGCGTTTACGAGGCGGGCGACCTCTACGGCGAGGTATCGAAGGAGTGCGGGCTCATCGTCAGGGACGTGGAGGTCTTCGGCCTCGATCTCCTCACCGCGATGCGAAACGTCCAGGAAGTCACGCCGTCCGCTAACTTCAAGGAGCTCATAAACGATCTCGGGCTGGTCTACCGGAGCGGCGGCAACCTCACCAATTTCTTCAACTCCAAGTCCGAGACCTACCGCGAACTTGCGCGGCAGGAACAGGAGTCCCTCCTCCAGATCCTGGAGATGGTCGCCGAGGTCTACGTGACCGCATTTGTCGCCGGGCCGATTGCGATCATCATCATGCTGGTGGCGCAGAACCTCGCCGGACAGAGTCAACTCTCAGGCATCATGCCGCTCATGTACCTCGGCCTCCCGCTGGGGGCGATCGCCCTTATCTTCATCCTCTACGTCCTCCTTCCGCCGGACAACCTTGATGTCGCGCGCCGCGAAATACGGGAATCCGAGTTCGGTGTCGAGATCCTGGACACCGATGCCGGTGATAAACCGGATCCGACGTTCCTCAAAAGCCTCGAGTCCAGGAAACGGTGGCTGCGTTTTCTTGAAGTTCTCCGCCATCCCGGGACTTTCTTCATCTCCGACTACACGGTCGGGGCGGTGATCGGCACGGGTCTCCTCGTTGCGCTGTTCCTCAGCTACCGGTTCGGCTCTTTCGGATCGATCTTTCCCTCTTACACCCTGGAGGTCTTCCTCTGCCTTGCCGTCATCGCGGCCGTGATCCCGGTGATGATCGCCTACGAGCTGCGCCGCCGCTACGTCATGGCGGTCGAGAAGCAGCTGCCCGAGTTTCTCGCCGAGATCGCGGATATGCGCGATATCGGCATGACGCTACAGGGCGCCATCTTCATGATCTCGAATACCCGGATGGGCGTTCTCTCCCACGAGATTAAGGTCGCCGCCGAAGAGCTCAGGTTCGGGTCCAGCGTCTCGAGCGCACTGGTGCGCATGGAAGAGCGTATCGGCCTGGTCTCGGTGAAGCGCGCGATCTCCCTCCTGGTACGGGCAAGCGAGGTGACCGATTACATCCGCGAAATCCTGACGATTGCAATCAACGACCTTCAGCACTACATCAAGATGAAGGCGAAGCGGCTGAATGTTTCGTTCGTCTACCTCGCGGTCATCTACCTCTCGTTCGGCATCTACCTCTACTCGGCGTACCAGCTGAACGTCGCCTTCATCTCGAGTTTCTCCGCGTACGACGTCACCTTCGACATCAGCGCAAACGTCCGGGAAATGCTCCACGTCGGGATCATTCTCGGGTTCTTCTCGGGGATCATGGCGGGCCAGCTCTCTTCGAACAGCATACTTGCGGGTTTCAAGCATGTCTGCCTGATGCTTGCTGCAACGGTGATCCTCTTTGTTTACATCATATGAGGCGGTTTCATGAAAGATGGAATACAGTACGACGAAGCGGTCTCCTCGGTCGTCGGCGAGATGATCATGGTGGCGCTGGTCATCATCCTCGTTGCTCTCTTCGCCACGTCGGCGTTCTCCCTGATACCGGGCGGTCGTGAGGCGAGCGTCGATGTCGCGATGAAGAACGCGTCGAACGGCACCACCTCGGCAGGGGACACTACGGTGATCTTCTGGCACAAGGGCGGCGATTGGGTGGAAGAAAATGATCTCGCGGTGGTCGTCATTAAGGAAAACGGAGTTAGGGACCCTTGGAAGATCGTGAAACTCCACGATCACGCCGGCAACCCTACTGGGGCGTTCGATCTCGGGGGATATCTCGTGGTCGAGCCCAAACCCGGTTCTTCTCCTATCGGCAATAATGATACCGTACGGCTCGTCACGCAGAAGAGCGTCGCCTACTCGGGGGTGATCCCATGATGGAGAAGGACGACGCGGTCTCGACCGTGATCGCGCTGATGCTGGTCCTCGGCATAGTCTCCACGCTGGTTGCGATCTACTCCGCGGCGTACCTCCCCGGATTGAAGCAGCAGTCCGAGATCGAGCACTCCCGCGAGGTGGCAGGCGCTTTTGCCCGGTTCGATTCGGATATCCAGCACGTCGTATCGCACAGGACGAGCGCCCGGTTCAGCGAACCGTTCTCCCTCGGCGGGGGTGATATTCTCTTAAGCCCGGTTCGGTCGAGCGGTTCGCTCACGATTCGGGCAGCGGAGGGGCCTCTGGTGAACGTAACCGTCGTCAACGGGACGCAGACCGTGACGAAGGCAGCCACTCTGGCGAACATCTCCTACGTGCCGTCGTTCACAACCTGGGAGCCGCAGGGATACCTCTGGGAGTATGGGTTCGTTGCGGTGACCAAAGACGACGTGACGGTACCCCAATCGTCGAGTTACAACACTGTATCCGAGGCACGGGCCGGGACCGACAGCGGCGAGTTCCTTCGCGCGTTCGTCGACCTGACCCCGAAAGGGGGCGGTCCCCTCACGATCACCCTGGTGAAGCTCGTTCCGAAAGAAGGCGGGTCGTTCGTCACCGGGAGCGGGAGGGTTGCGCTCGGGCTGAGTGCAACCGTCTCCGGAGAGACCATCGAGGAGGTGACCGGGATCACCTTCTCCTTTGATCCGGAGGTGCCCGGAATGCAGGATTACCTGGACGAGAAGTGCGGGCAGGTGAGTCTGTCGTACATCCCGGGCTCGAATACGCTTGACATTCCCGGCCAGCCCGTGGCTTTCCGGATCGTGAACGTCGAGGTGAGCGTATGGTAGACCGGGAGGCGGCGGTCACCCCGGTCGTCGGGGTGATCCTTTTACTCGCGATCGTGATCATCCTCGCCGCGCTCGTCGCCTCGTTTGCCGGCGGGGCTGCCGATGCGAAGGATCCTCCCCCCTCGACGGACCTTGCGGTGTATCCTGCCGGGAGCGAAGAGAAGTTCACTCTCGTCTTCGAGCACCGGGGCGGGGACCAGGTCCGGCTCCGGGATCTCAGGATCAACACCTGGGTCCACCTGCCGGACGGCGGTCTGTGTGCTGCGTCCCATGAGCAAGAAAAGCTGGAGGGGCTCTTCGGTACCGATATCTGGAGGGCGGGGGCCGGTTCGAATACCGGGGACCTGGAGGATACCGCCGGGTTTCTCGGCCTCGAAGAAGAAAAGTTGAGGGAATACGTCGGTCGGTCGGCCGTGGTCGAGGTGGCGATCTACCACCTCCCGAGCGGGGCTCTCCTGCATAAAAGCAGTGTTCTCTTAAAGGAGCGGTGAATGGTATGGGGTATGCTGGAACTCTTTTCGATGATGCCGTGTCAGAGGTTATCGGCGTCATGCTGATGCTCTCTGTGACGCTGATCGTCGTGGCTCTCGTGGCGGTGTACGCCACCGGTGCGGCGGGTGATACGACGCAGCCGATAAAGGCGGACCTGATCGCCTCCGGGACGATGAAGGATGGGGACAAGTATCAGGTCGTCTTCGAGCACAGGGCCGGGGATGCGTTTGATACCGATCAACTGGCGGTGAGCATCGGCTCCCGTGAAGATCCTGCCCTGCACATGATACTCAGGAACGACGATCCGCGAGATCGTATAACATGCTTTGACCCGGAGGAATCGATTGTTCAACTCGGGGATCGGTTCAAGGTTTATCTTGGCGAGTACGACGACACCGACAAACAGGTTACGTACAGGGAGGAGGGAGAGGTTCTGTACACGATCCCGTACGGCTGTCACCTGACCTATCGCTTCGTCGACCGCCGTACCGGCGCACCCATCTCCTCAGGAGAGTTCTTGATCAAGTAAGCTTGCACCATCCTGTTTTTGGAGGATTGCAGGGTTTGAGCCGGTCTCCTGGTACAACAGCAGCCCTGCGGTCGCCGGTCTCCGGGAGCATCGGCGGGCTTTCATAGGGCGCGACGAGCCTTACGAACGCCGATACGGCGAGGCTCACGACGAGGAGGGCGATGAGGCCGGAGGAAGGAAGGCGAGGGGGATGGGAGATTTGAGGACGGTGCAGGCAGCGTCGCGATCTCCTATACCACGGGGCGTTTGCCTCAGCCGGTCCCGGGAAACCCGGCGCTTCCGCGTGCCGTCATCGGGTCAGCCTCCGGTTGGTCGTCCCCGGCTTTCTGGAGCGCAAAGCGGAACACCGCCCCTGAATCCGGGTATCCCGGTATGCGGTCCTCCACCCAGATCCTGCCGCCGTAGCGCTTGATGAGGACCTGCACGAGGAAGAGGCCGAGTCCCTCGCCGATACCCCTCCTCCTCTTCTCGTAGCGGTGAAAGATCTCCTCTTTCTGGTCGTCGGGAACCCCCGGGCCGGTATCCTCGACCGAGACCCGGAAGAACTCGCCTTCGTCGTCAACCCGGATAGCGATCTCGACCTCTGGCCCGCCGAACTTGACGGCGTTGCCGATGAGGTTCGCAAAGACCTCGGAGAGAAGGTCGTCGGCCAGCACCCGGCAACCGGTCGCAGCGTAGCGGATGGTGGCCTCGGGGAACTGCGCGATCTCACCGCGGACGACCGCATCGAGATCCATCTGCTTGCGCCCCCCGGACGGTTGGTGGATCCGCCGGATTTTGGAGACGTTCCCGAGGATCTCGATGCTCTTCCTGATACTCCGCTGCAACTTCTCCGCGTGTATCCGCGCATCCCCGTCCAGGGTGTCGATCAGAAGGTCGCTGTAGAGGTTCGCGACGTTCTCGGTGTTCTTGATGTCGTGGGTAAGTATGTCCAGGTAGAGGTTTGCTTCGCGGTTCGCTGCGGCGAGCTGCTGGTGGAGCCGGGCAAGATCTTCGGTGTGACGCTGGAGTGCTTCCTCGGTCCGTTTGCGCTCGGTGATATCGGTGAACATGGCAAAAGACCCGGCAAACCTTCCGTCCCCATCTTTCCGTGCAGTGGCGGAGACGAGGAAGCACCGGATGCTTCCGTCACTGTGCCTGAGGCGGCACTCGTATCTACCGTCAAGGCCCTGCTCTCTTGCTGCCATGCGGCTCCAGTATACGTCGAGGTCCCCTGCAACCACGAAATCGGCCAGAGGCCGGCCGAGCATCTCCCCGG
>Ga0208041_1001244_pt1 | contig 17429 bp, 15 predicted proteins | sample AD_SCU002_MetaG_FD_184453 | JGI IMG/M metagenome (GOLD analysis project Ga0208041, IMG submission 184453) | Active sludge microbial communities of municipal wastewater-treating anaerobic digesters from China - AD_SCU002_MetaG (SPAdes) (version 2) | ecosystem: Engineered > Bioreactor > Anaerobic...
AACCGACGATCCTGTGGGTGATCGACTCCGTCAGGGTGATGAGGATGATTCAGACCCAGTCGAAGGGTATCCGCCCGATCAAGTACCAGGGCGGAAACGATCTCTCGATCTACACCTACCTTGCGGACGTGGAGTATCAGGTGAAGGCTCACTTCGAGTGGAATCCGCACCGGCCCGAACTTGCATGCGACCGGAACGAGAACAAGCATTACGCCATGGCAACGCGGATGATCGCGCGGGGAGGAAGGCGGGACGTCTTCCTTGGGACGCGCGAGTGCCAGGGGTATGTCGAACCCTGCAGGTGGGGAGAGGGAGAGGGCGCCTATGACGATTGTTTCGAACTTGCGTTCGGACTGATGTTTCACGGGTTCACCTATCCCGATGAGAGCAGTGATGGAAAACTCTCTGCCCGCATGTGGCACCCGGTGATGCGGCATGGTATCGTAGAGTTCGTCCGCCCGGAGGAGTGTCCGGTTGTCCGTGAGATCAAATCCCAGCACACGAAGAAGTTTGTTCCGGGAGAAAACCTCTGTCTTGCCGATGAGGAGGGGATACAATGACCTGGATCTCCCGACTCTGCGAGACGTACGATAACTGCAGTGCCAATGTATTGAACGCAGGTACGGAGAAAGATCTGCTTCCGATCGGACACACGACGCAGTATGCCCAGATCGAGATCGTCCTCGATGCAGACGGTAACTTCCTGTCGGCGCGGGTGTTGGACAATGACAAGGGGCAGGGTGAGAACGAAGCTGTTACAATCATCCCCTGCAATGAGGACTCGGCGAACCGCTCAGGTAAGAAAATTGCACCCCATCCACTATTTGACAAATTGGAGTATATAGCGGGAGATTATCCCACTTGCGTTCTCAGTAAAGAGTGCAGATTTAGTGACTATGCAAAGCAACTTCAGAAATGGTGTGAGTCTCCATACTCCCACGAGATGATTCGGGCAATTTTCTCGTATGTCTCGAAAAAAACGGTGATGGCCGATCTGATTCGTGCACGGGTTCTTCCAACTGATGCTTCGGGAACTATTTTGGAGAAATGGGCTGGCGATCCTGAGCAAAAACCTGAAATCTTCAAACATACCGGAATTCCTGCAGATGCGTTTGTCCGGTTCTGTGTTGAAATTCGGGGTATGCCCGACTCTCGTGTCTGGATGAATGAAGAGGTTCGAGAGCGGTTCATCGCGTATTACATGCATGCGTTTCCGAACACCGGGACCTGCTACGTTACCGGGCAAACGGATGTTCCGGTCTCCCGCAAGAGTGCGGGAAAGATCCGGAACGCGGGTGACCGGGCAAAGATCATCTCTTCCAACGATGGCACAGGATTTACGTTCCGGGGGAGGTTTGCTTCGCCCGATCAGGCCGTAACGTTGAGTTACGAAGCGTCCCAGAAATCAATCAACGCATTGAAATGGCTGGTTGCAAAGCAGGGCTACCGAAACGGGGATCAGGTGATCGTTGCCTGGGGTACGAGGAATGAACCGCTCCCCCCCGTCTTGGGGGATGGTGTTGACCTCTGGGGCGAGCAGTTGTCCGAACCGGATGCATCCGCCGACACCAGGGAAGAGTTTGCATCCCGCTTGAATAAGGCGATCGCAGGCTACTCGACGGAGCTGGACGACAGTTCCAGCGTGGTGGTCCTGGGCCTCGATTCCACGAACGGGCTGCAGGGACGTCTATCCCTCACCTTTTATCGTGAACTGACGGGTTCGGAGTTCATGAGACGGATCCTGCGGTGGCACACGACATGCGCCTGGTATCCGCTTTATCGGTACTATCAGGGCAGCGATGAAAAAGGTAGATCGATCCGGTTTCGCGGCGCCCCATCCCCTGTTGACATCGCAGTTGCGGCATATGGCCCTAATTTGAACGATAAACTCAAAAAAGCGGTGGTCGAGCGGCTGCTCCCCTGTATCGTCGACGGGAAACCCCTGCCCCGGGATCTTGTGGAGGCAGCTTCGATGCGGGCTTCACGTCCGTTTGCGATGGAGAAGTGGGAGTTCAATCGAACTCTCGGAGTTGCCTGTGCGTTAATCCGGAAGTACTACAACGATAAGATGAATGATCGAAGGAGTCTGGAAGAGTATGAGGAGGTATGGAGCGTGGAGCTGGATCTGATGAAGACCGACCGCAGTTATCTGTTCGGTCGGTTGCTTGCGTATGCAAGAAAAGTTGAGGAGTACTCGTTATACCTGGGCGGAGCTGATGCGCGACAGACGAATGCAGAGCGATTTATGCTGCAATTCAGAAAACGCCCCGATAGGACATGGGATCAGTTGTATCAGAAACTCCTCCCGTACATGAGCAGGTTCAGAACCAAAGGGCCGGAATTCTTCGGAAATCGGTGTGAAGCAGGTATGAACTCCGTGATGGATGCGTTGCAGAGTTCCGGCGGGTTTACCGGCGAGCCGCTCGGCCCTACGTATCTTCTCGGATACCAGAGTCAGATGAACCAGTTTGAGGCGGAGTATCAGATGGTGAAGGCAAAGAAGGCAGAGAGCGTGAAGAGTGATGGAGTGTTAGAGCCATGACGAACCTTGAAAACAAGATTGATTTCGCAGTTGTTGTTGCGGTAAAGAATGCCAATCCAAACGGCGACCCGCTGAATGGAAACAGACCTCGCGAAAACTATGATGGATGCGGCGAGATATCGGACGTGTGTCTGAAGCGGAAGATCCGAAACCGGATGCAGGATCTGGGGCAGCCGGTCTTCGTGAAGTCAGACGATCGCAGCGATGATGGGTTTAAGAGTTTGAAGGAGCGGGCAGATGCCTGCAAGCCGTTTGCCGATGCGGTCAAGAAGAAGGATGTGGAGAAGGCTAAAGAGATTGCCTGCGGGGAGTGGCTCGACGTCAGGAGTTTCGGCCAGCTCTTTGCCTTCAAAGGGGACGATGCCTCTATCGGCATCCGTGGCCCGGTCTCGATCCACCCGGCATTCAGTGTAGACACGATCGATGTGACGGCTCTGCAGATTACGAAGAGTGTAAACAGCGTACCCGGCGCGAAAAAAGCGTCGGATACCATGGGCATGAAGTACCGCGTGGACTTCGGGACGTATGTGTTTTACGGGAGCATCAACTGCCAGCTCGCCGAAAAGACCGGTTTCTCGACAGAAGACGCAAATAGCATCCGTCAGGCACTCGTTACGCTGTTCGAAAACGACAGTTCATCTGCCCGCCCGGAGGGCAGTATGGAGGTCTGCAAGGTGTTCTGGTGGAAACACAACTCAAAGAGCGGGCAGTACTCTTCGGCGAAGGTTCACCGGACGCTGCATGTGCAGCCGAAGACGGATGCGCCGAAGTCCATCGAGGACTACGAGATCACGGTAGACGGGCTGGAAGGCCTCGACCCGGAGATATTGGAGGGAATGTAACAGAGTGATTCACCGGTGAGAGCACCGGTTCAGATTATTCCAACCATCGGGATGACATATCACTGAACATCAACTCGATCGATCTTAATCCAGCATGGTATAGGTGGCCGCCATCCCCCCCTCTTTTTCCTTCCCCCTCAGGATATCCATCTCCCCGCCTCCCGGATACGTTCGACGTCGAGGAGACCGTCCTTAAGAAAGACGATCCGGTCGAAGTAGTCCATATGCCAGGGCTCATGCGAGACCATCACGACCGTCTGCCCGAGGTCGCGGTTTATCTTCCGGAAGAGATCCAGGACGATCCGCGAATTCTCGGTATCAAGGTTTGCACAGGGTTCGTCCGCAAAGACGATGGAGGGCGTGTTCACGAGCGCCCTGGCGATCGAGACCCGTTGCTGCTCGCCGCCGGAGAGTTCTCCGACCAGGTGGTGATGCCTCCGGCCGAGCCCCACCCGTTCGAGGACGTCCCGTGCCGCGGCATAAGATTCGCCAAAAGATCTTCCCTGTGCGATTGCCGGGATTGCAACGTTCTCAACCACGTCGAGATCGGTCACCAGCGCATAGTCCTGAAAGACATACCCGAGGTGCATCAACCGAAAGAGCGTCCGCTCCTCATCGTCGAGCCCTGAGACGTCCGTTCCCGAGATGATGATACTCCCCGATGTCGGGGTATCGAGAAGACCGAGCTGGTGGAGGAGCGTGGACTTCCCGCTTCCGCTTGGCCCCATGATCCCGACGAACTCGCCGGCGTCTATGGTGAGGGAGATCCCCCTGAGTGCGGCAACCTCGACGCTCCCCATCCGATAGATCTTACTTAAATTCCGCGCCTCGATCATCTTATCCCCTCATAGCGATCAGGATCTCCTCTTTTGCAACGTACCACGCGGGAATATAGCCGGAGACGAGCGAAACGAGGAAGAGGCACGTGACGCTCACCACGATCCCGCCGATGTCCGGCACCGGGCTGATGAACCCCATCGGGAAACGGATCGGGTTTGCGCTCAGACCGAGAGCGATGCCGGCGAGCAGCAGTACCCCGGCCACCGCGCCTGCGGCGCAGAGGAACACGGTCTGGAGGAGGTAACTCCCGATGACGATCCGGCGCTGAACGCCGATTGCCTTCAGGACCGCAACCTGTTTCCTGCGGTTGACGATGTTGATGAAGGTGATAATGAAGACGATCACACTCGCCACGATCAGGCAGACCACGGTCATGATGGAGGTGAGGAGGTTGAAGCTCCCGATTGCGTCGCCAAGGATACCCTTCCCCTTCTCACTCCAGGTCTTGATCGGTTCCTGAACCCCGAACTGCATACATGCGGTCTTCAGCTGCCCCGCGTCCCCAATATCACCACCCCGGACCAGGATCTCCGTCGCCCTGCCGCCGGTCTGCATGACGGCATCCATCTCCTCACGGGTGACGAACGCGGCCGAATCGATCAGAACACCGTCGGTCTCAAAGATCCCCTTCACCCGGTAGGCCTTTACGACGCCGTTGCTGTAGGTCACTTCCAGGAGATCGCCCACCCTGGCGCCGCCGAGTGACGGGACTTTGTCTTTTGTCTCGTCGGTGTCGCCCGCAAGGAGACTTCCGATCAGGATCTGGTCGGTATCGCCCGGAGAGAGGAAATCTCCTTCAAGGAGCGCCTGGTGGTAGCGGGTCACCGTCTTTTCATCGCCGGGATCAAACGCGGTGAGGGATTTAGACTGGAACTTTCCGTTCCGTGGATTGGTTATGGTAGTGCCGACGCTTATGCGGGGCGAGACGCCGGTGACGCCCGGGACCCTCTTCAGCCGGTCGATGAGGTCGTCAGATCCGGTGATGAAAAGTTCCTTCTCTCTCGGTTCGATCGTGAGATGGCTGTACTGGTAGTCGATCATCTGCTGGTTGTACACCTGCACGACTCCCCCGACGATCATCGTCATGAAGTTCATCAGGACGACGACGAGGGCGATGACCAGGATTGTGAGGGCCAGGGTCCACCGGTTCCCGCGCCGGATGGCCCGGGCCGCAAGGAAGAAAGAGACCCTGTATCCGCCGTCACGCATGATCCGTCTCCTTCCGTCCCCGGAGGTGCCGGTATGCCAGCGCCGCCCCGACAATCACAAGGCCGAGAACGGCAAGAGCGGCCCACGGTCCGGCCGACGGGTTCACAACGAGGGCCATCTCCTCGATCCTGCTGTGCGGGCCGTAATAGTCCTCGTACGACAGGTTGACGGTGACGGGGATCTCGCCGGACTGATCCGTTCTCAGGGTGAAGACGGCGGGTGCGTCGCTCCCCGGCTTTATCTTGCCGACGAATGCCTGCTTTGAGCCGGAGACGGGGGCGTCGATCCTGACCTTGAGGGCGGTTGCATCGCCGGTGCCGGTGTTCTCGATCCGCAGGATCAGGGTGAAAGGTCCGCCGGAGACGGCCGGGGACGGGTCCGTCGAGACGGCCGAGATGCTCAACGCCGCCTTGCCCTGCAGGTTTATGCCCACCTGCTCCACCTGCTCGAAGCGGGAGCCGTCGGCACGGACGTAGCCGATCGGGATCGAGATGACCGCAAGCCCGAGCGGAGCGTTCCGGTCCGATGCGAAGGAGAGGTTGAGAACCTGCGATTCTCCGGGATCGAGCTTTGAGAGGTGGTGCGTGCTCGGGCTTTTTAGAGCGATCGAGGAGGTGTTCGGGCTGATCGAGAGATCAACGTTGTTCGCCCGGATCTCTCCGATGTTGGTGATCGTCAGGTTCACGGAGAAGTCGTCACCGGGATTCACGCTTTTAGGGACCGATTTCTCGACGACGATGGCGGGATTCTTCGGGAGCAGGATGGCGCTGTTGACGTTCACCGGGATCGGGTACCTCACGTTCGTGCCGCCAAAGACGCTGATCCAGGCTTCCGGGAAGTAGATGCCGTCGCCGGACGGAGCCCTGATCAGGAAGGTGAGGGGGAAGCTCTGGCCGGGCCCGATCGATCCTACGTCCTGGAAGGACCCGCGTACGACCTCTATCCCCTTCCCGACGAGGGTCGCACTCTCGATCTTCGCGCTGATGTCGGTGCTTGTCGTGGTGACGGTGCTCGCTGTGCCCCGGGTGAACGTATCCGATGCGGATTGCGTCGCCCGGTCCGCGGTGTTTTTCAGCGTGATCGTGACGGTCCCCATCTCCCCCGGGAGGATGACCGACGGGTTCACCTCATAGCCGGTGATGATGACCGTGGGTTCCGCGGCCGCGACGGGAGAAACGAGACCGAGGGTCAGCAGTGCGGCTATTAGAGACAGCACGATACATGTATGTCGATCGGTTGCTGCCGGGATCAGGCCTCGGGGGTTCATTCCGACTGATTTGAACCCTTTTTTCCCGAAAGATCGGTCAGTGAACGCTTGCTTCATATGTCTTCAAATTTCTGTATGCACGGTTACATAATTAAACTTACGTTTAGTATTTTGACTTAAAATTTAAGAACCAGTATTATAAAGTCAGTCATCATACAGTTACCCGTTTGTATGCCTCGAATAAATCCGGAATACCGCAGAGATGCAAAGAGGAAGATCATCGACGCCGCGATTGAGGTGGCCTCCGAAAAAGGGGTGACGGCGGTAACGCTCGAGGATATCGCGCAGAAGGTGGGCGTCACCAAAGGGGCGCTGTACGCATATTTTGAGAGCAGAGAGGTCCTGTTCCGGGAGATGACGCTTGAGGTCTTCACGAGGGTCAGGTCGGAGCTCGAGAAGGCGTTTCGCGAATCGGGTGACGGGCCCGAGACCTTCTCCCGGATCACGGATCTGGTGTACGGAGACCTGAAGCGGTATACCAATATCTTTATCCAGATGGTCACGACTGTCCCGCAGGACCCCGAACTGCAGAAGATCTACTCCACCACGTTTGACAGAAACGTCACGTTCATCGGAGGCCATATTTCCCGGATGCAGAAGAAGGGGATGATCCCTGTCGAGGTCTCTCCCGAGGAGACCGCCCGGGCAATACTTGCCCTTGCGATCGGCCTCCGGATCACGGAACTCCACCTGAAGAAGGATCCCGAGCAATTGAAACGAATATGGCTCGATTCGGTCTCCCGGTTGCTCTCCCTGAAAGAAGATGTAGCGTGATGCCCGACACCCACAAAGAGAGGGCTTTTGCCGGTTTCCTTCCCGATTCCGGTCTAGCCTGCGATGCTCCACCCCTGCGCCTCCTGCTGCAGCGTCCAGAGCCGGGCATACAGGCCTCTCTGAGCCAGCAGTTCGTCGTGGCTGCCCTGCTCGACGACCCGCCCGCCGTCCAGAACGATGATGTTGTCCGCCCTGCGGACGGTCTTGAGGCGGTGGGCGATCATCGCGACCGTCCTGCCGCGGATCAGGGCCGATATCGCCTTCTGAACCTCGATCTCGTTCTCCGGATCCAGGAACGCCGTCGCTTCGTCGAGCAGCACCACCGGAGCGTCCTTTAAGATGGCCCTGGCGATGGAGATCCTCTGTTTTTCGCCCCCGGAGAGCGTGGCGCCCCCTTCCCCGACCGGCGTCTCGTAGCCGAGCGGCAGCCTCATGATGAACTCGTGGCAGCAGGCTTTCCGGGCGGCATCTTCCACCTCCGCCTGCGTCGCTCCCTCCCGGCCGAAGCGGATGTTGTTGCCGATGGTATCCTTGAAAAGGTAGACGTCCTGAAACACCATCGAGATCTTTTCAAGCAACGCTTCGGGGTCCATCTCCCCGATATCTTCCCCGCCGAAGAGAACCCGGCCCGATTGAGGGTCGTAGAACCGGGCGGCGAGTTTGAGGACCGTGCTCTTTCCGCTTCCCGAAGGCCCGACCAGGGCGGTCAGCGATCCTGCCAGCATCTTCAGCGACACGTCGTGGAGCACCGCATCGGACCTGTACCCGAACGTGACCGACGTAAACTCGATGTCATGCTCCTCGGGAGGACGCCGCTCCCCCTGCATGACCGGTTCCCTCCTGAGCGTCAGAATGCGTTCCCCTGCGAGGGCGTGATACCGGAACTCGGGGAAGCTGATCAGCGCCGTGGTCAGGGGGTCGAAGACACGTGCCCCGATGACCAGGAAGATGACGAACGTCAGAATGTCCAGCGTCCCCGAAAGAAGGAGGTAGACGCCGACGAGCACCAGCACCGTCAGCCCGGCCCGCACCGCCGCCACCGCCAGGAGGAAGACCGGACCGAGCAGCCCCTCGAGCCGGATGCTCTCCCGCATCAGTTCCCGGAACGCCTTCTCCAGGCGGACGAACCGGCTTCCCGAGAGGTTGTAGGCCTTGATCACCCGGATGCCGTTTAAGTACTCCTGCAGCCGGCTGGCTGCATTGATCTTGGCCCGGATGTGCCGGGAACCCAGCGACCGCTGCACCCCGGACGAGGCGAGCACGATCAGGACGGCCAGCGGCAGCGCGACGAACATGGCCGCGGCCATGCGCCAGTCCAGGAACGCCAGCCCGACCAGGGCAAGGATGGGCAGGATCAGGGCCCCGAAGAGTTGAGGCAGGATGTGGGAGAGCGAGTGCTCGATCTGGGTGAAGTCCCCCATGATCATGTTGGCCAGGTCGCCGGGGTCCCGGCGGGTCAGGTAGCCGAGCGGCAGCTTCCTCAGGTGCTCGGCGAGGGCTGCTCTCCCCTCCGCCGCAACCGCGTAGGCCCCCCGGTAGGAGGCCCGATACGCTCCGACTTCCCCGAGGAAGATGACGATCATAAAGAGCAGCAGTGCGGCGCTGACCCACCAGAGGCCGGCGATATTCATCGGGGCGCCCGGATGAATGAACGGCTCGAAGATCATGCCGACCGCTGCGATCACGAGGACGACAGGGACGATATTGAGGAGGTCGGAGAGCACCGTGAAGAAGACCGGTTTTACCAGCTTTCTGGGGTCTCCTGCCGTGATATCGGTGAGAATGCCCATCAGGCAGCACCCCCTTTCTCGATGACCCAGCCGGACGCATCCGTGTACGCGTCCCACATCCTCCGGTACACGCCCTCCGTCTCAAGCAGTTCCTCATGCGTCCCCCGCTCCGCGATGCGCCCTTCCTTGAGCACGAGGATCTGATCGGCCGCCCGGATGGAGGAAAGCCGGTGGGCGATGACGATGACGGTCTTCTCCTTCACGAGTTCCGCAAGAGCCATCTGCATCTTATACTCGTTCTCCGGGTCGGCAAAGGCCGTCGCTTCGTCCAGGACCAGGATGGGGGCGCCCTTCAGGATCGCCCTCGCCACGGAGACGCGCTGCTCCTCTCCCCCGGAGAGGTAGATACCCCCTTCCCCGATCAGCGTATCGTAACCCTGCGGCAGCCGCTCGATGAAGTCGTGGCACTGGGCGGCTCTGGCCGCGGAGTAAACCTCCTCCCGGCTTGCCCCCGGCTTTCCGACCCGGATGTTCTCGTACAGCGTATCAAAGAACAGGAACGTATCCTGAAACACAAAAGAAACCGTATCCATGAGATCCTCCGTCCGCATCCGGCGCACATCGACGCCTCCTATCCGAACCGCCCCCTCACCCACATCCCAGAACCGCGGGATCAGGTTGGCGATCGTGGTCTTTCCGGACCCGGACGGCCCGACGAGGGCCGTCACCTTCCCCTGCTCGGCCGTGAAACTGATCCCGGAGAGTGCCTCGGTCCGGGTGGATGCTCCGTCGTAGGAGAAGGAGACCCCGTCGAACTCCACCGAGTAGGTCTCCGGCTTTGCCGGGTGCTCCGGCTCGGGAACCGTGGGTTCGGCGAAGACCGCATCGATGCGGTCCACCCCTTCGGCAATATCCCGCAAGCTCGAGGAGAGGTAGAGGAACTTGTAAAGCGGGGCAGCCGTTCCGGGTCCCAGCACGATGAAGAAGAGCAGGACCAGGGCAAACGCCGTGCCGGCCGGGTCCCGGCTCAGGAGAAGGACCCCCACCGGGAGGATGAAACTCAGGAGCGAGGCCAGTATGGTCTTGAAGAAGGCGAACCCGTTCTGGAAACTATCCGAGAACCGGACACAGAAGTCGCGGTAGCGGATCATGTCGTCATAGAAACGGCGGAACGAGTGCACCGTCTGCCCGAAAACCTTGACCGCGGGCATCCCCCGGACGTACTGCACGGCGGACGCGTTGATCTCCTCCAGCGCGTCGTAGTAGAGCTTCACCCATTTCTTCGCATCCTCCCCCACCCACATGGACGCCTGGATCCCGAACCCCAGCGTGATCGCGGCCAGGCAGACCAGAGCCATCCAGAAGTTCAGGTAGAAGAGGACCGCAAACATCACCACCACGGTGGCGAGCGCATTGCACATGTCGGGAATCTGGTGGGCGACGAACTGCTCGATCTTCTCCACGTTCTGCTCGAGCGTCTTCTTCACCGCCCCGATCGAGGTCCGCGTCAGGTACCCCAGGGGGAGCCTGCCGATCTGCTCGGCAAGCTGCACCCGCAGACCATAGAGGATACGGAACGCGGCTATGTGAGAGGCCATGCCGCCGAGATACATGGTGATCAGGCCGGCGACAAGACCCCAGAGAGCAATCCACCCCCAGCGGATCATAGCCGGGCCGTCGACGGAAGAGAGGTCCGCTGCGTGGCTCAGTAATTCAGCGAGGATATAGTAGACAGAGACGTAGGGGACCAGCATGAAGACGGCGCTGAGCATGGAAAGGATGCCCGAACAGATCAGGAGCCCTTTCTTCTCCCCCGCGATCTCCAGCAGGCGCATGATCCCTGATTTTTTCTTTAACACCTGTTTCATAGAGTTCACGTCCCGGTTTTTTCCGGACCGTTTGGTTCGATATATCGAAGGGATTTCATAACGAGTCGGGCGAGAGTGTTCCACCCTCACAAACCCGAAAAGAGGCCTCCCGCTGGATGATGCGACCCGGGAAGCCGGCCGGGGTTCCGGTGGGTTTTTGCCCGCCGCGTCCCTGCCCCGGAATCAAAGACTCTCGGTCTTGTTTATTCCTGCAAGCCGCTTCCCTTTCTCCGTCAGGGTATATCCCACGACCCCCACGGTTGCGGTTTCACCGCAGCAGGAGCACCCGGGACAACAGCAGGAAGAAGCCTGCGTCTGCGTGGATTCGCCGCACCCACCGCTACGCACGATGAAACCGAGACGCTCCATCGCAAACAGCCTCTCGGTCAGGGTCTCCTGCGACACGTTCAACTCCCGTGCAAGCTCCGAGAGCGTGAATCCACCCTCGGCGAGCCGTTTTGCTATCGCACGCATCATGCTGCTCGAATCCCCCTGAGGAACTCCCTGCCCCAGGCGAGGAAGCCGAGGACCCCTAACACCGCCAGGTAGAGGAGAGGGGTGATCGTATCCATGACCGACCAGTCGGCCCATTCTCCGACGAGATAGGCATCGGCCCCCAGTGCGCAGAGGGCGAGGAGTTCCACGAGCCCGAATCCGACCGAGAGGAGGATACCCACGTATATGAAGGGCATACCGTCCGCTGCGCCGCCGGAGAGTTTCCTGGCCCCGGTCAGAAGAACGGTTCCTATCACGAGCAGCACGAACCCGCTGAAGATATCCCCGGGAATGAGGAGGGCCTCCAGGCTTTCCACCGGGCCGAAAGCGGCCAGGATAAACTGGAGCAGCCCGAAGGCCACGTAGAGGACCCCGAGCACCGCTCCGAAGAGAACTTTTATTCCGTCACTCATTGTTTATGCACCCCCGATGAAGAACGGGGCGAGATGTCCGACGACGAACGCCAGGACCCAGGCAACGACGATGCCGTAGGCGACCGCAAAGCCCGTCCACTTCCACGACCCGGTCTCTTTTTTGATGACGCCGAGCGCCGCGACGCACGGCATGTAGAGCAGCACAAAGACCATCAGGGCAAGGGCCGTCGCCGCGGAAAGGCCCGGATCGGCGAGGAGCGCCTCTGAGAGCGTCTCTTCCCCGGTCCCGTAGAGGACGCCGAGCGATCCGACGACGACTTCTTTGGCGAGGAACCCGAAGATCAGCGCGACTGCGACCTTCCAGTCGAACCCGAGCGGAGCTACCAGCGGCTCTATCAGGTGTCCGAGCATACCCGCAAAACTCTCTGCGCTCCCGTACTCGACGCCGTACGGGAACGATGCCAGGGCCCAGACGACCATGGCGCCGAGAAGGATGATCGTTCCGGCTTTCCGGAGGTACATCGATCCCCGGCTCCACATGTGCATGAGGCTCGTCATCGCCGTGGGAAGCCGATACGGGGGCATCTCCATGACGAAGGGCGAAACGTCGCCCGGAAGAACGGTGCTCCTGAAGAGTTTTGCGGACACGATAGCGACGACGATCCCGAGGACGTAGAGGAAGAACATCACCCCTCCGGCCTGGGCCCCGAAGAACGCACCGGCGAAGAGGACGTACACGGGAAGCCTGGCACTGCAGGACATGAACGGATTTACGAGAATCGTGAGCAGCCGGTCTTTCTCGCTCTCGATCGACCGCGTGGCCATGATCGCGGGGACGTTGCACCCGAACCCGATCAGCATCGGTATGAACGCTTTCCCGGGCAGCCCGATGGCGTATAGCGGCCGGTCCATGATGAACGCAGCACGCGCCAGGTAGCCGCTATCCTCAAGGAACGCGAGGATCAGGAAGAGTATGAAGATGTTCGGCAGGAAGATGAGGACGGCGCCGACTCCGCTGATGATACCGTCGCCGATGAGCGACCCGAGCCAGGCGGGCTCGATCGAGGCGACCGCGAGCTCGGCGAGCCATACGACAAGCGTATCTATCGCGGTCATGAAAGGAGTCGCGACCGTAAACGTCAGCTCGAACGCTCCCCACATCAGCGCAAGAAAGATCGGGATACCGAGGTACCGGTTGGTGACGACGCGGTCGACCATGTCCGAGAATGTCGTACCTTTAGGGTCAGTGCGGTGGACCTGCGGCAGGATGGCGGCGATCGCCTCGTAGCGCTTGTCCGCCATCACGGCCTCGTACTCGTCGGCGTCGATGGAAGAGAGGATACTCTGCACGCGGACGGAGGCCGGACCCTCCCGGACCTTCGATACGACATTCTCATCCCCCTCGAGGAGTTTGACGGCGAGCCAGCGGAGGGGATAGCGCTTGGCAAGGTTCCTGTCGGCCGAAAGGGCATCCACGAGCGTCACGATCTTCGCCTCCGCATCGTCGCCGTAGCCGACGGTATGCTCGTGGTGAGGCGAGGTCTTTGCCTCCTTGATTGCGGCTTCGAGGAGGGTGTCAAGCCCCTCGCCCCGGGTTCCGACCGTGCGCACGACCGGGATCTCGAGGAACTCCGAAAGCCTCGCCCGGTCGATGGCGTCGCCCTGCGCTTCGGCCATATCGGCCATGTTCAGGGCGATGACGACCGGGACCCTGAGTTCCGAGAGCTGCGTCGTCAGGTAGAGGTTCCGCTCCAGGTTCGTCGCGTCCACGACCTGGACGACGACGTCCGGCTTCTCGTCGAGGAGGAAGTTCCTCGCGATGATCTCGTCTGCGGAGTACGCGGTCAGGCTGTAGGTGCCGGGAAGGTCGACGACCTCGATCTCGTAGCCGTTGCGGTTGATCCGGCCGGTCTTCTTCTCCACGGTCACCCCGGGCCAGTTCCCGACGTGCTGCCTCGAACCGGTCAGTGCGTTAAAGAGCGTCGTCTTGCCGACGTTGGGGTTGCCGGTGAGTGCGATCCGGATTTCTCGCGTCATGCAACCCCCTTCGCACATCCGACGAGTATCTTCATTGCAATCCCTCTCGACAGGGCATACCGGGCATCGCCGACCGAGACGATGAGCGAGCCCCGGTTCGCGCACTGGACCTTCACCCGGGCATCGGGGCAGAAACCCATTCCGAAGAGGCGCGTTTGCATCCCTTTGCCGGCCCGGATATCGGCGACCGTCGCCTCCGTTCCGGCAGAGAGGAGGGCGAGCGGACAGAGATCGCCCGTCATTTCGCCCCCTCCGGGACGACTTCGATGAGGCTCGCCTCGGCACGCCGGAGTGAGAGGCAATATCCCTTTACCCGGTACTCCGTAGGGTCGCCGAGAGGGGCGGCCCGGAGGACCTCCACCTCCGCCCCCGGCACCAGGCCCATGGCGAGCACGCGCTTTCTGAGCGCTCCGGAGGCACGGACGCCGGCGACGCGGCACTGGCACGCCAGACCGATATGGTCGAGCGTGGTTACTCCCGTGCGATCCGTTGAATCTGATGGTTCCATGGATATCTTTCTCTTATTCGGTCGATATAACCCCAAGCCGAAACGATTCCGGACCCCGATATCAAATCCAAAGTTTTTTCGGAATTTATACTATCATCCGAACATTCAGGACGCAAACAACCCGTCCCGGAACGGGGGTTAACCGCCGGCGGGGATCGCAAACAGATTAAAGGTGATTGGCTGCGTGCTCCGGTCGATCAAAGGGTGTTCTCTCCGCCGATCCATTCCTCCGGCAGAACTCCCGAAGCGGGAAACAATTGCAATTGCCCCGGCGACGCGGGCGCAGACTCCCTGAAGGCCCGGCCGGAGTCCCCGTCATCGCCCAAAAAAGTGGAGTCAATCCGGTTTGATCCGGATTACATAGCGATACCGCGTAAAACGGTCCTTCAACAGGGATGCCGGGAGAACGGGTCCGGCTCAACCGGTTCACACCGGTTAATCTCGGCCTCGAACCCCTGCGAAAGTCCTCTGTTCCCGCAGTCTTTCTGCAAACCGCCTTCCTCTCTCCGTGAGGGCATACGTCACGACCCCCTCTCCTCCGGTTTCGCCGCAACAGCAGGGGGATCCGGAGCAGGGGTAGAGAACGTCATCAAGATAGCCGATCGAATCCAAAAGGCCGGCATTGGTGCCGCGGACCTGCAGATCGATGGCTGCGATTGCCTCGCAACGCCTGTCGGCCATAACGATCCCGTATTCATCGGAACTGACAGAAGCGAGGAGAGCCTGCACGCAAGCAAAGGCCGGGCTCTCCCGGACCTTCGATGCGACGTCTTCATCCCCTTCCAGGAGTTTGACCGCAAGCCAGCGGAGAGGGTACCGCCCGGGGAGGGATGCGTCGATCGCAAGAGCATCCACGAGCGTTGCGATCGTCGCCTCCAGCCCTTCGCCGTAGTCCACATAGTCGACAATCCTCCCGTGGCGGGGCGAGGTCTCCGCCTCTTTTATCACCGCGTCGAGGAGATCGTTAAGTTCGTCGCCCTGTATCCCGGTCATGCACACGACCGGAACCTCAAGGCACGCCGAGAGCCGTGCCCGGTCGACGGTGTCGCCCTGTGCTTCGGCCATGTTCAGGGCGATGACGACCGGAACCTCGAGTTCGACGAGGTGCGTTGTCAGGTAGAGGCTCCGCTCGAGGTTTGTCGTGGACGCGACCTGGACGACGGCGTCCGGTTTCCCGTCGAGGATGAAATCCCGCACGATGACCTCGTCCGCAGAGGAAGAGGTCAGGCGGTAGATCTCCGGGAGGTCGACGACCTCGACCCTGCGGTCGTTGCGGCTGATCCAGCCGGTCTTCATCCCCGCGGCCACCCCGGACCGGCTCCCGGCGTGCCCCCCGGCTCCGGTGAGCGCATCAAAGAGTGCGGTCTTCCCAACACCGGGGTTGCCGGTGAGCGCGATCCGGATCTCTCGCATCCTGCAACCCTCTTCGTGCCTCCGGGTATCTTCGCCGCCGCTCCCGTCCCCGGAAGCGCGGATGCCGACGACGCAACACCGGCGTCCCGGCCCGACGCCATCGTCCAGGGCTGCCTCCGCGTGTTCTGCAAAACTCGATCGTTTCATGTGAGTCTCGTCTTTCGTTCGGTTGATATAACCCCGGACCGAAAGAGATCCGGATTCGGTTGTCGGAAGCGCATTTCCTTCGGGTAATGCCGATATCCGAAGATCGCCGGGGATAGGTGCGGGCGGTAGAGGACCAATCCCGTTACACTTGCAGATGTGCGCAACGGGAGACCTTGATCCTGGAGCCTAACTGCACGGTTGCAGCGTTACACTTGCAGGTGTGCGCAACGGGAGACACTCTCGCCACGGCCCTGTCCGGAGCCCTGTTCCGGGAAGAGAAGAGCAGGTCTGCAGGAAAACGGCTTCGATCGCCGCGACGTACAAGGAATAGAGGGGTTTGGACAGCAGGGCAGGTTCATTCTCCCTGCCGCCCCCATGGGGAACTCAGTTGTACATTGAGAGAGAAGGAGAGAGCGTAGGTGTTCTCGTATCTCCGCCTTCAAACGCACGGAAGGGAAAACTACGATCCAATCTGTCCGAAAGGTGTTGAAGAGAGCTTACTCGATGCCTCCTTCCTCTGTCTCGCCAAGGAGATGGTGAAGATGGCCGTCGAGATTCTTGATGTGTGCATTGAGTTCTTCGAGGTCTCTTCCCACATGCTCCAGATCAGCATGCACGTGCTTCAGTTCCGTTTTCATGTGCGCCACAAGTTCTTCCGTCATCTGTTCACCGTTTCGTTTTCAATTGCGTAAGGAGAAGACTCCCTACGCTATATCGTTACACTACACGGGAGTAATGAATCTCACTCGAAGAATCTTCGAGTTTAACGTCATTTCCAAAAACGAACCCCCGATGGGAACCCCGAACCGGAAGATCGATACCTATCTCCGATCCCGGGCGCAATGGGAAACGTCCAGGCAGTGTTCGGATTTTCTACAACGCATCACCAGCGTATGCCCGTGAAACGTTTGAGAACGCGGCGAGCCGGACAGGAACGCCGCCGGGGTGCAACCGGTGCCCGCGTGAACGGTGCGGGGCCCGGGGCAACCTATTTACAGCACTATGAACAAGCATATACATCAAAGCGCAACCCTGTAACACGGAGCCCATCCATGCCGAACTGCACCACGTTTCTCGATGCCAACGCCGCTAACCCCGCAAAGATCGCTCTCGTCATCCCCTCGACCGGAGAGTCCTACACCCGTGCCGACCTCCTCGATACGGTTGCCCGGGCTGCGGGCGGCCTCCTCGCCCTCGGGGTCGAGCGCGGGGAGCGCGTCTGCATCTACCTGGAAAGTTCGGTGGAGTACCTCGTAAGTTACCTCGCCCTCTGGCGGATCGGCGCCGTCGCGGTCCCGACGAACCGGGTCTACCGCGAGAGCGAGGTCCTCTACGCCCTCCGCGACGCGGGGGCCGCAGCCGTCATCACCGACGCGGAGGGTG
>Ga0208041_1001253_pt1 | contig 17260 bp, 25 predicted proteins | sample AD_SCU002_MetaG_FD_184453 | JGI IMG/M metagenome (GOLD analysis project Ga0208041, IMG submission 184453) | Active sludge microbial communities of municipal wastewater-treating anaerobic digesters from China - AD_SCU002_MetaG (SPAdes) (version 2) | ecosystem: Engineered > Bioreactor > Anaerobic...
GCTTCCAGTTTATTATCTTTTCAATGTCTTTAAGAAAGTGGCAACGCTTTTCTATGCGGTTTGCAAGTTCTTGATCGGCCATTGTTATAATCTGTTTTTCCATGATTAACTCCGTGTTAATGATGAAGTCAATGTACAGATGCTATATATCTTGTCAAGAACTATTTACATATACTTTTTGTCCACTTTCATGTGCAACGATCTTTATATGTCTATCCAGCCTAAATCTGCGGGGATTTCCGCCCGCAATTGGCTAAGGGTTTGATTTGCTTGGGCTTCCCAGTATTTGGAAAGCCGGATTAGTTCGCTCACTTCGCTGTGGGCAATGTTCCCCTCGCCCCAGCCGGTGCTGCTATGGACGCTGCTGTCTTCATGGATTCCCCGGCTGGTGGGGATTAGCCTGGCTATACTGAGGGCACAGATAGCATATTCCAAACGTGGATCATCCTGATATCTGGCAAATCCTTCAGTTCCCAAGTATTTGAGTACCTGGGCTTCGCTAAGGGTAGCCAGCATTTCGATGCGATCATCAGATATATCATTAGCCAGGGATTGTAAGGTTTTGATTTTTTCACTATATCCCATATCAGGCCACCTTTCCAGGGATCCTCGCCACTATGCAGCGGGTTCCATGTACTGTATCGACTCCATATTCCACGGCATCGCCAGTATAAAACCGGCTGATGCTGAGGAGCTTGTCCACGATCCCGGCCATCTCGATGCGGGCGGTGCGAAAACTCCCTTGCCATTGGCAGAGCACCCACAGGGAAAATTCATGCTCACCGGTATACTGGCTGCCGCCTCCATATGCGGCCAGGCGGGAGCCATCCATCTCCACTACGATGCAGGGATACATGGCCGGCTTTTCCACCAGGTTGTCCATGATCCCCACCTGGCAAAGTGATTCGCCCTCTTCCGAGGTGATAGAGAAGAGGGCTCTCACTTCGTTCAGTAGATGATCGTAGGCACAGAAAAGCTCCATTGGATTATTGTCCACCGCCGGCAGGTGCTTCCGGTTCCTCGGGCTCTGCCACCAGCATGCGCATATTGATGTAGGGGTGTACCGCACAGTCGATGCGGCAGGACAGCACGGCTTTGGTGCCGCGGGCTTCGGGATACCGCTGGGTTTCCAGATACACTTCCCGGGATAGTGGCACCAGCAGTCCGGTCATATCGCCAAAGAGGATGCAGTTTTGCGGCAGGCCGGCGACTTCCATCAGCTCATACTTGCCGCGGAAATACAGCTTGCCGTCGCGCTCCTTGATCAGCGGCTTGGTGGTGGTAACTTCTTCCCACAATAGATTCATGTCTGTGGGCGAGATAAAGATCTTGCTGGCGGGATTCACCAGGTAATCATCGGGACAGCCATTGATGAGCTTGATGATCTTCTTGGCCACCGTTGTTTCATCGTCGCCGTAAGTTACAGTGTGTCCGGCTGCTGCCATTTGCTTCAGCATTCCATCCAGGATCTTCAGCATCACTTCGCGATCGGTGGGGTTGCCTTCGTCCTCTTCCTCCAGCTCCACATCTCCATTCAGGATCAAAGCGCTGAGGTCTTTCGCAAAGATCTTGGCAAACATGTCGGCGATCTTCTCCGGAGTGGTGCCCATATCCTCGGCATAGCTATCCGGGATCACGATGGGCAACACGAGTTCCTTGACGTTGTAGCTAACGTCTGCGGCGTTCAGATTTTGCAAGGTTGCCACAGTCTGGCGGCCACCGGAGGCATTGTGGGCATTGCTAAAGCCGCGGGTTTTGTATTGCGCCATCGATACCACGGGATAGGTGCCGATGGGCAGATCGACTTTGGGACAGGTGCAGAGCCCCAGAATGGGGGCATTTGCAATAATCATATCCAGGAATTTATCTGCGGTTTTGGCAGATAACAGACCCAGGTTTCTTCCTTCTCTTGGCATCATTCCTCCTTAGTCCAAGGCATTGAAATCGAATTCCTGGAAGCTGGAGCTTTCTCCAGCCTTATCGATTCTCACATTGTTGCCATCAAACGTGAGTTGACGGGATTTGGGCACTTTGTCCACTTTGCTGCCAATGGCAGCCAGGTCGCCTGCCATCTTCTCGATCTTATCGGTCAGATCTTTTACCAGGTTCAGCACTTGGGCATCACCTTCGCCATTGGGAGGCTCTTCTTCGCTTTTTTGGCAGTAAGCGCCCATGGAGAGGCCTTTGAGCTCGCCCTTTTGCACCCTCTGGAAGGTATCGCTTTTAGGATCCATCTTGATCGCCACTTCCCAGGCACCTTTTGAATTGATGGAAGATTCCACCACGGTGGCGCCGGTGGGCTGTTCGTTGTGATTTTCATCGATCTTGGCGTTTGCGCCTTTCATCAGAAAATCGTGCGCGGCCTGCCGGATGGTCTCTTTATCCGCCCAATCACCATCGCTATCCTTTACGTTTGGTTCGTAAACGGTGCCATAGACGATGCCCTCGGGCTCGCTTTTGGTGATCTTGATCTGTTTCTCGTCCGTAAACTTGGCGTCGGAGCTTTTGTAGACGATATCCAGCTTGTTGGCGGGGCTTTTGACCAGGCTGATGTAGGCCACACTGACTTTGTTCAGTTTTGCCATTTTTACTCCTTTGGCTTGGGCGGCTTTTTGGGGGCGCGCACAAGCTAAGGCCATGGTGCCAGAGGGCTAAAAGCTGTCAAAATTTCTGTGCATATCTGCACGATTGTTTGTAAGTGATTGGGGGAGTTATGAGTTGAGAGTTGAGAGTTGAGAGTTGAGGGCAAAAAAAGCCCCCGGGGATTAGCCGGGGGGGGGTAGTTCCAGAAAGGTACTATTTGCTGTTTAATATTATTCTTTTCCCTGCAGAGGCAGAGCCGATTTCTGCGCGAACGAAATCTCTGAAAGCCTTCTCTCTTTTTTGTTCGGACTTGATGATGAAAGTTGCGATGACCTCTCTTTCAGAAGCCTTGATCGTCGATTTCTCAGAGCGATCTTTCATCGTTCCTCCTTTTTTATACTGGACTAATTGTTTGGTTTCCGTTAATAGCATTATAACCGGAAGCGTCTATTGTGGCAATCTTGATAACTCCACCTATTGTGGGGATATCTTGTGTGTATTTCTGAAAATCCATTTCTACCTTCAGGAGTAGATATGCAAGATTGACAGCTTCTTGAATACTTAGTTCTCTTAATTTGGCAGCCTGTAATTCGTCAAGTAGTTCTGGATGGTTTCTAAATATTCTGTCGTTTAATGACTTCATGACATCGCGCTTTCTTTTGTCAGATATTCTCACGTGAGCTTCTTCTATAAACTTGTCAATGAAGATGTTCTGAAGATACTGAGCTTTCATAGCACATCCATATAATAGGGTTGATGAGATTCCATTCTGTCCGTTCATAACAAGTTTCATCTCATGGGGATAGACTTTTCTTTCACATTGAATCTTGTGTTTTTCTCCATGCCTTGTAGCAAAAGTGTCAATTTCGAGAATTGTTGTACGCTCAGTTTTAGGATTGAAGTTTGTAAAGACAAAGCTCGTACTAAGGGGAGTCGAGTGGTTATTCGATCGGATGGTGCGTTTTAAATGCTTGCAAAACTCATCCACTCTTCTGTTAAGAGTCCAAGACCCAAAATCATCTTTCGACGCCATACTCCGAGTGAAAGAAGAGATAACTTCAGAAATTCGCTGATCCCCTATTCTTGCTGAGCCTGCCGTTGTAACAGCGGTATAATCATCAAACTGAACCAGTTTCTCTTCGTAGTCATTGGTATGATGAGCTTGGCTTTCAAAAAGCTCCTCTATGGCAGAGGCTTCAATGCTTTCGATCTTCGATTTGCGTAAGTACATCCTGAATTTGGAAAGAGTAAGAACGGGAATTGATGTGGTCACTAAGGAATCAGCGATTATTGCAACTCCATTTCTTGCCTTTACAGAGGCTATAAACGTCATAATATCTCCTTCTAATACTTCCGGATCAGCACACATAGCACGCCGATCATCTGGAGTTCTTCTGTATCCCTAGTATATACTACGGGATCATATTTGCTGTGATTGATGGGCATCAACCAGGCGGCTTTTAGCTTTGCCTGGTAAAGGAATTTCTTGATCGTGATCCCCTCCCAGGTGCGGAATGCGCAGATGCGCCCATGGAGCTTCAATCCGCGCCAATCCTGGCTAAGCACCACATAATCCCCTTCCTGGATAACCGGCTCCATGCTATCCCCCTCTACCCTGAACACATAGTAAGGCGGTGGCAGGCTGAGCACCTGGCGGGAGACCTCGATCCACTCCTCCGGCTCCTTCTCTATCGCCTCCAAAGGCGGACCAGCGGCTATTCGCGCCACCACTGGCAAGCGCAGAAAATCCTCAGAAGAAACGGGCAATGACGGCAGCTCCTGAAACATGGGACCGGAACCGGTGAGAAGCCAGTTGGTGTTGACATAGAACACTTTTGATAAGGCGTTTAGAAAGGTATAATCGGGAAGGCGTTTGCCACTTTCATAGAATGAAATCGACGCAGAAGAGACTCCAAGAGCTTTCGCAAATTTGACTTGAGACATTTTTTTAACATCTCTTAACTGCTTGATCCTAAGAGAGATATCCGGCATAACCGCCTCCACCTTTAACGAACGTTGAAGATTACTCTTGACAGGTTTAACAATCGTTAATACCTTGTCCCTATAACCTAAGACTACAAAATGAGGTGATGAAATGAATGTCAAGGACAAAGTTCAAAAAGTAGGGGCGAGCGGTGGTTCGCCCGCGCAGGGAAGCAAGGCAGAAAGGCAGATAGAAGCTTTTAGGAATTTTTCTGCAGTTCGCTTACAAAGGTTTTCAAGAAATCGGCAGCTTTCTCTTTTGGTATCACTTGTAGAGGGAAGTAGCCTTCCGCTTGCAATCTCGGTTGAAGTAGATAGCCCAATGGATTTTCGTAAGTATTATGCTCATCCAGTACGGCGAGATAATCATCCCCTTTTTGTTCGCTCAAGGAATCGTGCCAATTATCCAGCCTGCACCACAGCCCAAACAATACCCGGATGTCCTTGCAGGGGGGAAGCTCCCCGCTTTGTGCAAATTCTAAGGCGTATTCGTTCAATTCATCAAGCACAGCTTCTACATCGTCTCTTCTCTGATTTGAAGTCGTTGTCTCGGAGTATTTCTCCAGTTGTTTTTGATAACGGCAAACCTTTTCGAGTGCGCCCTCTACCATCTGAATCATGTAATCAATTTGTCTTAGAACAGGTGTAATCATGATCGGCTCCTTTTGTTTATTATTGCATTTCCAAACATTGGAGCCGTTCATATTTTGTCAATCAATCACTAACATAGAGAGGTAAAAAATGCAAAGTAAGAAGATACTAAGTGCTGCTGAGATCCGGGCAGAGCTTGCCCGGCGGAAGATCAGCAAGGCGCAGCTATCCCGCGAGACCGGGATCTACTATCCCTACCTGATTGAGGTGCTGCAGGGGCATCAACCCGCCACCAGGATGCGCACCAGGATCACGGAATATCTAATGAGGGAGGGGTGCGCATGAGCATGAAGAGAACGCTCGAGATCATCCATTGCCCCGATTGCAGCAAGGCGATCAACGCCCCACTGGAAGCCTGTTTCCTCACATCAACAGACAATCCCTATGCTCCCATTCTCTTTATTCAGTGCTCCGATTGCGGCCGCACGAGGCAAATGCAGGTGCATGCTCTGCCCCTGCCCATCGATCACGCCAATGTCGTGTTTAGCGCTGTTATCCAGCTCCTTGCAGTGGAATTCCTAAACGAGAAACGCATTAGTATTGAGTCGGCTTACGTTGACTCAGTCGCACCGCCAACTCCCAACTGACACGGAGTGTCCCATGAAGATCTACAAAAACCCAATCCTAAACTTAGTCGTCCAAAGCTGCCGGGATTGCCCCAACCGTATATCCCAGCGTTATAAGAACGGCAACAAATATTCCACGGGCTGGGCCTGCAAAGCCATCACATTGAAGCACAAGAACCCGGTCTCCGGCATCGAGATATCCGCGCATCCCAGCGTGCGCGATGCCATGATGATGGACGGATTCCGGGAAGATTGCCCGCTGGAAGATAAAGGAGAATAAGATGCAAACAGAAGATACAAGCAAAATATCCCCAGATGAAAGTAAAGCGGTTTTGGCTCCGACATCTCTTGAGGCGGAGATAATGAAAACATGCTACCAGCTGCGAGATCAGTTAAAAAACTACAGTGATCTATTGGAACAAGACAGCAGACAGAAAAGAACTCCGGTGAATACTACCAACAACCAGAGATTGAGCTTTGATCTTGCTGTAGCGCTTACCCTGTTTCAATCTCGCAGTGAAGCGCACGTTCATAAGCTGGCTGAGTGCCTGAAATCGTTCTTTTACTCTTGGGTTTGATCCGATATGAAAACGATTATAAATTGCCCATCACCAGACCATTTGAAAGATCAGCATCAAAAACAAGTTGATCAAGCTCCTGATAGGCAGTGCCATCGGGCATTGTTAACAAGAGAATCTTACGATCCTCTGCGATTGATAGGGCCTCGCGCAGATAGTGAAGCCGGGCATACAGATGGAACCAAGCCTTCATCACCTTTTCCTGTTCTACAGGCTCTCTCGTTGCGGGTTCCCTTAGATAGGGCAATCGAAGTTCTATTGGTAAATCCCTTATCTGTCTCTCGAACTCGGGAAAGATATCTGCTAAGTTACAAATCCAATAGTCAATGTGTTCTGCAGCCTCTGCAACACTCACATATTTAGAATGGTGAACAGTCATGGGATACTCCTTCTTGTTTTTTGTGCTAAACCCAAGCTTGGGGTATCCCAATTTTTTGTCAATAAGAGGCAATCATGAATGAAGATCTCAAACTGATCCCCGTGCAGGAATATGCCGATATAGTGGGGAAGAGCAGACAGGCTGTTCTAAAGGCAATTAAAAATGGTAAGCTGAGGGCTGTGCTCGCACCTCACCCTACGGTATCCGGAAAAACAGCTTACATGATCCCTGTGCATGACAACCATGACAACCATGACAACCATGACAACCATGACAACCATGACAACCATGACAACCATGACAACCATGACAACCATGACAACCATGACAACCCATGCGAACCCACTGCACCCACTGCACCCACTGCACCCACTGCACCCACTGCACCCACTGCACCCACTGCAACCAATGCAACCAATGCAACCAATGCAACCAATGCAACCAATGCAACCAATGCAACCAATGCAACCGATGCAACCGATGCAACCCCCAGTGTGGAAACGGCATCTTGCCGTTTTATAAAGCGTCAAGATGACGCTTCCACTCTCAACCCTAAAACCCTACAACTCTACAACTCACAACTCTCAACTGAGACCCTGTCTCTTCCCTCCGGCTCTGTGATCACGCGAGGCAGTACCCGGCTTAGCGAGAAGCAGGAGCGCATAGCCCTGCGCCGCGCTCAGCTCTGTGAAGATCTGCAGGGTTTGCTTACGAGAGAAAAGCTCAGCCTGGCAAAGGGCATCGGCATCTATCTGGAGTTATATAATGCCGGAGCGCACAACAGCGTGATCCACGCCACTTTGGGGGACATCTCTGCCAGCACTTTGCGCAGGTGGTACTGCACTTGGATCAAGACTAAGGATTGGCGGGAGCTGATTCCGCAGTGGAAGAGCGGCAACGTGGGGCACCAGGTGCCCACAGAGGACTTCAATTGGCTCATTGGTATCTTGCATTCGGATGCCAAGCCATCGGTCTCCAGTGCGCTGAAATGGTGGCATCTGAAGCTGCGCATGGAGGGAAGGCAACAGACTGTCTCGGATCGGACGATGGAGCGCGCCATCAGTGTATTTGCCAGGCGTCATGCAGCGCGTTGGGCATATATGCGCCGGGGCGCGAAATACTTCAAGGATCACCACCTGCCCTATATCTTCCAGGATCATTCCCAGTTATCTATCGGGGATCTCTGGTATTCCGATGGCTGCACGCTGAATTTTGACGTGATAAACCCCTATACGGGCAAGCCTTGCCGTCCCACCTTGGTTACCTTTATGGATTACGCCAGCAGGATGATCGTGGGCTTTGACCTGGATTTTAGCGAAAACCGCCGGGTGATCGCCAGCGCCTATCGCAATGCAATCACCTTGTGTGGCTTTGTGCCGCTGTATATCAAGTGGGACAATGGCAGAGCCTACCGGAGCTTGCAGGGCGAGAAAATGAGCCGTGAAGAGCGGGAGCAGATGCGGCAATTGGAGCGGGATGAGATTGCGGAGATCAGCGGAAACATCTATGCCACGGGAGTGCTTGAGATCCTCAATTCCCTGCCTTACAACCCCACCGGCAAGGCGTTTCAGGAACGCTTTTATGGCACCATGGACGAAGGATTTGAGCGCTTTATGCCGGGCTATCGCGGCGCGAGCATCGGGGATAAACCCGCACATCTGATGCGCAACGAGAAGCATCTGCAGACGCTCAATGAAAAGCGCACCTCCGGGATCACGCTCACTGTAACCGAAGCCAAGATCCTGCTGGAGTGGTGGATGATCGCTGTCTATGGCATGGAGCCGCACGACGGCATCGGAGGCAAAAAGCCCTGGGAAGTATGGCAAGAGGGGATCAAACATATCGATGCCAGCCGGCGCCGCAACCCGGATGAACTATGGTATCTGATGCTTTCTCAGGAAGTGAAGAAGCTGGATCGCAGTGGCGTGAAAGTGCGCGGACTTTGGTATTATGACGAAGCTCTGTTTGACTATGTGGGGCGCAAAGTATATGTGCGATACGACCAGATGGATGATCGCTATGTATTTGTCTATGATGAAGCTCGTCAGCCGATCTGCCGGGCTCTGCTACGCATCGAGCACGATCCCCTGATAACCGTGCGCGGATCCGCAGATGGCAAGCTGCAATACACCGCCGAAATGAAGCGGAAAGCAAACCTGGAAAAGCGGATCAAGCGCGACGCAGAGCTGCTGCAGGAACTTACCCACGAAGGCGGGATGTTCATGCAGGACGCCATCAAGAAGGTGCAGGATATGAAAGCAACTGGCCAGCTGACCACCATTGGCCATGAGCTGCCTCAGCTTCCGGACCCGGGCAGTGACTCCCCCCGGGAAGAGCCAGAACCAAAAGAAGATAACGATGTAGTAATCCCCCGTGAATTTCTCGATGCCATCGGGGTGGGGAGCTAAGGCTTGCAAGATAATGAATTATGAAGAATAGAGAGGTGAATACATGAAAAGTCATTTACTGGTAACTACAAAGAACGTAAGGCGTGGCTTGGAGTGCATGAGCTACCTGCTCTCGCGCCCGGTGGCGCATCAGGTGGGCATGGCGATGATCTACGGCCGTCCCGGGCTGGGGAAGACCCAATTTAGTATGCGCTACGCCATCGAGCACAACGCTGTGTATATGAGTGCGCTGAAGGCGTCCACTCCAAAGAGTTTTGTGGTGGAGTTACTCAAGGCAATCCGCGCGCTTTATGAGCCGGAGAACAGCACGCCCATCACCGGACCCAAAGCAAGGCTCTTCCGTGAGGTCTTGGACACCCTGAACCGCTACACCACGAAGGTGCATCTTCCGGTACTGCTGATTGATGAAGTGGATAACATCATGCACTACCCACACGAGGACATCGTGGGCATGCTGCGCGATATCGCGGATAACACCGTGGCGGCGGTGGTGCTGGTAGGCATGCAAAATTTAAGGGACAAGGTGGCGAAGCTGAACAGCCATTATTACAACCGCTTTATCTATTTTGCGGAGTTCAAAGCCCTGGACAACAGCGATGCCGTAATGATGTGCAAAGAGCTTTCGGATATCGAGATAGCTGAAGATTTGGCGCGCTTCAGCAACGAAAAGAGCCAGGCTGGAGGGGATGCCCGCAAGCTGATCAAAGCTATTCGATTATATGAAGAAATCGCCGCCAAACTCGGACTAAAATCGCTTAATCTAAACGACTACATGAAGGTGATCAAATGAACAACCAACTCTACAACTCTAAAACCCTACAACTCTACAACTCATTTGCCCGTGTAAAAGGCAGCGGAACCTTCCACCTGGATGAGTTTTGCGCAGTAACCGGTATGGATCCCCGGCGGGCTATCCGTTGTCTTATCAAAGCTGAAAGGCTGGGTGCTATCCTGCGCCTGGGCGAGCTATTCCTGCTCTATCCACCCAAGCCTGATAATCGTAAAGTGTGGCACGATTGGAAGTTTGACATAGCCAAGCAGCGCATGATCTACGATGCTTGCTACGTGAAGCAGGCAAACCGCAATATGAATTGCAGAAGGTTCAATAAATCACTCCAGGACGGCGTTACCCAGGCTGAGCTTTTAACCCGGCTTTCGATCAGTAAAACTACTTTAGGGCGCTATATGGGTGCCATGGAAAAGGCCGGGATCTTGCTCTCGGAACGCTATGGCAATTACAAGATATATCGCCAGGGCACCTGGCGCCCCCTGACTACCTATCGCGAGGAAAAGGCTAATGTGGAAGTGGCTTGTAGCCGCTTGAATGTGGAAGCGGCTTGTAGCCGCTTGAATGTGGACGCGGCTTGTAGCCGCTTGAATGTGGAAGTGGCTTGTAGCCGCTTATCCAATAATTGTGTGCAGCACTCATCAACTCATAACTAAAAAGGAGATCATATGTTTACTTTCATTATCCTTGCCTATGCAATCCTCATCACAGTACTGTTCCTCTGCACTTATGTTGGTGCTTCCGCGGATCGTCAAGCCTTCTCAATTCGCAACCACCACAATCGTCTCGTTTGCAAGGAACTCACACGCCAGCTTCGCGAAGCCAGATCAGCCCTACAGTCTGTCAGGCTGGATTGCCAGAATCTCAAGCAGGTCATTGCCCGCCAGGATAAGGACATCACTACCTGTCACAAACTGATGGAACTTCAAGATCAAGCAACTGAACTCTCAACTCTCAACTCTCAACTCTCAACTCCTACGGAGGTGAAAAGTGCCCAAGGCTGAATTTGAAAAACAGCAGAAATACCTCTGGAGCCTGGTCAAGCGTGCGGGCTGGGATAGCGCTGTGAAGGGGCAGAAGCATAGCCGATTTGCCGCATATCTGCTCAAGACCTTTGGCGTAACCCATGCCAACGTCCTCGATGAGCATCAGATGCGCCAGGCAATCGCGACCCTGAAACCCTATGCCGCCAAAGCCAGCCATCTGCGCAAAGTGAAGCTCAATGGCGCCGTGATGGCACACGTAAGCCGCAAAGGGAAGGATATCGACTGGCTGCATGAAAACATGGAAAACTGGGGCTTTGGCGATAGCCTCCGGGCACTTAACTACCAGAAAACCATGGAACTTTATGCGCTGGTGCGCAAGGCTCTGGTATAGTGTGGAAGCAGTTATTGTGGAAGCGGCTTGTAGCCGCTTATCCAATAAACGTGCGCAGCACACCATAACCTCATATCCCAAAACTACAAAAGGAGATACAAAATGACAAAAAAACAAATCAGTCAAGCCCTCAAAAAATCCCTCACCGGATGGGATGAAGTTAATTCCACCCTCAAACGCCTGGGGGAACTCAGCATTGGAATCCGGGACCTCGAAAACAAAAAGACGGAGCTGATCAGCGAGATAACCGCTAAGTTCGACGCCGACGCAGCTCCGCTACTTTCTGAGATCAAGAGCCTGGAAGACTCCATCCATCAGTATTGTGAGGAGCATAAGGACGAATTCATTAAAGAACGCACCAAAGAGCTCTCTCACGGCACCATCAGCATGAGGGTGAGCACTTCTGTCAAGATTATCAGCAAGACCATCTGCCTCAAAGTACTGAAAACCCTGGGCATGCAGGACTATATCAAGGTGAAAGAAGAGCCCAACAAGGACATGCTGAAGACCCTCTCTGATATCGACCTGGCAAAGCTATCCTGCGAACGCAAAACCGTGGATAACATCACCATCAGCCCCAAGATCGAAGAGATCAATGTGGAAGCGGCTTCCAGCCGCTTGAATGTAGACACGGCATCCTGCCGTGTGAATAACCAGGAGGAAAAATGACCCATACTATCATCCAGATACTCGTGATGGCAATCCTATTCTTTGCCATTTTCCGGGAATCCAAGCGGGATCGCCTGCGCGATATGCAGCAGATTGACGATATCCGCAAATTCTTTGATCTGCAGGCGGAATACATCGCCCGCCAGGCGAAACAACTGAGCTCCGTGATCAAAGCCCAGATCGAGCTCACTTATGCTGAAAGACATGATGAGGTTATGCAAGAGATCAAAGCCATTGGCGGCATCCTGAATGAGTTCAACTCTCAACTCTCAACTCTCAACTCTCAACTGGATGAGGTCTCCCAACTCATAACTCATAACACATCACTCATAACTGCTCGCGTAGCGAGCCTGGAAACCCCCGTCAAACTCTGGGGCGAAGCGCAAGTGAAGAACGAGATCAAGAAAGGCGAAGCAAACCGCACTCTGCGCCACAAACTGCAGCAGAATAGAGAATACATCAAGTCCATGGAGCAGAGCCTGCAGATGTGTTCTAATCGGCTCTCAGCGCTAAGCACTGAGCTGGAGCAGGCGAAATCTGCCGCGCGCGATATCGTAGCCGAATCTATGAAAGAGATCTCGCTGATCCGCAGCTGGATGGAAGAGCGTGGGGTTCCAATAGCACCGCTGGATAAGCTACTTACGAAGGAGTTCAAAGGCAACATCCCCAGCCAGGTCTACACTCGCACCAAAAACGAACAAGCTCTGCAGGAGTCCTTATCGAACTAAAGCCGGAGGGCTTCCCGCCCTCCCTCGTTTATGTGTAGAAGCTTCATCTTGAAGCTTTTAAGGGGCCAAGGCCTTGCCCCCAAGGAGTTATTAATGGTCTGCAAATACTTCATCATCCAAGAACTCGTATCCCCGGCTGTATTTCTGCGCTTTGGGCAAAATGCCTGGCGTTTCTTTGATCCCCGCTTCCTGACTGTCTCCGACCGCCTGCGTGGCTTCTTTGGGCCTATGATTATCAACAACTGGGCTATGGGCGGGCAGTTCCGCTTCCGGGGCCTGCGCTCTCCCATCGATCTCGAAGCCCCCAAAGGGGATTTTAGCTTTCACCGCTTCGCTATGGCGGGAGATGCTCATTTTCTCAAAGCCACCGTCCAGGAAGTGCGGGCATATATCCTTGCCAATCCTGATAAGTTCCCGGAAATCAAAGGCTTGGAAAAAGACGTCAATTGGCTGCACTACGATGTCCGCAATTCCGATAGACTCATCCTCTTCTAAGGATTGCCTTATGCGTTGTAACTTGTGCAATTCCAAGACGATAGTTATCCGAACCATCCATATCGGGGAGAAAACCATCAGGATCCGCAGGTGCCGCAAATGCGGTCACGAATTCTCTACTGAAGAGCGGACACATGAGCGTTAAGAACTTACTGTTCCTACGCAAGATAGCCAAATCGAGCCGGGCGGATAAGCTCTCCCGGCTCATTCGGCTCTTTGTGTCCGGAAAGCTTTCCCAGGCAGATCTTTTAGCAGAACTGGAAACCCTCTACAACCGCCAGGGAGATGCCCGCTCAACTCTCAACTCTCAACTCTCAACTCAGGGCTCTCAACTCGCCATCGGCGCAGATCATCTCTATCAGCAAATATACCAAACCATTACCTCTTCCTATCCCCGCCGGGGAGACTTGCGGGAGGATCAGATCACCAGCTATACCAATACCGTCTCCGCCCGCGCCGCCACCACAGAGCGGCTCTCTGAATACCAAAACCGGGGCGTTCAGATGGTGAAAGTGGTCGCCTACATCGATGAGGCTACCACCGATATCTGTAGAATGATGAATGGCAGAATCTTCGAGCTGGGACCCGCGTCCCAAAGCCTTCAGTCCCAGGATCCCCTCGTGCATTCCGAATCTTTCTGGAAAGGCAACCATCATTTTTCCCAAACCCCTACCTCGGATATGACTCCCTGGCTGCCGCCCTACCACTATAACTGCCGTACCAGGCTTGTTCCATATATAGAGCCATCTGATCCCTTCGATGCCGCCATGGATCACTTCAATAACCTGATTCAACTACAGGAAAAGCATATCGATGCCATCGTCTCCCGGGTTATGAGCTATGATTTCGCTTCCCGGGATAAGCTCTTTGAACACCTGGCAAAGCACAGAAGTGATCTCGGGGTCTTTACTCAGGTCGAATACATGGCTAAAGTTTCTAATCTGCTAAGGAATCCACTCAAACAGATGGGACTCGCCATCTCTGCTCGCGATCGCACGCTCAACCTCTATGTCTGGGATCCCAGGGTAAAGGTTCTGGGTGGCGTACAAAAGCATGATTTTGCCGTTTTTAGCCTTGACAAGAAATGCCTCAAAACATTTCATCCCAAAGAGATCAAATACATTATGAACAACCTTGATCCCAAGGTGCATGGTAAGGTTATGATGCTTACCGATCAAAAGATAAGCAAAGGAGTTACAATGGCAGTAGGTGAACACTGCGTAAGATGCTACGAATACATCATCGACTACTTCGAAGACGATGATTCTACAGACGAACAGGAAATGTTCTCCCGCTTGGGATTTGAAGAAGAGTGGGATTCCATCCCCGAAGCCTTCAAACAGCGCATCCTCGCCGTGGATAAGATAGTCCTTCAGCGTTATGCCGATTGGTTCGATTACAATGTCTTCAATAGCTATATCAAGTGCATCCGGCACCGCCAGGAACTCGAAGCCGCCAAGGCCACAACTCTCAACTCTCAACTCTCAACTCTCAACTAATCATGAAACTCATAATAAAGCGCATCACCTCCATCATCTACCAGTCGGATTCCCTCCTTGAGCTCGAGATCGATCCGCTCAGCCTCTCCGGTATCGATTACTGGAGCCAGGAAGCCCGCTCCGCCAAAGTGACCATGCTCATGGATAACACACTGCAGTCCATCCTGGTGGGTTCTCTACGTGAAGTCAAAGCTGGGTTCCATACTTTTATCGCCCTTGTTTATCATGGCTCTAACCTCCTTTACTCCGGAGTCGTCGCCGATGGTGCGCATGAAGTGTCTTATCATACTCGATCCCAAAAAACTATCTCTCTCGAAATCACCTGCTTCCTCGGGCTCCTCCTCAAGCTCGCTGAATCTCGTCTCTTCGAGCTTAAATCCTCTTCTGTCAATCCTGTGGCTTGCATTCCTGCCCTGATTGCCTCTGTCCTCTATCCCTCTCAGGATGAGCCCGATCCCGATGATTTCTCCAATGCCGATATCCTGCACCTTATCCATTGCGTCGGCCCCATAAACTACCAGTATGCGCACCTCACTTACAACCCCGATGCCTGGGTACCCCTCAGCATTATCGATCATCTCTTGATCGATGCCAGGTCAATCCGGCTCTTTCATCCTGATTACCCCTTTACTTCCCAGGTCTTTGGTTTTGTGCAGGAAGATCTGGATATCTATCTCGTTTACTGGGAATTCTATAGTAAAACCGGACACGGCTCCTGGGATCAAAAATTTCGCTATCGTAAGTATCACCTTGATACCACTAAAGTCAACCTTATAGAGAGCATCGATGAATCCAATTCTGAGCCAGGGACTCATCTGATCCACCCTCCTGCCCCTGATGTTGCCCAATTCTCATGGGGCATTGGGTCATACAAAATCCATGATCATAAAGCCCTGTATTCCGGCCCGGGCTCACTCGACAGCGTCGATGTCGTCCCAGGCTCGTATAATGTCAAAGATCTCCTGGGCGAATTCCTGCGCCTCGCTAATGCCGTGCTTATCGCCGATCGATATTCCTTCCAGGTCAAATGCCGACTCGATCTCGATCGTCCCGTTTTCAGCCTCTCAGACCCCATCTCGGCTGAATTCCAAAAAGCAGACAATTCCTGCCCCGAGCTTTCACCTGTAGCCGTAGCATCTTTATCCGTGTTGAATTCCATTACCCGCCACTACAAATCTGTCCTCAGCTCCCGTCCCCTGGAGTTCTCAATCAAAACTCATGTCCTGGCTCCCGATTTTACCGCTATGAATCTTCCCAATCCTCTTGATCTAGTATTCACTGCCCTTCGTTTTGATTCCTATACTATTATTCCTTCTTCAGTAGCCTTCGATCCCGTCAGCGGGGAAATTGATATCTCTGGGAGGGGTGCCTTATGCGTCTCTTAGTTGTTGATCTCTTAAACAACCTCGCCAATAGCATCGAAGCAAATGCTGTTGCCATCATTGACCGAGATAAAGTCGTAGCCTGGGGACGCCTCAGAAGAGCCATCAAAACCAAAGTCGACTCTCAAAAACTCTCTATAGACGTCTTTGCTGATTCCGATATCTCCCTTTATGCTCAATATGTCCACGAAGGCCGTAAAGCCGGTAAAATGCCTCCCGTGAGCCCCATTGAAGAGTGGGCTCGTAAAAAACGCCTCCTCTCCAATGATTCCTACAACGGAGCCCGAAATCTTTACTCTGTTCACCTGGCCAAAACAAAACTCCCCGTACGCCTCAATTCCAAAGCAAAACTCTCTCTAAAACAACAAAATCTCGCCGATCGCTACCACTCCCTCGCCTGGGCTATCGCTCGTAAAATGAAAAATCACGAACTCAAACCACGCCGATTCCTCATCGAAGCAATCCTCAAATCCCTCAAGGATTTCTCATACTGATTTTCCAAACCACCTGTCACAATTATTTCCAAATCCCCTGTCATGATTTCCAAACCGTTTGTCGAACAAACCCCCAAATTCCTAAATAATTTCCAAACCTCCCAATCTACCACATCTCCCTAATTATAAACACTTTACCCTCATTTCTCATGTTTCCAAACCCCCTGTCCCTCAATAGCCATCGAACAACCCTTGGGTCGTTTTATTGGCACTCTCCGAATATGATGGTTCAGACAACAATACTTGTTCAAAAGGAGACATAAGTGAAGAAACTAGGTTACTTGATTCTTATGACTTTATTTCTCATATTTTTCGTGAATGCTCTGTTAGCCCAGACCGCAATAGAACCAAGTGGAAGTGGAGATATAGGAGATCCATTCCTCATAAATTCTTTGGAAAATCTCTATTGGTTAACCAGCAATCAATCAGTCTGGGGAACAGGTTATTATTTCTCCCAAACTGCTGACATACTAGCTAAGATCGTTGCACATGAAAGTGGACAAAAAGTATATGTAAATAGTTCTTGACAAGATATATAGCATCTATAAATTGGTTTCATCATTAACACGGAGTTAATCATGGAAAAACAGATTATAACAATGGCCGATCAAGAACTTGCAAACCGCATAGAAAAGCGTTGCCACTTTCTTAAAGACATTGAAAAGATAATAAACTGGAAGC